>ERZ1066119.635-NODE-635-length-22660-cov-11.851714_pt1 | contig 22660 bp, 19 predicted proteins | sample MGYA00382766_ERZ1066119 | MGnify/ENA primary metagenome ERZ1066119 (study PRJEB33369, sample SAMEA5778349) | biofilm metagenome | biome: Industrial cooling water; feature: Water cooling tower basin; material: Biofilm | place: United Arab Emirates | collected...
GTGCTGGCGGCTCATCGAGGCGGGGGAGCCGGCGAGGCCGGCGGCCGCGCGGTCGGCGCGGGCCGCGCGCGCCGTGGCCGGCGCGGCGAGGAGCAGGGCGGACGCGACGGTCGACGCGAGGGCGGCGGTGGCGCGAGCGATGGGCATGCGCGGCGTCTCCGGGGCACGGGCGTGAGGACAGCGGGCACACGCCACGGGTGGCGCGCGCCAGATGTTTACTACCCGCTCACGCCGCTCGGAGGTCCACCCCCGCCGTCTCCCGCAGCAGCAGCCCGCCCACCACCGCCGTCACCAGCGCCACCCCCACCGGGTACAGCAGCCCCGCGTACGGGTCCCCGGTCCGCACCACCACGGCCTCGGCGATGAACGGCAGGAACCCGCCGAACCACCCGTTCCCCACGTGGTACGGCAGCGAGAGCGACGTGTACCGGATGCGGGTCGGGAAGAGCTCGGCGAGGTACGCCGCCATCGGCCCGTACACCATGCTCACGTAGAGCACGAGCAGCACCAGCAGCAGCACGACGCGCGGCCGGTCCACCCGCGCCGGGTCGGCACGCGCGGGATAGCCGGCCGCGCCCAACGCCGCCGCGTAGGCCGCCGTGTCGAACACCGCGATCGGCCGGCCGCCCACGCTCACCACCGGGGTGCCGGGCGCCGCCGCCTCGCGCGCGTAGGGCACGCCGCGGCGCGTGAGGAAGGCCGCGGTCGGGTCCCCCGCCGCCTCGCTGAACACGACCACGGGCGCGCGCCGCGCCGCCTCGGCCAGCGCCGGGTTCGCCGCCTCGCCGATGGCGCGGAACACCGGCACGTACGTGGCCGCCGCGAGGAAGCACCCCGCCAGCATCAGCCGCTTGCGCCCCAGCCGGTCCGACAGGGCGCCGAAGAGCACGAACAGCGGCAGCCCGCACAGCAGCGCGGTCCCCACGAGCTGGTAGGCGAGCTGCTCGGGCACCCGCAGCGCGTCCTGCAGGAACAGCAGCGCGTAGAACTGCCCCGTGTACCACACCACCCCCTGCCCCGCCGTCAGCCCGAAGAGCGCCGCCAGCACCACGCGGAGGTTGGCCCACCGGCCTAACGACTCGGCGACCGGCCGCCGCGACGTGCGCCCCGCGGCCTGGAGCTCCGCGAACACCGGGCTCTCGCGCGTGGAGTAGCGGAGCCACCCCACCCCCACCAGCAGCGGCGCCGAGAGCAGGAACGGCACCCGCCACCCCCACCGCGCGAACGCCGCCTCCCCCACCAGGTGGCGCGTGGCCAGGATGACGGCGATGGCGAGCAGGAACCCCGCCGTGGCCGTGGTCTGCAGCCAGCTCGTGTGCAGCCCGCGCCGCTCCGGCGGCGCGTGCTCGGCCACGTACGTCGCCGCCCCGCCGTACTCGCCGCCTAACGCGAGCCCCTGGCACAGCCGCAGCCCCAGCAACAGCACCGGGGCGACGATGCCGATCTCGCGGTAGGTGGGGAGCACGCCCACGAGCGCGGTGCTCACCCCCATGAGCAGCACCGTGGCCAGCACCGTGCGCCGCCGGCCGAGCGTGTCGCCCGACCGCCCGAAGAGCAGCGCGCCCAGCGGGCGGACCGAGAACCCGGCCCCGAAGGTGGCCAGCGACGCGAGCAGGGCGGCCGTCTCGTTCCCCGGGGGGAAGAACAGCCGCCCGAAGAACACCGCGAGGGCGCCGTAGAGGTAGAAGTCGTACCACTCCACCACGGTGCCGAGCGACGCGGCGGCCACGGCCCGCCGCGCCGCGCGGGTGGGCACGGCGGGGGGGCGTTAGGCGCGGCCGGCGCTCGCGCCGGCGGCCGGGCCGGCGGTCACGCCCGGATGTCCGCGTGCCGCGACTCGCGCACGAACAGCGCGCCCACCACCAGCGTGAGCACCGCGAAGCCCACCGGGTACCAGAGCCCCGAGTACATGTCGCCCGTGGCGGCCACGATGGCGAACGCCGTGGTGGGCAGGAACCCGCCGAACCACCCGTTGCCGATGTGGTAGGGCAGCGACATCGACGTGTAGCGGATGCGCGTGGGGAAGAACTCGACGAGCATCGCCGCGATGGGGCCGTACACCATCGTCACGTAGAAGACGAGCACGAACAGCAGCGCCACCACCGCCACCGTGTTCACCCCCGCCGGGTCGGCCTTGGCCGGGTAGCCCGCCGCGGCGAGCGTGCCGGTGAGCTGCTTGCCGAACGCCTCGGTGCGCGCCTTGGCGTCGGCGCCGGCGCCGGTCACCGAGGGGATGCGCGTGCCGCCCACGTCCACCTCGGCCGGCGTGCCGGCGGGGGCGGCCACGTTGGCGTAGGGCACGCCCGCCTTCACCAGCGCCGCCTTGGCCACGTCGCACGAGGTCGTGAACTTGCTCGTGCCCACCGGGTTGAACTGGAACGTGCACTCCGACGGGTCGGCCACCACGCGCACCGGGGCGGCGGCCTGCGCGCGCTCCAGCGCCGGGTTGGCGAAGTGCGTGAGCCCGCGGAAGATCGGGAAGTAGGTGAGCGCGGCCAGCGCGCACCCGGCCAGGATCACCGGCTTGCGCCCCACGCGGTCGCTCACCGCGCCCATCACGATGAAGAACGGCGTGGCCAGCAGCAGCGCCGCCGCCACCATCAGGTTGGCCGCCTGCGCGTCCACCTTGAGCACGTTGGTGAGGAAGAACAGGGCGTAGAACTGCCCCGTGTACCACACCACCGCCTGCCCCACCACCAGCCCGAACAGCGCGATCAGCACGACGCGCAGGTTGGCCCAGTTGCCGAACGACTCCTTGAGCGGCGCCTTGCTGGTCTTGCCCTCGGCCTTCATCTGCTGGAACAGCGGGCTCTCGTTGAGCTTGGTCCGGATCCAGACCGAAATGCCGAGCAGCACCAGCGAGACGAGGAACGGGATGCGCCAGCCCCACGCCTCGAACTGCTCGGTGCCGAGCGCCGTGCGGCAGGCCAGGATGACGAGCAGCGAGAGGAAGAGGCCGAGCGTGGCCGTGGTCTGGATCCACGCCGTGTACTTGCCGCGCTGCCCGTCGGGCGCGTGCTCGGCCACGTACGTCGCCGCCCCGCCGTACTCCCCGCCCAGCGCGAGGCCCTGCAGGAGCCGGAGCGCCACGAGGATCACCGGGGCCGCGATGCCGATGGTCGCGTAGCTCGGCAGCACGCCCACCACGAACGTGCTCAGCCCCATGATCACGATGGTGACCAGGAAGGTGTACTTCCGCCCCACGAGGTCGCCGAGGCGGCCGAACACCAGCGCGCCGAACGGGCGCACCGCGAAGCCGGCCGCGAACGCCATGAGCGCGAAGATGAACGCGGCCGTGGGGTTCACCCCCGAGAAGAACTGCTTGCTGATGATCGCCGCGAGCGAGCCGTACAGGTAGAAGTCGTACCACTCGAACACCGTGCCGAGCGACGAGGCGAAGATGACGCCGCGCACCTCGCGGCCGTTCAGCGCGCCGGCGGCGGCGTGGGCCGTGCCGGCGGGGGCGTAGGCGCCGGCGAAGGCCGGGCGGGTGGCGGAGGCGGGGGCGGTCACGGAGACTCCGGGGGGGTTGGGGACGGGGTACGCGGGCGACACGCCCGTCGGGCCGTCGTCCGTCGAGTCGTACCATGCGGCAGCCAACTTCGCGCGCGCACCTGACGCCACCGTGAACCCGCGGTTTATCCTGGCGTCAGGTACGCGGCCCAGCTTGCCCGCCGCCTCGCCCCGTCCCGCCGTCCGCCTCCGCCCGCGTCCCCCGCGCCCCCGCGCCCCCGCGCCGCCCCACATGGCCGACTTCGAAGCGCTGCTCACCGAGACCCGCTCCTTCCCGCCGCCGCCCGCGTTCGCGGCCGCGGCCGTCGCCAACGACCCGGCGCTCTACGACGAGGCCGCGCGCGACCCCGAGGCGTTCTGGGCCCGCATGGCGCGCGAGCTGACGTGGGAGACGCCGTTCACCGAGACGCTCGACTGGCGGCCCCCGCACGCCCGCTGGTTCGCCGACGGGCGGCTCAACGCGAGCGTCAACTGCCTCGACCGGCACGTGCAGGGGCCGCGCCGCAACAAGGCCGCGCTCATCTTCGAGGGCGAGCCGGGCGACCAGCGCACCCTCACCTACTGGGACCTGTACCGCAAGGTGAACCAGTTCGCGCTCGTGCTCGACCGGTTAGGCGTGCGGAAGGGCGACCGCGTCGCCATCTACCTGCCGATGATCCCCGAGGCGGTGATCGCCATGCTGGCGTGCGCGCGCGTGGGCGCGGTGCACTCGGTGGTGTTCGGCGGCTTCAGCCCGGAGAGCCTGCGCGACCGCATCAACGACTCGCAGTGCAAGGTGCTGGTCACCGCCGACGGCTCGTACCGGCGCGGGCAGGTGATCCCGCTCAAGCGCAACGCCGACAAGGCCGTGGCCGAGTGCCCGAGCATCGAGCACGTGGTCGTGGTGCAGCGGCGGCCCGGGGGGGCGGGCGACCCCGCGTTCACCGAGATCACCGAGGGGCGCGACCACTGGTGGCACCGCCTCATGCGCGAGGCGCGCAACGCCGACGGCGGCTTCTACCGCGCCCCCGAGCCGGTGGACGCCGAGGACCTGCTGTTCATCCTCTACACGTCGGGCACCACGGGCAAGCCCAAGGGGATCGTCCACAGCACCGGCGGCTACCTCACGGGCGCGTACGCCACCACCAAGTACCTGTTCGACCTCAAGGAGGACGACGTCTACTGGTGCACGGCCGACGTGGGCTGGGTGACGGGGCACACGTACATCGTCTACGGCCCGCTGGCCAACGGCGCGACGTGCGTGCTCTACGAGGGCGCGCCGGACTGGCCGGAGAAAGATCGCTTCTGGGCCATCTGCGAGCGCTACGGCGTCACCATCTTCTACACCGCGCCCACGGCCATCCGCGCGTTCATGAAGTGGGGCACGCAGCACCTGGCGAAGTACGACCTCTCCTCGCTCCGCCTGTTAGGCAGCGTCGGCGAGCCGATCAACCCCGAGGCGTGGATGTGGTACCGCGAGCACGTCGGCGGGAACCGCTGCCCCATCATCGACACGTGGTGGCAGACGGAGACGGGCGCGGCGATGATCACGCCGCTCCCCGGCCTCACCGCCACGAAGCCCGGCTCGGCCACGGTCCCCTTCCCCGGCATCACCGCCGCGCTGTTGGACGCGGACGCGAACGAAATCCCCGAGGGCGGCGGGCTGCTCGCCATCACGCGCCCCTGGCCGTCGATGCTGCGCACCATCTGGGGCGACGACCAGCGCTACCGGGACACCTACTTCAGCAAGTGGCCCGGCCGCCCCGACCTCTACTTCCCGGGCGACGGCGCCAAGCGCGACGCCGACGGCTTCTACTGGATCCTCGGCCGCGTGGACGACGTGCTCAACGTCGCCGGCCACCGCATCGGCACCATGGAAGTCGAGAGCGCGCTCGTCGACCACCCGAGCGTGGCCGAGGCGGCGGTGGTGGGCAAGCACCACGACCTGAAGGGCCAGGCGATCGCCGCGTTCGTCACGCTGCGCGCGGGCTTCACGCAGAGCGGCGAGCTGCGCGACGAGCTGCGCGACCACGTGGGCGAGAAGATCGGCGCCATCGCCAAGCCCGACGACATCCTCTTCTCGGCCGACCTCCCCAAGACGCGCTCGGGGAAGATCATGCGCCGGCTGCTGCGCGACATCGCCGAGGGGCGTGCGTTAGGCGACACGACGACGCTGGCGGACCCGGGGGTGGTGGCGAGTCTCAAGGAGCAGTACGAGAGCCAGGAGAGCTGACCGCGGGGCAGTGCGGGCGGTCGGGCGCAAGACCGGACTCGCCCGCTGCCGCCGAACGGCACCGTCGCGAGAAGGCCAACCCCCAACCGCCCGGACGGTACCCCGCCCGATCGCCGCGCTACCGCCGTCCTTGGCCTTCTCGACGTGCGTCGCCACCGGCGCGCGCGTCCCCGGCACCACGAAGCACGTCGGCGCGCGAAGCCCGTGGGACTGCACCCCTCACCGGACGCTCAGCGTCGGGTGAGGGTGATCGTCGCGGCCGCCCCGCCGACAGGTGCGTCGATCAGGCGGAGGCTTGTTCCGTCAACCGACCAGAGCGCGTCGCGGACGAACGTATCGGCGGACTGCTGGAACCGGACCGTGCCACCGTTCTGCGTGGCCGTCCCGGCCAGGTCGGCGGTCAGCGTTGGGCCGCCGGTTACCGACGCGGGGATGACCAGCGTCCCCGCCGTGGTGCGATCCGCGCGGATCTCGAGCGCGAGACTTCCGCCCGCCGCCAGAACGTCGACCGGGAGGCCGCCCGTCGGGGTGACCCGGAAGGTGGTCGCCGAGTAAGCCCCGGCGACGGTGAACGATTCGGTAGGGCCATCGCCACAAGCGGCCGCGAACGCGGCCGCCAGCGCGGGGAGGAAGGCCCAGGTGCGTACTCTCGGCATGATGGGGGGGACGGTCAGAACTGCACGCCGAGGCTGATCGGCAACCAGACCGCGCGCGTAGGTACGGCGCCCGGGCCGAGCCCGCCCTCGCGCTCCAAACGGCGGAACTGGTCGTTGCCGAAGACGTGCACCCGGCTTTCGACGACTACCGTGCGGCGGGCGGTAGGCAGGCGAAGCCCGCCACCGACCGAGTAGCCGGCCGTCAGGCGCCCGTCGCGGGCGCTGTACCCGCCCAGCCCTGCCGAGAGGTATGGGACTGCGGACCAGCGGACAGGGGCAACGAGTAAACCGTTGAGGGTCAGGGCCCCCATCCGGTCCGGGCCCCAGTCCGCGACTAGGGCGTCCGCGCGCAGCCGGAGCGCACGTAGCGGCGTGCGGGCCTCGGCCGACGCGCTGGCGTTGAATCCAACGCGCGCGGCGCCCTCAACGGCCTGCGCGTCGAGCAACGGCGTGTGCGCGAAGCCGCCCATGATGCCGAACGTCACCGGACGGCCCGGCATGGAACCGTCCGACGATTGGGCGCGCGCCGTACCGGCAACCAAGAGGCTGCCGGTTCCGCACAACGTGGTCACGAGGGCGAGCCTGCGCACGGTACGAACGTTGGCGCGAACGAAGCTGTGAAACGACGACATGATCGACTCCTCGCCTAAGCATGGAACGCTAAGCCGGGTCCGTATGTAGCGCCGGCGAACACGGCGGCAGAACCGTTCGCCTGCCGCCGCACCGTCAGGTGAACCGAACCTGCACGCCGCCTCAGTTTGCAACCAGACTATTCCCGATCATAGGATTGTCACTCCCACCCTGACCGCCGGGTCGGTCGCCCGCGCCGGTGCCATCACCCTCGTGCTTTGGAGGCGCCCGATGTTGCCAGCCCCGTCCTCGGAGTTGGGCCACTTCCTGCGCAGCCGGCGCGAGCGCCTCGCGCCGGCCGACGTCGGGCTGCCGCAAGTTGGCCCGCGCCGTCGCGCCCGGGGCCTCCGCCGCGAGGAGGTGGCGATGCTGGCCGGCGTCAGCGTCGCGTGGTACACCTACCTGGAGCAGGGCCGCGACGTCCGCCCCTCCGACCGCGTGTTCGACGCCGTGGCCGCGGCGCTCCGGCTCACGCCGACCGAACGCGCGCACCTCGCGCGTCTGGCCGCGCTCGCGCGAGCCGCGGCGCCCTCCGCCGGACGGGGCGAGCCGGCCGACGCGTGGACGCCCACCCCCGACCGCCCGGACGGCACCCCGCTGCCCCTGCGCCGCCTGCTCGACGCCCTGCTGCCGCTCCCCGCGTTCCTCATCGACCGCTGCTGGGACGTGGTCGGGCGCAACGCCGCACTGGCCGCCCTCCTCCCGGCGTTAGGCGCCGAGCGCACCTCGCCCGACGACCCGCCGCGCAACGTGGTCGAGTACGCGCTTACCGACCCGGGCTGGCGCGCCGTCATGCCAGAGTGGGCGCGCCTGGCGCGCGCCTCGGTCGAGGGGCTGCGGGCCAGCCTGGCCGGGGCGGAGCCGTCCGACGCGTGCGCCGAGCGCGGGGCCGCACTGGTCGCCCACCTGCAGGCGGTGAGCCCCGAGTTCCGGGCGTGGTGGGCGGACCACGGGGTGTGGGCGGCCGACGGGGCCATGACCGTGACCGTGCGCCACCCGCGCCTGGGCGCGCTCGCCTTCGACGTCACGCTCTTGGACGTGCGCAGCGCGCCCGGCCGGACGCTCGTGGTCTACGTGCCGGCGGGCGCGGGCGACCATGACGTCCTCGCCGCCCTCACCGCCGACGCGGGCGCGCCGCCGTGACCCCCGCCCCGCCCCCCGGGTCTAGCTGGTACGCTCCCTGCCCCCGCCGGCCGGCACCCCCCGGCGACGGGGGCTCGTGGTACGTCCCCGCACGCCCCCGCCCGTGGCCTGGTACAGCAAGTTCTTCCCCGAGACCATCTTCGCCCGCAAGCTCCCCGAGCCGGCGGAGCGCCGGCTGCGGCTGGCGCAGGCGCGGGCGGAGGAGAGCATCGTGCGCGCGCACGTCGACAACGCGCTGATGTTCATGGACACGCTCGCCGAGGACCTGTCGTTCGACCGGGCGATCGAGACCTACATCCGCGTCATGGGAATCCCCGAGCCGCTGGCCAGCACGGTGGCCACGCGCGCCCTCGTGGTGCTCGGCCAGGACCTCGTGCCCTTCCGGCGCCGCCAGCGCGCCGAGGGGGAGCCGGCCGGGCCGGAGCCGGGCGCCAAGCCGCGGCTCCGGCTGGACGACGCGGCCGAGGCGCGGCGGCGGCAGCGGGCGTAGGGGAGGCGCGCGGCCCCTACCGCGCCGCCGTCGGCGCCGGCGCCTTGGCCCGCGCCGAGTCCACCAACGCCTTGATCGCGTCGAACGTGGGCGAGGCGCGGAGCATCTGGTCGCCGATCACGAAGGTCGGCGTGCCCGTCACCTGCGCCCGCGCGGCCTCCTGCTGGTGCTCGGCCAGCCGGCGCACGTGCGTGCGGCCGTCGTAGCACTGCGTCCACTTGGCCGCGTCCAGCCCCACGGCCGTCGCGTAGCCGGCGAAGATCGGCTTCGGGTCGTCGGTGGCGAGCGAGTTCCACTCGTCCTGGCCGGCGAAGAGCCGGTCGTGCATCTCCCAGAACTTCCCCTGGTCGTTAGCGCACGCCGCGGCCAGCGAGGCCGCCGGGCTGTTGCGGTGGCTGCCGTTGACCTGGAAGTCGTAGAAGCGGTAGCGCGCCTGCCCCGTGGTCACGAGGCGCGCGCGCACGTCGGGCTCGGTGACGGCGGCGAACTGACCGCAGCTCGGGCACTCGAAGTCGGCGTACTCGACGATCTCGACCGGGGCGGTGGCGCTGCCCATGACGTAGCCCGCGGGGCGCGCGGCGCCGGCCGGGAGCGTGGCCGCGGCGGGCACGGTGATGGGCGCGTTGGCCGCCCGGCTCCGCTGCATCGCCCACGTGATGCCGCCGGCGCCCGCCACGGCGACGGCGCCGAGCGCGAGGTAGAAGCCGCGGCGGTCGGCCTTGCCGCGCGCGCCGCGCACCACGTTGGCCGGGGCCCCCTTGCCGCCGCTCACGCCGGCTCCTCGCCGTCCGGCGTCCATTCGGTCCTGTGCCATGTGCTCTCGCTCGATGCCTCCCGCGCCTCGCGCACCACGCGGCGGCTCTCGGCCACCTCGGGCGTGTCGTACGTGACGCGGACCATGTAGTGGAACAGCTCGCTGCGCACGTCGCCCAGGAGCCGGTTCAGCTCGCCCGCGTGGCGCAGGAGAGCGCCCTCGGCCTGCAGCGCCTGGATGCGCTCGGCCAAGGTGGCCAGCAGCGCCTCCAGGTTGCGGGCGCGGGCGCGGTCGTAGGTCTGCTCCGGGTCGGACATGCGGCGGGGAACGCGGGGAAACTAGGGGACTCGGCGGGAGGCGGCACCGGGCACGGGACGCGCATAGGTTTGCGGCGGCCGGCGGGCCCCGGCCATACCGGGGTGCCCCGGGCCATACCCCGCTCCACCCTCCCCGTTGCGCGCCGACCACCTCCGCATCCCCGTCGGGCCCGGCTCCGTCCACGTCGAACGCTACGGCCACGGCGGCGTGCCCGTGGTGCTCCTCCACGGCTTCGGCACCAGCACGTTCCTCTGGCGCGCCGTGGCCCCCGAGGTGGCCGCCGCGCGCCACACGGTGTTCGCCGTCGACCTGCTGGGCCACGGCGAGAGCGACCGCCCGCTGGAGGCGGACTTCGGGGTGGCGGCGCAGGCCGAGTACCTGGACCGCGCGATGACCGTGCTGCGGGTGGCGCGCGCGGTGGTGGTGGGGGTGGACGTGGGCGGCGGCGTGGCGCTCCGGCTGGCGGCCACGCGCCCGGACCGGGTGGCCGGGCTGGTGCTCGTCAACACCGTGGCGTTCGACGACATGCCGGGGCGCGACGTGCGGACGCTGCAGCGCAACACGGCGCGGTTCGCGTTCCGGCTGGGGCGCGGGGTGTTCGGGGCGTCGCCGCTGCTGGCGCCCGTGCTGCGGGGCTCGGTGGCCGACCCGGCGCACATGCCCGAGCGGCTGGTGGCGCGCTACCTGGCCCCGTTCGTCGGCCCGGACGGCGTGCAACATTTGCTCGATCTTGCGCGCTCGTTGCGGGTAGACGAGGTGGACGAGATCGACCTCGCGGCGGTGCTCGCGCCGACGCTGGTGGTGTGGGGGGAGGGGGACCCGTGGCTCGACCGTGACATCCCGGCCCGGCTGCTGCACGCGATCCCGGGGAGCCGGCTGGCGCGGCTGCCGCGGGTGGGGCGGCTGGTGCCGGAGGAGGCGCCCGACGCGCTCGCGCGGCTGATCGTGGACCACGCGCGCGCGGCGGCCGAGTGGGCGGCGGAGCAGGGGCGCGCGGCGGAGGCGCCGAACGCGGCCGAGCTGGCGGAGGCGCGCGGGGCGGCGGCGGCGTTCGCGCGCGGCGAGGGCGGCGCGTTCCCCGACGACCCCGACGACCGGCGTCGGCGCGCGCGCGGCGGCGTGGATCGGCGGCAGGGCGGCGATTAGATTTCGTCATCTTTCCCGAACAAGTCTTCAGACCCGTAGCGGAGTAGACGCGGAGTTTCATGGCCAGGGCCACCAACCATCGGCAGCAGAGCAGTAACCGCGGCGGCGGGCGCCCGCCCGCGGTCCCCACGCCCTTCGAGGAGGCGCGGGACGAGCTCTTCCAGCACGTCATGTCGTGCGGCGTCGTCGGCGCCGACCCGGAGCACCAGAAGGAGTGGTTCGACGAGACGATGGCGTACATGAAGGACCGCTTCAGCGAGCTGGGCGGCGCCCAGCTCCAGGAGCTGCGCACCCTCGGCGAGCGCTTCGCCCAGCCGCCCAAGCGGCAGCAGCCGCAGCCCGCCGGCGCCGCCTGACCGGCCTAACGCCCCCGCCCGCCGCGGGGGCGTTTCGCGTTCGGGCCCCAACCGGCAGGGCCGTCTGCTGCGGCCTAGCTCACCGCCGCCCGGGGCGCACGCGCCGCAAGGCGACGCCGAGCCGGGCGCCGTGCCCCAGCCCCAGCTCGACGGCCGGCGCGGTGCCGCCGCGTGCGCGCCCTTCCACGCCCACCATGAGCAGCAGGAACGGCCGCCCGTCGCCGTCGGCGGCGCGCACGGCCACCCCGCCGCCCGCGTAGACGCCGCGCGCGCCCTGCCGGAACGGGTCGAGGAGGAATCGGCCCACGACGGCCAGCTCGGCCGCGGGCACCGCGCGCGCCCGGCCGCCGCTCGTGGAGCGGGTGACACCCACGCCCGCGAGCGCGCCCACGCGCACGTAGCTCCCCGCGTCGGCGAGGAGGCCGCCGCCCACGGTGAGCGCCGGGTGGCGGTCAACCGCCGCGTCGGCGCGGAACTCGACTGTCGGCGGCGGCGGGGCAGGCGACCGGGGCGGCTGCGCCGTCGCCCCGTTCCCAACGGCCGTCGCGAGCAGCGCGGCCGCCGCTCCCCTGACGGCTGGCGTGCGGCTCAGCGCGCGCGTTCGCGCCACAGCAGCAGCGTGTAGTCCACCGTGGCCGCGACGGCGAGCACGCCGACCACCGTCACCAGCGGCCCCACGCCGGCCGGCCACACGATGAGCGCCAACAGCGTGGCGAGCTGCAGCACCGTGACCACCTTGCCGAGCGGGCGGGCGCGGAAGGTGACCGCGCGCAGCCACGACACCGCGCGTGCCACGAAGAAGCCGATCACCGTCATCAGGTCGCGCAGCAACAGCGCGACGGCCTGGAGCGGCGACAGCCCGCCGCCCTCGTGCCCCTGGGCCACGAAGGTGCCCACGGCGGCGAGCACGAACAGCCGGTCGGCGATCGGGTCGATGAGCGCGCCCCACCGGCTCACGATGCCGAGCCGGCGCGCGAGCCACCCGTCGAGCATGTCGGTGAGCGAGGCGGCGCCGACGAGCGCCAGCCGCTCCCCCGCCCCCGTGGACGCGACGAAGCCGGCCGCGAGCACCACGCGCGACAGCGACACCGCGTTGGGCAGCGTCCACAGCGTGGGGCTCGCGCCGTGCCCCGGCGCGCCCGGGTCCGATCGGCGCGACGTCTCCGCGGCCATGCGCGCAACGTAGCCGCGCGGCGGGCGCCGTGCGGCCGAGGGGAGGGCCGGTCGAGGGGCCGCGGCGCGGGCCTGTCGTGCGGCCCGGCGGCCCGGTAACGTGCGCCGCGTGCCGCCCCCGCCCGCCGCCGCCACGCTCGCCCCGCTCGCCGCGCTCGGGTCGCTGCTCCCCGTCACGCTGCCCGTCGTCGAGCCGGCGGTGGCGGGGTACCTGCTGGTGTCGCTCGTGGCGCTGGCGTGGGACGTGGTCTACGCCAACCGCATCGCCCAGCTCCGCCGCGCGCCGCGCCCGCTGGCGGCGCTGAGCGGGGTGTGCGGGCTGGCCATCGCGCCGGCCTACGCCGTGTACCTGGCCGGCAGCACGCTCTACGGCGGGCGGGCGGTGAACAGCATCGGGTGGGTGTGGCCGCTGGCCGCGCTGCTCGTGCTGGCCCAGGCGCTCTACGCCACCGGGCGCCGCTTCGTGACGCCGTTCGTGGGCGTGCCGCTCGTGTGCTACGACCTGCTGGCCACGGCCGTCATCACGACGCGCTACCTGGTGCAGCGCGGCGTGGAGCCGCCCGCCCCGCTCCTCGCCCTCTCGGCCGCCCAGGCCGCGGTGCTCGGCACGGTGCTCGGCCGCGCGGCGCTGGTGTCGCCGGTGGCCGTGCTGGTGCCGCTGCTCGTGCCGGCCTACCCGGCGCGGTTCCGGCTGACGCGGGCGGGGCGGGCGGTGCTCGCGGTGGGGACGGCGTTCGTGGTCGGCGTGCTGCTGCTGGAGGTCCCGCGCGGGATCGGCGCGGTGGCGAGCTACGCGGCGTTCGCCGAGGACCGGCTGAGCGAGCGGCCGGGGAACGACTTCGCGGTGGGCGTCAGCGCGCTCACGCGGCTGGCCGGCCCACCGCCCGCGCTCACGGTGCGCAACGACGTGCCGCTGGTGGACTCGCTGGAGGGCGACGCGGTGGCCGTGCGCCTGCGCCCCGCCGCCGCCACGCTCGCCGCCCTGGACTCGCTCGACGCGGTGCTCGAGCCGGCGCGGCGGGACAGCGCGCAGCTCATCGTCTGGCTGGGCTTCGCGCCGGGCGACGCGGCCGCGCGCCGCGCCGACCCGGCGGGGTTCGCCGCGCGGCGCCTGGCGCTGGTGGAGCGGGTGTGCCGCGCGCTCCGCCCCGACGTGCTGCTCCCCGCCGGCGCCCCGTACGGCGAGGACGCCGCGCTGGTGGGCCGGCTCGCGGTGGACGAGTGGCGGGCGTACCTCACCGCCGCCGCCGCCCGCGCCAAGGCGGTGAACCGCCGCATCGCCGTCGCCGTGTCGGCCGGGGACTACTCGCCGGCGGACAGCGCGCTCTACGCGTGGGCGGCGGGGCGGGGGTCGCCGGTGGACGCGGTCGGGTTCGCGGTGTCGCCCTCGGTCACCGGGGGGACGGGGGTGGACGCGCGGCTGCGCGCGGCGGACCGGTGGATGCGGGCGGCGGCCGGCGGGGCGGCGGGCGCCGCGCCGGGCACGCCGTTAGGCGGTGCGTTAGGCGGCGCGTTCGGCGCGGCGCCGGCGCGGGCGGCCAAGCCGCACTGGGTGTGGGACGTGCACGGCTTCCCGGTGGTGCACGGGGCGGCGAGCCAGGCGAACACGGTCTGGCACACGCTCGCCTGGGCCACCGCGCACCCGGAGGTGCGCGGCGTGGTGGCGAGCGAGCCCGGCGACTACGTGGAGCTCACCGGGCTGCGCGCCCCGACCGGCCGGCTGCGGCCGGCGGTGGGGGCGCTGCGACGGGCGCTCCGCGGGCTGCGCGAGACGGCGGTGCCGTAGCGGGGGGCGGGGGGCGGGTCAGAGACCCGCCCCTACGGGGGACGGGGGCGCGGTCACCCCTGGGCGTCGGCGGCGAGCCCGCCCAATGCGGCGTCGCCCGCGCCCTGGCCGCCGCTGTCGCGCATCTCCTGCGGGGCGCGCTCCATGAGGCGCGCCGCGGCGTCGCTCACCCGGGCGGCGTAGGCGCCGGCCCCCTCGTCGTCGCGGCGGGCGGGCGGGACGAGGGCGCGGTCGGTGGGGTCGGCGCTGTCGAGCTGGTTGCTCATCCGGTCGCCGCCCAGGCTGGACACGGCCACCTCGAAGCGCTCGACGGCTTCGAGGAGCTCGGCCAGCTCCTCCGCCGGCTCGTCGCCGGTGACTGCCACGCCGCGCTGGCGGAGCTGGGCGTAGGCCATCTCGGCGGCGTGGGCCTGGTCGGCGGCGCGGTGGGGGTTGAGGGCCTGGTCCTGGTCCTCGCGCGACATGTCGGTCATGGGATGGGGAAAAGGGACGGGGGCGCCGGTGTGCAGGAACGGCGCCGTCCCCGGCGCGCGGTCACTCGCCGCGGACCAGCCCCTCCGCCCTTCCCCCTCCGAACACTCGGGCCGCGAACCGCCGGACGTCCTCGCGCCCCACGCCCCGCACCCGCTCCTCCCACCCCTCCAACTCCTCGAGGCCCTCGCCGAGGAGCCACGCGTCGACCGCGTCCCCCAGCACCGTCCCCCCGCCTTGCCGCGCGATGGCGTGGGTGCCGAGGGCGTACGTCTGCGCCCGCTCCAGCTCCTCGGCCGTCACCCCGCCGTCGGCCAACCGCGCGAACTCGGCGAGCAGCCCCGCCCGCGCCTCCTCCTCCTGCTCCGGGCCCGTCGCGATGTACGCGCCCCACGCCCCGCCGCACCGGCGGGGCGACGCGAACGCGGCCACCGTGTAGGCCAGCGAGCGGCGGTCGCGCAGCTCGTCGAAGAAGCGGCCGCCGAGCCCGCTCGCGACCCCGGCGAGCAGACTGCCGACCACCCGCGCCGGGTCGCGCCGCGACGGGCCGGGCACGAGGAGCGCCAGCGCCGTCTGGCGCTTGGCGCGGCGCTCGGCGTTCACCCGCACGTCGTCGCCCCAGCGGACGTCCGGGACCGCGGGCGCGTCGCCTGGGGTCAGGTCGGGGAAGGCGGCGTCGAGGAGCGCGGCCGCGTCGGCCGGGTCGACGTCGCCGGCGAGCGCAAGGACCGCGTGCGCCTCGCGCGTCACCCGGCGGTGCCAGGCGCGCACGTCGTCGGCCGTGATCGCGGCCAGCGACGCCTCCGTGCCGCCCACCGGCCGCCCGTACGGGTGGCCGGCGTAGGCCGCCTCGGCGGCCAGGCGGAGGGGCCAGCGGTACATGTCGTCCCGCAGCGTGCGCAGCTCCTGCTGCGCGACCCGCCGCTCGGTCTCGACCGCCGAGTCGGGGAAGCTCGCGTGCTGGACGACGTCGGCGAGGAGGGCGGCGGCGCCGGGGAGCTCGGCGGCCGGCACCGACAGCCCCCAGCCGAAGGTGTCCGCCCCCGCGCTCGCCCCCACGCTGCCCCCCATCCGCTCGCCCAGCTCGGCGACGTCGGCGGCCGAGCGCGTGCGCGTGCCCTTGACGCTCGCGGCGGCCATGAGCGCGGTGATGCCTAACGCCGGGTCTGGCTCCGCGGCGGCGCCGCCGAGGACCGTCGCGCTGAGGTGGACGAGCCGCGCGCCGGGGCGCGGGACCACGAGCACCGGCACCCCCGCCGCCGTGCGGAAGACGTGCACGCCGCCCTCCACGCGCTCGGCGCGGGGCCGCCCGGCGCGCACGGCCGGCGCCTCCAGCGGGCGCGGGGGCGGGGCGGCGGGGACCGGCGCGTAGGGCGCGCGCCCGTCGCCGTCGAGCAGGCGGCGGAAGGCGGACGGCCCGTCGGCCAGCGGGGCGGCGTCGCGCGGGCGGTAGACCACCGCGCCGGCCTGGTCCGGGTCGAGCCAGCGGCGGGCGGCGGCGGTCACCGCGTCGGCGGTCGCGGCGAGGAGCGCGTCGTGGTACGCCTCCCCGCGCCGCCAGTCGCCGTGCGCCTCCCACTCGGCCAGCCAGCTCGCCTGGCCCTCCATGGTCTCCAGGCGCCGCACGGCGCGCGCGCGCACGATCGCCCGCACGCGCGCCAGCTCGTCCTCGCGGACGCCCTCGCGGAGCAGCGCGCCCAGCTCGCCCCACGCGGCGCGGGCGGCATCGGGCGCGGTGGCGGCGTCGCCCTCCACGTGCAGCACGAACACGCCGAGCTCGGTGGGCGTGCTGTCGTAGGCCCCCGCGCTCGACGCCAGCGAGCGCTCGCGCACCGCGCGGTAGAGGCGTGACGAGCGGCCGGTGCCCAACACCGCCGCCGCGAGGTCGAGGCGCGGCGTGTCGGGGTCGAAGGTGCCGGGCGTGCGCCAGCCGACGGCCGTCTGCGTCTGCCGCACGTCGCCGTCCAGCTCGCGGTAGCGGAAGTCCGGGGCGCGCGCCGGCTCGGCAGGGCCGCGGTCGCGGGGGGCGGCGCCGTTAGGCACCGCCGCGTAGCGCGCCTCCACCTCGCGGAGCGCGCGGTCGGGGTCCACGTCGCCGGCCACCACGAGCACCGTGTTGCTCGGCCGGTAGTAGGCGCGGTAGAACCCCGCCACGTCGTCGCGCGTGAGCCGCCGCAGCCCCTCCTCCGTGCCGATGCGCCAGCGGCGCACGCGGTGGCGGTCGTGCAGCAGGGCGTAGAGCGTCTCCACGGTCACGGCGCTCGGGTTGTCGAGCTTGCGCCGCGCCTCCTGGATGATGACCTCGAGCTCCTTGGCCAGCTCGCCGGCGTCGACCACGCTGTCGGCGTAGGCGTCGGCCTGGATGTCGAGCCCGTCCACCCAGCCGCTCGCCGGGAGCACGGCGTAGTAGCTGGTGTGGTCGTAGATGGTGTGGGCGTTGAGGTAGCCGCCCCGCGCCTTGGTCTGCCGCGCGATCTCGCCCACGCCGCGGCGGCGCGTGCCCTTGAAGAACATGTGCTCCAGCACGTGCGCCACGCCCACCACCGCGTCCGGCTCGTCGAAGTAGCCGGCGTTCACGTACGTGTTGACGGCGACGACAGGCGCCGACGCGTCGCGGCGGACGAGGACGCGGAGCCCGTTGGCGAGCGTGTGGCGGTGGACGGTCGCGGGGTCGAACAGGGGCACGGCGGCGCGGGGGTTCGGGGGGGCTGGTCGGTGGGGCAATCCCGGTGCCGGCGGGCGGGGGCACGCGTACGGGCCGCCCGGAGCGTCGGGCGACCCCGGGCAAGGTGTCATCCTGAGCGCAGCGAAGGATCTTCCATGCGCCGATGCGGAGTCGCGGAATCCGGGGCCAAGCTCGGCCCGCCTCCTCCACGCCCCTTCGCGACGGCCGGAAGATCCTTCGCTGCGCTCAGGATGACACCGGGGCGCCGGTCGGGCGGGCTCGTGCCCCCGCTCCCCGCCCCACGCTACACCGCGTCGCTCAGCGAGGTGAAGGTGAAGTCCCGCGCCCGGAGCGGCGGCACGACGATCGCCCCGCCGCCCCCCTCGCTGCTCGCCGCCCGCTCGGGGCGGCCTAACGCCTCGAGGTTGTTGAGGAGGAACACCGGGCTCTCGTTCCAGCGCATGTTCTTCACCGCCCGCGTGATCTTCCCGTCCTCGATCAAGAAGGTGCCGTCGCGGGTGAGGCCGGTGTGGAGGATGGTGCGCGGGTCGACCGTGCGGATGTAGAAGAAGCGCGTCACGAGGAGCCCGCGCCGCGTGCCGGCGATGAGTTCGTCGAGCGAGGCCGTGCCGCCGGCCATGCGGAGCGTCCCGCCGCCGCCGGCGTTGGGCGCCCGGTTGCTGCGCTGCGCCCAGTAGCGGTCGTAGGCCAGGTCGCGCAGCACGCCGTTCTCGATCCACGTGGTGCGCACCGCGGGGAGCCCGTCGGCGCCGAACGGCGCGCCGGGCGCCTCGGGGTCGAACGGGTCGCTCACGAGCGTGACCCGCTCGTCCACCACCCTGGCGCCGATCTTGTTGCCGCCGCCGGCCTTGCTGAAGAACGAGCGCCCCTCGTCCGCCTGCCGCGCGTTGAGCGACCCCGCGAGCAGGCCCACGAGCGCCGCGACCGCCGAGGGCTCCAGCACCACCGTGTAGCGCCCCGGCTCGATGGCCACCGGGTTGGCCGAGCCGCGCGCCTTCTGGATGGCGCGGGCGGCGACGGCGGCCGGATCCACGCGGCGCACGTCGTTCTGCGACGCGCCGGCCCAGCCGCTCCCCGTGCCGTCGGGGGTGCGCATGGTGACCGTCAGCGAGGCGCGCGTCTGCCGGTGGTAGCCGAACAGGCCGCGGCTGTTGGCCACCGCCGTCGCGCCGGCGTCGTGCTCCAGGTAGCCGGCGGTGACCAGTCCGGCGGCGCGCGCCGGCTCGGTCACCGCGCGCACCGCCGCGGCGCGCCCGGCGGCGTCCAGCGCCGCGGTCGCGTCCACCCAGCCCGGCGCCTGCTGGTACTGCTGCGGCTCCAGCAGCGGCAGCCGCTCCGGGTCTTCCGGCGCGAGTCGCGCGAGCGCCTCGGCGCGCTCCACCACGCCGCGCAGCCCGGCCTCGTCCAGCCGGTTGGTGGTCGCGCTGGCCGTGCGGGCGCCGACGCTGCTCTGCACCGTGACCACGACGTTGCGCGTGTCGCCGCCGGTGCTCACCTGGTTGACCGCGAAGCGCGTGTTGCCCTGCGCGCCGCTGGTGACGTTCACGCGCGTCTCGTCGGCGCGGGCGAAGCCGAGCACGCGGCGGGCGAGCGCCTCGGTGGCCTCGCGCGTGAGCACCGCGTCGTCGGCCGCGGCCGCCGCGGCGGCGAAGAGCGACCGCGGCCCGCGCGTGCCCGTCTCGTGATCGATCGTCATGCCGTGCGCCCCGTGTTGATGACGTTGACGTTGCGGAACCGCGCCGGCGGGCAGCCGTGGCTCACCGCGTTGGCCTGGCTCGGCTGCCCCTTGCCGTCGTTGGCGGTGCCGTGGAGCTGGTAGCTCCGGCGCCCGCCGATCATGTCCATCGCGCCCCAGAACTCGGGCGTGCGCATCTGGTAGGCGACGTCCTTGAGCATCCCGGTGATCTTGCCGCCGCGGATCTCGTAGTACACCTGCCCGCCGAACTGCGCGTTGTAGCGCTGCTGGTCGATGCTGTACGACCCACGGCCGAGGATGGCGATGCCGCGGTCGGTGGCGGCGATCAGGTCCTCCCACGTGTGGTCGCGCGCGCCCGGCAGCAGGCTCACGTTCGGCATCCGCTGGAACTGCACGTCGTCCCAGCTCTGCGCGTACGAGTTGCCGTGGCTCCGCACCGGCCGGCCGCGCCGCGCGTACCAGTCCTTGAGGTAGGGCGCCTGCTCGCGCGTGGTCTGGTAGTCGACCACCACGCCGTCCTGCACGATCATGTACTCCTCGGGCTTCACGCCCTCGTCGTCCCACCCGCACGCGGCCAGCGAGCCGGGCTGGGAGCGGTCGGCCCGCACGTTCATCAGCGGCGAGCCGAATCGCAGCGTCCCGAGCACGCGCTCCGGCGGGCTCACGAAGCTGGTGCCGGCGTAGTTGGCCTCGAAGCCTAACGCACGGTCCAGCTCCGTGGGGTGGGCGACGCTCTCGTGGATGGTGAGGAAGAGGTGCGACGGGTGGAGCACGAGGTCGTACCGCCCCACGTCCACCGGGCGCGCCTTCAGCTTCTCGACCGCCTCGGCGGCCCACCGCGGCGCCTGCCCCACGAAGTCCGCGCGCGTGACGTGCTCGTAGCCGAGGCCTAACGCGGGGACGTCGGTGCTGTCGCGGCTCTGGAAGTCGCCGCTGCCCACGGCGGTCACGCTCATGGTGGGCGCCGTGCGGTAGAGCGTCTGCACCGTGTACGTGCCGTCGGTGCTCGCGAACGTCTTCTCCTCGCGGAGGAAGCTCATGGCGGAGTTGACGAAGCGCACGCCGCTCACCTTGAGCGCCGCCTCGTTGGCGGCGAGCAGCAGCGCGACCTTGTCGGCCACCGGCACGGCGAACGGGTCGACCTCGATCGGGCTCCGCCACTCGCCGTTGGGCGTGGGCGTGACGGGCGCCAGCTCCACCGGGCGCACCTGCGCGCGGCGGTTGGCCCGCGCCTGGGCGACCGCCTGCCGCGCCACCGCGGCCACGGCGTCGGGCGAGAGGTCGCGCGTGGCGGCGAAGCCCCAGGCGCCGTCCACCAGCGCGCGCACGCCGACGCCCGCGGTCTCGGTGTCGCTCAGCGCCTGCACGCGGCGCTCGCGCGTGGCCACGGCCTGCGAGCGGTTCTGGCCGATGCGCGCGTCGGCGTAGCTCGCACCGGCCGAGCGCGCGGCGTCGAGGGCGCGCAGGAGGAGGGCACGGACGGCGGGGTCGCCGGGGGCCTGACCGTTAGGCGGGAGGTAGCCGCCGGTCGCGAACGGGTCGGGCGGCGCGGCGAGCGCGCCGGCGGCGCCGGGGAGGAGCAGGCCGCCCGCGGCGGCGGCAGCGGCGGCAGCGGCGCTGCCTCGGACGAACTCTCGGCGGGACAGGCTCACGCGGCGGGCGCTCGGGACGTGGAGGGGCGGGGGCGTTACGGCGGGGGGCGCGGCGTCTCACCTACGCGCCGCCCGGCCGAAACGTGGGCGATCGCCCGCGGTCCGGAAAGTCGGGCCGCGGCGTGGCCGCCGTGGGCGGTCGGGCCGGACTCCGCAAGGTCAAGAGCTTGGACGGGATTTACAGGATTGACGGGATTATCGGACCCGTGCGAGGGCGAGATCAACCTGCCCAACCGTTGCCCTGGTAATCCCGTCAATCCCGTAAATCCCGTCCAAGTTGTTGCTCGTGACAGCGCCGTGCCGCCCAAGCCGGAGCGCCGCTCAGAACCCCGCGCGCACCCCGAACAACAACTGCCCGTCGTGGTTGCTCCGCGCCCCGCGACGCCGCGCCTCGCTGTCGTAGCGGTCCCGGACGGTGCCCGTGAGGTCCAGCCCGCGCGCCAGCGGCACGGCGAGCGACGTGACCGTCTCGGCCGTCGCCCGCCGCGCCGGGTCGGTGACGGTGGGCTGGTAGAACGTCACGTGCGTGAGGCGGATGCCCGGCGCGCCGCCGGCGCGGGCGGTGAGCTGGCGGCGCACCCGCGCGCGCAGCGACCAGCGCACGCGCGTCCCCGCGCCGCGCCCCACACCCGCCACGTCGTCCACCCGCAGCGCCCGCGTGCGCTCGGCCAGCAGCGCCACGCTCAGGCTCGCGTCCTCCGGGAAGCCAGCCACGGGCGCGGCCGGGCGCCAGAGCGTGCGCTTGGCCCCCGCGCCCACCGCCGCGCGGAGCCCGATGCGCTGTTGGAAGTTGGACTCCGCGTCGCCGAGGACGAACGGCGTGAGACGCGCGGCCGGGCGGAAGTCGGCGCCGCCCGCCAGGCGGACCGTGCGGGCGATGACGCGGCGCACGTTCGCGGCGTCGCGCGCCTCGCCGTAGCTGGTCTGGAGCTCGGCGCGCAGCGCGAGCGCGCTGTCGGCGCGGGCGGCGGAGGCGAGCGTGGCGACGAGCCGCTGACTCGCGGCGCCGAACAGCACGTTGCCGCTCAGCTCCGCCGCGCCGCGCCAGGGCGGGCGCGCGGCCGGCGCGGGGTCGGGGGTGGCGGCCGTCTGCGCGCCGGCAGGCGCGGCGGCCAGGGCGACGAGGGCGGCCGTGAGCGGGACGGCGCGCAGCGGCCGCGCGCTCAGGTTTGGATGGAGCGCCGCCGCAGCACCGCCACGCCGGCCGCCACGCACGCGAGCCCGTACGCCGCGCCCACCAGCGCCGCCCCGGTGAGCGGCGTGAGGATCTGCGCCACGCTGTTGACGTCGCCCATGTTGGCCGGGCGCAGCGCCTCGAACACCGCCACCGCCGGCCCGTGCGGGAAGAGCCACCGGAGCGGCTGCGCCCACCAGAAGCCGTTGTACGCGGCCGCCGTGAGCGGCACGCCGGCCGCGAGCCACGCGGCCGCGATCGGCGCGTCCCAGCGCAGCAGCGTGGAGATGAGGAAGGTGAGGCCGCTGGCGAGGACGTAGGCCAGCGCCGCGCCCGCGAACACCGTGGCCACGGGGATGACGCCCGGCAGCACGAGCGCCGCCACCAGCACCGCGGCCAGCAGCACGAGCAGCGAGCCGACGCCGTTCACCGCCAGCCCCTGCAGGTAGTAGCGCACGATGGGCACCGGCTTGGCGAACAGGAAGCGCTGGAGCCCGCGCTCGCGCTCGCGCGCCACCAATCCGCCGGCGCCGATCAGCCCGGCCGCCACGCCGCCCAACGCGAAGAGCACGTGCGACAGCGCCGTCATCTCCGCCGCGCCCACCGGCCCGCCGCGCCCGCCGCGGTTGGCCGCGATCCACGTCAGCAGCCACACCCCGAACAGCGCCGCGCCCGCGAGCCAGAACCCCCGCCGCTGCCAGTAGTCGCGCCACTGATAGCGGGCGTAGCGGCGGAGGTTGCCGCGCACGTCCTCCGGGGCGAGCGGCGCGTCGTCGTCGTCCTCGAAGGCGCCGGCGGGGGCGC
>ERZ1066119.636-NODE-636-length-22651-cov-8.225527_pt1 | contig 22651 bp, 21 predicted proteins | sample MGYA00382766_ERZ1066119 | MGnify/ENA primary metagenome ERZ1066119 (study PRJEB33369, sample SAMEA5778349) | biofilm metagenome | biome: Industrial cooling water; feature: Water cooling tower basin; material: Biofilm | place: United Arab Emirates | collected...
TCACCTGGGGTGCGGTGCTGATGGCGCTCTCGGGCATTTGGCTGCTGTTCTACGCGTTCCCTAGGCGCAAGAAGAAGAGGCGCAGCACCCGATGACAATCAAGTCAATCTGGCTGCGGAGAATCCACAAGTGGGTCGGGCTGGCTATTGGCCTGCAGTTCGTGCTCTGGGCGATCAGCGGCGCCGCGATGGCGCTGCTCGACATGGAAACGGTCGCCGGAGGCCCGCGGCATCAAGCGATCCCATCCGCACTTACCGGAGAGGCGACCGGCTGGCCAAGGATCGTCGGGCGGCTGGATGGCGCGACGATCGAAGGGCTGTGGCTGAAGACGCTCCTCGATCGGCCGGTCGTCGAAGTGCGGACCGCGCAATCGACCCGGATGTTCGATGCCCGAACGGGGGCCCGAGTGATGATCGATGCGGCCGCCGCCCGCGCGATCGCGCAATCACACCATCCCAATGGGGCAAGTCCCGGCGCGGCGAAGCTTCTTACCGAGCGATCGCTGCCGATCAGGGACCACGAGCCGCCGATCTGGCAGGTCGATTTCGCCGACAATGACGCGAGCACCTATTACGTGTCGGCCACCACGGGCGCTGTGCTCGAGCGGCGAAACGACACCTGGCGCTGGTGGGACTTCTTCTGGATGCTCCACAATATGGACTATGCCGAAAGAACGAGCTTCAACCATCCGCTGATTATCACCGCGGGAATCGCGATGGCCTGGCTGGCGGTGACCGGTTTCTGGCTGCTGTTCCGGACGATGTGGCGGCACGATTTCGCGTGGTTTAAGCGTCGCCAAGTTCGGTGATCGCTCATCAAAAAACGTCTCTTGCGTTGCTGCCAAAAGGACTGCCCTGCGGTTATCGAAGGGGTCGTGGAAGAATGCCGTGAGTTCTGTTTCGCTTACAAACCGGATGATCACTGACCACGAATGGCACGATCCCACATTACACATTGTGAATGACCGACGCGCTCGTTAACCCGGAGACTTCCTTGGGGGGATTCGCTTGGCATGAATATTCCGGTCGAACTGGGCTCCATGCGGGGCACCGAGTCAGTAGCTGAGGCCAGCCAGCGAGGACCGCAATTGCAGGTCGCCATTATTGGCGGTGGTCCGGCGGGCTTGACGGCGGCTTATGAACTCCAAAAGCACAGTCCGGTCCACCACCCTATCGTTCTTGAAGAGAGCGATATGGTGGGGGGGATCGCACGTACTGAAGCGTATAAGGGATACCGATATGACATCGGTGGGCATCGCTTTTTCACGAAGGTGAGGGCCGTCGAGGCTTTGTGGAAAGAGGTGCTTCCCAACGACTTTCTGACCCGACCGAGAATGAGCCGAATCTACTATCGCGACAAATACTACGCCTATCCGCTGAAGCCGATGAACGCCCTGCTCAACATGGGTCTCTATGAATCCGTCCGGATCATGCTGAGTTACGCGAAGTGGCGCCTCCGGCCCAGCCAGATCGAGGCAACGTTGGAGCAGTGGGTGACAAACCGCTTCGGCGGAAGACTGTTCTGGCATTTCTTCAAGTCTTATACCGAGAAAGTCTGGGGCATTCCCTGCGACGAAATTCGTGCGGACTGGGCAGCACAGAGGATCAAGAATCTTTCACTCCGGAAGGCCATTTGGAATGCCCTCTCGGGTGCGAACGACACCACCAGCCTGATCGAGGAGTTCGAGTACCCCCGGCTTGGCCCCGGCATGATGTGGGAGGCCTTTCGGGATCGTATCGTCTCAGGCGGCGGTGAGGTACGGATGAAGCAGCGGGTCTGCCAGATTCACCGCGATGGCTGTAAAGTGACCGCTGTTGAGGTGGCGCACGAGGATGGCGGCGACCGCTACCAACTCAGCGCGGATCAATTCATCTCGTCGATGCCAATCACTGCGCTGGTCGAGAATATGGTGCCACCCGCTCCGGCGGAGGTTTTGGAAGCGGCTGCAAAACTGAAGTATCGAGATTTCTTGATTGTCACATTGATAATCAAGAAAAGGGACCTCTTTCCCGACAACTGGATCTATATTCATTCTCCAGATGTCAAGGTCGGGCGCATCCAGAATTTCCGCTCGTGGTCGGAAGAGATGCTGCCGGATACCGAGCATTCAAGCATCGGCATGGAGTACTTCTGCAACGAAGGTGACGAATTGTGGCGATTGACGAACGCTGAGCTGCTCGCTCAAGCCGAGGCCGAACTTCGCAAGCTCAATTTGGTGGGCGATGCCGAGGTCGTCGACGGCACCGTGATACGCCAGCCAAAAGCCTATCCCGTCTATGACGGCGAATATCAGGAGGCGCTTGAGACGATCCGGTCCTGGCTCGATCGTTTTTCCAACCTTCAACCGGTGGGGAGAAACGGCATGCATCGCTACAACAATCAGGATCACTCCATGTTGACCGCGATGCTGTCGGTGAAGAACATCCTCGGCGAAAGCCACGACATCTGGGCGGTCAATGTGGAACAGGATTACCACGAAGAGGTGGCAAGCTCGGAACGCTCGCCCGTGGGCCCCAGTTACGGTGAGCGACTGCAGCCGACGCGCCTTGCCGCGGAAATGGCCTGACCGATGCGCCAGCCCGTGTCCATCATTGTCCCGGCTTTCAATGCGGAAGCTACCCTGCCGGCATGTCTCGCAGCGATCCAATCGGCAATGCAGGCCGATGACGAGCTCATCGTGTTCGATGACGGGTCGACCGACGCAACCCGCCAGATCGCGGTAGGCGCCGGTGCGCGCATCCTGGGCAACGCCGGTCCGCCCAGGGGACCGGCTCATGGGAGAAATCGCGGCGCGGCCAGCGCAACACGAGATTATCTTCTCTTTGTCGATGCGGATGTGATCGTACGTCCAGACGCGATCGATCTTCTCGCGGCCGAGCTCGGCCAGGGGTGGGCGGTTGCGGCCTTCGGGTCGTATGATGACCGTCCGCGCTCGCGGCGCTTGCCAGCATTATACGCCAATTTGCGGCATCACTTCGTTCACCAGCGGGGAAACCACAACGCGACCACATTCTGGTCGGGGATCGGGATGATAGACCGCGGCGTGTTTCAATCCGTGGGTGGGTTTGACGAGGTATTGTTCGCGCATCCAAGCATCGAAGATGTCGAACTGGGGATGCGTCTCGTCAACGGGGGGCATAAAATCAGGCTGGTGCCGGAGGCGCAGGGCACTCACTGGAAGGATTGGAGTTTGTGGCGGGTCTGGCACACGGATATTGTCAGGCGCGCCTTACCATGGTCTCGACTAATCGCCGACGGGCAGCGCCCGCAGGCAGATCTCAACCTTGCCCCAAAAGAACGGCTGCTGGCTATCATCGCGCTGGCCGCGCTAGGGACGATTGTCGGTGGATTGTTTTCGGGACCGGTCTGGCTGGCAACACCAATCCTGATCTCGGCTTATCTAATCGGGATTGGCCCCTTTCTTCGCGTTGCCAGCAAGAACGTTGGTTTGGTGCAACTGACCGGGATGGCAGCCTTGCATTTTTGCTATCATGTATATGCGAGCGCTACTTACGCCTGCGTTAGGCTGGCCCGGGGTTGGGCCAATTTTCTCAGCCCCGCCCGCCCGTCCCAAGCGACCGCCAGTGCGATCAAGGGAATAAGCCAGATCACGCGGGCCTGATAGCGACCTGTAATGCCAGAGAAGTAGACACAGACAGCGGCGTTCAGGACGACGCCGACAAGGACAAGAAAAATCAACCGTCTATGCTCCGGTGCTTTTCGCCAGGTCAGCGCAAGTACAATCATCGAGACAATGACCGCCACGGCGCTCAACTTCTCGATGATCCTAATCCACAAGCTGTTGTGTGGGGCAAGCCGCGTCACCGGGTTCTGATTGGCATCGAACACCATTTCGGTATCAAAGCCTGCGGGCTCAAATTCGAATAACTGCCTTGTGAAGTTTCTCGTGAGAATCGAAAGCTCCGCCATGGGATATGCCTGCGCAGCGGCAAGGACGACCTGCGCTTCCTCATTTCGAATCCGCTCTAGCTGATCGGGGGACGCTCGCGACTTGATCCCGTTTGCGCCCCACAAGAATTCATTGAGATCCTCTGGCATCTCATCGGGGTATACTTCGCAGATCGCATAGGAGAGGCGCCCGCAGTTTTTCTCCAGATACCATCGTGCCGGTCCATCAGCGACCGACCGCGCAAGAGTGAGCGGGAAGCGCTTGCCAGTCAGGCTGGGCGAGCCGAAGGCGCCGAAGTTCAGGCCAGCAATGATGGCCATACCGATCAGTAGCGGTGCGGCCACGACCGCCCCGTGAGCCATGGTGCGCGCCTTTAAGCGGGAAAGCGGCATTGCGAGCGAGCCGACGGCAACGGCGGTGAGGCCGATCGCAATCGCCACGTGACTCATGTGAACAGTGATCGCGCCCGTTGCGATGAGCACGAGTCCCGCACGAACCCCCAGGCTGAGCCGCTCGTAGGCGGTGGTGAGCAGCGCCATAGACAATATCAGGAGCCCCGCGAAAATGTCAGGGACGGTCAAGCATGCCACCATGGCAACGGGTGTCACGACGGCCAGAGCCGGGATCCCAAAAGAAGAACTGCGAGTAGATTTGCCGTAAGCAACCAAGGCAACCGCGCTCATGAACGCCGCGAGGAGCGCCTGTACACCCGCGAGCAGCCACATCTTGCCGCCCGGCGCACTGAAGACATACGCCATGATACTGTAGGTCAGCGAGCGGACACCAGGTATACTGGCGCTGCCCATGGTCAGTTGTGCGCCTCGGCTTGCGGCATCGACGACTTCGGGAGTTGTCGGCGACTGCTCGAAGGAACGCGGCTCCGTTCTCTTGGATGTCAGTTCATATGCGTAGCTGAAGGCAGCACGGCCGCCCTTGTAGTAGCTAGCGCTGTCTGAGATGTAGGCGGGCCTGCCAAACAGGATAAGCGGCCAGAGAAACAGCAGTCCGAGAAGCGTCGCGCGCACCAGCGAAGCGTCCACTCGCACTTGCCGGGCGCTCCCATCGTTTCCTTGCGGGATGCACTTAGGCTCGTCAGTTTGCTCTGCGGTCAACTGCAACCTCGTCCCTCCCAACGCCGAACAGCGATGACCAGCCTGCCATCTCGTCGCGCCCAACGACATTCCGTTCTTGTTTAGCCGATACCGATGATCTTAGAACACAGAGATGAAAACTTATCGTGTCGCGCTCGCAGGGCACGGAGCGGCCGCCCGAACCATTCACATACCGGCACTGCGAAAGATTCCCGAAGTTCGGATCCTGGGAACATACGATACCAGAGAGGATACCGGCGCGATTCCGCGTTTTGCGACCCTCGAGCAGCTGCTAGACGCCAAGCCCGACATCGTCGTCATTGCCACGCCTCCCGACAGTCATGCTGACATCGCCGTCAATGCGCTTACGTCGGGGGCGCATGTGTTCTGTGAGAAGCCGCTCGCAAACAGCCTGGACGAGGCCGACGTGATTGCCGCGGCTGCGGCACAAGCCAATCGAAAGGTTTGCATCAACAGTGAATTTCCCTTCATGCCCATGCATCTTGCAGCGGCGCGGGAAGTCGGGAGCGCGCGGTTCGGCAAGCTTCTATTCGTCGAGGCGCGCCAGACCTTTGTCGTTACCGACGCAACCGAAGCCGGATGGCGCGGTCGGGATCCGCAGCGCACCTTCAAGGAATTTGGCACGCACGCGATCGATCTGTGCAAGGCCCTATTCAACGAACAGCCGGTCTCGCTTTCGGCCCGCATGCCTCGCCCTTTCCACAGCGAAGGTCCCGATTACCTAGATCTGGTCAGGCTGGAGTTCAGCGATGATCGCGTCGCGCAGATCACGCTGGATCGGCTTACCAAGGGGAGCCATCGCTACCTTGACATGAGACTTGTCGGTGAACGGGCGACGATAGAAACCAGCCTCGGCGGCAGTGCAGAATTCAGCTTCGGCTTGCGGCCCCAGGGACGCAGGCCTTACGCAGATCTCGACTTGCATCTGGGCGGTGTTGCGCGCCTCTGCACAGGTGACCGCAAGATCACGCTTGCGAAGGCACCCTTAGACGTTTTCCCCGACGCAACGGCGCGATTGTTTCGCGCTTTTCTGCAAGCCATCGAGGAGGACCGTGAGCCGCCGAACGGGATCGCCGATGCGCGAAACACGCTCGAGCTCATCTATCGAGCCTATTCCGAGGCGGCACCGCGCAGGGTGTGACGAAGCTCGCGCTTGCCATTGCGGTGAAGGGCCCGTGGGAGGCTGATCGCCTCCTGCACCATCTGCAGGCGGCGGGAGTACCTGCATCGACGGAAATTCATGTCGCGTGCGATGTTGTGCATGAGCCAGCGAGTCCTCGGGGTCGCCTCATCATTCACGCGATCGCGCGCAAATCGCTATTCGAGCTCTGGGCAATCGCGATCCGCGGGAGCAACTCACCGTGGATAGCCATCCTTCACGCGGACGCGCTACCGGCGCCGGGCTGGTACGAGGCGGTCGATGAAGCAATCGGGCGGTCGCAAGGGTGCGACGGCTTCTGGGGCCCCGTCGAGCCAGGGGTGCAGCCCCATGACGTTCGCATGGTGGCGTACCTGACGGAATATGTGCAGTTCCATCGTCCGGCACACCCGAGGTTGCTGGAGGTGCCGGGGAGTAATCTCATTCTGCCCCGCGCCGTTCTGGGATCCATGACAGAGTTCTCAAAGACAAAGTTGGTCGGGCACGGGTTGACGCCGGCGCGGGTGGACGAGGCTGTAGTGCTCTATACCCGACCGATCCGATTTCCCGCCTATTGCCGGCGCCGCTATCGGCACGCCCGCGCCTACGCCGCGACTCGCGTGCCCCGCCCTCCATTGCCAGTGGCGATTGCGATGACTTTGGCCTTGCCTGCGATCCGCACCGTGCGCGTCTTTCGCCACGCCTGGCGACACAGACACTTGCGCATGCCGGTAATACGCTGGTTTTCCCACGTGGCAATTGCCGAAACCTGGTGGTCGGCGGGGGAACTGGTTGGATACTGGACGCGTCGACAGGGTGCCTTGCCAGACATCGACTAAGGCGGGGCGGGCAGTCGCACGAACCTCTTTTCGGACTGGCTGTCATAGGTCGCGTGTGCGATTTGCACGGCCCGCAGGCCATCCACCGCTCCCGCAAGCCTGCCGGTGTGCGGATCGGACCTTGCAAAGGCGACAAAGTCGGCAAGCTCTTCGACGAAGGTCTGGATGACGGTGCTTTGCCATCCCTGCAGTTTCTCTCTCAAAATTGCTTGGGGGAAGAAGCGGCGGGTTACCGTCTTTCTTCCGCCCGGTCGGTCGATCTTGATGACCTTTGCCATCATCGGGGCATAATAGGCCTGAGCCATGCCCCGGTGCCCGTAGACCTCGATGTGAAAGCGATAGCCGCGCCACTCGTGCCAACTTGCCTCGATCGTGGCTGTGGTGCCCGCCGCCGTTCGGAGAAACGCGACACCCTGGTCCTCCACTCCAAGCTCCCACACCTTACCCGTCGCAAATCCGGCGACTTCGACCGGGTCGCCGATGATATAGCGTACCAAGTCGATCATGTGTGTCCCGTTGTCCATCAACGCCCCGCCGCCCATCACGTCTTTGTCATACATCCAAGGGGCCTTGAACTCGGCGAGGCCGCTATGGCCGCTATAGGCCCGGACGTGTGAGACAGATCCTATCTCGCCCGAGGACACAGTATCTCGTACGAGTTTCAAGGCATCGAAATACCGGTGATTGTAGCCCACCGTGAGCAGCGTACCAGAGGCCCTGGCGGCATCGACCATCCGTTCGCACGAGGCGGGGGTAGCTGCCATGGGCTTTTCGACGAGGACGTGCTTGCCTGCGGCCGCGGCGGCCACGGCCAGGGGTTCGTGCCAGGGCGGCGGCGTGGAAATGATGACCGCGTCAACATCAGCCGAAGCAATCAGCTCCTCGGCTCGCTGGTAAAATCTGGCATTTGGACCGACCGATCGCGCGCGAGCCTCGTCCAGGTCTGCAATCGCAGTCAGCGTGCATAGGGGCGATCGGGCGAGCGCATTTGCCCGAATCTGGCCAATTGCGCCTGCCCCAATGAGCCCGAACCGCATCTCGTCGCTCAAGTGGTGCCTTCCTTAACGAAAAGAGATTGAAATGCTGGGCCCGCGGCGACCAGGAGCGCTTGGGCTATCGGCGCCTTCGCCAGCAGCGCATAGATGCGTGCAAACATCCGGAAAACGGCTGACCTGTCGATAAGCTGCTCCCTGTCAGGCACGAAAGGCTTGGTAGTCAAATGGCGCAAGTCGCAAGTTCGCGCCATCTGCAAAACAGACGCGGGGCTGACGAAGCTGACAGCTCTTAGAATATCAATTGGATGTCTCCGGGTAAGGAGGCTGGACCGGGCGCGTTCAGGGATCAAACCGGCACTCCAAATTCCAGTCGCCGGATGCGGTCCGACCCATCTGCCGTTACTCGCTGAAATGTAAATCCGTCCGCCCGTTTCCATGACGGAGGCCGCGGAACACAGCGCGGCTTTGGGAGCGCGCGCGTTCTCGATAAAGTCGCTCGCAAGGACATGGCTGACTGTGCGATTTGCGAAGGGGAGGGCCTCGGCATCGGCACAGACGAGCTGCGCATCGACACCCGCCTCGGTCAGCCTCTTCTGGGCAATCACCAGCCATCTTAGCGCGATGTCCACGCCGGTACAAACTTTGAAATGGTCTGCGCCCGCGACAAGGCCCCCTCCGCTCCCGCATCCGAGATCGAGGAGCGCGTTGCCGCCGGTGGGCGCCAGCAGCCGCAACTGACGCCCGGCGCGACCACTTGCCTTCAAAACGTAGTTCGCGAAGGCCCGGGCGAGCTTTGGCGGAACGTCGTCGGTGATTGAGTAGTAAAAGGCAACGAGCGCCGCGAAATCGTGTTTCAGGCCGTATGCGTGTAGCCGACCCGCCTTCGCCCGTTCCTCCTCGAGGGCGAGATATTGATCGCCGCTCAGTCGAAAATCCGGGATGCCGAACAGGACGGGGTAGAAGCGGTCGCAGGTCCCGCAAAAATATCCCTCGCCCGCAGCATGAACAGGCGAGCGGCATTGGGGACAGATAAAGTCGAGAGCCATCGGAGCCGTCATTCGATCATCCTGAGTGCCTCGCCAGGTCCGCGCATTGCGCCGACGCTCTCTCCAAGCGCCCAGATCAGGTAAAAGCCCATGAGATGGGGCAATGCGTGCCACAGCTCGCTGCCAAGCCTCTTTCTCCGAGCCGCCTGAACAGCGCGTCCTAGCAGCAGAGGCGGGAGCGCAAGCGCCGCGACGGATGCGGCGGCCCGCTTGACCGGAGCGCTTTTTCCAAAGCGCAACCCGGCATAGTACCGCGAGTAGATGAAGCGCTGCCGCGCGAACAGGCCCCACGAAAACCGCTTCTTGTGGAGCATCACGAGCTCATTGAGTGAAAGAAAACGGTGTCCCGCCTGCAGCAAAATAGGATGAACAGTGGTTTCCCAGAATCCGTTCGTTAAAAAATGCCGCGGCAAGCGCTCGAGTGCGCTGCGCCGATAGGCGACATTCATGCCCGGCAGCACGTCAATCGGCCCCTGCACGATCGGAGGGGAAAAGAAGGCGTATTCGCAAAGGAAGGTAGCCCAGTCGAGGCCGGTGTCGGTGACACCGTTCACCACGCTGCCACCCACCGCGACCAAATCGTCACCACCCAACTGGAACGCGTTCGTGATCAACCGCCCCCAGCCCGGAGCCGGTACGCAGTGATCCTCCGTCACGGCGACGATCGGGGCGGTGCTTGCTTCGAAGGCGAGCGTGCGCAGTTCAGGCAGCGACGTTTCCGGCGGGCACGCGATGAGTTGAACGTGCGGATATGTCCTGCGGATGATCTGTGTAACCGCGTCCTGCAATCGATCGGCGATGACGATTTGGCATTCTTCCCCGCTCACGGAGGGATCAAGCGCCTCGATGGTCTCGAGGACGCGGTCCGAATCTTCCGTGCTGACCCGTCCAAGGATCACAGCTAATGTCGGCAAAGTCCTGCCCCCCGTCTTTTTTCAGACGCCTACGCGCCGATACTCTGCTGGCGACGCATCCTACGTGCCAAGACCGCCGCGTAGCCACTGGTTTCTCCCGCAGCCCAAGAGAACGTAAATCTCAGCAGCCAAGGAAAGGCGCGCAGGAGTTTGGTCCGGTATTGAGGCTGGCGCGAAATGCGCCTGACGACGCGGGCGAGGAGCACGGGCGTCACGAGGGGGCTCGTCAACAGGAGAACCATGTTGGTTGCCAACCCATTTCGTTCGGCGCGTTCGATGCCATAAGCACGGCCGTGCAGGCGCCGCTGGCGCGCGAAACTTTGCGGGGTCAGAGTGCCGCGGTGCACCAGCACGAGACTGGGATTCAGGCAAAGCTTCAGTCCCTCGGCGCGAAACCGGCGGTGGAACGATGGCTCCCAGAAACCGTGTGCCAGTAAGTCGGAATGCGCAACGATCGCCGTCCTACGGTAGATCGCATTGTCGGCTGCGATCTCGTGTGCTTCCCCGATCGCCAGGGGCGGCATGAACGCGGAATAGCGAAGGAAAAAGACCGCCCAGTTTGCCGCGGACGCCTGGGGATCGTTGTCGATCGCACCACCGACGCCGACCCATCGGGTGAGGTCGGCCTCCGCAAGGCGAGCAAGCCACTCTGGATCTGGAATGAACTGCGACGTGGTTAGCGCGACACCATGCCCCCGGGCCATACGTATGCCTCGGCTCCACAGTGAGGGGATCAGCGTATCTTCGGGGCAGGAAATGGCGGCCACCGTGCCATGGCGCAATTCGTCGGGGACATCACCTGCGCAGACAAACAGCACTTCGGCGTCTCTTCCGCCACGATCGAGTATTTCGAGCCATGCAGGCAGATTGGCGGGGCCCTCCCTGACCGCGATCACGACACTGAGAACCGGGCAGTCAGACATCAGTGTCCGCGAAGTCTGCGCAGTGCCCGCCTCAAGGCAATGTACGCGCGCGCGCCTTGCCCGTCGAGGTTTCGCACCAACCGCGTTGAACGCAGGTAGTGGGCGTCAAGGCGTGGGATAGCGTTCAGTGACACCGCGGCATGCAGATAGTCGAGCCTCGTGGTGAAGCAGCCCCGGTACGCCCGTGCGGCGATCGCCCTCACGCGCGCATCGTGATAGCCGTACGGGTAGGCCAGATACCGCGGGCGCCTCCCCAGGCGGCCTTCAATCACGCTGTTGGCTTCGTCGAACTCATCGGCAATTTGGCTGTTTGACAAGGTTCGCAGATCGGGGTGCGTCGCGGTATGCGCTTCGATAAGGCAACCGGCTTTCTGAACTTCTTCGAGCTCGGTCCATTCCATCAGTTTCAAGGCCGGCGCACCGGCGGGTTGGCCTGGCCAACGATTGTCGCGCCCGACCCAGCCAGTGATCGCGAACACATGCGCGGGTGCGTTGTGAGCGCGAAGAATCGGCATTGCAGTAGCAAAAACCGAAGAGAGCCCATCATCGAAGGTGATGGATACGCCATGGGACTGTTTGTCTTCCAGCAGCTCATCAAGGCTCAGAACCGGTATGTCCGCCTGGGCTAGAGCGCTTAGCAGCGCCTCGAGTGCTGCTGGCGGATAGGACAGCGGCCCAGAAAGATGATCCACCGAATGGAACGTCAGCACAGCGCGCATTTAAAGTCTCGCGTCCAAAACGTCGTCGACGATGCCCAGATAGGCTGCGATGTGCTGTTTCTTGGTGTATCTCGCGCGATAGGCTGCGCGCGCTTGGGTGCCAAGCCGATCGCAAAGCTGCGGATCTGAGACCAGCCGTCGAATTGCAGCTGCGAGCTCCTGCGGACCATCGTAGAGCAATCCTCCAGCGCTGCTCAGGACGAGTTCAGCCGCGCCGCCGGCAGATCTAGCGACGATCGCCGGTGTGCCGCACGCGGCTGCCTCGATGAGCGAAAGTCCGAATGTCTCGGGCACGAGTGAGGGGACGATGACTGCGGCTGCGCTGGCGTAATGGTGGGCAAGCTCTTGTTGCTCGACCTTGCCCAACAAGCGGATGTTGTCTCGGGATGCGGAGGCGGCCCGAACCGCCCCTTCCAACTCACCATCCCCTATGATGAGCAGTTCTATCTCCGGCATGTCACCGACGACCCGCACAAGCTCGGCAATGCCCTTCAGCGCAGCGAGCCGACCGACATAGACAATCCTGTTTGCTTGCACCCGGCGGGGACCGTCGGGACCGTCGATGGCCGAGAAGAGAGGGAGCACATCTATGGGTTGGTGGATGCCATTGGCCTTGTGCATCTCCGCTGTATAAACGCTCGGTGCCAGAATACGGTCGACGCCATCTAGTGCACGCGTCCGAACCCCCGTGTAGCGCCACAGCTGGGGTGGCACTCCGGAGCGGATGGAGCATGTAAAACAGGTGCGCTGATCGCAGGCATGATGTCGGTTCTTCCACAGGACGTGAGTGGGGCAGATCAACCAATGATCATGGAGCGTAAGAAGGCGCGCTGGCGCCTGTCCCATCCCGAGCACTTGAGGCGCGCCCATCAGCGAAATGTTGTGAAAATGGAGAACATCAAAGGACCTGTCGAAGAAGGCCCGCAGCGCACCGGAATAGAACCCCGCGCGCCCGGTCTGGTGGCTGGTGAGAGCCGCCAGGGTTCCGGCCGGATGCTGAAGCCGGTGAACGACCACCCCGTCATCGAGCGCCGGTTCTGCCGGGCACTCTAGCTTGCTGCGCAACAGATAGGCGTCGGTCGAGGCAATCACTTCGACTTCATGGCCCCACGCGACCAAGCTTCTGGCAAGGCTGCGGACATAGGTTGCGTCCCCGCCATAGCTGAACGGCGGATAGAAGGTGGTGACCATGCCGAAGCGCATCTAGGCTGGCCGCCTTGCGTGCGCTTCGAGGACGTTGAGCATCGCGGAGGCGCTATGGCTCCAGCTCATGCTCGCAGCCCTCGGCAGGCACTCCCGACGCAGCTGCTCAAGACGCGACTTATCATGGGCCAGCCGTCCGATTGTTGCGGCGATCGAGATCGGATCCCCGGGATCGAAATACGCGCCGGCGGGGCCGACGACCTCTTCGACCGCGCCGCCGCTGCTTGCGATCACCGGCGTGGAGCACGCAATCGCCTCTGCCGCCGGCAACCCGAATCCTTCGCTGAATGCCGGCATCGCAACCATCATCGCAGTGGAATACAGCGCTGGGAGGATTTCGTCGGAAACGTAGCCGGGAAAGTGCACCCGCTCCTGCAGTCTGTGGCGGGCTACTAGAGAGTGGAGCTCCGCCACATTCGAGTGGAAGCCGCCGCCCGCTGGATCGCCGGCAAGAACCAGGTCGACGTCCGCCAGATTGTAGTGTTCGGAAGATGCCTGCGCGAAGCCTTGGATCAACCCCGCCAGATTCTTGTGAGGCGCAAGGCCGCCCACATACAGGATCAGACGCTTGTCGAGGGGCAACCCCGCCTCTTCCCGCGCCATGCGCAACGCTCGCGGATCCGTGACGGGCGCGAAGTTGGCGTCGGCAGCTTCAAGGATCACGCTTATGGTGTCGATCGGTATTCTGAGATGGCGAGCAATTTCCTCGCGCGCCGCATTCGAGACAGTGACGACGTGCTGGGCGGACTTCCTGGCCAGCCAGACTTTCAGGTTCCAGAATAAGCGACCGCGAAGCGCTGGGAGCACCAAATCTGTGAAGCGTTCGGCGATTGCATCATGAAAGGTGACGACCGTCGGTACACTCCGAGCAATCGGGTACCAGGAATAGACGGCCGGAAACCAGAACACATCAAGCGATCTCGCGGCTGCCGCGCGGCGGAATGCCAGCAGATCGGCAACCCGGCGACTTCCATCCGCGACAGCCGAAGCCACGACGGTGGACGAGGTGGGCACCCGGACAATCTCGACATTGGACCGGCGCAATTCCTCGGTCGGGTCCTGATCGACGAAGAGCACGAACTTGTGGCCCCGGGGTTGCGCCAGCATGCTGCCCAGCATGCCCCGCGTGAAGCGGCCAAAGCCGCGACTGTTCCACCACGTGGTGGCATCCACGCCAATGACCAGGGGCCTGCTCACCGCCATTGAGAAAATCCGCTTCGGGGAGGTCCGGCGACCGCCCCGGCCAGTTCTCCTGCCGCCCATGCCGTTTGCTGAAGGACGAGCCATCCCAAGGTCGCCGCTGGCGGCCAGGGCTGTCCTCCAAGTGCCCGCGCAGTGAGCACCGGTGGGAGCAGCAGGGCTTTGGCAGCCCTGGCCATCCTCGCGGCCATGCTTGCACCCTCGGTTTCAAACCCTGCATGCAACCGGCCGTGTGCGAAACGTGTCTTGAGCCTCGCTCCTCCGGGGAACGGATGCGTGAAGCGCACCGACATGCCGGGCACCCATTGCATCTTGCCGCCGTGCGCCAAGAGTTCTCGGAATACATCGAGATCGACCAACCCTGGCGATCCATCCAGTGCGTGAAGCAGAATATCCCGGCGAAACGCGAAATTGCAGCCTGGCAGGCGGCGCGCGTCGCCCGCGGGTCGGCCGGGTCCAAAAACGCCATACTCGGAAAGGGCAAGAGCTCGCGTGGACGGGGGCAGCGCCGAGGAAATCCGCACCGGTCCGCCACATGCCACCGCTCCGAACGCCAGCCCGGCCAAGACTGCGTCAGCCCACGTATCATCCGGGATGACCGTATCTTCGAGCAACGCGATGCTGGACGTCTGTGCCAATTCGACGCCGCGTTGCCGCTTTGCTGGGATGCTAAGATTGCTGCAGTGCCCGATCACGCGTCCGTCCGCGGTTCTGACGATACCCCCTCTCGAGACCACAACCACTTGTGCGGCTCGGGTCCGAGCGGCTTTAACACAGCTCTCCGTCGCGGTGCCTCCAAGAAGCGCGACAACGATTACCGTCAGGCCCTCAGCCATGCCGCGCCAATGCGATGATCTGGTCACGCGCCTCGGCCGCGGCAATCGTTTCTTCGGGCGAAATTGGCGACGCAGCACAACTGAGTGTGGCGGCTGCTGCATAGAATTCCGACACGAGCGTGCGCAAACCGGGATAGGCGAATTCCCGGCGTGACAAGCGGCCGACGAGATTTTCCCCTGCCGCCGTGATCTCTTTGCTGCTGCGCACGAACGGCAGAGCTATCTTGCGAACCCGCGAAACGTCCCCCGGCAACCGGATGAGGTAATCGTGAAAGTTGTCGAGTTCGAGTGAGCCGCGTTCTGCTACGATCCGGGTTCGGAAGCGGGTGGGACGGCCGTTCATGCTCATCGAGATTGATAGGACGCCGCTCTGAAGCGGGGCGGTGATCAGCCACTCGCCGACGCTTGCACGGAGGCAGGACCAATCCAAGCTTGCAATGGAGGCGGCAGGCGCCAGCTTCTGGATCATCGACAGAGGGTGCGGAAGAATGTCCGCGACGAGGCTGTCGAGATCGCGTCCGTTGGTTCCACCGGCCGAGCAAACCTCGATAGCGATCTGCCGAAGCGCTCCGAGCTCCGGCATGAGGGTTACGGCAGCTCGCACGCTGCGCTGGCACGCGTATTGATGAGTGGGGCATGCCAAACGCCGAGCGCGCGTGAAGACTTCGATCAACCGGCGCGTTGCCTGGGCATCTGCGGCAACTGGTTTTTCTATCAGCGCGTGGCACCCGGCTTCCGCCGCCAATCCCCCCAATTCGAAGTGGCTGTCTGCAGGGGTACAGATATGCACGACATCAGCGGCATGGGCCTCAAGCGCATCCTGCAGACTTTTTGCAGTCGAGGCACCGGGAAAGCGCTGCGCGAGAGTCGATGCCCGTCGCTCATCCGGGTCGATGATGGCCGCTATCAGCGCCCCAGCGCTCCGGGCAGCCAGCGCATGGTTCTGTCCCATGAGGCCAGCACCGACAATCAGCGCGCGCACGGCTCGCCTCCGGCTTTTCGCTGCACCCCGACAATTCTGAAGAATGGTCCGACCAGCAGGAAAAAAGTCCGCATCGGCCCAATGGGCGCGAGCAGATTATAAATCCGTCCGATCGCTCGCTTGAGCGGGCGGAAGGCGGCCAGATGTTCGCGCGGAATTTTCGGGATCAGGATATTGATCGCGAAAGAGGTCGTTCGCCTGACGTAACGGCGGAGCTCGAGACTGCTCATGAGTGTGGTATCGTCGTAGGTCCTGCCGCTGCGCCAACGTACGAAGGCGCGTTGCCATGGGCGTGGCAACCATCCAACGCCCCACACGAATACGTGAGGTTCAGCGCTCAGGCTGAATCGATTTGGTGTCGATAACGCGACGTGGCCGCCAGGCGCGACGACCCGGTCCAGCTCTCTCAGGTATTGCTCGACGTTCCGCACATGTTCGATAACGTCAAGCGACACGAGACTAGACACCGAATTGCTCGCCAGTGGCAGCGCCTCGCCAAGCGCGGCGGCCAGGACCGGTTGGCCTCCAAACTCCGCGATCAGCCGTTTTGCCACGACGAGCCAAGTCATGGAGACGTCAATGCCGATGGCGGGACGGTTTTGTGGGGCAACCGCGGCAAGGAGCATGCCGGCACCGCAGCCGATGTCGAGGAGAATGCCCTTCCCTTCAACAGTCGAGCGCAGCCAGCCGGTGACCTCCCGATCGAGTTTCCTCGGGGCCTCAAGAACTTCTCGAGTTCGAAGATCGATCCGCCCTTGCTCCCATCCGGGACGGCGGGCGTATACTGATCTAACGAGCTCGGTGAGCGGGCAGTCGAGGTCTGCCAGCTCGCGCGCGAGGACCAGATCATCCTCAAAATCGATCCAGCTGTCGCCGGGAATCCGCAGGTCAGGAATTCCCGCGACCAGCTCGAACGTCGAAGCACACGCGGCACACCGCAACCCCTTCTGATCGACAAGCAATGTGCCGCGACAGCGAGGACAGCACCAGATCATCGTGCTTGCTCGGCCTTGAGCTTAGTAGCGGCGCTCCAAGCGAGAAGGGCCAACAGGAAAAGTTCGCCGAGCAGGATCGCCAGTGCGGTGCCCGTTATGCCCCACTGCCATGTTCCGACGACCTTGAACGTCAAGCCTACGAAAGTGGCGATCGCGGTCATCCGGAATTCGGCGCCGGAATGGCCCATGGCGATAAGGGCTCTGGAATAATTCTTGTGTGCGAAATTTAGGGCTGCCGCCACAACGAGGAGCTGGAGAGCTGGAACGGCAACGGTGAAGTCGTCTCCGAACGCGAATGGCAAAAGCCACGGAACAGCAGCTAACAACACAAGCGTCAGCGCCGCCGTTGCCGGCACCGTCCAGACCAGGGTGCCCCGAAGCTCGGATTTCAGCGCCTCCGCGCCGTTTGCTGCAGCTCTAGCAAGCTTAGGGAACAAGGCGATGAAGTACATGGCAGAAACCGCCACGAACAGGAGGTAGATACGGTACGCCGCCGAAAAGTGACCGACGACCGCGTCCGGATAGAAGAAGCTTACTACGAGAATGTCGCTGAGGAACGCCAGCCCACGAACGAGTTGGCTTCCGGCAATTGCGCCCGATTGTAGAATCAGATCGCGGATCGTGGATCGGATTTGGGACCAGCTCGGTCTGGGGTAGAACCGCAGCGCCCATATAGAGAGCGCGAGCGCGAGCAGGGCGTCGCCCCCGAAGCGGCTGAAGGCAAACCCCAGGGCGGTCGGCGAAAAGAGAGCCGAGAATGCGGTAAGCACGAAGGTAAACGCAAAAGGGGCGAAAATGCAGAGCGCTGTGACCTTTAGATTCTCGAGCCCCTGCGGCAGCCAGACCGGGAGAAAGCAGACAGCAAGGAGGCTAGCGCAGATGATCAGCAACACCACTTGGCCTTGTGGGTCGGGCTGCAGAACGGGGGCCAGCGCGAGAATTGTCGCTAGCGACAGGGCAGCGAAAAACAGCCGGATGAGAAGAATTGCAGGGAGCATCGGTCCGACCCTTCCGGGATCGGCCGCAGCCATGCGAACGCCCGAAACGTCGGTGCCGAAGTTCGTCGCTAGGGATGCATAAGCCAACACAGACAAACCGACCGAGATCTGGCCGAAGACATCTGCGCCACCGACCCTGGTGATGATCACCGCGGTGACAAAGCTAAGGGCGGAGCCCGCCACCTGTGCTGTGCCAAGCACCGCAAACCTGATCAGCAGCCCGCCGCTGGTCGAAGAGCGAGGCGATCCGTCCTCTCGACCCGGGATCGCATCGGTCACGATCGTCGCCTCTTCAGACGCAGAAAAATGCCCACCCACCCCCATCTGACAGCCCACTCAACCTCCGGTGCGCAAGCAGTAAACTCTGCGACACCATAAGCTATCCGGAATTCGCCGCATGTTCGATTTTGGAGCTAGTGATCGATGGGTGCGATCCGCTGATCCCAGCTCCTTGCTCAACGCGGCAGCGAAACCCAAATGTGGGTCAATGCACCGCCATCGCTTGGTCAACCGGAGTTGAACGTCTCACGAAAAAAATCAACGCTGCGGACAAGACAGTCAGAACTCCGCAGAGCAGCCATGCGGCGTTGACTGCCGGGACAAGTGCGGCCCTTTCCACCAAGGGCCTGATCAACTCGATAGCGAACTCGTCGATTGGCTGACCTCGCTGTTCGAGGAAGGCCTCCCGAGGAATACCGATCCGCACGGCGGTGGTGACATCGCCAGCGCGTAACTGCGCCGCGATCTTGTCGCCCTCCGTTGCGGCGCGGGTGAAAATTGTGGTGTCGATCAACGCAAGGCCGATCGCGCCGCCCAGATTGCGCATCAGATTGAACAAACCGCTGCCATCGGCGACCAGCCTCTCAGGCAGGCGGCCCAATGCCATCCGGGTCGGGGGAAGCAGGCAGAACATGATAGCGGCACCGCGCACCATCTGGGGCAGGAACATCTCTTCAAAATCGGTCTCAGCGGTCTGTCCCGTGCTCATCAGCAAGCCGACGGCGAACAGCGCAAATCCGAACGCGGTCAACCATCGCGGATCGAAGCGCCGCTCGCAATATACTGCGATTGGTGCGGTCAGCAGCTGTGTCACTCCAGTGACGAGCATGATCTGCCCGATCTCCAGCGGGCCCAGTTCGCGTACCAGCCCAAGAAAAAAGGGCATGAGATATGTTGATCCAAACAGACCGAACCCAAGGAGGAAGCTGAGCACGCAACCGATGGTGAAGTTGCGGTCGGCGAAGCACCTTAGTTCGACAAGCGGCGATGGCGAGCCGAGCGTTCGCCATATGAACCCGACCGTGCAGCCCCCGGACAGCGCCATCAAGCCAAGCACCTGTGGTGCCCCCCAACCCATTCCCGGGGCGTCCTTAAGGCCAAGCTGCAAGGCCGTTAGGCCAGCGGCCAGCAGAGCCAGCGCCAGCACATCGATGGCACGCCGGCTCTGCTGTTCGACCGCCCGTCCGCGCAGTACGATTGCCACACCGATCGCCGCCACGATCCCGGGAACAATGTTGATACGAAACAGCCAGTGCCAGGAATAGGATTGTGTGATCCACCCTCCCACGATCGGTCCGACAGTCGGCGCGAGAACCGCAGCGACGCCTGCGATGGTGGTGGCCACACCCTGAGAGCGCTCTGGAAACAGAAGAAAGACGGCCGCAAACACCGCCGGAATCAACGCCCCTCCGGCAAAGCCCTGCACGATCCGCCACGCGATCAACTGCTCGAAGGCGCTGCTCTCCGCGCAACCGATCGATGCCACAGTGAACACGCTGACGGCAGCGACGAACAGCCACCGCATTCCGAAGCGGCTGGCGAGGTAGCCGGTCAGCGGGATGGCGACGATCTCGGCGGTGAGATAGGCGGTCTGAATCCAGATCATCTGGTCCGGCGAAATGCCCAGCGCGGTCTGAATGGCTGGGAGCGATGTCGCCACGATTTGAATATCCAGGATCGCCATGAACATGCCCAGGCACATCAGCACGAACCCCGTCCATTCACGTGCGCCGGCGACACGCGTGTCCGTCGTCGCTAAAGTTGCGGTATTTTCGACGCGCATCGCGACCATGCCTCTATCTGACTATTTTCGAAGCCCTGCGGATCCGGAACAGGTGGTGGGGGAAATCGTTGCTGGTGAAAACCTTTTTACACCGGTCCGCCGGTCTCGACAGGCGGAAGTTTGTGAAACCCGTATCCATTCTTTCCTTGGCGACCTCGACGCCAGGCCACGATCTTCCGCAATCGGAAGCTGTCGCAGCTACGCGTGACCTGATTGGCGGGCAGTTCGCGGACTTCGATCGGCTTGCGTCGGTGTTTACCAATGCGGGGATCGAGCATCGCCAGCTGGCGATGCCGGTGGAGTGGTATCGCCGCCCCAGAAGCTTTCAGGAGCGCGCTGAAGTCTACCTTGAGGTTGCGGTAGACCTTTTTGTGAAGGTTGCCTCCCGCGCCCTCGATGAGGCCGGCGTGCGCGCCGAGGATGTCGACACCATCGTCACCGTGTCATCGACCGGCATCGCCACCCCCAGCCTGGAGGCGCGCGCGATGGCGCATCTGCCGTTTCGTACCGACGTTGCCCGGATACCGGTATTCGGGCTCGGCTGTGCCGGGGGCGTCGGTGGACTTAGCCTGTCGACCAAGCTCGCCCGCGCGACCCCGAACTCTACTGTCTTGTTCGTAACCGTCGAGCTGTGCAGCCTGGCACTTCGGACCGAGAAGGCACACAAGGCCGACATCGTCTCGACGGCTCTGTTCGGCGACGGCGCGGCGGCCTGCGTGCTGCGCAGCGGCGAGGGTGGTTTCGCGCAGATCGGCGCAGGTGCCGAAAAAACGTGGAACGACACACTGGATATCATGGGATGGCAGGCCGAGCCCACCGGTCTCGGGGTGGTACTCAATCGCGCGATCCCCGTCTTCGCCCGGCGCGAAATGCATCAGGCCATGATCGAGATGCTGGAACCGCAAGAGCTCGCTATTGACGACGTGGACCGCTTCATCTGCCATCCTGGCGGTGCCAAGGTCGTTGACGCCATCGAAGGGGCGCTGTCTTTGGGACAGGGAACTCTCGTGGAAGAGCGTGCGGTACTGCGCGACCATGGGAACATGTCGGCGCCGACGGTGCTGTTCGTGCTGGATCGCTATCGCAGGCGGGGGCTGCCAGCGCTTTGCGTGCTCAACGCGCTCGGACCTGGCTTCACCGCCTCCTCGCTGACGCTGCGGAGCGCAGCATGAGCTGGCCCTATGTCATCATGGCCTTCGTGACCGCACAGCGGCTCGCCGAACTGATGATCGATCGCCGCAACACGACGCGACTTCTCGCTGCGGGGGCTCGGGAAGTCGGTGCACGCCACTATCCTGCGATGGTTGCGATGCACGCCTCGTGGCTGGCTGCGCTGTGGTTCACAGTGGGCGGCAAGGCGGTCAATCTGGCATTGCTCGCCGTGTTCGCCGTGCTGCAATTTCTTCGCATTTGGGTACTGGCGACGCTGGGTCCGCGCTGGACGACGCGGATCATCGTGACGAACAACGCACCGCTGGTGAAGAAGGGCCCTTTCCGCTTTCTGCGGCACCCAAATTACGCCGTGGTTACGGCGGAGATTGCGGTGTTGCCGCTCGTCTTCGGCCTGGTGTGGATCGCGGTGCTGTTCACCCTGCTCAACGCGGCAATGCTTTACGTCCGCATTGGCGCGGAAAATCGAGCGCTTTACGGAGCCAAGGACCGGCTCAGCGCCTGACTGCTCCGGCCGCTTCTCGCTCCGCCTTGATCTTCAGCATCGCGGCATGACACACCGGCGAGGTTTGCGTTATCTTGGCGATCATGCAGGCTTCGACCTTCTTGCGGCTCAGAGACTTCATTTCCGTCGGGCACAATCGGCGCGCTTCCTGAGCACAGGCCTTCCTGCCCGGGTCGGGTTTCGCGTGGGCCGCAAAGGGAATGGCGACGAGACCGATAAGAAGGGCAGCGATAGGGCGGCATGCGCTGAGCATAATATAACTTTCTCGATGATGTGACGGAGAGTTTGCCGTAGGTGCGTCTCGGCTGGTGAGTGGGACATGAACAGTCGAACGCCGAGTCCGGCCGCTCTTGCGCAAGGCTCTTGAGAAAGACGGTTCAAGACCGGGCGAGCGTTTTCCGGTTCCCTCATCATGATAATGTGTGCGAGCAAGAGACCGGCCTCAGTAGTGCTGAACGCACGGCCCGGCCTTTCAGCCCGCATCAAAGCAGAGAATATTCAATATGCGCCCAAACCCAAGATGCTGGATTTGCCTCGACGAAACTCCACCTCAATTCCTCCCGGGCCATTCCAGGTGCAGATCGTCGATCACATAGGAGTGTCGGTGGGGCCCGGCTCCCTGCCCGGCAAGGTGGGGATGGCCCGAAGGCAGGTCGACGTGATCGTGCTCGACCGATTCGGGATCGACCGCAGGCCACTTCCACAAGCCCGCTATCAACCCGGTCACCGCGATGGCGGCCAGCAGCGCGGATGCCGCCGGCATGCCGAGGAGCGCACCGGCCTGGCCTGCCACCGGATAGGCGAGCAGCCAGCAGACATGGCTCAGCGCGAACTGGGCCGCGAACAGCGCCGGACGGTCTGCTTCGTTCGAGGAGCGGCGCAGCAGACGTCCGCCCGGGGTGACGCACAGTGAATAGCCCGCGCCCATGACCAGCCATCCCGCCAGCAGGAAAGGCCACATCGCAACGGGCAGCATCCTGGGAGCCGCCATGGCGAACGCTAGCAACACCGAGCACAACACGCCGGCTCCGATCAGCATCGTGGTGCGTTCGCTCAGCCTGCGCAGGACGCGCGGCAGCGCCAGCGCAATCAGCATCGAGCCGC
>ERZ1066119.637-NODE-637-length-22616-cov-7.919507_pt1 | contig 22616 bp, 19 predicted proteins | sample MGYA00382766_ERZ1066119 | MGnify/ENA primary metagenome ERZ1066119 (study PRJEB33369, sample SAMEA5778349) | biofilm metagenome | biome: Industrial cooling water; feature: Water cooling tower basin; material: Biofilm | place: United Arab Emirates | collected...
ACGAGCTGCAGCAATATGGCGCTCTCGAGGGCGAGCTGGTCACCCTGTCCGGTCCTGAGGTGCAGCTCGACCCGAGAAGCAGTCAGGTGCTGGCCCTTGCGGTGCACGAGCTTGCGGTGAACGCCCTCGAACACGGGCCGCTGGCGGCTCCGGGCGGCGCTCTGGAAGTCGGCTGGACGATCGACTCAGGGGAGGAACAGTCGCCCATCCTTGCGCTTACCTGGAAGGAACGCGGGCTTCGCGCCGCCGCCGAACCGAGCCGCCAGGGTTTCGGGACCGAGGTCCTGACGCGCATGCTGCCTTATGATCTGCAAGGCCGCACGGTGCTCACCTTCGAGCCCGACGGCCTTCGCTGCACCATCCACATTCCCCTTCGCACGAGCAGGTAACTTAAGCGACCGTCCGGACGTTGAGCAGCAAGCAAGTGGAAACGAGCTGCAGGCCATGCAACAGACCATCGCGTTACAGCCCCGGAAGGCGGTCGAGTGGCCATTCGGAGCCGCTGGCGAGATGGCGCGGCGGATCGGCGCGCATGACTGGTCGGCGACCCCGATCGGGCCGATCGAACACTGGCCGCAAAGCCTCCGAACAGCCGTCGACCTGATGCTCGCCATGCCTGGACCCGCCACCATCCTGTGGGGGCCCGAGCACGTCCAGCTTTATAACGACGCCTACATCGCCATCGCCCAGGACCGCCATCCCGCAAACCTCGGCCGTCCGGTCGCGGAGGGCTGGGCTGACGCCCTCGACCAGACGATCAGGCCGCTCCTGCAGCGCGCTGCAAGGGGGCAGTCGACCCGCCTTACCGACGTCGCCGTGCTGCTCCGGAGCAAGGACGGGCAGGACGAGGAGCGGGTGTTCGACACCGACTGGTCGCCGATCCGCGACGAGACTGGCGAGGTCGCCGGTGTCCTCCAGACCCTGACGGAAACCACCGATCGGCGGCGGGCCCAGTTCGCGCTGCGTGCGAACCAGGCAAGCCAGACATTCCTGCTGACGCTGAGTGATCGGCTGCGCCTGGAAAGCGATCCGCAAACCATCGCCAGGACGGCAGTCAGTCTGCTCGCCAAGCATCTCGGGCTCGACCGCGCCTATGTCGCGCAGGTCGACAAGGCACGGGACGTGGCGGTGATTGGTCCCGAATACCGCCGGGCCGATCTTGCCCCCGTCGCCGGCGAGCTGACCCTGTCCGACTTTCCCGAGGCTTTCGCCCGCGTGGAAAAGGCGACCCTGGTCCTGGAAGACATTGCCGGCGACCCCGCCCTCAGCATCGCCGACAAGCGGGGCTTTGCCGCTCTGCAGATGGGTGCGGTGATGGTCGCCTCGGCCCGCAAAGGCATCGCCAATCCGGTCTGGTCGTTGCTCGTGGCGACGGAGCAGCCGCGCAGCTGGACCCCAAGCGAGATCGCGCTTGTCGAAAACACGGCCGAGCGGACCTGGACCGCCATCGAGCACGCCCGTGCGGAAGCCGCGCTGGCCGTCAGCGAGAACAAGTACCGCCTCCTGTTCGACTCGATGGACGAGGCTTTCGCGCTGGTCGAAGTCCTCAAGGACGACGAAGGCCGCTGGACCGACTTTCGCTTTCTCGATGCCAATCCGGCCTTCATGCACCATACGTCCATGCCGAACCCGATCGGCCGAACAGCCACCGAATTGCTCGGCTCACCCAACCCACGTTGGACGCAACTCTACGGACAGGTGCTCGACACCGGCGAGGCGATCCGCGTCGAAGAAACCGAGCACACGCTCGATCGCACCTTCGACCTCTACATCTTCCGCCTGAACCGCGAAAAGAACCAGGTGGCGATCCTGTTCACCGACATCACCGCCCGCAACCAGGCTGAAGCAAGCCTCCGCCGGAGCGAGGAGCGGCAGGCGTTCCTCCTGGCCATCGGCGATGCCATGCGCCTGCACACCGACCCGGCCGGCAAGGTCGAAGCGGCAGCGCGCTTGCTTGGAGAGCGCCTGCAGGCCTCGCGGGTTCTCTACGCCGAATATGATTGGCAGCGGAATGCGGCCAACGTTTTCAACGGCTGGTTCAAGGACGGGTCCAGGCCCTTCCCCACCCTCTTGCATCTGGAGACCTTCGAGGGCGAGGTCCTGAGCCATCTCAAGGCGGGCCGGACGGTCCGGGTAGACGATGTCGGCCTCAGAAGCGGCGACCCCGCCTATGACGCGATCGCCGTGATCGGGGTGCAGGCATTGCTCAGTGTTCCGCTGCTGTCGGAAGGCACTCTGCGGATCAATCTCAGCATCCACCAGCACGAGCCACGGGCCTGGACCGACGATGAAGTCGCGCTGGTGCAGGAGGTGGCCGAACGCCTCTGGCCCGAGGTCGAGCGGGCCCGAGCGGAGGAGGCGCTTCGCAAGAGCGAGCAGCGCTGGCGCGAGTTCGCTGATTACTCTGCCGACACGCTCTACATCGTCGACGCCGAAACGCGGCAGCTCGAATATCTCAGCCCTGCCTACGAGGAGATGTGGGGCGAGCCGCGGGCGGCGGTGATGGCCGACCTGTCCCGCTGGCTGGCAACGGTTCGCCCCGAGGACCGGACCGGCGCTTCCGAAGGTCTCCCGAAAGCCCTGACCGGCGAAGGGCAGATTATCGAATACCGGATCGTCCGCCCCGATGGCTCGCAGCGCTGGATCCGCGACACCGCCTTTCCCATCCGCGACGCGGCGGGCTGCGTTCGCCGGATCGGGGGCATCGCGCAGGACGTCACCTTCAAGAACCAGGCCGAAGCCGCCATCGCGGAAAGCGAGCAACGCCTGCGCTCACTGGTCGAAGGGGTGCCGCAACTGGTCTGGCGCGCGACCGGCGTGGGCAAGTGGACCTGGGCAAGTCCGCAATGGACCCGCTTCACCGGCCAGACCGAGGGCGACAGTCATGGCCTTGGCTGGCTGGAGGCCGTGCATCCTGAAGACAGGCCGGCGGCCATGGTCGCCTGGGAGCATGCGGCCGAGCAGGGCGGCTTCGAGGTCGCCTACCGGCTGCGCCACATCGATGGCCGCTATAGCTGGTTCAACACGCGCGCGACGCCGGTCCGCGGCCGCGACGGCGCCATCGTCGAGTGGCTCGGCACGTCCACCGACATCCACGACCTCCGCGAGCTCCAGGAGCAGCAGAAGGTGCTGGTCGCCGAGCTCCAGCATCGCACGCGCAACCTGATGGCGGTGGTGCGCTCCACCGCCGATAAGACGATCCGCAGCAGCACCGACCTTGCCGACTTCAGGGCTCGCTTCCGCGAGCGCCTCGACGCTTTGGCCCGGGTCCAGGGATTGCTCTCCCGCTTGAACGAGCATGATCGGGTCACGTTCGACGAGCTGATCCGCACCGAACTGTCGGCGCTGACGGAAACGGCGGAACGGGTGACCCTTGTTGGCCCGGCCGGGCTGGCGCTGCGGTCCTCGACCGTGCAGACGCTCGCGATGGCGCTCCATGAGCTTGCCACCAATGCCCTGAAATATGGCGCGCTCCGCCACTCCTCGGGCCACCTCACCGTCCGCTGGTCGCTGGAGGTGCCGAACGAAGGCAAGCCCATGCTGCATGTCGATTGGTGCGAGAGCGGCGTACCCATGCCTCCACAGGCCGAGGCGCCCCGGCGCGGGCAAGGCCGCGAGCTCATCGAGCGCGCCCTTCCCTATCAGCTGAGCGCCGTCACTACCTACGAGCTTGGCAGCGACGGCGTGCATTGCACGATCCGCGTGCCCGTGTCGGCCAGCAACAAGGAAGGCGCTTTCGCATGAACCAGCCTTCCATTGCCGGCTGCCGGATTCTGCTGGTCGAAGATGAATATCTGCTCGCCGACGAGCTCGGCCGCGAGCTGGAGGATGCCGGAGCGTCCGTTCTCGGCCCTGCCGGGACAGTGGGCGACGCCATGGCACTCATCCGCTCCGAGCCTGAACTCGACGGAGCCATTCTCGACGTCAATCTGGGGGGCGAGATGGTCTTCGATGTTGCCGATCTTCTGCTTCATCGCTCGGTGCCGGTCATGTTCACGACAGGCTACGATCATTCGGCGCTTCCCCAGCGCTTCGCCGATGTCGTGCGCTGCGAAAAGCCTGTCGACCTCCGCAAGGTCATGGCTGCACTCGGCCGAATCCTCGGCGACTGAGTCCCCCGCTGCCCGCCCAGGGGCTGGAGCGATCCCGCGCTCCGCGGAGTGATTAACCAGCCTCCTTAAGGTCGGCCGCACCGCCGCGGCGTGCGGTTCAGGGCCCACCCCTTCATTCATTAACCAAGTAACGGCCCGCTTCTCAGCAGCTTGGAAGCGCCTGCTCGCTTCCTTGTGCAGGCTTGGGACAGCGCAGTTCCGCTGCTTGCACGCAAATTCACGCACGGCTTTAAGGAGTTCAGGAAAGTTTCCGTCAAATGATCTTTCACTGTTCAGGGTTTAACTGGGCTGATCATGGCGGGGACTTGGCAACGAGGGGAGTGCCATGCGCCTTGGCGTCGCTGTTCGGCTTGGGATCATCGCCGTTACTGCGTCCGCTACTGCACCGGCGCTGGCGAGCTCCGTCCCGACCAACCTGCAGCCCTCGATCCGCTATCCCGTCAGCGGCACCATCAGCGCCGCCTGCACGCTCGCGCAGAGCGGCACGGGCGCCCAGGTGATCGACCTGGCCGATCCGTCGGACAATACGGTGCAGGCCCAAAGCGCCACCCTGCCCTTCACGGTCGCCTGCAACGCACCCGTGCAGGTCAGAATGACCTCGGACAATGGCGGGCTGCGCTTCGCCGGCCTCGCGACCAGCGATCCCGAATTCACCGCCATGGTCCGCTACCGTGCAACCGTCTTCCTTCCAGGACCGGGCGAAGCATTGAGCTGCGCAAGCGAGGCGATGGACGTCGCCGCTCCCGCCTGCAGCGCTCACATCGACACGCCGGTCACCAGCGGCACCGGCCACATCCTCGTCCGCACGCAGGCCAGCAACGCCCTGCTGCAGGCGGGGACGTACCAAGACAAGGTCACGCTGACCGTCACGCCCTTTCTGGGCGGGGAGGTCGGCTGACCGAAAGCCATGAACGGGATGGATGGTCCGTCCTGATCATCGAGGCCGGCTTGGGGCCGGCCATCACCGGGTACCTGCCCCACGGGTCCCGTTTCGTCAGGGGAGTGAAGTTATGAAGAAGATCGTTCTTGCGGCCCTCGCCGCCTCCGTTCTCGCCACCCCGGCCGCTGCTCAGTCGCAGTGGCAGGGCAAGACCTACGGCCAGGATGCCGTGGGCTGGTATGACCTGAGCGCTCAGGTGAACACCTTCTGCAAGTTCGGCACCAGCAACCGCGGTGCCTCGCTCAGCAACTCGACCGTCGACACCAATGCTTATGGTGGCGCGAACGAGGCCGACGGCCGCTTCGTGTTCGACATCCAGAACGACAACGACAACACCGTCCAGGGCGCCCAGGGCCGCTACGACATCGACTATGCGGTCTGCAACACGCCCTTCACCATGACGGTGCAGTCGACCAACGGTGGTCTGAAGAGCGCCAACGAGACCTCCGACGAGGAGTTCATCGAGCTGGTTCCCTACAACGTCCACTTCATCTTCGACGGGATCGGCAACGAGATCACCGTCAACAACACCGCTCAGACGGTGGGAACGAGCAACGAAGCCCGCGCGGGCAACGGTCAGGTCTGGGTGCGGGTCGATCCGCGCGACGACCTTCTGCTTCAGGGCAGCTACACCGACAAGCTGATCGTCTCGGTTCTTCCGAACCTTGGTGGTCCGGCCGCCTAACCACGGCAGCGGGGGAGGCCTGGCCTCCCCCGCACTTACCTTATTGTAAGACTTGCTGTGCCAAACCGGGGGCATTGCACTGCGTAGCTGGGGGGCTTGCGTCGAATGTCGATCCTGATGAAGCGAGTGATGGTGCTTGGCGCGCTGTGCCTCGCCGTCTTCGCGGCAGCCTCGCCGAGCTTCGCCATCCTGGTCCGGCCGATCCTCATCGAACTGACCGCCAGCGGCACCGGCTCCACCGGCTCCATCGAAGTGGTCAACGACCGCAACCGCCCGATGGCGGTGGAGGTCAAGGTCAACCGGCTCGACATGCCGGTCGAAGGTCAGCCCGTACTGACCGCGGACGACGGCAAGGACTTCCTCATCTTCCCGGCCATCGCCCAGCTGCCGCCCGGCGGCCGCCAGGTGTTCCGGGTCCGCTATGTCGGCGATCCTGCCATCGCGCAAAGCAAGCTGTTCATGTTCAGCTCGTCCGAACTGCCCGTGAGCGACGACGCAAGCGAGCAGCGGGCGCAGCTCCAGGTCCTTTACTCCATTCACTCGATCGTCGCAGTCAAGCCGCCCCGCGCCCAGCCGGACATCGAGGTCCTCTCCGTTTCCCGCGCGACCGGTCCCAAGCAGGAAGCGGGCCTCCGAATCCTGTTCGAGAACAAGGGCCCGGCCCACGGCTACGTCGGCAACCAGCAGCTCAATCTTCGCTCCGGCGGTTGGCGCAAGTCCTTTGACGTGAGCGAGTCCAGCCGCGCCTTCGGCCTCGGCCTCGTTCCCGCCAACAGCAAGCGCAGCCTGTTCGTCGCGCTGCCCGATGTTCCGGCAAGCGGTGACGTCACCGCCGAGCTGAAGCCGGCGCCGGCAGCCTGAGCCCATGCGCTCGCCCCGGACGCTGCTTCTGCTCGCGGGCACCGCGCTGAGCGTCGTTCCAGCGCCGCTTGGCGCCCAGACGACCGCCGCAACCCCCCAGGCGCAGGCTCCAGCTTCCCGGCTGAACACCAGCGGCCAGCCGATCGACCTCGTCGTGCCGCTTCGTGAGCGGGTGCCGCTCGGCCAGGTTTCGGTCAGGATCGCACCCGACGACCGCGTGACGGTGTCGAAAGCCGATCTTGGCGCGGCACTGGCCCGGGTCACCACCGAACCCTTCCGGGCGGCTCTTGGCGCCGTTCAGGACCAGGACGGCTTCATCCCGCTCGACGCGCTCAAGGAGCAGGGCCTGCAGCTCTCCTTTGATCCGGGCGCATTGGAACTCAGCGCCCTCCTCGAAACACGCAATCGGCCCGAGCAGAGCCTCGATCTTGGCCTTGGCGGCGACAGCCTTCCGCCTGAGCCTGACCGAGGTGCCGGCTTTTCGGCCCTCCTTGCCTATCAGGGCAGCTGGGACTGGCTGCACCGCGGCAGCGACGAGGGTCTTCGCCGCCCGGTCGCCAATTTCGAGCTGAACGGGCGCGCCTTCCGGCTCTTCTCCTTCCAGAACCAGTTCACCTTTGACGGCAACAACGAACGGGAATGGAGCCGCTTTGCCTCGCGCGCCTTTTACGACGTGCCGGGCAGCATGCTGCGCTTTTCGGCCGGCGACCTGTTCACCATTCCGCAGACCTTCCAGGACCAGGTGGAGCTCGCCGGCGTCGGCGTCTCGCGCCTGCTGCGCGAGTTCCGGCCCGACCGGGTCTTCACCGCGACTGCCGGCCAGCGGATCACGCTCAACGATCCGGCCACCGTCACCATCCTGCTGAACGGAGCTCCGGCCCGGACCTTGTCGCTGCAGGCTGGCTCCTATGATCTTCGCGACCTGCCGCTGACCGGCGGTGCCAACCGGGTCGAGCTGCTGATCGAGGATCCCGCGGGCGGGCGCCGGATCGTCAGCTTCGACTTCTTCCAGGACAGTGAGCTGCTTACCCCCGGCGTGTTCGAATATGACGCCAGGCTTGGCATCCGCAGCGATTACCGGGACGGCCGCCGCACCTATGACCGGGGCGTGCCCGTCGCCACCGGCTTCATTCGCCGCGGCATCAACGATCAGCTGACCGCCGGCACCAGCTTTCAGGCGACCCGGCGACGGCAGCAGGTCGGGGTCGATGGCGTGTTCGGCACCGCCCTCGGCCTGTTCAGCGGCGACTTTGCCGTCAGCCGCATGGAAGATTTCGGCGCCGGCTATGCCGCCCGGCTGCAGTATCGCTACTCGACTCCGCTCCAGCAGCTGTCAGGCGCACGGCGGCTCGACATGCTGGTCGAATATCTCAGCCGTGACTTCGGCGGCGTGGAGACGGAGATCCCCAGCAACAGCACCGCCTGGTCGCTGGCGGCCCGCTACAGCCAGCCCGTGACCGACCGGCTCGCCCTGGGCGGCGGGATCGACTACCGGGTCGGACGCGACAACATCCGCAACCGCTACGCGCTGCAGACCAACGCTTCGTACAGCTTCGTGAATGGCATGCAGCTCAACGCCTCGGCGGGCTACGAACAGCGTCAAGGCTTTCACGTCGGCTTCAACCTCTTCTGGCGTTTGGGACGAAGTGGCCTGGTCACGGCCCAATATGACAGCCGCGCACGCGATACCCGGGTCGGCTACTTCCATTCGCCCGAGCGGCTGCTCGACACCCTGGCCTGGAGCGTCGAGAGCGCTCGCGTCGAAGGCGCCTATGGCCTGAACGGCACCGCCGTGTGGCGCACCAACCGCGGGGATGTCGAACTTGCGCACCGGGCGATCGTCGCCGGGGTCGAGGGCGACGCGCGGACCATGGTGACCTCGCTCCGGACCCGCGGCGCGGTGGGCTTCGCCGGCGGCAAGGTCGCGGCCGGCCGCTTCATGACCGACAGCTTCGCCATCGTCTCCCCGCATTCCTCGCTCGGGGACGCGCGGGTCTATGTCGGCTCGGACGTCGCCGAGCTGGCCGAAGCTCACAGCGGCCCGCTCGGCCCTGCCCTTGTTCCCCTTTCCTCCTACTCGCGGCGCAACGTCTACATGGCGGTGCCCGGAGCACCCGATGGTTATGACATCGGAGCGGGCAATGTTGAGCTCTACCCCTGGCTGCACAGCGGCCACCGGGCGACCGTCGGCTCGGCCTTCAACGTCACCGTCTTCGGTCAGTTGCTCAACCAGGATGGCGAGCCGCTGGCGCTGATCGCCGGAACGGCGCACCGGATCGACGACTCGACCGCGCCGACCGCCCCGGTCTTCACCAATCGCCAGGGCCGGATCGGCGCCTCGGGCCTGTCGCCCGGGCGCTGGCGGATCGATGCCGGTCAGTACAGCTACGAGCTGACCATCCCCGAAGCTCAGTCCTTGTTCGATGTTGGCATGCTGCGCCCCAGCGGGCGCCGGGAGAATCGCTGAATGGCCGCGCGTCCGTCCTTGCTTGCCTGCTCGGCCCTCGTCCTCGGACTAGCCCTGGCCCACTCCGCCGCAGCCAGCGAGTGCGCCGTCGAGACGCCATCCGTGCAACCCGATCCGGTGCTTACCACCTACGATCCCTTCCACGCCGCTGATGCGCAGCAGCGCTTCACGATCGAGGTTCGGACGATCAGCTGCCCCTTGCAGCGCAACGTCTTCCTCGAGCTCGACGTCGATCCGCTCGACGAAGCCGCCGCCGCCGGCGAAAGCCTTCTGCTGAGCGGCCCTGGGGGCAGGCAGCTCTCCGTGCTGCTCACCGACGAGAGTGGCCGCTCGGCGCATGGGCGTGACGAATTCTTCAACGTGAAGCCTGGCCTTACCACCCTGCAGGTTCGCGTGCCGCGCGGCCAGGTAGTGCCGCCGGGCGATTATCGCGCACGGATGATCGCCCGCACCCGGCTCGACAACGGCAACAACCGGCCCGAGACCAGCGACCATTTCGAGCTCATCGTCCGGGTCGGCGCCGCCGTCGGGCTTCTCCCTGTGCATGGCGACCGGCTGGAACTCGGCGAGCTGAGCACCGGCGACCGCGCCGATGCGGCCGCCAGCTTTGATGCCTATGCCAACGTGCCCTACCGGCTCAGCCTCGTCTCCGATCTCGGCTTCGTGCTTCGGCGTGGCGGCACGGCGGGAGCGGCAGGCCCCGGCTACGTTCCCCTGCTGAGCGGAGACACGGTTCCCACGGCCGCGCCGCGCCGCGACTTCGATCGCCCCAGCTCGAGCGAATGGCGCCGCCGGCACAGCCTCGACGTCGAGGTGGGAAACATCGCCGGGCTCCCTGCAGGAAGCTATCGCGACACGATCACGGTGGAGATCAGCGCCCGCCTCGGCGACTAGCTGAGCAAGAGCGGCGGCGGCAGGAGGCCGCTCAGAGCGGGCTGATGGAAAAGCGCACCACGACCGGTGCCGCAGGATCCTGGCGCACCGCGGAGGCGAGCTGCCATGTACGGACCCGGCGCCGTGCTTCGGGCGAGGTGAAGACCGCGCTCGCCTCCCCAGCCAGCGTTACCCGCTCGTCCCCCGCCACGACTTGACCCGAGGCCAGGTTGGCGAAGTCGGCCCGGACGGAATAGCCCGGCATGTTGCAGACCTCGGTCACGGCACCGATGATGCCGTCGGCCCTGACCTCACGTTCGCCGGCATCGATCCGGCAGAAGGGCGCCACCTCGGCGGCAAGCACAAAGGAGGTCGAAGCCCGCTCGGCTGCCTCAGCGCCGCTTGCCACGGCGCCCGCGATCACGGCGGTCAGCAACATCCTCTTCGCACCCATGGCGCTTGCCCCGGCAATGGTTGGTCGGAAACGACTAAACCGACAAGGCTCACCAGCCGGTTAACACCGCCAAGGGCAGGTCGCCTGCGTCGCCCCGCAGGCACCAGGGGGCGCGAGGCTCAGCCTTCGAGCTGGCGCGTGAGCAGCCGGATGGCAGCATCCATGTCGGGATCGCTCGCCCGCAGCTTCTCGATCTGGCGGACGGCGTGGATCACCGTCGTATGGTCGCGCCCGCCGAAGCGGCGGCCGATGTCGGGCAGCGACTTGGGGGTCAGCTGCTTCGACAGGTACATGGCGATCTGGCGCGGCCGGGCGACCTCGCGGGCGCGCCGCGCAGAGACCATCTCCGCCTTGCGAATGCAATAATGCTCGGCCACGCGGGTCTGGATCTCGTCGATGCTGATCCGCCGCTGGTTGGCGCGAAGCACGTTGGCCAGCACTTCCTCGACGAACGGCAGGTCGATCGTCCGTCCGGTCATCAGCGCATAGGCACCGATCCGGTTCAGGGCACCTTCCAGCTCACGAATGGAGTTGGTCAGCCGCCGGGCGAGAAAAGCGACCACGTCCTCCGGCATCTTCACGCCGGGCAGCAGGGCGAGCTTGGCCAGCAGGATGTTGTAGCGAAGCTCGAGGTCGGCCGCGTTGATGTCGGCCACCAGGCCCCAGGACAGGCGCGACAGGATCCGCGGCGCGATCCCGTCGAGGTCCTGCGGTGCCCGGTCCGACGTGATCACCAGCCGCTTACCGGCATTGATGATCTCGTTCATCGTGTGGAAGAATTCCTCCTGCGTCGACTCCTTGCCGGCGATGAACTGGACATCGTCGATCAGCAGCAAGTCGGCCGAGCGCAGCCGCTGCTTGAACCCGATCGTGTCGTTCTCGCGGATGGCGCGAACGAACTCGACCATGAACTTCTCGGCACTCATCATCACGACCAGCGCCTGCGGGTTCAGCTCGAGGAAGCGCTGGCCGAGCGCGTGGAGGAGGTGGGTCTTGCCCCGGCCTGTGCCGCCATGGAGGAACAGCGGGTTGAAGGTCACCTGCCCGACTTCGGCAAGGGTCCGGGCGGCAGTGGCGGCGACCTCGTTGGCCTTGCCGACGACAAAGCTTGCGAAGGTGTAGCGCGGGTCGAACGCCGGACGCGGGTGCGTCGCCGCGGCGGCGGTCCGCTCGGCCGGGATCGGCGCTTCTTCGATGATCAGCAACGGCGCGGGCTTGGGGCCGCCCTCGCAGGCGACCACCCGCACTTCGCGCACCACCGGCAGGGTCGTGCGCCACGCCAGGCTCAACCGCTCGCCGAAGTGGCTGCGGACCCAGTCGGCCATGAACTGGCTCGGCATGACGAGTTCAAGGCTGCCGGTCTCGGGATCGAAGGTGCCGAGTTCGGCCGGCTTCAGCCAGCCGTCGAAGGTGCGTGCACCGCAATCGCGGCGCAGTCCGCTGCGGATCGCCGCCCAGGCCGCGGCCAAGGGCGAGGAATCAATGGGAATGGCGCCCTCGGCTGCCATGCCACCGTCCTGCCTCAACCTCGTCCCTAGTTCGTTCACGTCGCCCCGAGCCTCTTTCTTTCCGCCTTTCGGCAGCCGATGCGGCAGGCACAAGGGTTCGCTCTCGCCGACCTCGGGTCGACGAGCCCTTCCCCTGCCTCGCATGGATCCCCCCAGTGGAATCACTGCCGGAGGGGTTTTTTGGGCAATGCTCGGGCCGATGCCAAGAGCCCTTTTTTTCACCGCAGTGAAATATTCCGCCTTGACAGGCCGCCGCTCTCTGGAGCGGCCGTTACCCGCAGATTTCCGCCAATTTCTGGACGCTCAGCCGTGCAGCCCCGCGCGAATCGCGGTAACAAAACAGTTTTTTCCCCGTAACGAAAAAGGCCGCCGGATTTGCTCCGGCGGCCTTCCCGATTTGAAACGTTTGTCGAGCCGGCTTAGCCGAGCGAAGACACCCGCTTGGTCAGGCGCGAGAACTTGCGGCTGGCGGTGTTCTTGTGGATGACCCCGCGCGCCACGCCGCGCGCCAGCTCCGGCTGCGCCTTCTTGAGCGCTTCGGAGGCGGCGCCCTTGTCGCCAGACAGCAGCGCCGATTCGACCGCCTTGATGAAGGTCCGGATGCGGCTCACCCGCGCGCCGTTGATCTCGGCCCGGCGGGCATTGCGGCGGATGCGCTTCTTGGCTTGCGGCGTGTTCGCCATTGCGTGGTCAAATCCCTAAGCTGACAAATGAAAAGCGGCGCAGCACCGTCATGGGCTGCACCGGTTGTGCACTCCCCTATACAAAGGCATGGCCCCGGTCAACCGGTCCTAGCGCTGGCAGGCCGGGCAATGCCAGGTCGAGCGGCCACCCTGGGCGAAGCGCTTGACCGGGCGCCCGCAGCCGCAGGCTTCCCCTTCGCGGTCGTAAACCAGGAAGCTCTTGGAGAAATAGCCGAGCTCCCCGTCCGGCCGGACATAGTCGCGCAAGGTCGACCCGCCCGCTTCGATTGCTTCGGCCAGGACGGCGCGGATCTCCGGCACCAGCCGACGCAGCCGCTCCAGGCTCACCTTGCCACCGGCCCGCTTGGGGCTGATCCCGGCGCGGTGCAGCGCTTCGCAAACGTAGATGTTGCCCAGCCCGGCGACGATCCGCTGGTCGAGCAGCAGCAGCTTGATTGCAGCGCTTCGCCCCGCAAGGCGGCGCTGGAGGTCCTCGGCGGTCAGGTCGAACGGCTCGGGGCCAAGGTCCGCGAAGCCCTCGAACTGCCCCAGCGCTTCCGTCGGCACCAGGTCCACGCTTCCAAAGCGGCGGGGATCGTTCAGCGCCAGCCGCCGTCCTTCGTTCGTCTCCAAAAGCAGATGATCGTGCTTGTCCGGCTCCTCGGGATCGATTCGCCACCGCCCGCTCATGCCGAGGTGAAAGATCATCGTGTCGCCGCGATCCGAGTGGACCAGCCCGTATTTGGCTCTTCGCCCGAGGCCCGTCACCCGCGCCCCGGTCAGCCGCTGGCCGAGGTCCTGCGGGAAGGGCCGGCGAAGATCGGCCCGCCGCGGCTCCACCCGCACCAGCCGCCGGCCTTCCAGCACATGGGCGAGGCCGCGGACGGTGGTTTCGACTTCGGGCAGTTCCGGCACGCTGGTCCATATGGCGCAGCCGCCTGCCGCCCGCTAGAGCGCGGCCCATGCCCGATATTGTGAACTTCGGCGACCAGCTGGTCACCCCGGAAGAGAAGACCCGCAAGGTCGGCGAGGTCTTCTCCTCGGTTGCCCGGCGCTACGACCTCATGAACGACCTGATGAGCGGCGGCATGCACCGCTTGTGGAAGGACCGCTTCGTGGCGCGGGTGAAGCCCCAGCCGCATGAGCATATCCTCGACATGGCTGGCGGCACCGGCGACATCGCCTTCCGCATGGCCGCGCGAGGCGCCCGGGTCACCGTCTCCGACATCAACCCCGACATGCTCGCCGTCGGGGAAGAACGGGCGCAGGCCAAGGCAATCGCGGGCCTCGACTGGTCGGTCCAGAACGCCGAGGTGCTGAGCTTCGCCGACCGCGCGTTCGACGCCTACACCATTGCCTTCGGCATCCGGAACGTCACGGACATCCCCAAGGCCCTCCGCGAGGCGCACCGGGTGCTGAAGTACGGCGGTCGGCTGTTCGTGCTCGAATTCTCGACCACCGATTGGCCAGGGTTCGGCGAGGCCTATGAGCTGTGGGCCGACAAGGCGATTCCGCGCATCGGCAAGGCCGTCGCCGATGACGAGGCGAGCTATCGCTACCTTGTCGAAAGCATCCGACGCTTCCCCCGCCCGCACGAGTTCGAAGCGATGATCGGCCAAGCCGGCTTCGTCCGCACCCGAACCGAGACACTGCTGGGCGGCCTTGTGTGCATCTGGTCGGGATGGAAGGTTTGACCTCCTCCGTCACCCACGTCCTTCGCCTGCTCCGCTGGGGGCGCACGCTTGCCCGCTATGGCGCGTTGCAGGGGGTCGAGCGCGATCCGCTGACCCCTCCCGCGGCCCGCCGCCTGGTAAAGCTCGCCCGCTTCGGGCTCAAGCAGCCGGCCGAGCCCGACTATGCCACCGCCCTCCAGCAGCTCGGCCCCGCCGCGATCAAGCTCGGCCAGGCGCTCGCCACCCGCCCCGACCTCGTCGGCGAGAAAGCGGCGCACAACCTCCTCGCGCTCCAGGACTCGCTCCCGCCCGCGCCCTTCGCTCAAATCCGCGCCAGCATCGAGCAGGCGCTCGAAGCGCCGCTCGACAAGCTCTTCGCCGAGTTCGAGGAGAAGCCGGTCGGCGCCGCCTCCATCGCCCAGGTCCACCGCGCCCTCACTACCGACGGCCGCCAGGTCGCGGTCAAGGTGCTCCGCCCCGGCATCGAGGAGACCTTTGCGTCGGCGCTGGAGACCTACGAATGGGCCGCGGCCCACCTTGAGACCTATGCCGGCGAAGAGGCCAAGCGCCTCCGCCCGCAGATCGTCATCGCCCACTTCAAGCAGTGGACCCGGCGCGAGCTCGACCTCAACCGCGAGGCCGCCTCGGCCAGCGAACTCAAGGAGAATATGGTCGCCGAGGACGGCTTCTACGTTCCCGAGATCGACTGGCGCCGCACCTCGCGTCGGGTCCTGACCCTGGAGTGGCTCGACGGTATCAAGCTCACCAAGCGCGACCAGCTGATCGAGGCCGGGCACGATCCGCGCGCGCTCGCCGGGATCCTGGTCCGCGCTTTTCTCCGCCAAGCGGTGATCGACGGCTTCTTCCACGCCGACCTTCACCAGGGCAATCTGTTCGCCCTGCCCGACGGCCGCCTCGCCGCGATCGACTTCGGGATCATGGGCCGGATCGACGACAAGGCCCGTCGCTGGCTGGCCGAGATTCTCTACGGCCTCATCACCGGCAATTACGCGCGGGTCGCCGAAATCCACTTCGAGGCCCAATACGTCCCTCCGCACCACAGCATGGCCGAGTTCACCACTGCCCTCCGCGCCGTGGGCGAGCCGATCCGCGGCCTCCCGGTCAAGGAGATCAGCGTCGGGCGCATGCTCGAAGGCCTGTTCGCCATCACCCGCGACTTCGACATGCCCACCCAGCCGCACCTTCTCTTGCTGCAGAAGACGATGGTGATGGAGGAAGGCGTCGCCACCTATCTCGACCCCGACCTCAACATGTGGGAGCAGGCTGAGCCGTTCCTGCGCGAATGGATGCGGAGCGAGCTCGGGCCCGAGGCGGCCGTGGCCGACCGGATCATCAAGTGGAACCGGGCACTGAAGAAGCTTCCGGACCTGATCGACCGGGTGGATCACTATTTCCCCGGCCCCGGCGGCGCCCCGCCCGACCTTCCCACCGCCCAAGTCGAGGTCAAGGAACTGCCCAAGCCCGCCTGGCGAGACGCGCTGGTCGCGGTGGTGGCGGCCGCCACCGGCGCAGCGCTGGTGCTGTTGCTCCAGTAACATCCTCCCTGTCGTGCGTAGCACGATGGGGAGGGGGACCGCTGCCGAAGGCAGTGGTGGAGGGGCCAGCAGCCTTGCGCCAGGCCCCTCCTTCAGCTGCTCCGCAGCTGCCACCTCCTCATTCGGCTTCGCCGAACGGGGAGGATCTGATCAGCGCGCCAGCCCCATCATCACCTTCCTCAGCCCCGCGACCCGCCGCGCTGCAACTGCGTCCGCGGGCGCCACCAGCGCGTTCGCCAGGCTCCTGAGCTGCGGTCCCTGCGGGTTCGCCAGTGCCGCGCGAAGCTGCGCGATCTGCGCCGCCGGCAGGCTCTGGCTCCGCTCCAGCTGGTCGACATAGGCCAGCGCCACCACCGGATGGTCGGGCCAGCTGACCGGCGTCTGCTGCTGCGGGTTGAAGCGGTCGTCCATCTTGCGCGCCATCGCCGCCGCGGCGATCTCATTGGCCGAAAGCTGCGGCGTCGGGCTCAAGGCCAGCACGTCGAGCCCGCGGGCGATCTCCGTCCCGTAGATTCGGCCGCGATAATAATAGGCCGACCAGAAGCCCCCCATCACCATCTCTTCCGCATGGAGCGGCCCGCGGTCGAAGTAAGCGATCTCGACCGGCCGGCTGCTTTCGGTGAAGTCGCTGACCGAGATGCCGCCCTGGTACCAGGCCTGCACGAACAGGTCGCGGCCTGGAACCGGAATGATCGAGCCATTGTGCGCGACGCAATTCTCCTGCGCCGTCTGCGCCGCGGGCACCTTGTAATGGTTGCGGAAGCGAAGGCGTCCGTTCTCGATGTCGTAGATGGCGTTGGCGCCCCAGTTGCGCGGGTCCGACACCAGGCAGCGCGGCCGCCCGCCGCCGCCCCATTCGTCGGTGAAGACGACCTTGGTCCCGTCATTGTTGAAGGTCGCGCTGTGCCAGTAGGCGAAGGTCGGATCGACCACCTGGTCCTTGCGGACGGGCCGGCGCGGATCGCTGATGTCGAGAAGGATGCCGTTGCCCGAGCAGGCGCCGGCTGCCAGCTTCAGGGTCGGGAAGACGGTGATATCGTGGCACTGGTCGGTGCGGTTGGTGGTCTGCGTGCCCTCGCCATGGTCGCCTCCGTCCCACAGGCCGGAGACGCTGCCGGTGGCCGGATCGCCGAACACCCGCGGACGGTCGACGATCCGCGCAGCGGCCGGATTTAAAACCGGGATCTCGATCACGTCGATGCTGAACAGCGCCGTGTCCCTCGCCCCCGCATCGGCGACGCAGCCGGCCAGTTCCTCGCCGCGGCGGACCCCGGCAGTGCCCGAGACATAGACGATGAGCTTGCCGTCCGACCCGGGCCCGCTCACCACGCTGTGGGTGTGGCTTCCCCGGCAGGTCTGCACCGCACCCACCTGGCGCGGCTGGGTCACGTCGGAGATGTCGAAGATGCGGATGCCGCGGAAGCGCTCGGCGCTGACGTCCTCCTGAATGCCTTGCCGGCCGCAGTCGAGCCGGCCCCTGTTCTGCTCGACCGACATGATGAGGAGGTTGCCGACCACGCTGAGGTCGCCTTGCCCGCCCGGGCAGATGACCGAGCTCAGCAGCTGCGGCGCACCGCCGTCGGCGGCAATCCGGTAGAGGTTGAAGCCATGATAATTGCCGACCGCCATCAGGTCGCCCTGGAAGGCCAGGTCGGTCTGCGCAAAGTCGAGCAGGGGCGAGCGGTCCCCGGTCCCACGCCCGCCGCCCGCTTCCGTCTTGGCGCCGGCCTTGGCCTCGGCCTTGGGCAGCAGCGACAGGGGCAGCTCGTATGGGTTGCGCGGATCGAAGAAGCCGGTCGGCTTGGGCAGGGCCGCGACCAGGGTCATTCCCTTGATCGCCTGCCCCGCAGTGCTGGTGCCGGCCTTGAGCCCGGTGCGCGGATCCTCGGCCAGCGTGCCGAGCAGCGCCGTCATGCGCTTCACTTCCTCGCGCTGTTCCTTAACCACGTCCTGGACGAAGTTCGCCAGCACCGGGTCAGCCGCCGAGCCGCCCGTGTTGAGCAGCTCGTTCGCCATCCGGATGGCGCCCTCGTGGTGGGTGATCATGCGCTCGAGGAACTGACGCTCGAAGGCGACGCCCGTGGCCGCGGTCATGGCCGTCATCTGCTGCGGGGTGGCCATCCCCATGCGCGCCATGTGGCCTGCGTCATGCATCATGTGGTGCGCATGCTGGCTTGCGGTCGGCTGGCCGCGGTCCGACAGCCACTTTCTCATGAAGGCGATCTCGTCGGCCTGGGTGGACTCGATCCGCTTGGCAAGGCTGACGATTTCCGGCCGCGACGTCCGGCCGGGCACCAGCTTGGCCATTTCGGTCGCCTGCGCATGGTGCGGGATCATGTCCTGCATGAAGCGCACGTCATCCAGGGTGAAGCTGGTATCGGCGATGCGGCTCGCCTGCGCCGCGTCGATCAGCCGGCTGGGCTGCCCAGGAGCTCCCGGCTGCACGATAGGCGCGGCGAGCGCGGTGGAAGTGAGCAAGGCAGAAACGGCAAGGCTGGCGGAAAGACGCATGAAGGACCTCATGACGGAAGATGTTGCAGCGACACGCTAGCAGGGAGCCCCTGCCCGGCAACCCCCTTCCAGGCTGTCGGGACCTGGTGCGATGCGGCTCTTGGCACAGGTGCTTTGCGCGAATCAGTGCTGCGCGTTAGGTTGCGCCCCACGCGATTAGCCGCGCCAGCAGGGGACGAACATGACCGACCGGGTGACCATCAGCCTCCACGAACTTCACTGCGAGGAGCAATCGGAGCCGGGCGGCTGCGAACCCTATCTGTTCACCAGCTTCTTCGCCGTCGGCTCGGACGGACAGGTCCAGGTCACTTCTCCCCGCCACCAGGACGTGCGCGGCGCCTTTGCCGACGACGTCATGCCCGGCACCAGCCTGCCCGTCCCGCAGGAGATCGGCTCGGCCGAGCTTCCCGCCGGCGGGCCGGTCGGGGTGGTGGCGCTGGTCATCGACGAGGACCTGTCGCGCCAGGAAGCCGTTGATCAGGCGCACCAGGCCTTTCATGCCGCCGTTGAGGCCGAACTTCGCGGCTCCTCCGGGTCGATCGACGGCGAAGCGCTACGCGAAGCCGTCCTTTCCAAGGTGCGCGGCGCGGTCAACCGCACCTACAATGTGCTCGACATGCACCGCGACCAGGACGACTTCCTGGGCCTTGGCGTGCACCAGGCGAGCGGTGCCGGGCCGTTCGAACTCCCGCTGGGGATCGCCGGCGACCGCTTCATCCTGCGCGGCGAGGTCCGTTAGAGGCCGAGCGGCTCGAAATTGGCGGCGGAGTGTCGTTCGCGCAGCTGCGGTTCACCCCGCACTGCGTTGACGACCCGCCCGCGCCTGACCGCCGGGCGAGCATCAATCGCCTCGGCCCAGCGTTGGACGTGCCGGTACTCGTGCACCGACAGGAACTCCGCCGCTCCCTCGTACACGCGATTCATGACGACGCTTCCGTACCAGGGCCACAGCGCCATGTCGGCGATGCTGTAGTCCGCGCCGGCAACGAACTCGCTTTCCGCCAGGCGTCGGTCGAGTACCGACAGCTGCCGCTTGGCCTCCATGGCGAAGCGGTCGATCGCATATTCTATCTTGACCGGCGCATAAGCGAAGAAGTGCCCGAAGCCGCCGCCGAGGAAAGGCGCCGACCCCATCTGCCAGAATAGCCAGTTCAGCGTCTCGGTCCGATCCGCGCCCATGAAGGCACCGAACTTCTCGGCCAGGTAGAGAAGGATGGCACCGCTTTCGAACACCCGCCTGGGCTCAGCACCTGAGCGGTCGACCAGCGCGGGAATCTTGCTGTTCGGGTTGATCTCCACGAAGCCCGAGCCGAACTGCTGCCCTTCCATGATGTCGATGAACCAGGCGTCATATTCGGCCCCGCCATGGCCCGCGGCGAGCAGCTCCTCGAGAAAGATGGTCACCTTTTGCCCGTTGGGCGTGCCCAGGCTGTAGAGCTGCAGCGGATGTTCGCCGACCGGCAGTGCGGCCTCGTGAGTGGGTCCGGCTTCCGGCCGGTTGATCGCGGCGAAGCGGCCGAGCGCGGGCTTGGGCTCCCACACGCGGGGCGGAACATAGTCGGTCATCCAATATCCTCCTGTCGAGCCCGCATCTGGGAAGCCGCAGCCCGCCTTTCCAGCAGGATCAGCCGTGTGCCTGCCGGCCGGTCCCGTGCGTTGATGCGCACAAGGAGAACGAACAATGACCGATCACAAGAAGAAGGGCGACTTCCACAAGACCAGCAGCCACTCGGACGAGGTCGGCGGCAACAAGAAGGCGCATGACAAGGGTGAGAGCAACAGCCGAACCGGCGACAAGCAGAATGCAGGGCACGGCGGGCATAAATAGCCACTCGGCGTCACCCCGGACTTGATCCGGGGTCCCACTATTGCTTCCTGCAAGAAGAAGCGGGACCCCGGGTCAAGCCCGGGGTGACGAAGTGGGCTCGACCCGCTAACCCCGCCGCCACATGGCACGCATCCTGCTCATCGTCGGCGGCGGCATCGCGGCGTTCAAGGCGGCGGAGCTGATCCGCCTCGCCCGCCGCCACGGCCACGAGGTCACGCCAGTCCTCACCGCCGGCGGAGCGCATTTCGTCACCCCCATGACCCTCGCCGCTCTGGCCGAGAGCCCGGTCTACACCTCGCTCTGGGACCTCAAGGACGAGACGGAGATGGGCCATATCCAGCTCAGCCGTGCCGCCGATCTCGTGCTCGTCTGCCCGGCCACCGCCGACCTCCTCGCCAGGATGGCCGCCGGCATCGCCGACGATCTCGCCACCACCCTCCTTCTCGCCACCGACAAGCCGGTCTTCGCCGCCCCTGCGATGAACGTCCGCATGTGGCAACATGCCGCTACCCGCGCCAACGTCGCCACCCTCCGAGCCCGCGGCGTGACGGTGATCGAGCCGGTCGAGGGAGCGATGGCCTGCGGCGAATTTGGCCCAGGGAGGCTGCCGGAGCCCGCGGAGATCCTCTCCCAAATCCTCCCCGGCACGGGGAGGGGGACCGCCAGCGAAGCTGGTGGTGGAGGGGGCTCGCCGCCCGAGAAGACGTCGCCTGCCGCCAGCCCCCTCCACCAGCCTGTGGCTGGTCCCCTTCCCCGTTCCGGGGAGGACTTATCCGGCCTCCACATCCTCGTCACCGCCGGGCCCACCCACGAGCCGATCGATCCCGTCCGCGTGATCGCCAATCGCTCCTCGGGCCGGCAGGGCTTCGCCATCGCCGCCGCCGCCGCCCGGGCCGGCGCCCGGGTCACCCTTGTCGCCGGCCCTGTCTCCCTCCCCACCCCCGCCGGCGTCGCCCGGCTGGATGTCGAGACCGCCGACGAGATGCTTGCCGCGGCGGAGAGTGCGCTTCCCTGCGATGCTGCCATCCTTGTCGCCGCCGTGGCCGACTGGAAGGTCGACGCCAGCCCGACCAAGCTCAAGAAGGACGCCGGCCCGCCCGAGCTTCGCTTTCTCCCCAACCCCGACATCCTCGCCACCCTCGCCGTTCACCCGCTGCGTCCGCGCCTGCTGGTCGGCTTCGCGGCCGAGACCGACGACCTCCTCGCGAATGCCGCCGCCAAGCGGACCCGCAAGGGTGCCGACTGGATCGTCGCCAACGATGTCTCCGGCGACGTCATGGGCGGCGCTTCCAACCACCTTCACCTCGTGACGGAGGCCGGCCTGGAGGACCTCGGCGAAGGGCCAAAGGAGCTCCTAGCCCGCACCCTCGTCGACCGCCTCGCCCAGGAACTTGCCGCCAGATGATCCGGATCCAGATTCACCGCCTGCCGCACGGGCAAGGCCTGCCCCTGCCCGCCTATGCCACTCCCGACGCCGCGGGGATGGACGTGGTCTCGGCCGAAGACCTCGACCTCCAGCCCGGCCAGCGCCACGCCGTCGCCACCGGCTTCCGCGTCGCCATCCCGCAAGGCTATGAAATCCAGGTCCGCCCCCGCTCCGGCCTCGCGCTCAAGCACGGCATCAGCGTCCCCAACGCCCCCGGCACCGTCGACGCCGACTATCGCGGCGAACTGAAGGTGATCCTCATTAACCACGGCGACCAGCCCTTCCCCGTCCGCCGCGGCGAGCGCATCGCCCAGCTCGTCCCCGCCGCGGTCACGCAGGCGGCCTGGGACGAGGTCGAGGAGCTGGACGACACGGCCCGCGGCGAAGGCGGCTTCGGGAGCACGGGGCGGTGATCCTCCTCCCCGGAACGGGGAGGGGGACCGCTCGCGCAGCGAGTGATGGAGGGGGCTCGCCGCGAGCGCCGCGCCCGGTCGCAAGCCCCCTCCGTCAGCGCTCCGCGCTGCCACCTCCCCGTCCCGGGGAGGATTGATGCTCTCCGACGAGGAACTCACCCGCTACGCCCGCCAGATCGTGCTCCCGCATCTCGGCGGCACGGGCCAGCAGCGCCTCAAGGCTGCAAGGGTCGCCGTGGTCGGCGCCGGCGGCATCGGCACGGCGGTCATTCCGGCGCTGGCGGGGGCGGGCGTCGGCTCCCTCACCATCATCGATCCCGACCTTGCCGACCTCAGCAACCTCCACCGCCAGCCCCTTTACCGTTCGCGCGACGCTGGCGAGCCCAAGGCCGCGCTCGCCGCCCAGTTCGTCCGCCGGCTCAACCCCTTCGTGGAAGTGCGCCCGCTCGAGCGCCGGATCGAGCCTGGCAATGCCGCGGCACTGCTCCGCGGCCATGACCTCGTCATCGACGGCACCGACAATTTCGCTACCCGCCTGGCGGTGAGCGACGCCTGCGTCGCGCTCAGTCTGCCCCTGATTGCCGCCGCGGCCGCTCAGTGGCAGGGGCAGGTCGGCCTGTTTCCGG
>ERZ1066119.646-NODE-646-length-22280-cov-6.909786_pt1 | contig 22280 bp, 19 predicted proteins | sample MGYA00382766_ERZ1066119 | MGnify/ENA primary metagenome ERZ1066119 (study PRJEB33369, sample SAMEA5778349) | biofilm metagenome | biome: Industrial cooling water; feature: Water cooling tower basin; material: Biofilm | place: United Arab Emirates | collected...
GATTTTATCTAGTTTGCACGTAGCTACCCAGTTATCTGGGAGTGGTTAGTAATTAGTGACTTTTCATTCCGAACTTCCGACTGCGACTTCTTCTACCCCCTCCATAAGCTATTCTGGTCTTAACTGTAGCGATCGGTTAGGATATTTGGCAGTGGGCAGCTTATATGTTTCAAAATCCTCCCCTTTGACTCCAATTCATTTTCAAACGCGGACATCACATCCAGGCGATCGCAACTTCCACTGGCAAGTTCGCCCTGCCGGACTGGAAGATGTGTCTAGCGTGGCAGAAATTCTGGCAGATAGCTTTCACTCCCGCGAAGGAATTTTTGGTTGGACTTACCCATTGTTGAGAGTGGGTATTTATGAAGACATTCGCCATCGCATCCACGCTACTGCCCCCCACCACGTCTGTCTAGTCGCAGTCGAAAAAACTGCGCAAAATACATGTTTGTATTCTCATGACAGTACGTTAGGTATAGCTGGAACAGTAGAACTAGCATTACGTACAATCGTGGTTGGAAGCGCTTGCAGCTATATCCCTTCCTACCGCCAAAGTCATCAATATCCTTATCTCTCAAACTTAGCCGTTCGTACGACTCGTCGCCGCCAAGGTATAGCTGGTAAATTACTGCTCAGTTGCGAACAAGTTGTTAGATCCTGGGGTTTTGACGATTTATTTCTCCATGTTTTAGAAAATAATCACCAAGCACGACAACTCTATCTAAAACTGGGATATCAGCTAGAACGAGTTGATACAAGTTGGAGCCATTGGCTATTTCAACAACCACGGCAGTTGCTACTACACAAACGCCTTAAATCCAGCAGTAGTTATTAAGTTCGATTTCGATACTGGTAGTTATGTTGAAACTTTGACACTGAGATAACTATCACTTACGTTGAGGTCTGAGAGGTCTGAGCGACTCGTCTATCTCTTCAGATCGTTCTATCTAATTCGCTGGCAGTAAAAGAAACACGACTTTATCAATACTGTCAAACGATTAAGAAAATATTAAAAACAATCAGCTATATGGCATTAATTATTGCTTAGTATAGATATTAGTCTCTCCCAAGCTTTAAGATTTATGAATTCAATCTTTATTAAGGCTTTAAACTTACCTCATAGTTACTTTATATCAGCTTTTGCTAGATCAAATAAAATATGAAGCAAAATAGGTAACCAAAGACAAAAGTTGAGTTTTTGTTTGCTTGATTGTCATGTTTTGGATCGAAGGGAAGGCAAAGCAGTTGGATTTGACTCCTAGCTACTCTTTATACTTACAAACCCACAGAAAATTTATCTTGAGTAGGAAAAATGGATAGCAGAATCCGCTCGTATTACCAACCTGCACTACTACTAGCCCAAACCCCTTGTAGCAGTATCGGCATCACCGATTCCTGTGGTTCTAGCGGCATGACAAATATTAATGAAAGTCAGAATGCTTCAGAAATTCTACAGCTGCTACATGATGGACAAGTACTGATGGTCAATAGTCGCCGCAGAAATGGCTTGATTGTGATCAAGCGCTTTCATGCAGAATTTGCTGGGCCAGGAGCTGCAGTGGGAGGTTTTTACGATCGCGATTGTCAAGCAGCAATTCCAGTCGGAAATCTTTCTTTAGTTACGCCTGAATCCCATGAAGACTGCCAGAAAGCTTATTTGATACGACGGCAGTGGATTCGGCTAATGAAGCAAATTACCGAAAAGACAGTTCCCCAACAACGAGTACAAAAAATTCTCGAACAATTTGAACAGTACTTTGACACGGAAACTGTAAATCGCGTTTCAGACGAGGCTTTTGCACTGCTGGTTGGTATTCTGCCCCAAACTGTTGCTATGGTACGCCGACCGAGTGGCATTGAGCGCCGCCGAATTTAGACTGCGGAGTATATGAGTTAAGAATGGATTGGGAGAGAAAAGTCACGCACCACGCACCACTAGTTCCTAAGAATTGACGAGATTCTCTCTAGAGTGCGAGCATTTTCCTCTGGTGTACCGATAGTAATCCGTAAGCCGTTGCTAATCTGTCTGACTAACGTACCGCTAGCTTGTAACCGTTGATGTAATTTCTTAAGGAAATCGCTTTTTAGAACGATCGCATCCTGCTGTAACTGAATAAAAATAAAATTAGCCCTACTTGGATAGACTTTTAACTGAGGATAAGCAGTTAAAGCCTGCATCAGTTTACTTCTCTCAGATAAAATTTGTGTAATTGCGTTTAACAAGCTATGACGATGCTGGAGAGCAATTGCGGCTGCGGCTTGAGAATATGCAGGTAAATTGTAAGGGAGGCGAATTTTTTCCAAAGTAGTAATTAATTCTGGATGCGCGATCGCATAGCCTACCCGATGTGCCGCCAAGCGAAAAGCTTTGGAAAATGTCCGCAATATAATCCAATTCGGTCGGTGTAATAATTCGCTCGCAACAGTTGTTTGACTAAACTCAAAATAAGCTTCGTCAATGACAACTAGAATCTCCTGTGGAAGGCTACGCAACCACTCCAATTCAGATGCAGTTAAAGCATTAGCTGTAGGTGAATTGGGATGAACGACAAATACAATGCGGATGGGAGGATTCTGCTGATTCGCGATCGCCAATTTTGCTGCCACCAGATCGATCTCAAAGTTTTCGGGGTTTCGCCCCACCGCGATCGCGGGAATGCCTAAAGTTTGAGCTAAAATTCCATACATTGAAAACGTAGGATTGGCAACTAAAATCGCTCCCTCTCCTTGCAAGCAAGTCGCAATTAACAACGAACGAATCAGTTCGTCCGAACCATTACCGACAGAAATATTGGCGCTGGTAAAGCCAGAATTAGCCAGCGCTGTCGACTCATTGACGTACTGGGCGATCGCGCTTTTGAGCTGAGCGTGTTCTCCATCAGGATAGCGGTTGCTCTCCAGTTCGTGCTGATAGATCCAGGCAAGCTTTTCTTTCAAATTCTGGGGTAGATCGAACGGACTTTCATTCGTATCTAAGCGATCGAAGAAAATTGACGACTCAATAGCTGTTCCAGTTGGACTATTGGGATGGGGTTTGTAAGCTGTGAACTGAGCCAGATCTGAGCGGATGAATGGCAGCATGATTTGAAGGATAAGAGGTAAGGAGTAAGGGGTAGTGGTGCGTGGCGCGTGGGGTGTTGCAGCGAGCTGATAAGCGCACGGCACGATATTAGCTGCCTCGTGGTGCGTGAAAAAAGGGTGTGGGGTTTATTGTGAATTGTGCTCCTCTGCTCTTTTGCCCTTCAGCTCTCTTCTCCCCTGCTCTCGGATAACTGACAGAAAACTTTAATTATATCCCAAATTTCGGGCAGGACATTAGTTAAAGCATGGTTACTTTCTAGCTCGATGAATTGTACCCAAGGGCGGTGGCGAGCAAAATCGCGGCTGGATTGAACTGGAATCACTTCATCATGAATTCCGTGGAGAATGAGAGTAGGAAGAGGACGGGATAGTTCCGTTTCTCGATACAGGGTAGCATCGAGGACGAAATTATAGTCTAGGGGTAGCAGGCAGTTTTCGCCGTAGTGATAGGTTTGTAGATACCTGTTTGCCTGCCATTGCTGGAGTTGGGCTGTGCTTAATTGCGGCAGCCAATGGGTGAGAAATTCAAATGCAGGTGCGAGCAATACTAATCGTCGAATTTGCTGGTAATTTTGCCCCAGCCAAGCTGCAGTCAGACCACCTAAACTAGAGCCAATAACCGTGACAGATGTAGGTGCTGGTGGTAACAGGGTAGCAACTTGATGTAACTGCCGCGTTATTGTTAAATGTGAAAAATCACCCTGATTGAGATCGGGTATGCACAAAGGCAAATCGATTTGGGCAAAGCGATCGCGTAGATACACTGCCTTAGCCGACTGAGGGCTAGAGGCAAAACCATGTAAATAGATGAATTTGCTGCTCAAGTGTCAATTTGTGCTCAAGGCAGTTGATGGTTGACAGTCTTACCCATAAATTTAATCTTTTGACGCTAACAAATTCATGTTGCCAAAGTATTAGACAATTTTAGTATTTAGTAAGTTGACTAAATTCTTGACTAGCGAAGGATTAGCTACCGCAGCACCGTTAGCTCCCGCGCCGATCTCAGTAATTATGTCTTCAGTTGTTTCCCTCTGCACGAGAGAGATAGAGCTTAATAATCCGACGACCTTCATCCGAAAAGCAATTTGTTGAATTGTTTCGATTGGCTGTTGCATCTGCTTGGCGATCGCCTCAATTGAAGTTTTACCATTAACAAGTTCCCAGACTTGCCTTTCATGAGCATCGAGTTGAAATCGCGGCTTAGCGACAATATTCTTATTGAAGATCTCAGATGGAACTGGCAGTTTTGCTGCAAATGGCTTCCAGTCCCGCAATACCCGCAAGCCTAACAAAATTGCCTCTGCTACTGGTAAGCTCAAACCTGTCATTTCAATTTTAGGTAAAATCGCTTGTGAATTAAAGGTAAAATGACCCCGAGACAATTTAAATAAAGCGCAGACAGGCTGAATGACTTGAGCGTGAAAAAGCACCTGTAATTGTTCGGCATTCAACTTTCCGTCGGTTTTCAACTTAGCCCCCAAGGGATGTTCTATGCCATTTGGCTCGGATAAGGTATTCAGCAATTCTGGTGCGATCCAGCCCCGCTTATCAATCATTGAGAGCAAGTGCTTGTTATCGAGTTGCTCAACTATTGCAACAATACCACCCGCTTGAAACCAGAGATAGCAACTTTTTCCCAGTTGAGAGTCGTCACTCGGTTCGGGCTGAAGAGACAGCAAACCTGTTTGGTGAAATTGCTCGATGAATTGAAAAATATTTAGTAAGGAAAATTCTAATAACTGTCCGGTAATTTCCATAATTGGCTGTTCTTGATTTGATTCTCACCCTTGCCAAGTCTTGTGCAGCTACTGATATCTTCACTGCTGCAAATGCTGCTAGATAAAAAGAGCCAAAATTTTAATCTAAAATGGTACAAGCCCTTTATAACAACTGTAATTGTCGAAAATATCCGTGAAATTATTGATATTTGCGCTCGAAGTTGGAAGGCTTACGCACAACACCCACAACAATTTGGTAAAAAAACGAGCTAGTCGTGTTGTGACTAGCTGCGAATAAAAATAAAATAGAAATGAATTCGATTGAGACAGAGTTCAATCGCGCTATCAACGCATCGTGACAAATTCTTCAGCGGTAGAAGGATGGATGCCAACAGTAGCATCGAAATCTTTTTTAGTTGCGCCCATAGTCACGGCGATCGCGACTCCCTGAATAATTTCCGCCGAGTATTCTCCTACCATATGCGCGCCTAACACTCGTTCGGTCTGAGCATCGACCACTAATTTCATCAGTGTCTTGTCAGCAGCACCAGTCAAGCTGTGAAATAGGGGACGGAAACGGGCGCGATAGATTTTGACTCCGTCTTCGCCAAGTTGAGCGATCGCATCATCCTCTGTCATACCAACAGTAGCGGCTTCGGGGGTAGAAAATACGGCTGAGGCGACGGTTTCGTGGTTAAAAGCGCGGCGTAGATTGCCGAATTCTGTATCCGCGAAAGCACGACCTTCACCAATGGCAACAGGAGTGAGATTGATGCGGTCGGTACAGTCGCCCACTGCAAAGATGTGCGGCTGGGAAGTTTGGCTAAATTCGTTCACCGCGATCGCGTTAGTGGTACTGTAGCCTAGTCCTTCTAAGGAGCTGGGAACGAGATCTATACCTGCATTTTCTAAGCCAAGTCCTTCAACATAGGGAGTACGACCAGTTGCAGCTAAAACGACATCGGCAACAACTGGTTCTCGATCCTTGTCGGAGAGGGTTAGCTTTAATCCTTCAGGAACGCGCTCGATCGCCGTGACGACATTATTGGTAATGACTTGAATTCCGTGATGAGTCATACCCTGCTGGATTTCATTCCGAATGTCGCGATCGAATCCCCGCAAAATCAAATCTTTGCGAATAATTTGGGTAACCTCGCAACCCAAACCGCGCATAATACAAGCAAATTCCACACCAATGTAGCCAGCTCCAATAATCGCTATGTGTTTGGGTTTTTCGGGCAGGTGAAACATTTCATTCGAGGTAATCACGTGTTCCATACCTGGAATGTCTGGTTTAATCGGACGACCGCCAACGGCAATTAAGATTTTTTCAGCCGTAACTTTGCGCCCGTCTACTTCGATAGTATGGGGATCTACCAGAGCGGCGCGACTGGGAATTAACTCAACTCCAGCTTTTGCTAAAAAATTGATATGCAACTGAGAAAGACGGTTCACTTCGTTGTCAATAACAGTAATGAAGTGTTGCCAATCCAAACTCGTCTCGCCAACGTGCCAGCCATAACCTGCGGCATCGTGAAACAAGGCAGGAAAGCGAGAACCATAAACCATGAGTTTTTTCGGAATACAGCCTCGGACGACACAAGTACCACCAACGAGACTTTCTTCTGCGATCGCTACCTTTGCACCGTAGCTAGCCGCCCGTTTAGAAGCTGCCAGCCCTCCAGATCCAGCGCCAATGACAAATAAATCGTAGTCGAAGGTCATGAGTCGATATGTTCCTATGGTAGTTGGTAGTTGGTAGAAAAATTATCTATCACCGATCGACCGATCCGATCGCGATCTTCAAGTTTGTAGTGAGATAAGCTCTTAGGAAGAGAGGCTATGTTAACAGGCGTGCTGTACGATTTAAGATTTAATCTAGCAAGAAGAATTCCTCTGCGGTAGTTGGATGAATGCCGAGATTTGCATCAATATCTTGTTTGGCGATGCCTTTTTGGATTGCAACTGCCAGACTTTGAATAATCTCAGCAGCGTTTTCGCCTACCATATGAGCGCCTAACACGCGATCGCTACGCCGATCGACCACTAATTTCATCATCACCTGTTCGGAGCGATCTGTCATGCTGTAAAACAGTGGTTCAAATTGGGTGCAGTAGCATTGCACGACATCGCCAAATTTTTCCCGTGCTTGCGCTTCTGTCAATCCTACAGCAGCAGCTTCAGGACGGGCAAAGACAGCGGCAGGAACGAGGTTGTAATCAATTTGTGGCGATTGCTTGTCAAAGATCGCTCGCGCTACTGCCCGACCTTCTGTTCTGGCAACGGGAGTCAATTGCTTGCGATTGGTACAATCACCGACAGCAAAGATATGCGATCGGTTCGTGCGACTGTAGGCATCAACTGCGATCGCGCCTTTTTCATCCAATTTTACCCCAGCGTTTTCTAGACCCAAATTTTCAGTCTTGGGGCTTCTGCCTGTGGCAAAGAGAACGATATCAGCTGTAATAGTTTGGGGATTGTTACCTTCTAAAACAACCTGCAATCCGGTAGTATCTTGTTTGATTTCTTTTGCCGTCGTCTTGCTGAGAAATTGAATTCCTCTTTGACTCAAACCCTGTTGTACGGCAGCACGAACATCGTCATCAAACCCCGATAGGATCGTTTCATCGCGATCCATTAGAGTCACTTCGACACCGAAAGCATTCATCATACTAGAGAATTCCACTCCAATATAACCGCCACCAACAATTGCTAAACGTTGCGGTAGCTGGGGAAGTTCAAACATTTGACGGGATGTAATTGCATATTCGATCCCTGAAATTTTCGCTGGTTCGATTGCTCTGCCACCCACAGCAACAATAATTCTGTCAGCCGTGACTTTGCGTCCGTCGATTTCTACAGTATGTGGATCGATAAAAGTTGCTTGACCCCGAATGACATCAATTCCCGCTTGTTGAAACTTAGCCAGAAAAGACTGACGGCGCTGTTCGATTTGTTGCTGGACTGCGGCGATAAAATACGACCAATCAAACTGGCGATCGCATTCGCTCCAGCCGTAACTTGCAGCCGCGCGATCGTGTAAAGCAAAATCAGCAGCGTAGACGATAAATTTCTTAGGGATGCAACCGCGATTGACACAGGTTCCGCCAATTGCTTCTCGTTCGGCAATCCCAACGCGGACACCGTAAGTTGCAGCTTGTCTTGCAGCGGCTATACCCCCAGGACCAGCGCCAATAACAAACAAGTCATAATCGAAAGCCATAGTGAATTTGAGGAAAAATTTAAGCACAAAGCTTTAAATCTATCGGACGCTCTACTTTATTTCCTCTCTCTGCGGTCTGTTTTTTCTTCTGATACCTGCTTGCCAAATTTGGCACAACCGCAGTTGCCAGCAGCGGAAAAAGCGAACGGCTGTCGATCGATAGAACAGTACGATCGCTTTTCATCATTTTAAGTGTTTTTACGTAAACCTACTGTTCTTACGGAGCATTTTTACATAACCCAACAAAATTTAAAGATTAAGTAAACTCACACATTATCGAGTAGTTTTTTTAGCTTTCTTAAACTACGATTGTGGCTGAGTATAGCTAAATTAGATCTACATGCTTGGCTACTTATCTAAGTTTTTTTATATCCTTGCAGGCAAGAGAAAGCAACTATTTTTACTTTTATTCTTTTTTCTCTTGACTTCATTAATGGAGGCAATAGGGATTGGACTAGTTGGACCTTTTATCGCTCTAGCGAGCAATCCACAGTTTATTTATCAAAATCCCTGGCTCCATTGGTTTTATACTAAATCCGGTTTTCAAAATGACAAACAATTTTTATATTTATTGAGTGCAGCAACTATTGGAATTTTGTACTTAAAATCTGTCCTAAGTTTTTACGCTCAGAAGTATGTTTTCAAATTTTCCTTCAAGCAGCAAGGAGAGCTTTCAGCGAAGTTATTACATTCTTATTTAGCAGCTCCATACACTTTTCATCTGACTCGAAATTCTGCACTTTTGATTCAGAATATTGTCAATGAAACTGCCAAGTTTTGCACTAGTTTCATGCTGCCTTTTCTCACTTCTTTAGCTAATATTACTGTGATACTAGCTTTGATAATGTTGCTATCAAGAACGAATTTTGTGGCAACATTAAGTGTAGCAGGAATTCTTCTACCAACCTTTGGTTTGATCTACTTTTTCAGGCATCAAATTACAAAATGGGGACAAGAAGCTTCCGAATCTAATACAGAAATGATTCGGATTATTAATCATGGATTAGGAGGACTGAAAGAGACTCGTATTATCGGCTGTGAATCTTATTTTGAAAATCAAATGAGAGCGCAGGTTGATAAATTTGCTTCTGCACTTAGCTCCTTTCAAGCATTTTCAATTTTACCACGCATCTTACTGGAAGCCATTCTAGTAACTTTTTTAGTTGGATTTACAATTATATTTTTATTGTTTAATCAAAATGCAGAAAATTTAACTTCTGTTTTGGGTGTTTTTGCAATGGCTTCGATTCGCCTGCTGCCATCAGTCAGTAATACAATCTATGCTTTTGGCATCATGAAAAATAGCACTTATTCGGTCGACAAAGTTTATTACGATCTAAAAGAGATAGAAAATGTAGAATTTGACAAAGGACAAAAACTATTAGATAATGCAAGCTTACGTCAGTTATTTGACTCGAATAGCTACAGCAAATGCTGCCTTTCATTTAAAAGCGAAATTGTTTTAGAAAACATTGCTTATCGCTATCCTAGTGCAACTGAAACCAATTTAAAAGGTATTTCCTTACAGATTAAAAAAGGTCAATCTATTGGAATAATTGGTAAGTCTGGAGCAGGTAAGACAACATTAATTGATGTATTTTTAGGTCTTTTAACCCCAGAAACTGGAGATATTAGAGTTGATGGTAAGACGATCTATGACGATCTGCGCTCCTGGCAGAATTTAATTGGCTACATTCCGCAATCTATTTTCTTAATAGATGACACAATTGAGAAAAATATTACTTTTGGCGTTCCAGACGATTTAATCGACAAGCAAAGATTAGAGAAAGCAATTCAGTCCGCTCAGTTAGAGGAATTGATCGAGCAACTACCCGATGGAATTGATACTGTAGTTGGCGAGCGTGGAGTACGTCTATCTGGCGGTCAGCGCCAGCGAATTGGAATTGCTCGCGTCCTCTATCACGAACGGGAAATTTTGGTGCTGGATGAAGCTACCGCTGCATTGGATCGTGAAACAGAAAGTCTTGTGAGTGAGGCTATTCGCTCTCTCAGCGGTACTAAAACCATGATTATCATAGCTCACCGTCTTTCTACTCTCGAACATTGCGATCGCATTTATGCGATTGAAAAAGGTAGAGTAGTGAAATCGGGTAGTTATCAAGAAGTTGTTCTGGCAGATCTGAAAAAGAGCTAGCGACAGAGCAGAAGATCTTTATAAAGTAAATAGATATAGAGATGCTTTGGAGAGATGACAATTGTGGCACAGGCTAGAAATGTTCTCGGGAGCGAACTCAAAACTTGTTGTAGCGCTCCTATGACTGGGTATTACCGCGATGGCAAATGTAATACTGGTGCAGGCGACTACGGAGCGCATGTTGTTTGTGCGGAGTTGACGGAAGAGTTTCTGAATTTCACCAAGTTGCAGGGAAATGACTTAAGCACGCCCGTACCTGAGTTTAACTTCCCTGGTTTAAAACCAGGCGATCGCTGGTGCTTGTGTGCTTCTCGTTGGAAGGAAGCTTTAGACGCTGGCTTTGCACCTCCAGTAATTTTGCAGTCAACTCACGCATCGGCACTAGAATACGTTTCCCTGAATGAACTCAGGCAACACGCGATCGATCGCGCTCCCACTGAATAATACATCGAGCTATTATCTACTCTCTTGCGATTCGCCACTCGCTACTCAGAGAAGTTGGGGTGGGGCAGGTTTTTTGATTAAAATCACACTTGTAGATGAATGGTTCCTGCCAGTGTAAGGGAATTTCCAGTAAGTCCCGCACCCCAGTCATTCCCTGTCCGATAAAGAGTAACAGCGCGATCGAATTTAAAATAGCATGGACGATCCGCCAGCGGTGGGAGCGATCCTGATAGATATCTTGCATAATTGCCAAAGAAAAGATCATCAGCATTGCTGCCGTCAGTCCAATGTAGAAATGGGATACGAACCATTCGTTATCGCGGCGAAATACACCTTCTTGAAAGCCTAGAACCACCAGACCCATTCCTGTCAAACTGGCAAACACTCCTCGCCAAAACTTCTGTTTAGCGCGGTAGAGAAACACCAAAGAGGCAATTGTTGCGCCAAAAATCAGGGTGATGAAGATAACTTGAAAAGGGTTTTTACTCCAGACTTGGTTAGTTGCAATGTGGTAAAAAATAGGACGGGCAAGTCCTACGAGTGCCAATCCTACCACGCCTCCAGCCAACCACTTGCCGAATTTATTATGCTCCACACCAACTGTTGGGGGAATTTTGCTTTTATCGCCACCTTTGGCCTGCAATCGGCGCTGGCGCGTCTGCCAAGCAAAGTTAGCCACGATCCCAATTAAAGGAAAGATGAAAGTCACGGCGATCGCGGGGTGTAAAAGCCTCCAAGCATCGAGCAAGTCTACCATATAAAACCTCTGCAACAATTATAAATTTGAAAAATGGAAGCATTGAAAGCGATTGCTGGCTCCAGTTGACTGAGTTACGCAACTTTTAATTGAGCGGGATGCTCGCTGTAAGTAGATAATGAGTTAAATTTACAACAACTTGGGACAGAACGCACTTAGAGAGTGTCTGCGCCTCATATCCCCTTAAATCCCATGCTGTTCTCAATTTCCTGTTGTTTCTGAGCTGAGTGAATTTGCCTATTAGTATGAATAAAATGTTTTTTCTGAATGCCAATTTGACTCAGAAAAACTCCAATGACTATGACACCGCCGCCAAGATACTGCGCCAGCGTCGGAACCTCTCCCAAAATAAAATAAGCTGCTAAAATACCTGCGATGGGAGTAAAAGAGCTAACTAACGAGGCTTCAGATAAAGAAGTAGCTCTCAAACCAGTAATCCAGAAAGTCTGACCGAGTACGACAATGACAGAGCCATAAATTAGCATCCATTCCCACAAAAAGGGAGAAGCTACATCCATAAAGTGACGATCGCCATAGAGCAATAAAGCAGCAAAAAAGAAAATAATTGTTCCCCAAGCGGTACGAAAAATGCTGAATATACCCAAAGGAACCTGAGAAAGCACGATCTTACCAAGAATTGTAGCTGTTGCTAAAGCCACGGCAGCAGTAATAGTAAAAATTTCACCCATGCCTACCATTAAGCTAAAATTGGTTACTCCTTGTAAAATAGGTGACAAAAAAATAATCAAAATTACTCCGATAAAGGCAATAGATGCACCTAAAATTTCCCAAAAATTAACTCTTTCAGATAAGAGCCAGACAGACAATAGTAGAGTCAAGGGTGGCTCTAATCTTCCCAATAACACCACAGTATTGACATTGGTTACAGCCAGTGCTTGAAAAATTAAACTCGGCGCGATCGCTCCTGCTAAAGTTGCTACTATGATTAACCCCAACCATTCCTGCTTGGAAAGTCGCTTTAACATGACTGGTTGTACTTGTCGCCAATAGATAATTAGCAGTACCAACAAAGCGCAGAGATTGCCTACAAATAAAACATTGCACAGTGAAATAGGATTGCGATCGCTCTGAAAATGTCTAGCACCAATTTCTATCAGCTTTCGCGTTACCGAGTTAGCCGCACCAAAAATTGAAATAGCCAGCCATAGATAAATCTGTGGTGTAACTCGAAATGGAAATAGTCGGAACATCCCAATCTGTAACAAAACTTTTCCTCACGCGATCGCTACCAGAATCACTTCACTTCACTAGCTTCAAACTTCATCACTTTGCCTTTTCTCAATGCTACGACCACATCGTAGGTAGCACAGTAAGCAAAAGTATAATCGTTAGCTTTGTTGTATAGCAGTACCACCATACCTGCCCCACCAGGTTGCACCGCTATTGGCAGTAGATCGCCGAAAAAATAGCGCCGCAGTTCGTCACCACCACCTAGCTGTCCCCTATGAGCGGTAATCAATTCAATTTTCTTTTGTATTGGTATATCGGTCGGACCTTTCATTTGCATCTCTTGGGCGGATGCTTGACCTAACTGAGGATTGATGACTTTCAGTGGTGCATCTGCAACCGTTGCTAACCCCACTAAAGCAAAGCCCGCTAAAACAGACGTGAGTTTCACTCGATCGCTCCTAAGAATTTGAGAATAAACAAAATTCGTTCAATTCGATATTCCCAGCATCGATCGCTTTCCTGAGTGAAGACTGATGGATTTATGAGTTTTTACTAAGAAACAAGTGAGAATTGGCTCGTAATTCTTTGTTGAGGAGTTCGTGCGCGGAGAGATTACAGTAGGCGAAATACGCTCGGGCAGTTGTTGATGATACCTATCGAGCCTGTGCAGGATAACTTATGCTGCTGGTGCTACTGGCAAGAGATTGCATCTTTCTGCTGAAAATCGGTCATTGTAGGAAATCTTCACGCTAGTTCTGCAAGCGAGGTTTCAACTAGTTGTTGTGCTGGCTCTGTGCCAGCATTAGGAGCGATTTGGGCAAGATTACCCATCCACAGGGGAACTTCAGCTGTTGCTCTACGGTCATAGAACTATCTGAATATCTGCTGCGGTCTTTTTTTACGGCAATACATCGAGCTATTGCTGGTAAGTATCTCTTGCGACAGTCAGGGGCAAACAAAATTTCAACTACTAGCTAAAACTTGACATAATAAACGATAATAAAAATTATAATTATTTTACAATTGTGTTACCTAACGTGGGTTGCTAACAAGAACCCAACGTATTTGTTAGGGAAATTATTAGGTAGTAGGAATGACAGTTTCTCAGATTAAAAGCCAGAGCATCGAGCAGAAAGAACTTAGGCGCGTTAGGCGATCGCGCCTTGCTACGCTAGTTATGCTGAGTATTGTGGCATTTTCCAGCCTAATTGTTGGGGGATGGTTTGCCGGAGAGGGTAAGATTACTTCAATTTTTTCGCAATTGCAAAATTCTCAAAATAATCCTCCTTGGTGGTTGGAAGTACCAAGAGTGACGGGAGAATATCTATTAGCTCCTACAGTGATTTTATTCCTGGTCGTGTTGCTAGTCATGCAGGTTTCTCCCCAGCCAAAACGATGGTCGCAGCAAATTGTAGTAGCAATTTTACTACTTTTAACTATTCGCTATATTGTATGGCGATCGCTAACAACTCTTAATCTTGCCACTCCTCTCAATGGTGTATTTAGCCTAGGGTTATTTTTCTTAGAATTACTGGTATTAACTAGCGGTACGATTCAACTATTTTTAATGTTAAATGTCAAAGATCGCAGCCGCGAAGCCGACCGCTTTGCCGTAGCTGTGCTTGACGGTAGTTTTACCCCAACTGTTGATATTTTAATTCCTACCTATAACGAACCTAATTTTATTCTCAAACGGACTATTATTGGTTGCCAAGCACTGGAATACCCTCGTAAAAAAATTTACTTACTTGATGACACGCGCCGACCAGAAGTTGAAGATTTAGCTATAGAATTGGGTTGTAAATATTTAACTCGTTCCGACAATAAATATGCTAAAGCAGGTAACTTAAATCATGCGATCGCCAAAACTCAAGGAGAACTCATTGTTGTCTTTGATGCCGATTTTGTTCCAACGAAAAACTTTTTAACTCGAACTGTTGGCTTTTTCCAAAATGAGAAAATTGCTCTCATTCAAACACCTCAAAGTTTTTATAACGCCGATCCGATTGCCCGTAACCTAGGGCTGGAAGATGCAGTTACCCCCGAAGAAGAAGTTTTTTATCGTCAAATTCAGCCAATTAGAGATGGAGCTGATAGCGTCATTTGTGCTGGTACTTCTTTTGTCGTCAGACGGAAGGCACTACAAGCTGCTGGTGGTTTTGTGACAGATTCCTTGAGTGAAGATTACTTTACTGGAATTCGTTTATCAGCTCAGGGTTATCGATTAATTTATTTAGATGAAAAATTAAGTGCGGGTTTAGCAGCCGAAAACATCGCCGCTCATGCTACGCAGCGGCTTAGATGGGCGCAGGGGACGTTACAAGCATTTTTTATCGAGGCAAACCCTTTAACTATCAAAGGATTGCGACCTTTACAAAGAATTGCACATTTAGAGGGATTATTGCATTGGTTCACGAGTATTTCTCGCGTTGGATTTTTATTTATGCCGCTTGCCTATTCATTTTTAGGAGTCATTCCACTGAGGGCAACAGCAACTGAATTATTATATTTCTTCCTACCTTACTATTTAGTTCAACTCTCAGTATTTGCTTGGTTGAATCACCGCTCTCGCTCTGCATTGCTATCAGATATATACGCTTTAGTCTTATGCTTTCCCTTAGCTTTAACAGTAATTCAAGTGATGCTCAGACCTTTTGCCAAAGGGTTTAAAGTTACTCCTAAAGGAGAGCAACGCGATCGCTTTTCTTTTAACTGGAGGCTAGCTTCACCTTTAATTATTATGTTTATTGTCACAGCTATTAGTCTATGGCGCAACTTAGGAATGTCTATGGCGAAAGCAGAATGGGCAGCAACAGTACCGTTAGACATTGCCTACCAAATTAGAGGAATCGGTTTGGGTTGGCTGTGGAGTGGCTATAACTTAATTATGTTGGGTATTGCAATTTTAATTTTGCTCGATGCTCCCAAACCAGATGTTTATGATTGGTTTGCCCTCCGGCGCGTGGTACGGTGCAATATTCAAGGGGAAAATTATTGGGGAGTCACGACGATGATTTCTGAAGTTGGAGCAGAAATTGCCTTGACACAAAAAGCATTCGTTTCAGCAAAGGAAATGCAGCCAGTTACGTTGGAAATGATGGAAGAAGAAGTAGAGTTAACTGGCGAGGTGATTCGGACTGGATTTCAAAATGAATTTCCAACAGTTAGGGTGATGTTTCAGCAACTGAGTCTCAGTCAGCATCGCCGCCTAGTAGAGATGTTATTTTGTCGCCCCGGACAATGGAAGCGTCACAACACGCCAGGGGAATTTAAATCGATTCTACTGATTCTGAGAATTTTATTCAGACCGCGAATTATATTCGATCGCAGTATAGACGTAAATGCGATCGCTGTTTCTCAAGGATAGAAGTGAGTAGTGAAGGGAGATTGTACTTGTATTCTTCTGACTCCTGGCTCCTAACTCCTGTTCGCTGACAACTGACAATCACCACTTGAGGAAAGCAGCGTCAAGTCCTTGTTCGCGTCTAATCTTGCCATCTTTTTCAAACCAGGCTACCACTTGCTCTGCTGTTAGATCCTCCATTTTCACGCCATAATCTTCAGCTATGTGTTTTAACAGCCTTAGCGATGAAACTGTCAGTCTAGTTAAAAACTTTTCTGGGGAAGAAAGCAGGGCTGCATCTACCTTGGCTGACTCTTCCGCAGTGAGAAATTGCATTGAAGGTTGTTGGTCTGGATTCATGGAACTGAATTGTTAATGGGTAATAGGTAATTGGTAGTTGGTAATTGATGGATTTCTGTTTTTAACTTTTGACCCTTCGCCTCACTCGAGGGCAAGCTTTTGACTTTTGACTTACCTCTAACCCCCAACCTCTAACCCCTAACTCGCACCAAATACCCACAACGGTGTTCGCCGTCAATAATCCAGTGAGTGCGCTCGACTTGACAATCTGGGAGGACGGTAGCGAACATTTCTAATTCGTGTCCGCAAACTACAGGGAAGGACTCGGCAACGTTGGCAATGGCGCAATTATGTTCGGTAATGATAAATCCTCGTGCTGAATTCTCTTCATTGACAAAATACCACTCTGCCATGTAGCCTTCAGCTTTTCTCAATTCTACCAAGTTGGCTACCCGCTCTTGCAACGAACCATCGCCCACGCGATCGCGATATTCTAGAGCTTTACGCTCCCACTGCATCCGTAGAATTGTCCCCATTTGTTCTCGCCCTACAGTTTGGGCGAGGGTATCGAGCAGGGAAACAGCAAATTGCCCGTGACTGTCTCCCACTCCATCATTCATAGTACGACGTAGGCGATCGCGTCCTTTATCGCTCAGTTTATATACGTGCTGCGGTCGCCCCATCCCCAGGTGAACCGCCTGGTATAAGAGTAGTTCCTCTGCCTCTAAATCCTTTAAATGGCGACGAATTGCTTGCGGACTGACATCAAGTTCTGTGGCTAGCTCCTGCGCCGTGGCTTGCCCCTGTTTCATCAGATATTGCAGAATGTCCTGCTTGGTCGAGGGCTGCTGCGTTGTCACCATTGTCATTCCAAAGTTTTCAGCTGAAAATTTTACTTTGACAACATACCTGTTGTTAATGTAGCGTAAAATGGAGATAGGTTAAACAACAACCGTGTTGTTTTAGTTACAATTCTAACAATTCGGAAGGTGGGAAGTAGCTAAACCGCCCGTCTTTCATCCTTAAAGAGCGACTCCAAGCATTCCAGCCCAACTGAGAGAACACTACCAATGAGTGCAACTGTCAAAACCATCGTCAACCAGCCTTACAAGTATGGCTTTGTCACCGACATCGAGGCAGATACCATTCCTCGCGGTCTGAGTGAAGACGTTATCCGCCTGATCTCTGCTAAGAAAGAAGAACCAGAGTTCATGTTGGAATTTCGTCTGAGAGCTTACCGTCAGTGGCTAAAGATGACAGAGCCGACTTGGCACAGTGTCCAATATCCTCCCATCAACTATCAAGACATTATCTACTATTCCGCGCCGAAAAAGAAGCCCAAGCAACTGAATAGTCTGGAAGAAGTCGATCCAGCACTGTTGGAAACTTTTGAAAAGCTAGGAATTCCTTTAGCAGAACAGAAGCGACTGACTAACGTCGCGGTAGACGCCATTTTTGACAGCGTATCTGTAGCTACTACCTTCAGGGAAAAGCTAGCTAAAGAAGGCGTAATCTTTTGCTCGATTTCTGAAGCAGTACGGGAATATCCAGAGTTGGTACAGAAATACTTGGGTAGCGTTGTCCCAACAGCAGATAACTATTTTGCCGCGCTCAACTCAGCTGTATTCAGCGATGGTTCCTTCGTCTACATTCCCAAAAATACTAAATGCCCGATGGAACTATCTACATACTTCCGCATCAATAGCGGCGATACGGGACAGTTCGAGCGGACATTGATTGTAGCCGAGGAAGGTAGTTACGTTTCCTACCTGGAAGGCTGCACCGCACCCATGTACGACACTAACCAACTGCACGCGGCGGTGGTGGAACTTATCGCTTTAGATAACGCCGAAATCAAATACTCTACCGTACAAAATTGGTATGCCGGAGACGAAAATGGTAAAGGCGGGATTTACAACTTCGTTACCAAACGCGGCTTGTGTCAAGGGGTCAATTCTAAGATTTCTTGGACGCAGGTAGAAACAGGTTCAGCAATTACTTGGAAGTATCCTAGTTGCGTGTTAATCGGCGATAACTCTGTAGGTGAGTTTTATTCTGTGGCGCTGACGAATAACAAGCAGCAAGCCGATACGGGAACGAAAATGATCCACGTTGGCAAAAACACTCGCAGCACGATTATTTCCAAGGGAATTTCTGCGGGAAATTCTAGCAACAGCTACCGTGGCTTGGTGAAAGTCAACCCGAAAGCACAAGGGGCGCGAAATTATTCTCAGTGCGATTCAATGTTGATTGGAGATAATGCACGAGCGAATACTTTCCCCTACATTCAGGTGCAGAATAACACTGCTAGGGTCGAGCATGAAGCTTCAACTTCTAAGATTGGCGAAGATCAGTTATTCTACTTCGCACAACGGGGAATTTCCTCAGAAGATGCGATCTCGATGATGATTAGCGGTTTCTGTAAGGATGTGTTTAACCAGCTCCCGATGGAATTTGCCGTAGAAGCCGATCGCCTGTTGAGTCTGAAATTGGAAGGCAGTGTGGGTTAATAAAGTAGGGTAGGCATCTTGCCTGCCCTCAATCAAGCGATCGCAGGTGACTATAGAGAGCGCAGAGGACGTAGAGAGTAATGATTATTGAAAATAGTGAAATTTTGCTGTCGGTGAAAGACCTGACAGCTGAAGTTGATGGGAATCCGATTTTAAAGGGAGTGAATTTAGAAGTTCGCGCTGGAGAAATTCATGCGATCATGGGACCGAATGGTTCTGGTAAACGTACTTTTTCTAAAGCCTTAGCAGGGCATCCAGCTTATGAAGTAACCAGTGGTGAAGCTATTTTTCTGGGCAAAAACTTGCTGGAAATGGAACCAGAAGAACGAGCTAGAGCCGGGGTTTTTCTGGCATTTCAGTATCCATTAGAAATTCCTGGGGTTAGTAATTTAGATTTCTTACGAGTTGCTTACAATTCTCGGCGGAAAGAGCAAGGTTTAGAAGAATTAGATGCGTTCGATTTTGACGATTTAATCCAAGAAAAATTAGATGTTGTCAAAATGGATGCTGCTTTCTTGAACCGCAGCGTTAATGAAGGGTTTTCTGGTGGCGAGAAGAAGCGAAACGAAATTTTGCAAATGGCGTTGTTGGAACCCAAAATCGCTATTCTGGACGAAACAGATTCGGGTTTGGATATTGACGCGCTAAAAATTGTTGCTAGTGGTGTGAATCAATTGGCTAGTTCCGAGAATGCCACAATTTTAATTACCCACTATCAACGATTGCTGAACTATATCGTGCCGGATTACGTTCATGTCATGGCTGGAGGACGAATTATTAAAAGTGGTGGAAAGGAATTGGCACTCGAATTAGAGTCTCGGGGCTACGATTGGGTGCTGGAGCAAGCTGCAACTGAGGTAGGAGTATAATGAGCATTCAAGTTTCTCCGAATACAGTTACGAATGGCAGTCCTAGTAATGCGTCGGGTGGGGATAACTACTTGATAGAGTTACTGCAACAGTGCCAAGCGCGGGATTCAATCGCCTCTTTACAAGAAATTCGCGATCGCGCCTCTGCCATCATCCGTCAGTCTACTCTACCTACTACCAAAATTGAAGAGTGGCGTTTTACCGATTTGTCTGCGCTCAAGCAATTCAGCTTTCAAGCTGCGACTCCAATAGGGTTACCAGAAGCGCTGGTCGCACCATTAATCTTCCCAGAAGCAGCAAATAGCCGCTTGGTGTTCATAAATGGCGTGTATGCGTCAGAACTATCGGCGACTGGTGACTTACCAAAAGGTGTGGTAGTTAGCAATCTATCAAGATTACCAGAAGAATACCGCGATCGCATTGACAACTACCTGGCAAGATCTGAGGGAGGAGAAGTATTTACTGCCCTCAATACGGCTGGAATTACAGATGTAGCTGTCGTGTGGATTCCCAAGAATGTCGTGGTAGAAACTCCCATCCACCTGCTATTTATTGCTAATTCCTTCCGCACGCCAACAATTAACCAACCACGCTGTTTAGTAGTAGCGGAAACTGGTAGTAGCGTCACGCTAATTGAAGACTACTTAAATCAATTTAATATTGAAGATCCTGAAGAAGGCGAAGCCGAAGTTGGGGAGACTGTATACTTTACCAACGCCGTTACAGAAATCTGGCTGGGAGAAAATGCCCAAGTTAGCCATACTAGAGTTGAACGGGAAAGCGTAGAAGCATTCCATATTGGTAAAACTGCAATTACTCAAGCACGGGATAGTCATTACACCTGCAATGCGATTACTTTGGGAGCAAAACTGTCGCGCCACAATTTAGAAGTCTTCCAGACGGGAGAACAGACAGAGACGATCCTCAATGGCTTAACTATGGTAGCAGGACAACAGACAGCCGATACCCATAGCGCGATCGCACTCAATTATCCTTATGGTATGAGCCGTCAACTTCATAAGTGCATCGTCGCCGATAAAGCCCACACTGTATTTAATGGTAGAGTCTTTGTTGCTAAAGCCGCTCAACTGACGGATGCAGGACAGCTCAACCGCAACTTACTTCTCTCTTCTAAAGCCAGAGTAGACACCAAGCCTCAACTAGAAATTATTGCCGATAATGTCAAGTGCAGTCACGGTGCTACCGTTAGCCAGTTAGAAGACGATGAAATTTTCTACCTCCAAAGTCGCGGAATTAACGCCACTGATGCCCAAAATCTGTTAGTCAACGCCTTCGCCGCTGAAATTATTCATCAACTTCCCATTCCTTCTTTACAAGAAACTTTACTCAAAGCCGTCACTCGCGAAGCTACAACACTAAACTCGTCCCGATAGTTTGCGTTCTGTTCCTTCTCTCGACTTGAACCATGACTTTTACCCAAGCAAGAACCCTCGCCGATATCGTCCGTGCTGACTTCCCCATTTTGCACCAGGAAGTTAACGGCAAACCCTTGGTATATCTAGACAACGCCGCTACTTCCCAAAAACCCCTACTCGTCCTCGATACCCTACGGGATTATTACGAGCAATATAACTCCAACGTCCATCGTGGCGTGCATACCCTGGCGGCTAAAGCAACCCAGGCTTACGAAGGAGCGCGAGATAAAGTGGCTGCGTTTGTCAATGCAGCGAAGCGAGAAGAAATTGTTTTTACTCGTAACGCTACCGAGGCAATTAACTTAGTTGCTTACAGTTGGGGTAATAGCAACATTCAACGGGGAGATGAAATTATCCTTTCCGTGATGGAACACCACAGCAACCTAGTTCCTTGGCAGCTGCTAGCACATAGAACGGGTGCGGTGTTGAAGTTTGTCGAACTGACTCCAGAGGAAGAATTTGATTTAGAACAGTTCAAGTCTCTGATTTCCGATAAAACCAAGCTCGTCGCTGTGGTTCACGTCTCTAATACTTTGGGATGCATTAGCCCAGTACAAGAGATAATTGCGATCGCCCATCAACACGGTGCAAAAGTTTTAATTGATGCTTGCCAAAGCGTACCACATATGCCTGTCAACGTACAGCAATTGGATTGCGATTGGCTAGTGGCTTCCGGTCATAAAATGTGCGCTCCTACGGGAATTGGCTTTTTGTATGGGAAACTAGAATTACTGCGATCGATGCCACCGTTTTTCGGTGGTGGTGAAATGATCGCTGACGTGTATTTAGACCGTTCTACCTACGCCGATTTACCGCACAAATTTGAAGCAGGTACGCCCGCAATTGCAGAAGCGATCGCGCTGGGTGCAGCTGTAGACTATTTAGGGGCGATCGGCATGGATAAGATCTATGCTTATGAATCAGAATTGACGCAATATCTCTTCGAGCAACTGAGTCAAATTCCCGAAATTCGTACCTACGGCCCATTACCTAAAATAGCAGGTTTGGGTAGGGCTGCTCTAGCTTCATTTACAGCTGGCGATGTCCATCCTCACGACTTATCTACTTTACTAGATCAAGCGGGGGTAGCGATTCGCGCCGGACACCATTGCACGCAACCTTTACATCGGTACATTCACGCTCAATCTACCGCACGGGCAAGTTTATCTTTTTATAACACCCGTGAAGAGATTGACGTATTCATTGCTGCACTGAAGGAAGCTGTAGAGTTTTTTGGTAGCATTTTTGGTTAA
>ERZ1066119.653-NODE-653-length-22135-cov-13.274094_pt1 | contig 22135 bp, 16 predicted proteins | sample MGYA00382766_ERZ1066119 | MGnify/ENA primary metagenome ERZ1066119 (study PRJEB33369, sample SAMEA5778349) | biofilm metagenome | biome: Industrial cooling water; feature: Water cooling tower basin; material: Biofilm | place: United Arab Emirates | collected...
CGGCCCAGTTATTGACCTCGATATGGTTCGCAGCCGATTCCATCGCCGTCGCCGTCCAAGCGATCGGAAAAACCGGCCTCGGAGCTATAGATCGGCGCGACACCCGCGGCCCGGACTTCATCGCAACCCGAATACGTGTAGCCCGGGGGCAACGCCTCTAGGATGGCATGACGCTTCTGCGCGTTGTCCCAGGCGTTCGCCCCGAATGCGATGCCGAGACCCGATGCGACGGCGATAATCCCGTATCGCTTAGCAGTCTCGAAAGTGGTTTCGGTGCCCTTGGGGCGCCGTCGTCGGTGGCCTGTAATTGCGAACCGAATGGTAGCGAGACATCCGCCTTAGCCGCCACAAGAGCGTAAAGGACCGCTTACCTTGTTTCCCCGCCGAAAGCGGCCACAGTCTGCAACCGGCTCAACTTATCACGGGGTTGCGCTCGTATCGGGACTGACGTTTGCCAGGAGCCTACGCGTTAGCGCGTGGAACAGCTTCGCCAAATCCAGCAGCAGCTTGTCCTCCTCGGCGCTCGAGTAGGGCGAGACCAGGCTTCCGTGCATCACGCGGTTGCGGAGCGTGGTCCATGCGCCGAGCTGATCCTTAGTGATCCAACCTTCTTGCACGAGCTGACGCAGACTTCGTTTCGCTGACGATCTCAGCACGCGCGCCGCTGCGTCTTTTGCAGGCTGCTTCAACTGGGGATCGCCCGACCAGCGGTCGACGTGTGCCTTAAACTCGTCGACTTCCCGCTTCAGTTTGGCCAACCCATCGGAAGTCAGGTCGTTGCGAACCGTCCCTTCCAGACCCAGCAGTTTCAACATCCCTTCGACTGCGCTTGCATAGGTGAGCGCCCATACCCAGCGCGATCCGTGCGAAGCTTGAATGATTTCGCCATAGAGATCGGTGACCTTGTTTGCTTCAAAGTTCGCATGGCCATCGGCGCCACGCGCGGACGCGACGTACGCGAGCAGCCGGCGATAAGTCTCCCAGAAGCCGTCTCGATGGATGAACTCACCGTCGCCCTGCCATAGAGCACAGGCATCGGAATTGGAGGACCAAGCGGGCGAAGGACGAACCCAGGCCATCGAGCGGTCCTTCGAGCGGCGCGATACGAAGCGGGGGTAGATGAGCTGCCCGAACAAAATCCGTAGTGGCTCGCCCAGCCAGTTTTCGGTGAGCGTGGGCGGCAGAATGTCTGTCGCCGGGGCCCATGCCAGCAATAGATCGGCGTCATCGTCGAGCGTGAAGACGACTTCGCTGCCTAGAATGCTCAGGCGCACTTCCGGTAGCACCCGATTTGTGGGCTCAGGGAAGAATCGGCGCAGGACGACGCGCGCCCGATGTTGGCGCGGCAGGAGATAGGCCACTTCGGTGCCTGCCTCGAAATGCCCGTCTTCAAGAAAGGAGAGCGCATCGACCTCCCCAGTGAAGTGCCAGGGTCCGTCAGTGTCGGGGATATGGACATTGGGGATCGTCCACCCCGCCATGAGCGACAGCCCCTCTGCCGTCGTAACCGTCAGGCGCTCACGGAGACGGTCGTCATAAGGGTCGGTATGAATCCGCGTGAGCGATCGCATCGCATGACCTAAATCCTCGGGAATGCCGCGCAGCGAATAGCGAAAGGTGGTGGAGGTCGAGACAGCGATCTCGCCTTCGCCGACGACAACTGGCGGATCGTGGTCCCCCGCTAGCAGCGTCATCTCCGAGCAGCTGATGACCGCGCCCAATTCGGCGAGCTGCTTCAGACGATCGACTATAGTCATCCTTTGCAAGTGACTTGCCTGACTATCCTTGCGCAAGTCGCTTATTGCTAACGGTGCCAAGAAAACAGGTTTGGGAGCGTGAAATGAACATGATCCTTCAGATTTCCCGATTATGAAGTAATTGTTTCATTCTCTCACAGTGCAGACTTGTAATCGTAACATAACCCCGTGAATCTACCTATTGACGAAGTAGAAGAAAAACGCCCATCAATAGACATCGAAAGAATCGGTTGGGGGGCGCATGAGACACGTTTTAAAAAACGCGACGTTATTGTTTGTTTTGGTGTCCATGGCCACATCAGTTCAAGCGCAGTCAAGCGCTCAGGCCAACACTTACGATGCCCTTGGGCGCTTGGTGTCCGTTGCCGTTTCTGGCGGAAGCGAGAACGGTACTTCCCGAACCTACTCCTACGACCCCGCAGGCAACAGAACCGCAATGGTCGCTGACGGGAAAACCTCGGTCATGTGCCAGCTTAATGCGCACGATGCAGCCGGATCAGACGACGGGACGCTCTATCCGCAGGTCTCCGTAAGCGGCAGTTGCCCCGAGACAGTAACGTTATCCTACACAGTTCAGCAGGTGTCTGGAAGCGGATACTATTACGTGGGCGGGTTTGTGGGAGACGGGGCCATCTCGTCTGGCGAGACTTGGGAAGCGGTGCGTATCTCATCGCAGGAGCGCTCGGTTCCCGAGGGCCAGACGCTGATCCTCCGCGTTAACTGGAGCGTCAACTCAGGAAACGCGACAGTAAGTCCCGCCTATTCTGAGGTTACTTTCTACAGCTCTTTTTAGCACCGTTCGCGACCCGGAGGGCAAGTGCCCTCCGATGGGTGTGCGGGCAAATCACAGGGGACGACGGGTGACAGAGGCAAAGCGCGGGTCGCGTCGGAACGCTCTAGATCTATCGAAGCTAATGGTCGCGTGCTTGATCGCAGTGGCGCCGTCGTATCAAGCCTTGGGGCAGGCAGCTGTGGCAACACCTATCCGAGAGCAAACGGTACAAGCGCCTGACGACAGTGTGGTCTGCATGGCGCGACCGCTCCCGGCCATCGCACAGGTTCTGGCACCGCAGCAGGGGATGCCCCTCTACGTCGCGATTGCCGCCGCCAATTCGAAACAGCTCAAGAACGCCGGATTCAGCGAAGTCGGCTGTGACGTGGCAGGCCTCGCCTCGCCCGAACAGCTGGGCGAATGGCGCGCAAAGGTATGCGGCTATGCCGACTTCGGAAATGAGGCCGTGCAGAACCAGTATGCGCGCGCATTCGGGATCAGTCCACGCGCGCTCTGCAGCGCCGCTAGGGCGCCAATAAGCGAGGCGGCAGATATCGAATAGCTGAGGTCACGGCGGCGAGAACTCGCCGCGATCTGCAGGGTCAGTCGCAGTGAATGCGGTGCAAATAGGGGGCAAGCATCATGAGGTCACGGGCGTTTCTTCTGTGTACGGTAACGATATTGCCGACCGTGTTCGCAGCACAGGCCGCGCAGGCACAAAGCCTGACGCTCGAAACGCCGCCGGTGCAAATGCCGCTCGACGAGGACGGCGTCGACCTCGCGAGCGGACAAGTCACCTACCCTTCCGCCGCGATCACTATCGGCGGCCAAAACGGGCTGACTCATCGCCGCTACCGGGTCGCCGACGGATGGCGGCACAACTACATTCTCTCCGTTACGAAGGGCATGGAACCGGTCGGCGGATCGCAGGCTGAAGTGCATCGAGTGCAGATTGGGGGACGGTCGCACCGGTTCCAGAGGTCGGGTCCGGGGTTTCTTTCGCTCAGCGGTACGAAGGGGTTCCTGTACGAAGATGCGGCCGGGTTCACCTATTACGATACGGCCGGAACGCAGTACCGCTTCAGCAAGACGCTCGTTTCCAACGGCGAGAGCTATTACGAGGCGGTCGAAGCGGTTGGCGAGACGATCCGCCGCCCGGACGGCCACACGACTACGCTGACTTATCGCCGCGATGGCTATGTCAACGGCATCTGGATCGGAGTGATCCGGCTCAGTTCGGTCAACACCAACACCGGCTACCAGCTGAGCTATCGCTACGCCGACAGCACGCCGAGTTATACAAACGCGGACGAGTGGTATAGGATCATCAAGGTCACGGCGCTCAACAACGCAATCGAGCGCTGCGACCCGAACGCTCCAGAGTGCAACCCCGTGCAGCGGCCCTGGCCGTACCTTGGCTACGCCGAGAGCCAAAGTGGGAATGAAAAGCTCGAGATAATCACCGATGCACTGACCCGTCAGACGGTTCTCCGCAGCGACGCGGCAAAGCGCCTTGTGGGCGTACGTCGGCCCGGCGAATCTGCCGAAAGCACCCAAATTGCTTACGACGCGAATTCGCGCGTTGATCGCATTACGCGTAATGGCACTTATGTGCGCGAGTATACAGTAGAGCCGCAGGGAACCGATCTTCGGGTCATTTCATCCGATGATTTGGGTCGAACGCGCGTGGCCATCAGCGACCCGATTAGCGGCAATGTAAAGGAGACCAACAGCGCGGCGGCGGGTGGAATGCGCTACGAATATGATCCGCGCGGCTTTCTAACGAAGGCGACTACGACCGAGGGCGACCGCACAGAATTCGTTGTGGACAGCTACGGCCGGGTTCGGACCGTCTCACGATATGGTAAGGCGGGCGAAGGCCCCATGCGCACCACAACCGTCTATGGCGACGAATCCTGCGTCGATCCCGTCATGTGCTTTAAGCCCGAGAGCGTCACGGATGAACGCGGTCAGATGACCTTGTACGAATGGGACCCGAACCACGGAGGTCTGACGTACATTTCTCGTCCTGCCGATGTGACCGGGAATCGGCCTCGCACCTACATATCCTATGCCAGCCTGAATGCCCGATACTTGAATGCGAGTGGAGCGATGGTCACCGCACCGACCGCGCTGGTGCTCCCGGTCGAATCTCGCAGGTGCCGCACGGCCAGCGACTGTGCGGGCTCGGCAAGCGAGCAAGTTGTAGCCTACGGCTATGACAGTCAAATCTCGCCTAATCTCGAGACGACCTCGGTCACGCAGCGCGCGGGCGACGGCACGCTCGCAGCGACAACGAGCGCGACTTACGATCATCTTGGAAACGCGGTCACGATCGATGGTCCGCTCGCTGGCGCGGCCGATGTCCGGACGTTAGTGTACGACACGGTGGGCCAGCAAATCGGCGCAATCGAGCCCGACCCCGACGGGGCGGGCGGCAACCCCCATATCGCCACCCGTCGGACCCTCAATCCACTCGGCCAGGTGATCAAGCTTGAGATTGGGACGGTATCGATCTCAAGCTACGCAGCATGGCAATCGCTGGCGCCACATGCGGAGTTCCGCGCTGCCTACGACGGCGCAGGGCGGATGAGTTCCGAAGCCCAGGTACTGCCGGGCACCTCGACCCAAGTGTCGCTGACCCAATACAGCTACGATATTGCGGGGCGCCTGCAATGCGCCGCGAAACGGCTCAATGCTCCAAGCACGGCGACCGTGCTGCCCGGCAGTGCCTGCACGCAGATGTCGCCAGGCGCGTTCGGCGCCGATCGCATCTCAAAAAATGTGTACGATGGTTCTGACCGCATCACCGGTGTCTACTCAGGCGTTGGTACGGCGCTGGAGCAGCTGACGGTCGAAGTCGGCTACAACTACAATAGCCAGCTAGTGTGGGTTGAGGACGCCAAGAACAATCGCACCGAATATCGCCGCGACGGTTATGGGCGCGTCACTGAAATCTGGTATCCCAGCAAAACCTCTCCGGGTTATGCCGACAGTACTGACAAGGAGTTCTTCGAGTACAACGCTGCCGGAGACGTCATCCTTCACCGCGGACGGCATGGGCTCGGCACGACCTACGCCTACGACAATCTTGGCCGCATCACTGTCAAGACGCCGTCGCAAATTGGCTCGACATACTACAGGTACGACCTGTTCGGCAATCTGACCGAGGCCCGTTCGGGCTGGTCGACCGGACCAGGTTACAGCTTTGGCTACGATGGACTTGGTCGCCAGACGAGCGTGGTGAACACGATGTCGGGAGCCGCACAGCAGCTGACCTATGAATATGATGTCGCGGGGCGCCGGAGTGCGCTTGTTCATCCGGACGGCCAGCGGTTCACATATGCCTATGACGCGTTGGGGCGTAACACCGGCATTTCGGGCGATGTAGCCGGCTCACTGATGCAGAACAGCTTCACGGCCAAGGGCGAGCTGTCGCAACGTACTCACGGGGCAAACGCCTTCCGATCGGTGTTCGAGCACGACCAGGCGGGCAGGCTGAGCGGTCTTGATACGACAAGGTTCGGGCATTCCTACGACAGCGCCAAGACGTTCGGATACAATCCTGTCGGACAGGTCGTCAGCGAGACAAACTCCAATCCGCTTTACGCCTGGCAAGCCGGGCCGGACAACACCATCCCTTACGCAACGAATGGTCTGAACCAGTACACGTCGGTCGCAGGCCGAAGTTATCAGCATGATACCGCTGGCAATCTAACCTACGACGGCGCCACGAGCTACATCTACGATCAAGAAAACCGGCTCAAATCCGTGTCGGGACAGAACACGGCGACGCTCGCCTACGATCCGCTGGGGCGCTTGTGGGAGGTGCAGGACGGCTCGGGCAACCGCCGCCGGATGCTCTACGACGGTGACGCGCTTATCGCCGAATACGATGGCGCGAACCAGATGATCGCGCGCTATGTCCACGGTGTGTCGGCCGAGGATGATCCTTTCGTATCGTTTGCCGGATCATCGACCGCTCTTGGCAATGCTCGCTTCCTCAATCGCGACCGCTTGGGATCCACCATACTCCAGGCTGACGCTTCGGGAGGTTCGCTCCAGGCCTATGTCTACGACGAGTTCGGCGTGCCGGGGCCTGGGCCAAAGGCCCGGTTCGGATTTACCGGGCAGGCTTGGGTTCCTGAAGCGGGGCTCTACTATTACAAGGCGCGAATGTACTCGCCCACGCTCGGTCGCTTCATGCAGACAGATCCGATTGGATATGCCGATGGCATGAACATGTACGCGTATGTTGGTAACGATCCAATAAACGCGGTCGATCCCACCGGGACAGAAATCACCGTCACAGGAACGCGTATACCGAAGCTCAGGTTTGATGACTTCTTCTGGCCACGAGTCGAGATTAATTTTGATGCCGGTTTTGGCGGGGACGCATCACCTGGGGGAGGGGGTAGTCCGGGGTTGGACGACACCACTGAAGAGAAACCACCATGCCCGGCGCCCCCTCAAGATCGGCCGATTGGGAATGTTTTCACGGCGACTCTTGGCCTGTTGCGCACGCCGCAGTTTGGGCTTGTTGCTGACATTTTCGAACGGCAAGCGAATAATTTTTCTGAAACATTGTTCCCCGACCTCGCTAGCAATGGCACTGCCCGTGACGCTAGTCGACACTTCTTCTTGTCGTTCACGTTAGCCAGGCAATATGGCGGCGGTCGAGCAACGTCTATTCTCAACGCCATAGAAGTGATTGGCTCCAATTCTATTGCTGAACAGCGTCAAGATACCTTCAATAACTTTGTGGGAGTTGCAATGGCCCAAGATCCGGCTTTGGCAAATCTCACCGCAGCGGAGGCCTATAAGGTAGCAATTGCGCGGGGTTGCCTCCAGCAGACAGCCAACTAGGACGGAAATCATGCAGAACTCGACAAAAAAGGATAGGGTCCGCGCAATCATACTCACACTCGCGGTCTTTATCGCTCTCGGGGGTGTTGTTATCGCTTATATTGCTTATATTTTCGCGGACTGGTGAACTAACATAACCAGCTGAGGTGGAATTATTAGATACCCATTTACTGGAATTACGTCTTGTGGCGGATTTTCGTGCAAAATACGCTGCGTTTAATCGGTCTCAGGAAGCTTTCTCACAGTGTCTGATCTTCGGATACCTCATGACTGAACATCTACGTCACGACATCTTGTTCACTGCTTTAACCCGGCCGCAGATGTTCGCTGGGGTGACATACACTTTCTTCGTCATCAACGCGATCGTTGCGGTCGAGCTGTTCCTGATGTTCCGCACTTGGTGGGTGCTGCTGATCGCGCTCGCGCTGCATGGGATAGGCATGCTAATGTCGCTTAACGAGCCGCGCATTCTCGACCTCTGGATCACCCGCGCTCGCACTTGCCCACGCGTGAAGAATCACAAGCTGTGGCGATGCAATTCCTACCGCCCCTGAGCCGCGATCCGAAGACCGCTGCGCGTGAAGTTCCCGCGGGAGCGCATCTGCCGTATGCGCGACATCTCGACGACCGCACCATCGAGACGCGTGATGGCTTGCTCGTCCAGACGATCCGTCTGCGCGGCCTGCTATTCGAGACCGCCGATAGCGAGGAGCTGAACTACCGCGCCGAGCTGCGCGATGCGATGCTGCGCGCGATCGGCAGCTCACGCTACGCGCTCTATCACCACCTCGTCCGCCGCCGCGCCGATGCCGATCTATCAGCGGAGTTCGAGGACGGTTTCTCGCGCGATCTTGACGCGCGCTGGCGCGAACGGCTTGGCAGCCGGCAGCTCTACGTCGCCGAGCTCTTCCTGACGCTCGTGCGCCGACCGTTGCAGGGCCGGGTAGGCACCGCCGATCGCCTGCGCAACTGGTTTTCGCGCTCGACCGGTCGCAATGCGGCGCAGCTCGCGGGCGAGCTCCACGCGCTGAACACTGCGCGCGAAGCGCTCATGGCAGCTCTTGGACATTACGATCCGGTGCCGCTCACCACCTACGACGAAGGTGGAGACCGCCGCTCCGAACCGCTCGAGTTTTATTCCTGGCTGTTCAACGCCGAATTGCGTTTAGTTGTTCTGCCGCATGGCGACCTCGGACACCATGTTCCCGCGCGTCGGATCAGCTTCGGGCTCGACACGGTCGAGCTAGGACCCGCCGGGCCGCTGCCGCGCCGGTTCGTCGCCATGGTTTCGATCAAGGACTGGCCTTCGCGGACCATGCCTGGAATGTTCGACGAGCTGGCGCGGCTGCCGTTCGAGATGACGATGAGCCAGAGCTTCGCCTTCGTCGAGCGGCGCGAGGCGCTGGGCAAGATGAACCTGGCGCTGCGCCGCATGCGCTCGGCCGACGACGAGGCGGTGTCGCTGCGCGAGGAGCTCTCGATCGCAAAGGACGAGGTCGCGGCAGGTCGCGCCGGGTTTGGCGAGCATCACACGACGATTGCGATCCATGCAGAGGATCTGAAGCTGCTCGACAGCCATGTGGCCGAGGTGATCGCGCTGCTCGCCGATCTCGGGATCAATGCCGTGCGCGAGGACATCGCGCTCGAGCCAGCGTTCTGGGCGCAGTTTCCGGGGAACTTCCGGTACATCGCGCGGCGCGGGCTGGTCTCGACCGCCAATTTCGCGGGGTTTGCGAGCCTGCACAACTTCCCGGTCGGAAAGGCGCGGCGCAACCACTGGGGCGATGCGGTCACCCTGTTCGAGACGACCGCGGCAGGTCCCTATTTCTTCAATTTCCACCAGCAGGACCTAGGCAATTTCACCATCATCGGGCCCTCGGGTTCCGGCAAAACCGTGGTGCTCAATTTTCTGCTCGCGCAGGCGAGGAAGTACAATCCGCGGATCATCTTCTTCGACAAGGACCGCGGCGCCGAGCTTTTTATCCGAGCGATCGGCGGCACCTACGACCGTCTCCGCCCCGAGGCCGCGTCGGGGCTCAATCCCCTGCAGCTTCCCTACACGCCCGGCAACCGCCAGTTTCTGATTGAGTGGCTGTCGCTCCTCGCGGGCGGACTTGACAGCGGCGAGGCAGAGCAGGTCCGCGACGCGATCGAGACCAGCTACCTCCAGCCACCCTCCCGTCGCCGGCTGCGCCATCTGGTGGAGCTGTTCCGGGGTTCAGACCGCCCGCGCGCCGACGACCTTCATGCCCGCCTTCGGCCCTGGTGGGGCGACGGGACACGCGCCTGGCTGTTCGACAACGAGAAGGACCGCACCGATCTGGCCGCACAGACGGTCGGGTTCGACATGACCGCGATCCTCGACGATCCTATCGCGCGCACGCCGGCGATGCTCTACTTCTTCCACCGGGTCGAGGAGCGGCTCGATGGCTCGCCGGCGATCATCGTCATCGACGAGGGCTGGAAAGCGCTCGACGACGATGTGTTCGTGCGCAGGATCAAGGATTGGGGGAAGACGATCCGCAAAAGGAACGGCATCGTCGGCTTCGCAACCCAGAGCGCGCAGGATGCGCTCGAGAGCCGGATCTCCAGCGCCATCATCGAGCAGGCGGCGACGCAGATTTTCATGATCAATCCCAAGGCGCGTGCCGAGGATTACATCAACGGGTTCGGATTGAGCCGCCACGAATACGAGTTGGTGAGGACACTGCCTGATAGCTCGCACTGCTTCCTGATCCGGCACGGCAAGGAGAGCGTTGTCGCGCGGCTCGATCTCACCGGCGAGAAGGAGCTGCTCACCATCCTTTCGGGGCGCGAGAGCACGGTCCGCATCTTCGATGAGCTGGCAAAGACCCACGGCACTGACCCTGCGCATTGGCTCGCGCCGCTGCTAGCACGGGCGGCCTGAGCGGTGGCAGTTGCCTGCCCTTCGATCGTTACCGGTGACCAGTTCCTCACCCGGATCATCACCAATATCGATTGCCAGGCGCAGCTGGTCGGCAGTCTCGGCTGGCAGGCGCTCGGTCAGCCCGGTTCGCTCGCCGCGACGCTGATGGCCTCGCTGCTGACGCTGTTCGTGGCGCTGTTCGGGATCCGGCTGCTGTTCGGACCCACACCGGGCGCGCGCGATGTGGTGCTCGATGTGCTCAAGATCGGGGTGGTGCTGACGCTGGCCTTTTCGTGGCCAGCGTTTCGCACGCTTGTTCACGATGTCGTGATCGCTGGGCCTGGCGAGATCGCCGCCGCAATCACGTCACCGCTGCGCAGCGACGAAGGCACGACCATCGTGGCGCAGTTGCAAGCGGCTGACGATGCCATTCTGCGCCTGACCGAGGCGGGCACTGGGCGGCAGGTCGGTGCTTTTATCGACCAGCAAGCTGCAGGCGGCACGTTCCGCGGCACCGCACTTCAGGACGAGGATGCTTTCGGCAATGCGCGGCTCGCCTGGCTCGCCGGCATCATTGGCGCGTTCGCGCTGCTTCGCCTTGTTGCCGGGCTTCTGCTGGCGCTGGGACCGCTCGCCGCCGGCATGCTGCTGTTCGAGCCGACCCGCGGGCTGTTCTCGGGCTGGCTTCGCGGGCTGGTGCTTGCGCTCATCGGCCTGGTCGGCACGACGCTGGTGCTGGCCGTCGAGCTCGGCGTACTGCTGCCGTGGCTTACCGACGCGCTACGTGTGCGCGCTCTCGGCTACGCCATCCCTGCCGCACCGACCGAGCTGTTCGCGATGACGCTGGGCTTTACCATCGTCCAGCTCGCGATGATCTGGCTGCTCGCCAAGGTGGCGTTCACCCGCGGCTGGCTGAGCCTGCCCGTGATCGGAGGCCGCAGCGAAATGGCGCAGGCTGCCATCGTCCCGACCGCAGCGACCAGTTCAACAAGAGTGTTCGCGGAAACCCGCGCGCAGCGTATAGCGGATGCCATGGAACTGCAGCTGCGCCGCGAAGAGGGAAGGGGCTCGGGGCGAACGCAGATACGTGCACTCACCGGACCTGATGCTGGCCGTGGCGCAGCCGGCGAGGCGCAGGGCACGATCGTCCCCGCACAGGAACGGCTCGGCAGCTCCTGGCGGCGCACCTCGCAGCGCAGCTCGGTCGCCTCGCGGCGGCGGGACGGCAACCGATGAATGTCCATCACAAACTCGACGGCGAGGATATCACCATCGCCGACAGTTGGGGCCGGAGCGTCACCGAGGAACTCGAGCGCTCACGCCGCACCGCCTGGACCATCGCCTGCGTCTCGGCGGCAGTGGCGCTGCTCCTGGCCGTGGCGCTGGTCATCCTCCTGCCGCTGAAGCAGATCGAGCCCTACACTCTCTTGGTCGACCGGCAGACCGGGCATGTGGAAGCCTTGGCGCCGCTCGATGAGCAGATGATCGCGCCCGACACCGCGCTCACCCGCTCGTTTCTGGTTCAATATGTGATCGCGCGCGAGAGCTTCGATGCCGACAGCTTCGATGAGGCCTATCGCAAGACCACGCTGTGGAGCACTGGACCTGCGCGCCAAGCCTACATCAGCCGAATGCAGCCAACCAATCCTGCAAGCCCGCTCGCGTTCATGCGACCAGGCGGCATCATCGATGTTGAGGTGCGCAGCGTGTCGCCGCTTGGGGCGGACCGCGCGATGGTCCGCTTCACGACGGTCAGAACCGAGCCTGGCGCGCAGCCGCAGGCGCCAGCATATTGGGTCGCGGTGATCGGCTACGGGTTTAGCGAGGCGGCGATGAGCGAGGCCGACCGCCTGCTCAATCCGCTGGGGTTTCAGGTCACCTCCTACCGCCGCGACGCCGAGACGCTTCCCGAAGCGGTACCCACGGTGATTGTGCCGGCGCAGCGCCAGGGCGAGGTGCGATGAGGTACACGGCCGCGCTGTCGCTCTTGTTCATCGGCGCCCCGCTCGCGGCCGAGATCATTCCCGAGCCGAGCGCCGCCAGCCCGCGCCTTCAGACGGTGCGCTGGCAGGAAGGACAGACCATTCTCCTGACCGCGCTACCCGCGACCGGGCTGACGCTGCTGTTCGAGCCGGGCGAAGCAATCATAAACGTGGCGGCGGATGCTTCCGCGATCGCCACGCGTGTCTCGAGCGAGCGCGACGCGCTGCTGATTACGCCGCTGCGCGACGGTGCGCTTGGCTCGCTCCAGGTGATCACGGCGCGTCGCAACTACGCCTTCACTGTGCGAACCGCGAGCGATCTCATGGCCGCCTATCTGGTCCGGTTCGACAATTCGCCCGCTTTGCCCGCGAATGCACCAGCTATGGCTCAGATGCCAGCAGCCTTTGCGCCGGTCATGCAGCCAGGTCTTTTACAGCCACAGCCGGCCGGGCGGAGCTGGTCCTATCGCCTTCGCGGCGACCGTGCGGTGCGACCTGCGACGATTAGCGATGATGGCAATCGTACCTACATCTCGTTTGCAGAGGGCAGCGCCCTGCCGGCCATATTCGTGGTCGGCCCGACCGGTGAGGAGCAGGTGGTCAACGGCTATATGCGGGGCGGCCGCTTTGTGATCGATGAGGTTTGGCCGGAGGTGGTGTTCCGGATCGACGACAAACGCGCGACCGCGCGTCGCAGCGCCACGCCGGATGATGCGCGTGGCTGAGCCAGCGAGCCCACTCGCTGCAAGCGATAGCGACCCGCGCCCGGTGATCCGCACCGCCAGCCCAAGCAATCTCGGCCTGTGGGTGTTCATGGGGCTGCTGCTGCTTGGCGGTGCCTGGATTGTGTCGCTGATGAGCAGCATGCGTGAAAGCTCGGCGCCGCGCACCACCATCCCGCTCGCTGCGGGGCAGGGCGAAATTCGCGCCAGCGCCCCGCCGCCGCTCCCCGGCCGATTCCTTGGCGAGCCCTACGACGGCTATCGACGCGATCTTCCGCCTGTCGTCCTGACCACGCAGCCGCGCGCGGCTACGCTCCCTGTGCCGGTACAACCGGCTGCTCGGCCGGCAGTGCGACAGGAGGCGCCGCCGGCTCCAACCTACCAGCAGCCCCTTGAGCCTTACCGCTCGCTCCCTGCGCTTCCGCAGGACACACCATCGCGGAGCGGCTCGCCAGCAGTGCCGGCCAGCGAAACCGACAGCGCATCTTCGGGCGAGCGCGTACGCGCCGGGCGGCTCGTCAACCCGTCCCTCACCGTTCCCTTAGGTACTTTAATTCCGGCCGTGCTCGAGACCGCACTCGATTCAACGCGCGCCGGCTCGGTCCGCGGGCTGGTGCAGCGCGACGTTCACAGCTTCGATGGCAGTAGAGTGCTGATCCCGCTTGGCAGTCGTCTTTATGGCACCTACGAAGGCGCGCTTGCTGAAGGCCAGAAGCGCGCATTGGTCACTTGGACCCGTTTGTTGCGCCCCGATGGCGTCACGATCGCGCTGGACTCGCAGGCTTCCGATCCGCTCGGCCGCGCCGGCATCAGGGGCAAGGTCGACACCAAGTTCTGGCAACGGTTCGGCGGCGCCATCCTCCAGACCGTCCTCGATATCGGGGCAGGGCTGGCCACTCGCTCGGTCGGCGATGGTGTCATTGTGGCCCTCCCGGGCTCGACGCAAAATGTGAGCCGGATCGCGCCGTCGCAGGTCACGCCGACGCTCAGGGTCAAGCAGGGCACCAGCATTTCGGTCTATGTTGCCCGCGACCTCGACTTCTCGAGCGTCGAGTAGCCATGGCACAGGCGGCGAGCGAGGCTGGCTACTACCTCGACAGCTTCCTCGCCCCGCTTACGCCTTGGCTGTCCCGCGCGGACGTTACCGATATCTGGATCAATCGGCCGGGTGAGGTGTGGATCGAGGTGCTTAGCGGCGGCATCGAGCAACATGAAGACGCTTCGCTGACCGAGGATCTGCTGCGCCGGCTAGCCCGACAAGTGGCGGCGTTCGGATCGCAGGGTATCAGCCGGTCCCAGCCGCTGCTTGCCGCATCGCTCCCCGATGGCTCGCGCGTGCAGGTGGTCGCCCCGCCCGCCACTCGCGGCGGCCATGTCGTCGCCATTCGCCGCCATGTCGCATCCGATCTGTCGCTGGCAGACTGGGAGGAGGAGCTGGCGTTCGAAGGTCTAGCTGGAGGCGAGGCATCGCTTGAGGCCGAGCCGTCATGGTGCTCGCTCGCCGAGCGCGAGGCGGCAAGCGCTCTGCGCGAAGCGGTGATCGCGCGGCGAAACATCATCGTCTCGGGCGGAACCTCGACCGGCAAGACCACATTCCTGAACGCGCTGCTTGCGGAAATCCCTCGACACGAGCGGCTGATCTTGATCGAGGACACCGAGGAGCTGCGGCTCCGACACAACAATGCCGTCGGACTCATCGCGGCGCGCGGGTCGCTCAGCGAAGCGCAAGTGAGCGCCGAGGATCTGCTCATCGCAGCGCTGCGCATGCGGCCTGACCGCATTATCCTCGGGGAGCTGCGCGGGCAGGAGGCGTTCACGTTTCTGCGCGCGGTCAACACCGGGCATCCCGGCTCGATGACCACCATTCATGCCGATACCCCCCAGCGGGCCATTGAGCAGCTGGCGCTGCTGGTCCTGCAATCGGGGTCGCGGCTCGCGCGGGACGATGTGCGCGAGTATGTCCGGCAGAGCATCGATGTGTTCGTGCAGCTTGAGCGGCGCCAGGGCCAGCGGCGGGTGAGCCAGGTGCTGGTGCGACAATGAGCGCGGCAATTCTTCATACCACTGCGCCGTTCGAGGCGTCAGGCTGGCAAGCCGTCGTGGGGGGAGCGAACTGGCTGGTGTCGCTTGTGACAGGCAGTTTGGCGCTGGGTCTTTGCGTAGTCGCCATCGCCCTTGTCGGACTGCTGATGCTCGGCGGAAGATTGCCGATACGCGACGGGCTTCGGGTCGTGCTGGGCTGCTTCGTGTTACTGGGAGCACCGGTGGTTGCTGCGGCTTTCGTGACGGCTGGTCAGGAAGTGAGCGAGGCACCGGTCCCGCCCGAGCCGCCCCGCCAACTTTCCGATCCGCGCGGGGATTTGCCGCCTTCTGCTTTCGATCCGTATGCTGGCGCGTCGTTGCGGCAGGATTGACGACACGGGCGGGAGCTCGGAGGCTTCCGCTTGGGGTCAAGTCCGGTGAACGCCACCGGTTTCTATAGCGACCTGCTCAGCCAGGCGCGCTCGGACGAAGACGGATGCGGGTGGACAAAAGCGCCCCAATTTGCCACAATCTGCAGACTGGAAAATCGCCATTTCAGAGACCGCGTGGTAGGAAATGTGGGTACGATCTTGGCGGGAGCGGAATAGAAAAACGTTATCAATTCATTAGGTTGAGACGTTCTAAAACCACCCTCTCCGCCACGGCTTCTCGCTCCGGGCCATTTCTGTCGCACAGCAATGTTTGGCATGGCCGACCGGCCATGGACCGCCGCATGCTTCTCCCACCGGTCAATGGACGCAGATCAACCGGATATCGTTGACGTTCACGCCTGTCGGCCCAGTGTGGATGGTCGCGCCAATGGCCGCTAGGGTCAGAAAGCTGCGGTTGCGGGCCAGCGCATCGCGCGCTTCCAGTCCGTTCTTGCGCAGCGCCGCGGCGCTGCTGCCATCCACGACAGCCCCCGCAGCCGGGCTGTTGCCATCAATGCCGTCGCTGTCTGCCGCCAGGGCCACGATGCCGCTCATCCCTTCGATGGCTTCGGCTAGAGCAAGGGCGTAGGTTAGATTGCGGCCTCCCCGCTCCTGGGGATGACGGACCGTCACGCTGGTCTCGCCGCCCGATATGATGAGCAGCGGGCGGCCGCTGGATTTCGCGTCGCGCGCCATTTGGGCGTGTTCTCGCGCGCGCGCCACGGCATCGCCTTCGATCGCCCCGCCAAGATTGCAGACCTCAAACCCGGATGCGGCTGCCGCATCGGCGATCGCCGCCAGCGTCAGTGTTGAATTCGCACAAATCGCCGCTGCCGCCTGAGAGGTGCCGGGGAGGATGGTGGGACCGGAGGCGACCAGTGCGGGGTCGTCACCCGGCACATCCGACATGACGATCGTCCTGATATCCCTGGTTCCGCTAGCGCGGGCGAGGCCCCCAGCCTTGACCATCGACATGGCGGCGCGCTCGCGGTTGATCGCGGCGATGGGCGCCCCCGAGGCGAGCAGCCGCCGGGTGGCGGCAATCTTGTCGGCAAGGGTCAGCCCCGGCCGTGGTACCGCCATCAGCGATGACCCACCGCCCGATATCAGCGCCACCAGCCGGTCTTCTGGCCGCAGTGCCTCAACGAAGGCGAGCGCCCGCTGCCCGGCGGCGAGACTAAGCTGGTCGGGCTCCGGGTGACTCGCGCCAAGCACGATCCAGTCGCCATCTGGCAAACCCGTGGGGCGCGGGGCGTGCGCCGAGCCGTGCGGGGCGATGATCAGGCCGGCATCGAATTCGATTTCCTGTGTGGCTGCTGCCGCCATCGCCCCCGCCGCCTTGCCGAGGGCAAACAGCACTTGGCGACCCGCCGGCCGGTCTCGCGGCAGGTGCGGAGGCAAGCAACGCGCGGGGTGCACTGCATCCAGGCCCACCCGCCACAGCCCCAGCAGGAATGCGCGAATGTCCTCGCGGTCAGTCAAGCCTTGCCGCTTCCAGTCGAGGCAGGATCAGATGGATGATAGCGAGGGCGATGAGATAGATCGAGCCGATGGCGAGGAATATCGGCGTATAGCTGCCCGCCGTTTCCAGTACCCCGCCGACATATTGGCTCATCAGCATTCCGCCGACCGCCCCCGCCATGCCGCCGAAGCCGACCACCGAGCCGACTGCTCGGCGCGGCATGACGTCGGAGGCGAGGGTGAAAAGGTTTGCCGACCAGCCCTGATGCGCTGCCGCCGCGAGGCCTATGATGCCCACCGCGATGGCGAGGTTCTCGGCATATATGGCGAGGCTCACAGGCAAAACGCAAAGGGCGCAGACGAGCATCGCCGTCTTGCGCCCCCAATTGACGCTCCATCCGCGCTTGATCAGCGCTGAAGACAGCCAACCGCCCCCGATGCTGCCGACATCGGCAAGCAGATAGATCGCGATCAACGGGGGTCCGAAGGTCTTGAGGTCGAGGCCGTAATTTTTGCCGAAGAAATCGGGCAGCCAAAACAAGAAGAACCACCAGATCGGGTCCGTCATGAACTTTCCGATCGCGAAGGCCCAGGTCTGGCGGTGCCGCATCAACTCTGCCCATTTGATCGGCGTATCAGGCTCGACCGGGTCCTGGCGGATATGCGCATATTCGGCAGTGTTTACGCGCGGGTTGTCTTCGGGCGGGCCGTAAACCCACAACCAGACCGCAAACCAGACGAGGCCGATTGCGCCGGTCGCAAGGAAAGCCGCCTGCCAGCCATAAGCCAGGGCAATGATGGGCACGATGATCGGGGTGACGATCGCGCCGACGTTGGAGCCCGAGTTGAACAGACCCGTGGCGAAAGCGCGTTCCTTGCGCGGAAACCAGTCGGCGGTTGCCTTGATGGCGGCGGGGAAGTTGCCCGCCTCGCCCAGCCCCAAGGCGAAACGGGCGGCGATGAAGCCAGCAACGCTGCTCGCCGCAGCATGCGCCATCCCGGCGGCCGACCAGAACAGCACCGCGAGCGCGTAGCCCCATTTGATGCCGACCTTGTCGATCAGCCGCCCGACGCTGACGAGGCCGATGGCATAGGCGGCCTGGAAGGCGAACACGATATTGGCATAGTCCTGCTCCGACCAGCCCAGCTCGGCAGACAGCGTCGGCTTCAGAATGCCGATGATCTGCCGGTCCATGTAATTGATGGTCGTGGCGAAAAACAGCAGCGCGCAAATGACCCAGCGATGGCGGGTCATGCGCGATGCTGCCGGCCCGGCGGCGCCGTGGCTAGCCAGACCTGGCTCGGGCCGGTTCAAAACTGAACGATCGCACCAAGCTGGAAGGTACGGCCGTAATCCGACGTGCGGTCGACGATGCCGAAGCCATCGATACCGCGCGTGTAGCGATAGTCCTTCTCGTTGGTGAGATTGGTGACGTCGGCATAAAGCTGGACCGCATCGTTCATGTTGAAGCGGAAATTGACGTCGACCGTGAGCAAGGAGGCGCGGATGGTGTCGAGCTCTTCACTGGAGGAATCGACGCTTTCGAGTCGATCGCCCACATAGGTGCCGGAAACGCGAGCAGTCACCCGGTCATCCTCATATCCTACCGACAGATTGCCGATCACGCTGGCCTGATCCTCAAGCCGCAGGGCTGCGTTGTTGCGGATGAAGGGCGACCGCGCCTCTCCTTCTATCAGCGTCAGATTGCCCGACACGAAGAACCCGTCGAGCGCGCCGCGGAAGAACTGGTTGATCCCCAATTCCACCCCGTAAAGCTTGCCGCTGCCGCCGTTGATGACGGTATCGGCTTTGGAAAAGCCCGTCCCAGTCACGGGATCGAAGGGCTGGAGGCCGAAGGTGGCTACGTCGGTTCCTTCGAAAGATGTCGATATGAACGGGTTTTTCAGGTCCTTGTAAAAGGCGGCGGCGGTTACGCTGGTCAACCGGGTGGGATACCAGCCAAGCGTGGCATCGAACTGGTCGGCGATTAGCGGTTCAAGCCGCGGATTGCCGATCGACACCTCGCGTTCGATATTGCGGATGACACCCGCAACAGTCGTTTGGACCGTGTCGATTTCCTGCAGGTTCTTGGCATCATCGAAGGTTGGGCGGACCTGGCCCCGGCTGTAACTCAGCCTGCCCACGATCTGATCGGTCAGATCCGCGCGAAGATGCAGGGAAGGAAACCACTCGGTCCTGGTCGGGACAGTGATCGTCGGCGCAATCGAATTGATGGCCGGGAGATCGCTTCCGTTGCGTTCGATCACCTCGGCAATAACGCCATCTGCCACATAGTCTGTTTGCTCGACGCGCACGCCGCCGATCAGAGTCACGCGATCGCCGAGATCGATCTGGCCCTGTATATACCCGGCTAAGGTTTGCTCGTCGAAATCGAAGTCGCGCCTGGTGCCCGTGGCCGCCAGGTTGAGCACATCCGCGGTCTGCTCGAGGATCGGGCGCACGACAGCCGGGTCGGGAAATTGGAAATAGCCGGGAAAGTTCGCATTCGAAGGCCGTCCGACCCCAATGAGGCCGAGGTTGCGCGGTATGCCGGCCGCATCGATCAGCGGACGGTTGGTATTGTTGCCGGGGTTCTGCGACAATTCGCCGCGGCGGATGACCTTGGTTCGGTCGCGATATTTGCCGCCGACCTTGATCGACGCCTCGTTCCCGCCGATATCGAACCGCGCTTCGAGATTGCCAAACACCGACCAGATCTCGTCGGTCCGTGTCTCGTCAATGATAAGCGCCTGGTTGAAGGCGAACAGGGCCGGGGCGATGCGCGTCAGATCGAGCACGGTGACGCGGGCATCGTCCTCGTCGAATGTGACCTCGATCGGCACGTTGTTCCCGGTTGCGAAACGACCACGCAACGCATCGGGCAGTGTGAATTCGTTTTTCGAATAATCCGCGCCATAGCTGAAGGTCAGCGCGCCGAACCTGTTCTCTCCATAGAAATTGCCCGCCCACACGCGGTCGGTGCTATCTTGGAAGAACAACTGCTGCTCGAGCCGGGTGGTATAACGCGCCGACCCAGTGGTGACCGCGGAAATCGTGGGAGTTTGTCCCACCTCCCATTCGTTCTGGATACGGGTGTCGGCGTCCTTGAGCTGCGCGCCGATCACAGCGAGCGACCAGCGGTTGTCCTCGTCCGGACGGTAATCGATCTGGAAGGTGCCGCCGATGCGCTCGCGCTCGTTCCGCTTCAGGCGCTGGTCCACGATGCGCGGCACGAGAAAGCGAGTCGTGCCGGCCGGCTGCGGATCGGTGAATGACCGGCGGGTGACGGCGCCGGCCGCAGTCACATCCGCCGCGTTGGGATCGGGGGAGCGCACTTCTTCCGATTGGATGTAGCGCTTGGAGTATGTGCCAGCGAGTGCGATGCCGAGCGTGTCGTCGAGCAGGCGGGTGGTGAAGTCCGCGGTTACCTTAGGGCTGATGCGGTTGGTATATTCCGCGAGGCCGCCCTCCACGCGGACGCGGCCGGTGGTTCCGGTCCGGTCAAAAGCCGAGAGGGTCAGCAGGTTGACCTGCGCACCGAGCGAATCGTGATCGGTATCGGGGGTAAGCGTCTTGGCGACGCGAATGCCGCTCAGAAGGTCAGCCGAGATGATATCGAGTGAGACCGAGCGATTGCCGTCAGGGTCGGAGGACCCGACCTGGGCGCCGTTCAGGACCACTTGATTGAAATTGCTATTGAGGCCGCGCACTTGAATCGTGCGGCCTTCGCCTTCGACGCGCTGGATCGTCACGCCGGCAACCCGCTGCAATGATTCCGCCACGTTCTGGTCGGCAAACTGGCCGGCATCGTCGGCAGTGATGACCGAAACGACCGTGTCGGCCTGGCGTTCGATCTCGATCGCTTCTTTCAGCGAGCCGCGAACGCCGGTCACTATGATCTCATCGCCCTCCGCCGCTTGCTGCTCAACGGTTTTGGATGCCTGTTGCTGTGCTGGCTGAGCTTGATTGGGATCGGATGTTTGAGCCGCCGCCCCGGTGGCTACCGCCAATAGCCCGCAACCCGTCAAAGCCAGCCCACGAGCCGTCATCGTACTCTCCCATCGTTTGCAGGCGTTTTCGCCGCCTTGCTTTCTGACCAAATGGACTATACTGGTCTGACCAGTCTGTCAAATATTGGTTTGTTGAAGGCGGGGGGCGCAATCTTGGCTTTATTTACGGCGGCGATCCTGTCGGTAGCGATGCAGGGGACGGCACCATCGCCATTGCCTTGTGATGTTCGCAGCTTTGGCGCGATCGCGGACGACGGGGAGGTTGATACGGTAGCAATCCAAAGGGCGATCGATAGCTGCGCCGGATCGGGACAGGCGGTGGTGATACCTGCTGGCCGGTTTGACAGCGGTGGCCTCACACTACGCTCCAACCTTTCGCTGCATTTGTCCGCGGGGGCGCATCTCGTAATGTCCACTCGTTTCGCGGACTATGCAGCGCGCCCAGCGATCGAAGGCCATCGCGCCCTGCTGTTCGGGGACGAGGTCCGCAATGTCGAGATCAGCGGCACGGGCACAATCGATGGTGCAGCCGGGCCGATTTACGCCGCCATGGATCGCATCATCGCCGCTGACCCCGACGATCCCGCCGCAGACGAGCGGGCGCGCTTTGGCCTGATGTTCAACCGCTGCAGCAATGTGCGCGTGCGCGACATCACCATACGCGATACGCCGATGTTCCTCGTGGGCATCCGCCAATGCGAGAATGTGGTGCTTGACGGCTTCACTCTCGAGGCACCCATAGACAGCCACAATACCGACGGCCTCCAGATCATCGATTCCGCCGATGTGCGCGTGACCAATTGCCGCATTTCTGTCGGCGACGACGGCATCACCACCAAGGCCCAGGGGGTGCGCCCCATCGAACGGCTGCTGGTCAACAACTGCGTGATCCGCTCCGATGATGGTGCGATCAAGCTCGGCACCCAGTCACGCGGCGATCTGCGCGATAGCTTGTTCAGCAATATCGCCATCGTGGATTCGCGCTACGGCATCGCTGCTTTCATGATCCGTGGCGGAAACTACACGAACAACCGCTTCACCAATGTCCGCATCGCGACGGGCGGACGGCACCGGCGCGGCTATCCCATATATGTCGATATCGACGACCGCGAGCGCGGGGCGGGAGGGCGCATGGGTAGTATCGAAGGCCTCACTTTCGACAACATCGACATCACGACGGGCGGCAATCTGCTGATCGCCGGCCACCCGCGGTCGCCGATCCGC
>ERZ1066119.656-NODE-656-length-22108-cov-7.861153_pt1 | contig 22108 bp, 18 predicted proteins | sample MGYA00382766_ERZ1066119 | MGnify/ENA primary metagenome ERZ1066119 (study PRJEB33369, sample SAMEA5778349) | biofilm metagenome | biome: Industrial cooling water; feature: Water cooling tower basin; material: Biofilm | place: United Arab Emirates | collected...
ACATCCGCCTCGACACCCGGTCGGGCAAGGTCACCAAGGCGGGCGAGCCGGTGAAGCTCACCGCGCAGGAATACAAGCTCCTCTCCTACCTCATGCACCACAAGGGCAAGGTGGTCAGCCGCACCGAGCTCATCGAGCATATCTACGACCAGGACTTCGACCGCGACTCGAACACCATCGAAGTGTTCGTCACCCGCATCCGCAAGAAGCTCGGCCCCGACGTCATCACCACCATTCGCGGCCTCGGCTACTCGCTGGAGGAGCCGGCGTGACAGATGTCGTCCCTGCGAAGGCAGGGACCTCGGGCGAAGTGAGCGCAGGTCGCCCTCCAGGTACCGGCTCCCTCACCCGCCGGATGATCGTGGTCGCGGCGGTGTGGATCTCCATCCTCCTGTTCGCCGGCGGCTTTGCGCTCGACCGGGTCCTGACCCAGGGCCTCGTCCGCAACTTCGATGAAAGCCTGGAGCTCGTTATGCGCTCCATGATCGGCGCCTCCGAGCTTGGCACCACCGGTGAGATCAAGTTCAGCCGCCCGCCGGCCGACCAGCGCTTCATCGAAAGCTATTCGGGTAGCTATTTCCAGATCACTCCGCTTCCTGGTCCCGACGGTCGGGTGCCCGAGGTGGCCGACTTCCCTTCCCGCTCCCTGTGGGACCGCCGCCTTGCCGTCGACACCGGCGCCGCCCGGCTGGAGACCGTCAAGTACGACAGCTACCAGTTCGAGGGCGAGCCGCTGCGGATCGTCGAGCGCGACGTCATCATCCCTGGCAGCGAGACCAAGTGGCGCTTCCAGGTCGCCCAGAGCCGCGAGAACCTCGACCTCCAGCTCAAGGACCTCCGCAACACCCTCGTCTGGAGCTTCCTCGCGCTCGGCCTCGGGCTCGTGGTCCTCGCCGCGCTCCAGACCATCTACGGCCTGTGGCCGCTGCGCCGGGTCCGCTCGGAAGTGATCGCCATCCGCTCGGGCGCCAAGACCCGCGTGTCCGAAGATTTTCCCGACGAGATCCAGCCCCTGACGCAGGAGATCAACCAGCTTCTCGCCCACAATGAGGAACAGGCGGAGGAAGCCCGCCGCCACGCCGGCAACCTCGCCCATGCGCTGAAGACCCCGCTTACCGTCATCACCAACGCCGCCACCGCCAAGGACCCGGAACTTCACGACACCGTCTGCCGCGAGGCGACCACCATGCGCCGCCAGGTCGACCACCACCTTGCCCGGGCCCGCGCCATCGGCCGCCGCGCTTCCTCCCAGGCTCGCGCCTGCGTGTGGGAAAGCCTGCAGGCGGTGCAGCGCGCCGTCACCCGCATGCACGAGGGCGTCACGGTCGACATCGCCGGCGACAAGGCCGTCGAGGTCCGGGTCGAGCGCCAGGACCTCGACGAGATGCTCGGCAACCTCGTCGAGAATGCCGCCAAATATGGCTCCGGCCGCGTGTTCGTGACCGTGGAGGCGTCCACCCCCTTCGTCGACATCCTGGTCGAGGACGACGGCCCCGGCATCCCGGCCGAGCAGCGCGCCGAACTCTTCACCCGCGGCAAGCGCCTCGACACGACCGGCAAGCCCGGCACCGGCCTTGGTCTCGCCATCGTCCGCGACGTCGCCGAAATCTACGGCGGCCGGATCGGGCTGGAGGAAAGCGAGGACCTGGGCGGGCTCCAGGCCCGGCTGAGCCTGCCGATTGCGGCCGCCATGCCGACCGGCTAGTCGGCGCTCAAGGCAGCCATCGGACAGGAAGGTCGGACATGGTCTTGAAGTCGTTTCTGCGCTCGCTCGGTTCGGGCGGCCCCACCATCGACGCCGTGCTCGACAGCGACCGGGTGGAGGTCGGCGGCACGCTGACCGGCACCCTCCACATCCGCGGCGGTGATCCTGACCAGGTCGCGAGCAAGGCCACGCTCGACGTTGTCGCCCGCGTCCAGAAGAAGATGGGCGACGATGAATATTCGGCCGACGAGGTGATCGCCGGCATTGCCCTGCCCGGCCCCCTCCCGCTCGGCCGCGAGCACAGTCTGCCCTTCCGCATCGAGCTTCCGCCGCACACGCCCGTCACCAGCTTCGGCGGCCGCAATTTCGTCTGGCTCCGCTCCGGTCTCGACGTGCCCTGGGCGATCGACCCGAGCGACAAGGACTCCCTCCTCGTCCTTCCCAGCCGCGCCCAGGCCAATGTCCTCCAGGCAATGGAGGGCCTCGGCTTTCGTCTGTACAAGGTCGACATCGACGCCCGCTCGTCGTGGCTCGGCCGCAAGTGGGTCCAGGAATTCGAGTTCCGCCCCGCCAGCCACGACCGGCGCCGCTTCGACGAGATCGAGCTCGTATTCGAAGGCCAGCGCGGCGACCAGCTCGACCTCATGGTCCAGCTCGACCGCAGCGCGCGCGGCCTCGGCGGCATGCTGATGGAGCTGTCCGGCACCGATGAAAGCTGGCACCGCCTGACGGTTGACGGCGCCAGCCCGCAGGCCGCCGCCGCGGCGCTCGGCCGGCTGCTCGCCTGAAGGAACCCCGGTTGACCGCATCTCTCCATCACCTCACCCCGGCGCCGAGCCTTGATCCGCTGGTGGCGCTCACCGCGGCGGACATGAACGCGGTCAACCAGGTCGTCCTCGCGCGCATGCAGAGCGAGGTGCCGCTCATTCCCGAGCTTGCCGGCCACCTCATCGCCGGCGGGGGCAAGCGCATGCGCCCGATGCTGACCTGCGCCTCGGCTGCCCTGTGCGACTATTCGGGCGCGCGTCACCACAAGCTCGCCGCGGCGGTGGAGTTCATCCACACCGCGACCCTGCTCCACGACGATGTGGTGGACGGCTCGGGCACCCGCCGTGGCAAGCGTACCGCCAACCTCATCTGGGGCAATCCCGCCAGCGTGCTGGTCGGCGACTTCCTTTTCTCCCGCGCTTTCGAGCTGATGGTCGAGGACGGCTCCTTGAAGGTCCTCCGCATCCTCAGCCGCGCCTCGGCCGTCATCGCCGAGGGCGAGGTCGCGCAGCTAACCGCCCAGCGCCAGATCGCCACCTCGGAGGACACCTACCTCTCGATCATCGACGCCAAAACCGCCGCCCTGTTCGCCGCCGCCTGCCGCATCGCGCCGGTCGTTGCCGAAGCCGGCGAGGAAGCGGAGGAGGCGCTCGGCAGCTTCGGCCGCAACCTCGGTGTCGCCTTTCAGCTGGTCGACGACGCGATCGACTATACGAGCGAAAAGGCGACCAGCGGCAAAGACCTCGGCGACGACTTCCGCGAGGGCAAGATGACCTTGCCGATCATCCTCGCCTACGCCCGCGGCTCCGACGAGGAGCGCCGCTTCTGGCGCGAAGCCGTCGGCGGCGACCGTACCAGCGACGAGGACCTCGCCCACGCCGTGTCGCTGCTCGAACGGAGCCGCGCCATCACCGACACCCTCGAGCGCGCCCGCACCTACGCCCGCCGCGCCCTCGACTCCCTCGCCGCCTTCCCCAACGGCAAGGCCAAAGCCGCCCTCACCCAAGCCGTCGAATTCGCCGTAGCCCGCGCCTACTGAGCGCGACCAGAGATCATCCCCTCCCTTGTGCCTTGCTGCTCACCCGGCGGTGAAGGTCTGGCTGACTGTGCCGTCGCTGACGGTGAGCGGCCCGGAAATCGCCTGGTCGAACACATAACGTAGGCGGACCTGCTGCCCAGGCTCGACATAGATCAGCAAGGGGAGCTCGTCATAGTTGCCGCGCTCGCCGCGCACCGAGTAGAGAGCCGAGCGACTGGTGGCCTTGCCCCCGTCCGCGTCCGTCCCCGACAGCTTGATCCAGCCCTTGGAAGTGGTCTCAACGGCAGTGCCTGGATTGCGCAGGGTGAGGAAAGCTTCGAGCAGGCCGTCGCGCGCCCTCCCCACACGGTCGATCCTGACGTCGAGCTTGCTCAGCGACTTGAACGCGCCTCCGCCCTGGGCCGGTGCGCTGGCGCGACTGGGGTTCTGATCGGCGCCCGCAACGCTGAAGAACAGCACCTTTCTGTCGCTCTCCCGGATCGAGACGCGCTGTAGCGGCGCGTGCACGATGGGCGGAGTGAGAACGAAGCGGAACTTGAACTCGCCCCCGGCCGGCACGACCGGTGGACGGTCAAACTGAGTCGGCGTCTCGCCGCTGGCGCGCCAGATCTGCGCCTCGCGGACACCCACGCCATCGGCATCGGACATGACAGCGGTGAAGGTGCCCGCGCCAATCTGCTGATCGCGGCCGCTGTCGTTGCGGACCGTGAAGAACAGGTAGACCGTCCCGTCCCGAGCCGCGCGAGTCTCATCCAGGCGGACGTCGAAAGCCTCGAGGTGGTGGAAGGTGCCTGCCTGCACGGTGCCAGGAAGCGGGGGTGCTTCAACGACGACTGGCGGCGGCGGAGCAGGCGTCGGAGCCGGCACGGGAGCGGGTACCGGAACCTGGGCCGGTGCTGGCGATGTCGCTACGCCGGCACGCGTCGCCTGCCACAAGGGCACGGCATTGACCCAGTCTTCGGGACCGCCGCCAGCGAAAGCGTAGAGCAGCTTGCCGTCCGGAGACAGGCGCATGTGGAAGTTGCGGCCGGAATTGTACGAGCCGATGAACCAGCTTTGGGCCGACCCCCCCGGGTTGACCTGGCCGATGATGCGAACGCCGTCCGTTGCGGCGCCCGGCTTGCTGAAGGCACCGTGGAGGCGGGTCGGCTCATTGCCACTGGCGATGGCGAGCTGGCCGTGGGGTGTGCTCCAATTGCCGATCATGGCGGCTGCGGTTGCGGCAGTGGTTCGTTCCACCGGTGCTGTGCCGATACTTGGGGTGCGCTGACCGAAGGTGACGTGCTTGGCGCCTTCCGTACCGATGCTCGCGACCAGCGTCACGTAGCTCCGGTCCGGAGCGATGCTGATACTGACAGGCTGCCGCTCTCCAGCGGCGCCAGTCTCGACCAGGGTGCCGGTGAGGAGCGAGCCGGTGGAGCTTGGATCGACTTCGATCGTGCTTGAACGTCGCCACTCGTCGTCGAGCCTCTGGTAAAGGTGGCCCTCGTACGTCCCGTTCGCGACCTTGAACTCGAGGTACATGCGGCGGCTGCTGTCATTGCCGAGGGGAAAGGCCCAGACGCCGTCGAAAGCTTGCCATTGCGCGCTGGGCGCGGGACTCGGAGCGGGAGCGGGCACAGGCTGCCCTTCGGCAACGCGAACCGCCGTGATCTGCCTGGCTCCGTTCAGCAGGCCGCGATCGTCATAGATCCGGAACTCGCTGGCGTCGGGAGACAGCACGAGCACGACGTCGTTGCCGCTGGGGTCATGACCCACTGCCCACCGCTGCATCTCGGTCGTCGGGCTGAACCGCGCAACGAGCGGCTGAAGGTAAGTCGTTCCGTCCATCTTGCGGAAGCGGCCGACCAGCCTGCCGCCTTCGTCCTGGATGGTCAGGGCGCCAAGCCCCGTGTCCCATCTGCCGACCATCCTTTCGCGTACGGCCGCACCGGTCAGCGCTCCCGAGGGTGTGCCAACACCGCCGACGCGGCGAAGGTAGGAGCCGGTCTTGCGCCCGCCCTCGAACGTCAGCTCCATGAAGCGGTAGGGCTTCCCGGCCGGGGCTATGATCTCGGTGTTCACCACGACAGTCGGGCTGAGGAAATAAGAGCCATTCAGCCGGTCGGGCCCCGTTCTTCTCAGCTGCAGGCTACCCGTCTGCTCCGTGACGCTCGCCAGATGCGCGGAACCCCAGACCTGGCCTGAGGACAGCGACGAGAGCTTGAAGTAGCGCTCGCGAGCGTTGAGATCGCGGGTGGCAACCCAGGTGCCTCCGAACAGCCCGCTTGTCGGAGCCGTCAACGAAGTCTCGCTCGGTCCAGTGTAGTCGACGGGAGTCTGGGCCTGCGCCCCGGCGAGCGGAAGCGTCAACGCGGTGCCGGCGAGCAGGAGGGTCAGGGCTCGCCAGCTGTTGTGAGAAGCAGACATTGGTCTTCCTCGATCAGAAAATGTCAGTTCCAGGCTTTGTCGGCCGCCGGCTCCGCAGGAACCAGGCAAGTGGTGGCGCGGGCTTGCGCCTTGGCGCTCCGGTCGCCGGCTTGGTTGCGGATGAGTTCGCCCATCACACCTGTCACGGCTCCAGCGACCTGAGCCCTGCGACCTGTTCCTGCGAGTCCGGCAATACGCCCCTGGATGGCACCTTCGGCATCGCCCCGCTCACCAGCGGCAACGGCGGAGCCAGCAACGGCACCGGCCACCTCGGCTGCCTTGCCGTTACCCAGCAGCTTGCCGGTGCCAAGGAGTGACCCGACGCCGGCACGGCGGGCAGCACCGATTACGCCGCCGAGGCCAAAGCCCTTCTTCCGGGGCTTGGCCGCTTCACTGGACGCGGGAGCGCAGTCATGACCGCTCGCGGCGGACGGAGCGAGGACGCAGAGCAGGGTGGCGCCGGCCAGGGCGCGAGCACAAATGGTCATGGGTTAGTTCCTCAGGTCAGGATTGGGTCAGCGCGCGCCCGCTGGGCAGGCGGCGGCAATGCGGCGCGAGGTGGTAACAAGGTCGAGGCTGATCGGCTTGCCACCGGCGTTCATGGTCATCTTCATGTTCATCGACAGGGAAGTCGGCGAATAGGTACCGGTCTGGATGAAACTCGACTTCATCCCGCCGTTGTTGCAGCTTCCGGCAAAGGCGAACCGTCCGCCTCCGATGGAGCGCTTCGTAAAGGCGCAATTGGGAATGTTCGTGGATTCGGCGAGCCAGCGCTCGACCGTCCGCTCCCTGGCTTCGGATGCTGTCACACAGTCGCGAACAGCTTCTCCGGCAGGACTGCCGGGCGAACTGGTCCGGGTCTCATAATAGCCCGGCAGCAGCACTGAGCTGGACCCGGCAGCCACCGCAGCGGCGGACCCCGTCGCCACGACGGTTGCGACGATCATGAGCTTGTTGTTCATGGAAGTTCCTTTTCTCGTGAGCCCGCTGTTGCTCAGGGCGCCATCTCGAAGCTTGCCGCCAGGTGGACCCAGTCCGGTCCGGAAAGATTGGGCTTGGCCGCATGCTGGAGAATGCCGGTGAACGCCTCGGGCGGCGCGCCATGCTGGACGAACGACAGAAAGCGTACGCGCTCTGAGCGGTACATGGCCGGTATGATGTCGCTCATGATCGCCATGGTGTCGGCTGGCGGAGTGGAGGCGACGATCGCACCTTCGATCGCCATCAGCTCGGCATCGCTGAACAAGGAATGGAGCAGCGGCAGGATTGCCCTCTCCTCCTCGACCATGTGCGCCAAATCCGCTGCCACGAACTCGGAATAGCGCAGGTAGAGTTCTCGCCCGAGCGAAGCACGCTCCGCCGAAGGCGCTGCTTCGATCTCCAGCATCAATGCTTCGAGCTCGGCAAAGGCCTGCTCGTGATGGTGGTGATCGGCCTCCAGCCGGCCGCTCGCGCCCGGGCATCGGGCTTCAAGCGCGGTGTGGATGTGCTCGTCCTCGTGACGCAGGTGACTTGCCCCTGTGGCCAGTTGCGCGCGCAGCGCAGCAAGCACCCGGGCCGTCTCCAGCGCATCGGAAAAGTCGGCAGAGCCGAGCTTCACCAGCGTTCTGCCCATGGCGGCACGAAGTGCCTTGTGGATCGGCCCGTAGAGATCGTGGCGGTGCATGATCATGTTCCCCTGTTGCTGACCCAGGGAAATACTGCCCGCGCCCGAGCCTCGGCAATCGACAGGATTGCCAAGCCGTTCTTCAGAATTGATGATCAAACCATGTTCGACTGGGACCTCGTCCGCTACTTCCTCATGGTCGCTCGCAGCGGGAGCACGCTGACCGCTGCCACGGCCATGGGGCAGAGCCAGCCAACGGTTGCTCGCCGCATCGCGACGCTTGAAGAAGCGACCGGCACTTCCTTGTTCGACCGCCGGCGGAGCGGCTACCAATTGACGGCAGCGGGCCAGGCGCTGCTCGGCGAAGCCGAAAAGGTGGAGACCGCTGCCACCCGCTTCTGGGAACGCGCCGGTGCCGGGACTCGCCAGGTCGCCGGCACGATCCGGCTCACCACCTTTGACGTGTTCGCCAACCTTACGCTCGGCGCCGCGCTGCAGCGTTTCTCCCGGCTTTACCCCGATGTGCATGTCGAAGTGCTGGTCACCGACAAGGTACTGAACCTGGACTCGGGAGAGGCGGACATCGCCATTCGCGCCGGCCAGCGTCCGGCGGCTGGACCGCTGGTGTCACGCAAGATCGGGGAGACCGACTGGACGCCTTATTGCAGTCGCTCCTACGCCGAGGCGAGCGGACACCCGACTTCCTTGGAAGCGATCGACGGCCACGTCCTGATCGGGGGAGAGGGCAACCTCGAGAGGCTGCCCGCCATGCGCTGGTTGATCGAGAACGCTCCGAACTCGCCCGTCCGCTATCGTGCCAATGCAGTTCAGAACCTTGCGGCAAGCGTGAAGTCAGGCCTGGGCATCAGCGTGCTGCCTTGCTCCTTCTTCAAGCGGGACCCTGATCTCCTCGCCTGCATTACCCCGCCGCCGCCCGAACTTCGCACATCCGCCTGGCTGATCACACACGAACGGATCAGGCATGCACCTCATATCAGCGCGATGATGAACTTCCTTCCCCAGTTCATGTCGGGAGGAAGCGGGCGCTAAGCACTCGAAGTGCGCGCCGCGTCACGGCAGGGCAGCGGCGGCGCCACTCCCTTGAACAATAGGGTTTCGCCTGCTCTATCCTGATCGATGCGCCCAGCCCTTGTTCGATTGCCCCTCTGGCTTCCCCAAGCCAAACCCGCTCGCGCCGTGTCCCGCCTTGTCCCTCATCAGGCAGTCCCGCCGCAGCGCTCCCACAGAGCGCGTCAACTTCGACAACTTCGCCCAGCGTCCCACCCACTCACCGTGTCAACTTCGACAACTTCGCGCCCGTGACTCTGCCGATCGACGCCGTCCTGCCCGACCTGCTCGCAGCCCTTCGTGCAGGGCCGCGCGCGCTGCTGGTTGCGCCGCCGGGCGCGGGCAAGACCACCGTCGTTCCACCGGCCCTGCTTGACCAGCCCTGGTGCGAGGGGCAGGTGCTGCTGCTCGTCCCCCGCCGCCTCGCCGCCCGCGCCGCCGCCGAATATGTCGCCCGCACGGCCGGCGAGCAGCCGGGCGGCACCATCGGATACCAGACCCGGCTCGACAGCAGGGTCGGCAGATCGACCCGGCTGATCGCCATGACCCACGGCGTCTATCTGTCGCGCCTCCAGGTCGATCCCGAGCTCGCCGGCGTCTCGGCCGTCCTGTTCGACGAAGTCCACGAGCGCAGCCTCGACAGCGATCTAGCCCTTGCCCTGACCCTCGACGCCGCGGGCGCGCTCCGCCCCGACCTCAGGATCCTGGCGATGAGCGCCACCCTCGACGGCGAGCGCTTCGCACGGCTGCTTGGCGACCCGCCGCTCCTCCGCTCGGAAGGCAAATCCTTCTCACTCGCTCTGCGCCACCTCGGCCGCGACGCTGCCGCCAGGATCGAGCCGCAGGTCGCCGCCGCCTGCCGCCTCGCGCTGGCCGAGCAGGACGCCTCCGTCCTTGCCTTTCTTCCCGGCGTGGCGGAGATCGAGCGCACCGCCGATGCGCTCGGCGCCTTGCCGCACGACATCGTCCTCCACCGCCTGCATGGCCAAATCGACCCCGCCGCGCAGCGCGCCGCCCTTGCCTCGCCCGCGCCCGGCACCCGCAAGCTGGTGCTGTCCACCAGCATCGCCGAGACCAGCGTCACCCTCGACCATGTCGCGGCGGTGGTCGACAGCGGCCTCGCCCGCCGGCCGCGCTACGACCGCGGCGCCGGCCTCACCCGCCTGGTCACCGAGCGCGCTTCCCGGGCCGCCGTCACCCAGCGGGCCGGCCGCGCCGCCCGGCAGCGGCCCGGCGTCGCCTATCGCCTGTGGGAGGAAGCCGCGACGGCCGGCCTCCCCGCCCACGACCCGCCCGAGATCCTCGAGGCCGACCTCTCCAGCCTGCTTCTCACCTGCCTCCTGTGGGGCGAAGGCGACCCTGCCCGCCTGCCCTTCCTCGACCCCCCACCCGCCCCCGCCCTCAACGAAGCTCGCCGGCGCCTCCGCACGCTCGGCGCAATCGACCAAGACGGCCGGGTCACCCCGCACGGGGGAGCCATCGCCCGCCTGCCCCTGGAGCCCCGCCTCGCCCACATGCTGGTCAAAGCCGCCGCTCGCGGCTTCGCAGGAGCCGCCGCCGACGCCGCCGTCCTCCTCACCGAACGCGGGCTCGGCGGCAACGACCCCGACCTCGAGCTCCGCTTGAGGCGGTGGCAGGGGGACAGGGGCAAGCGGGCGGAAGCTGCACGAGGGCTGGCGAAGAGGTGGTTGAGTCAGATTCCCCTCCCGCTTGCGGGAGGGGCTAGGGGTGGGCGCGAGCGCAGCGAGCTTCGATCCGCGTCAGCCCCACCCCCCGCCCCTCCCGCGAGCGGGAGGGGAGATCATCTCGCCCAAGCCCTCGCCCTCGCCTTCCCCGACCGCCTCTCCCGCCGCCGCGACCCCTTGGGCGAGCATTGGCAGTCCGCCGGCGGCCGCGGCTTCCGCCTTGATCCGGCGTCCAGCCTCGCCTCCGCCCGCTGGCTCGCCGTCGCCGAAGTGGCCGGAAGCGCTGCCGGAGCCCGCATCCTTTCCGCGGCCGCGATCGACGAGGCCGACGTGCTCGCCCTCTTCGCCGACCGGGTCGAAGTGCACCACGACGGCGACTTCGATCCGGCCACCGGCAGCGTCACGCCGACCCGGAGCCGCCGCCTTGGCGCCATCCGCCTCGCGTCCGGACCCGATCCCCGACCCGACCCGCAGGCGATCGCCGAGGCCCTGCTCGAGGGCGTTCGTACCCACGGACTTCACCTTCTGCCCTGGAGCGCCGAGGCCGCTGCCCTGCGAGCCCGGGCCGCCTTCGCCCGGAACCATGACCCGGCGCTCGCCGACCTTTCGGAGGAGGCCCTGCTCGGCCGGGCCGAGGAGTGGCTCCTACCGCTCCTTGCCGGCAAGCGCCGCTTGTCCGACATCCCGCCAGCCGCCCTTACCCAGGCGCTCGACGGGCTGCTCGGCTGGGAAGGAAAGCGCCGCCTTGACGCCTTCGCGCCGAGCCACTTCCGCTCGCCCGCAGGGTCCGCCCATGCCATCGACTATGCGGCGCCGGGTGGCCCGCAGGTGGAGGTGCGCGCCCAGGCCCTGTTCGGCCTTTCCGCTCACCCAACCGTCGCCGGCGGCCGCGTCCCGCTGACGCTCGCCATCACCTCGCCCGCCGGCCGGCCGATCCAGACCAGTCGCGACCTGCCGAGCTTCTGGGCGGGCAGCTGGCGCGAGGTCGCCAAGGAGATGCGCGGCCGCTATCCGCGCCACCCCTGGCCCGACGATCCCGCCTCGGCCTCGCCGACGCTTCGGGCCAAGCCGCGCTCTTGAGTGCGGCACAGCAGGAGCGCCGCGCTCTTGAGTGCGGCACAACAGGAGCGCCGCGCTCTTGATTTCGCGCGTCCCTTCCGCCACCTCGCGAGCCATGCCAACCGCCCGGATCATCGAGACCGACCGCAAGACCACCCAGTCCGGCCGCGCCAAGGCTGGCAAGTGGACTTTGGAGTTCGAAAGCGACCGGCCGCAGCGCCACGATCCGCTGACCGGCTGGGTTGGCAATGCGAATACGGCGACCCAGGTCCGCCTCGCCTTCGCCACCAAGGAAGCGGCGATCGCCTATGCCGAAAAGCATAGCTTCGACTATCATGTCGTCCCCGCGCCGCCGGTGCGGCTCAAGCTCCAGGCTTACGCCGACAACTTCCGCTAGGCACTGCGGCGCTTGCCGCTGCTGATCTCCTGGGCTAATCACCCGCTTGCCGGATCGCTCTTCACTGAGGAGCGCCGGTGCGCCCATCCACCATCATGCTCGTCGTCGGGACCCGTCCCGAGGCCATCAAGCTCGCCCCGCTGGCCGAGGTCCTCGCCGCCCGCGGCCACCAGCTCCAGCTCGCGCTGACCGGCCAGCACCCGCAGCTCAATCCCGCCGCCTACGGTCTCGGCAGCGCTGCGGTCCTCCGCCTCAACTGCCGGGCCGGCACCGACCCCCGCCACCATGCCGAGCTGGTCGCCAGCGCCCTCCAGCCTTCGCTGACCGGAGGCGACGCTCCCGACCTCGTCATCGTCCAGGGCGACACCTCGAGCGCGCTGGGCGGAGCGCTGGGGGCAGCGGCCGCCGGCATCCCGCTCGCCCATGTCGAGGCCGGCCTCAGAAGCTTCGACCTCGCGCTGCCCTGGCCGGAGGAAGGCAACCGCGTCACCATCGACGGCCTCTCCGATCTCCTCTTCGCCGCCACCGACAGCAACGCGGACAACCTCCGTGCGGAAGGCGTCGGCGGAGAGATCCACGTCACCGGCAACACGGCCATCGACGCCCTCTTCCGGATCGTCGACGACCTCCCGCCAAGGCCGCTCAACAGCGGCGGACTGCCGCGGCTGCTGGTCACCTGCCACCGCCGCGAGAATTGGGGTGCGGCCTTCGTGCCGATCGGCCTCGCGCTGATCGAGCTCGCCCGCTCGCCTTGGGTCCGGATCGAGGTAGTGCTCCACCCCAATCCGGCCATGGCCAACGCCGCCCAGCTGCTGCTCGGCGGCTACCCGCGGATCCGGATGATCCCTCCTCTCGACCATCGCGCCATGGTCGCCACCATGCGCTCGGCGACACTTATCCTCAGCGATTCGGGAGGCATCCAGGAAGAAGCCCCCGCCCTCGGCATCCCCTTGCTCGTGCTCCGCACCAAGACCGAACGTCCGGAAGGGATCGCCTGCGGAGCAAGCCGGCTCGTCGGCAACGATCGTGACGCCATCATCCGCGAAGCCCGCAGCCTGCTCGAGGATGGGGCCGCCTACCGGGCGATGGCGGTTCCGACCCTCCCCTTCGGCGACGGCAAGGCCTCGGAGAAGATCACGGCGGTGATCGAAGACTGGCTCGTCCGCCGCGGCCATGAACGGTCCTGCACGATCGCATGATTGACGAACCCCGCCGCCCCCGCCATATCCGCCCCACGCTGCACGGCCCCTTCGTCTAGCGGTCTAGGACGTCGCCCTCTCACGGCGAAAACACGGGTTCGAGTCCCGTAGGGGTCACCAGATCCGCCGAGACGCGAGCTTTGCAGGAGAAAGCGGCAGAGACCTGCTCTTCCGCCTCGGCCAGGTCGACATCACCCGCCTCAGCGTGCCGGTGCATGTGCCCATCCTGTTCGGCTCACCCAAGGATGGGCGCGAGGCGACCCGCCTCGACATCAGCCCGGGCCTCCTCTGCCAGGATACCGTAGTCGACAGTTCGGCGCTCGATTGCGGCTACCAGATGGGCTTCAAATTCCGCCTAGCGCCCACCACGCGTTCGTTGCTGAGGGTGGAGGGCCGCGGTGAAGCCGTCGACGGTTACCTCCTCAACAGCTCGCTAACGGCTTGCCGATTTCCAAACCTCCCGGACCCGAGCGTCACGTCCACAGGACAGGCGGTAGTAGCGATAACGGATCGGGTTCTTGGTGTGATAGTCCTGGTGGTAGTCTTCCGCCGGGTAGAAGCGGGTTCGCGGCAGGATGTCGGTGGCGATCGGCCTCGACAAGACTCTTCCGGCTTCGGCCTTCGCCGCTTCCGCGACCCGCCGCTCGGCCGGGTTGCCGACGAAGATTGCCGGCCGGTACTGGCTTCCCCGGTCGCAGAACTGCCCGCCGCCATCGGTCGGGTCCGATGTTCGAAGGGCATGCCTGACCAGGGTCGCATAGCTTACCTTGCCCGGATCATAGACGATCTGCAGCGCCTCGATGTGGCCGCTGCCGCCCGCGGACACCTGCTTGTAGCTCGGGTTCGGGATCTTCCCGCCGATATAGCCGGACGTGGTCCTGAGCACGCCCGGCACCTTGTCGAAGTCGGATTCGGTGCACCAGAAGCAGCCGGTCGCGACCACTGCGACGGCGCGCTCTCCGGTGGCTGCCTCGGCCGAACTCTGCTCGGGCGCCGCGGCCGAGCAGGCCGTGATGGCAAGCAGGCCGGCAAGAAGAAGGGGCGTCCGCATCAGGCCGCCCTCCCCGGCAGGAACTTCATGGCCACGCCGTTCATGCACCAGCGCTGCCCGGTGGGCGGCGGCCCGTCGTCGAACACATGGCCGAGATGACTGCCGCACCGGCGGCAATGGACTTCGGTCCTCGTTCCGAACAGGCCGGGATCGGGCTTTGTCCGGACGGCATTGCGGAGCGGCGCGGTGAAGCTTGGCCAGCCGGTCCCGCTCTCATATTTGGTCGCCGACGAGTAGACCGGCAGGTCGCAGCCAGCGCAGGCGTAGATGCCGGCCCGCTTTTCCTTGTTTAGCGGACTGGAGCCTGGCCGCTCGGTCGCTTCCTCACGCAGCACCCGGTACTGGGCCGGGGTCAGCATGGCCCGCCATTGCTCCGGAGTGCGGCTTATCTCGAAGGCCTCGCCCCCTTCGAGGGCCTCGCTCCGCCGGCAGCCGGCAAGCGCAAGGCCACTGATCGCCGCGGCGGCGCTTGCCAGGAATGACCGCTTGCTCACCAACATGATTTGCTAGACTCCGTGGGGTTGTTACAACCCTGGTTCGGCGGAAGGCGCGTCAAGGTTACAGCTTCGTCGGGGAGGTGGGCGTGACCGCCACGGGCCGGACTCGGGACTGGGGTGCTCTGCTGGCCGCAGCGCAAGCGGGGGACGCACGGGCCTATCGCGAGTTCCTGACCACCGTCACGCCCTTTGTCCGTGCGCTTGCCCGTCGCCGCATCCGGGCCGAGGATGTCGCGGAGGACGTCGTCCAGGACAGCCTGCTGACGCTTCATCGTATCCGGCACACCTATGAACCCGGCCGACCGGTGGAGCCCTGGCTTGCGGCCATCGTCTCCCGCCGGTCGATCGACGCGCTCCGCAGGGTCGGGCGCCAAACGGCCCGCGAGGCGCATGATCCGCTGGCCTATGAAACCTTTGCCGACCCCGCAGCGAACAGGAACGAGGTCGAGGAAGACGCCAGTGAGCTTGCGAGCATGTTGCCCCACTTGCCTCCCCGCCAGAGGGAGGCCCTGACGCTGACCAAACTCCAGCAGATGTAGCTGGCCGCAGCGTCCGCCGCTTCGGGCCAGTCGATCGCCTCGCTCAAGGTGAACGTCCATCGGGCGATCAAGCGCCTGCAATCGTTGGTGCGCCGGGAGGGGCGGCAATGACGGTGCCCGACACCGACAGCCTCATCGCCGCTCTGGCCGCTGAGGCAAGGCCGGTGAGGCCGCTTGCGTCCCCGGTAGCGCGCGCGGCAGGTACGCTGGGCCTGCTTGGGCTGGCTGGTCTGGCGGCCGTCCTCCTCCTGCCCACGGTCGATCCGCTTGCCTTGCGCGGCCCGGGGGCGGAACTGCTTGCCGGCGCCGAACAGGCGGCCGTGCTGCTCACCGGCATTCTTGCGGTGATTGCCGCTTTTCACCTGGCGATCCCCGGCCGCTCGCGGCGCTGGCTGCTCGCACCGCTGCCAGCCTTCGTCCTCTGGCTGGGCCTGAGCGGGCTTGGCTGCTGGCGCGACCTGGTGCGCAACGGCCCGTCCGGTTTCGAGGCCGGGCATAGCATGGACTGCCTCGGCTTCATCCTGCTGTCGAGCCTGCTGATCGGGCCGCTCGTCGCCTGGCGGCTGTCCCGGGCGGCGCCGATCGACCCTGTTCCCGTGGCGGCCATGGGCGGCCTCGGCATCGCGGCGCTATCCGCCTTTCTCCTGCAATTCTTTCACCCCTTCGCGGTGACCTTCATCGATCTCGCCTTCCACCTTGCCGCGGTCGCGATCGTGACGACGATCGCTGTCCTTCTCCGCCGCCCGATCCTGCGCGCCGCGTAACCTTTCGCGGGCCGTGACGAACCGGGATCGAAGAGGAAAAACCCATGCCGCGCCCGTCGCCAACCAACTCATTCACTGCTGCTCGCCTGGAGACTGAAGCCGTGCACGCTCCGTCCCCGTGCGGCGGTTCCGGGCTGTGAAGGGCTCGAGTGGCCGGATCGCGCTGCTTTTGCTCCTGGGCGCCGGCATCGCGGCCTTCTTCCTTCTGGACCTTGGTCAGTATCTGACCCTGGAGAACGTGAAGGATCAGCAGTCCGTCATTGCCGACCTTCTCGAGCGCCGGCCCTTGCTGGTGATCGGCAGCTTTTTCCTTGCCTATGTGGCTGTGACGTCCCTGTCGCTGCCCGGCGCGGCGATCATGACGCTGGCGGCCGGAGCGATCTTCGGCCTATGGCTGGGGACTCTCATCGTCTCCTTCGCGTCGGCGATCGGCGCAACCCTGGCCTTTCTCTGTTCGCGCTACCTGCTTCGCGACTTCGTCAGGAGCAGGTTTTTCAAGGCGACGCGCACGGTCGACGAGGGTGTGTCGAAGGACGGCAGCTTCTACCTGCTGACACTCCGCCTGATCCCCGTTTTCCCCTTTTTTCTGATCAACCTCGCGATGGGTCTCACCGCCATGCGGGCGGTGACCTTCTTCCTCGTCAGCCAGGTCGGCATGCTGCCCGGCACCCTGGTATTCGTGAATGCGGGAACGCAGATCGCGACCATCCGGTCAGCGAGCGACATCCTGACCCCGGCCCTGATCGGCTCGTTTGTCCTGCTCGGCCTGTTTCCGCTCCTCGCCAAAGTAGTTCTCGGCTGGTGGACGGCCCGCAAGGTCTACGCCGGCTGGAAGCGCCCGCGCCGCTTCGACCGCAACCTCATCGTGATCGGCGCCGGCGCTGGCGGCCTGGTCACCGCCTACATCGCGGCAACGGTGAAGGCCATGGTGACGCTGATCGAGAAGTCGAAGATGGGCGGCGACTGCCTCAACACCGGTTGCGTTCCGTCGAAGGCGCTCATCCGCTCGGCACGCCTTGCTCACGAGATGCGCCGTGCCGATGCCTGGGGACTTACCCCCGCCGAGGCTCCGGTGCCGTTCGCCCGGGTCATGGCCCGGGTGCGCGAGACCATTCGCACCATCGAGCCCGCGGACAGCGTCGAGCGCTACACGCAGCTTGGCGTCGACGTGCGGCAGGGCCATGCCACCTTGATAGATCCGTGGACGGTCGAGATCGACGGCAAGGAGCGGCTGACCGCGCGCTCCATCGTGATTGCTGCCGGCGGACGGCCTACCGTGCCCGACATCCCGGGCCTTGCCGGCAGCGGCTACCTGACGAGCGACACCTTGTGGCACGCGCTCGAACACCGGAAGCGCGTTCCCCAGCAACTGGTGGTGATCGGCGGAGGCCCGATCGGTACCGAGCTTACGCAAGTCTTCGCCAGGCTGGGGAGCCGAATGGTGCAGGTCGAAGGCGGCGATCGCCTCCTGCCCCGCGAGGATCCGGATGTCTCCGCCTTCGTCGCCGCCAAGCTGCGGGATGAAGGCGTCGACCTCCGGCTCGGCCACAAGGTGCTGCGGATCGAAGGGCGTAGGGTCATTGCCGCTCACGACGGCACGGAAGTCGCCATTCCCTTTGACGAGCTGATCGTTGCTGTCGGCCGCAGCGCTCGGCTGGATGGCTACGGCCTGGAAGCCCTGGGCATCGAGACCGGACGGACCATCGAGGTCGATGATTTCCTCCGCACCCGCTATCCCAACATCTCGGCGGTCGGAGACGTCGCCGGACCCTATCAGTTCACCCATGCCGCGGCGCACCAGGCCTGGTTCGCGGCGGTGAACTCACTGTTCGGCGCCTTTCGCAGGTTCAAGGTCGACTATAGCGTCCTGCCCTGGGTCACCTTCACCGATCCCGAGGTCGCGCGGGTCGGTCATGGCGAGACCAGCGCGGGGCAAGCGGGCGTAGCCTACGAAGTCGTGCGCTACGATCTCGGGCACCTCGACCGGGCGGTTGCCGAAGGCGCGAACGAGGGGTTCGTCAAGCTGCTCGTCGCTCCGGGCAAGGACCGCATCATTGGAGCGACCATCGTCGGCCATGCCGCGGGAGAGACGATCGCCGAGATCGTGCTGGCGATGAAGCACCGCATCGGGCTCAACAAGCTGCTGGGGACGATCAAGGCCTATCCGACCATGGCCGAGGCCAACAAATATGCCGCAGGCGAATGGAAACGCGCGCACAAGCCCGAGCGTCTCTTGCGGATCGTGCAACGCTACCATGACTGGAGACGCGGATGATCGCGCTTTTCGCTTCTGCCGGCGTGGGCGGATCAACAAGCCGACAGCCGCGACCAGCAGGCACATTGCGAAGGCTGCCGGCGCCAGGCGACAGGAGACCGATTTCTTGAACAAGCATCTTCCCGGACTGCTCGGAGCGGCGGCCACGCTTTTGATCGCTTCTCCGGCCGCGGCGCAGCAGGCCGGTATCCAGGTCAGCGTGGTGCGTGCCGACACGGGTGCGCCGGTCGCCGACACCCCGATCCTCGTCGAAAATGAAGAGCTGGCGATCCGGCGGAGCGTCAGGACAGATGCGCGTGGTCAGTTCCGGCTGGAGGGCCTTAGCACCGGCGGCCGCTACCACATACTGTTCACCGGATCTGACCTGTTCGAAGCCACCCGGAGCGACGCCGTGTCGCTCCGTTCCAACGCGACCCGCAGCGTGACGCTTCGCCTGGCACCCGCTGGGGAAACCGTGGTGGTTACCGGCACGCGCGCGGTGACAAGGATCAACGGGGTCAATGCCGAGATCTCCGGTTCGCTCAGCGAGCGGGAACTGCGCGACCTGCCGGTGGAAGGCCGCGACGTGCTGGGCGCGCTGGTACGGCTGCCCAATGTCGTCCCTTCGACCGGTTTCTTTCCCGAAGCGCCGGCCATCTCGATCAACGGCTCCAATGCGCTGGACACCAACTATCTGATCGATGGCCTCGACAATAACGAGAACTTCCTCGGCGGACCGAAATTCCCCGTTCCGCTCGGCTTCACGCGCGAAGCGACGGTGATCGCGAACAGCTATTCGGTGCTCTACGGCCGGACGCCCAACGGCCTCGTCAACTTCACGACGCCCTCGGGTTCGAACGACTGGCGCGGCGAAGCCTATGCGCTGGTCCGACCCGGCCGGCCGTTCGATGCGCGATCAGCCTTTCCCCGGCGCGATCTCAGCGGCAATGCGGTGGGCGAGAGCTTCGAGCGCTTCCAGGCCGGCGGCGCCCTTGGCGGAGCGATCGTTCGCGACAAGACCTTCTTCTTCGCCAATCTCGAGATCACGCGCGATCGCAACGTCCAGCTGGTGGACGCACCCGCGCTCGGCGTGGTCGACAATGTCACCGGCAGGAACCGCTTCCTGCTCGGCTCGGTGCGGATCGACCAGCGCCTGTCCGATGCCTGGACGGCGACGCTGCGCGGCAATGTCGGGCGGGTCACCATCGACCGGCCGGGCGGAGGGCTTGGCGGAGGCAATGTCACCTTTCCGTCCGCAGGATCGAAACAGGACCGCTTCTCGACCATTCTGGCGGGATCGCTGCGCTATGCCGGCGACCGGTGGAGCTATGAGGGCAGCGTCCAGTTCAGCCGTTTCCGCTGGGACTATGGTGAAGCGGCGGGCGGCCCCGGGCCGCAGGTCGCGATCCGCGATCCGAGTGGGCTGACCGTCGGCGTTGTCGGCAATCCGGGCTTCGTGTTCGACGACCTGGAGAAGAGCTGGCAGACCGTGCAGCGCCTGCAGTGGCGGGTGGGCAGCCACCGCATCAGCATCGGCGCAGACCTTCTCCGGTCGAGCTTCAGTCTCGCCGGTGGCGGCAACCCGCAGGGCAACTTCACGGTGGCCCTGACCGCCGCGCAGGTCGCCGCGCTGCGCGGCTTGGGCCGCGGGCTCGACCTGTCGGCAAGCGATGTGCTCGGACTCAACCCGCAGGTGATCGACTATTCGGTCGAACTCCGGCCTGCGACCTTCGGGACCAGTCAGGACCAGATTGCCTTCCACGTCGAGGACGAGTGGCGCCTGTCGCCGCGGCTGACGGCCACGCTCGGGCTACGGTGGGATTATGACAGCCTCACCGCAAAGGGAGGCGGCGGCGGCGACCTCGACAACCTGGCGCCACGCTTTGCGCTCAACTATCGACCCGATGCCCGCTCGTCGCTCCGCTTCGGCGCCGGCCTGTTCCATGGCAAGCTGATCTATGCCGTCATCTCGGACGCCCTGCAGCGCAACACGACCTCGGCTGCATTCCAGTCGCAGCTTCGGCAGTTGCAGTCGGCGGGGATCATCCGGCCCGGCGTTCCGCTCGCCCCGCTGACCTTCGACGGCAATCTTTCCGTTTCGGTCCCCTGCCCTTCGGCAAATACCTGCCCGCCCGCTTCCACCGTGCAGGGCCTGCGCGAAACGGCAACGCTGAACGAGGCGAGGATCCTCAACCCCGACGGATACGACAGTCCCTACAGCCTTCAGCTGAGCGCGGGGTATCAGTATCAGCCGAGCGACACGCTGACCTTCGGCGTGGACGCCATCTACAGCCGGTCGCGCAACCTCGTCCGGCTTCGCGACCTCAATGCGCCTGCGCCCTTCACGCCCAACCTTGGAGCGCTGACCGACGCCAACATAGCCCTTCTCCGGGCTCAGCCGGACAATGCCAGCCGCTTCGCCCTGGCCCGCTCGCTGGGCCTGGTACGGAGCCAGGCCGACGCTGACGCCACCCGGCCGGTGCCACTGGTCCCGGGCGGCGCGCGCCAGATCACCGTGTCGGAGACCGAAGGCAAGGCGCTCTATCGGGCACTGAACTTCCGTGCCGAGAAGGTGCGCGGGGCCGGCGATTATGCCTTCACCCTGGTCTACACCTTGTCCAAGCTCACCAACGACACGGACGACATCAACTTCCGCGCCTCCAACGCCAATGATTTCGCGGCGGACCGAGGCCCTTCCGCCAACGACCGGCGGCACGTCGTCTCGGCTGTCGGTTACCTCTACCCGGTCGAGGGACTGACCCTGACGGTGGCCGGGCTCTTCCAGTCGGGCCAGCCGATCAACTTCGTGCCCGATGCAGGCATCTTCGGAACGCAGGACCTTAACGGAGACGGCCAGTCCTTCGGCGAGAACTTCGTCGGCAATTCGGATCGCTATCCCGGTGCCCGTCGAAATGCGGGGCGGCTGCCCTGGTCGACTACCATCGATTTGGGCCTCCGCTACGCGCTTCCGGTGACCTACGGCCGGGTTGAGCTTTCCGCGGACGTGTTCAACCTCTTCAACACCAACAATGAGTCAGGCTTCCCCAATGCGGCGACCACGTCCAATCAGGTGCAGTTCGGCGGAGGCGCGCCCTTCATCCAGCGCAATGCGGGCCCGCCGCGCCAATTCCAGTTCGGCGCGACGTTCAAATTCTAGGCAGGGGTAAGGGGTGGAGATCCTAAAGCAGGGCCAGGGGCTGATCGGCATCGCGCTGATGCTGTTGCTTGCCTATGCCCTGTCGGAGAAGCGGGCCGCACGGCCGCGCTTGCGCTGGATCGGCGCGGCCCTGCTGATCCAGCTCGGGCTCGCCCTGCTGCTGGTTCGGGTGCCTTTCGTGTGGGGCCTAATCACGCTCGCCAATCATGGGGTGAGCGCAATCGAGGAGGCCACCCTTGCCGGCTCGAGTTACATGTTCGGCTACCTCGGCGGCGCTCCGCTGCCGTTCGCGCTCACTCCGGGGACCACCGCACCGCTGGTCATCGCTTTCCAGATCCTGCCGTTGGTCATCGTCTTTTCGGCCCTGTCGGCGCTCCTGTGGCACTGGGGCATCCTGTCACGGCTGGTACGGGGCCTCTCCTGGCTGCTGCAGCGGAGCATGGGGGTCAGCGGCGTCGTCGGGCTCGGCGGCGGGGCCAACCTCTTCCTTGGCGTGGTGGAAAGCCCGCTCATCGTACGTGCCTATCTCGAACGGATCAGCCGAAGCGAGATGTTCGCCATCATGGTGCTCGCCATGTCGACCATCTCGGGGGCGGTGCTGGTGCTCTACGCCACCACGCTTGCGCGCAGCGTGCCGGACGCGACCGGGCACATGATCTCCGCTTCCATCATCTCGCTTCCGGCCGCCCTGCTGCTCGCCCGGATGATGGTGCCGGGGGACGGTCGGACCGACGACGACGAGGAGGAGCCGGCCCTTCGCTACGATGGGAGCATGGACGCGATCGTCAGGGGGACGATGGACGGCGTGCAGCTGTTCCTGGCGGTGATCGGGATCATCATCGTCATGTTCGCGCTGATCGCGCTGGCCGACCAGCTGCTGGCTGCGCTGCCGATCGTGGACGGTGCTCCGC
>ERZ1066119.657-NODE-657-length-22099-cov-7.804255_pt1 | contig 22099 bp, 18 predicted proteins | sample MGYA00382766_ERZ1066119 | MGnify/ENA primary metagenome ERZ1066119 (study PRJEB33369, sample SAMEA5778349) | biofilm metagenome | biome: Industrial cooling water; feature: Water cooling tower basin; material: Biofilm | place: United Arab Emirates | collected...
CGCATTCTTCCTCCATGATCCGCCCGGCCCATCAGGCGACCGGCGCTTCGAGCAGACGAATGGTGCCCGCAGCCGCATCGATCTCCGCCCGGCAGCCGACCGGCAGGCTGAACTGGTCGTCGACATGGCCGAACAGCGCTCCCTGGTAAGCGGGGACACCGAGCGGTTTCAGGTGCTGGTCGAGAATGTCGGTCAGCGTGAAGCCGCCGTAAGAGGGCCCCGAGCCGCGGCAGTTGGTGCATTGGCCGAACACCACCCCGGCCAGCCGCCGGAGGATGCCAGCCTGACCGAGCTGGGTCAGCATCCGGTCGATCCGATATTCGGCTTCGTCCACATCCTCGAGGAACAGGAGCGCGCCGGAGAAGTCGGGCAGCCAGGGGGTGCCGACCAGGTGCGCAAGGACAGTAAGGTTGCCGCCGAGCAGCCGGCCGCTCGCCTTGCCTGGGGTAATGGTGCGGGTGCGGTTCTCCCGCTGCACCAGCCGGTCGTCGTCACCGGGCGGGTTAGTCAGCAGGGGGAGCTTCGCTTCGAACGCAAGCTCGCGGAAGTGCTCCCAGCTGAACTTGCTCCACGCGCTTGCCGCCGTTGGCCCGTGAATGGTCGGAAAGCCCGCCCGCGCCGCAAAGGCGAGGTGGAGCGCGGTGATGTCGCTGAAACCGATCAGCAGCTTGGGATTGATGCGGATCGCCCGCCAGTCGAGATAGGACAGGATCCGCGCCGAGCCCCAGCCCCCGCGCAGCGCGAAGAGGGCGCGGATCGAAGGGTCGGCATACATCGCGTTGATGTCGGCCGCCCGCGCCCGGTCGCTTCCGGCAAGGTAGCCGAAGCGCTCGAACAGGTTCGCGCCGGCGACCGGGACCAGCCCCATCGCCGCGATCGCCTCGCGGGCGAGTTCGAGGTCGAAACGGTCGGCGAGGAAACCGGCCGGTGCCACCAGCCCGACCTTCGCCCCGGGAACGAGCCGGGGTGGTTTCGCGGGTCGCTCGCGAGCACGTGCGGGCGTGGCCGGCAGCGCCATCGCCAGGCCCGCCGCACCGAGACTTGCCAACAGCTGTCGCCGATCCTGCATGCGCCCGACGATAGCGCCACATCGCCTCCGCGCAACACAGGCCCAAGCTGGCCACCCGCGTCGGCTCTGCTAGGTTCGGGCGATGGGAGGGGCGGGAGCAGGAAGCGCGCTGGTGATCGGCGCCGGCGTGGTCGGGGTCGCGACCGCCTACGCCCTCGCCCGCCGCGGGGTCGCCGTGACCCTGGTCGAGGCGGCGGACGGGCCCGGACGCGGGAGCAGCTTCGCCAATGGGGCGCAGCTCAGCTACGGCTATACCGACGCGCTCGCCTCCCCTGCCCTGTTGAAGCGGCTGCCGGCGATCCTGCTCGGCGCCGATCCCGCCTTTCAGGTCAGCCGCCGCCTCGACCCGGCCTTTCTGCGCTGGAGCCTCGCCTTTCTTCGCAACGGCTCAGAGGCACGCTTTCGGGCCAACACGCTGGCGGGTCTCACGCTGGCGCTCGAAAGCCGGCTGGCGATGGCGGATCTGCTGGAGCGCCACCCGCTCGACTTTGCGCACGAGGGGCCGGGCAAGCTGCTCCTGTTCGAGAACCAAGGCGCGCTCCGCCGGGCGGCTGCGCTGGCTGAGCTCAAGGTCGCGGCGGGGGCCGAGCAGCAGGTCGTCAGCGTGGGCCGGGCGCTGGCAATCGAGCCGGCCCTCCGCTCGGCCACCGGGCGGCTGGCAGGCGCCATCTGGGCCCCGCGTGAGGAGGTCGGAGACCCGCACCTTTTCTGCGTCGGACTCACTCGGGTTCTCGAGCAAAGCTACGGCGTGTCCCTGCGGTTCGGGAAGGCGGTGCGGGCTCTTGTCACCGGCGCCCGTCCTGGTGCGATCCTGGAAGACGGAGAGCGGCTGGAGGCCGACGAGCTGGTGCTTTGCACCGGCGCCGACGCCCGTGCGCTGCTCCGCCCGCTCGGCCTCGAGGTGCCGGTGATGCCGGTCCGCGGGCACAGCCTGACTTTGCCCGCGGGACCCGAGCCACCGCGGGTCAGCATCACCGACACTGCCCGCAAGCTCGTCTTCTGCTTGCTGTCGGGAGCGATCCGGCTGGCCGGTCAGGCCGACGTCGGCTTCTCCGGGCGCCAGGTCCAGCAGCGGCGGATCGAGGCCCTGCTGCAAGCGGCCCGCGAAAGCCTGCCCCACGCCGCCGACTATGCACGGCCGCTCTCGGCCTGGGCAGGCCTCCGCCCGGTCACCCCCACGTCCCTACCGCTCATCGAGCAGCGCGCCGGCCTAACCCTCAACCTCGGCCACGGCGCGCTCGGCTGGACCTACGCCATGGGCGCGGCCGAACGAGCGGCGCGGCTGGTATCCGGTTCCCGTACGATCATGGAATAGTCGCTCCGCATCGCATTACCTCGGCTCATGCCCGGCCGCCCCTTTGGTAGACCGCGCCCGGTTCGAAGCGGACGCCGACGCCCTCGGGCATGCCGTCACGCACCCCTTTGAGGCCTTAGGCTCTTTAAGTGCCAACCGGAACGAAGCCTGCGCGAGGTGCCGGCACCGTCGCTTCTGCGGGGCTGACGAACGCGGCAAGCGCAAGGGCACCGAGCGAAGAGGAGAGGAGAATGGCCGCAGCAAGGCCAACGCTCCTCCGGTTGGGCCGCGGGCCCGGGTCTTTGAAGGTCATCCTTGTTCCCCTGTCGAACACCTCACCTGAAAGGGAGAGGACGTGCGTGCTTCTTTGCTGAGCGCGGGCGACTTCAGGTCAGGCGGCTGACCGCCAGGCCTTGATGTTCATCGGTGAGGCCCTTTGCATGTGCAGGAGCCTGCTACGCCCCTCGGCAGTCAGGCGAAATCAGCACTATTGCGAGTGTGGTCTGCATCCTTGCAGACTGGTTGCGGTGGTAGCGGACCGATGCCCGCTCGCCGCGCTAAGCGGTCTGCGATGACTCGCCCGAGGTGGCAGGGTTGATCTGCCCGAGCAGTTGATCGCGGGCCGCAATCGTGTGCGCGATGGTGAAATCAAGGAACGTGCGGATGTGGGCCACGCCTCGAAGCCTCTCGTGATAGACGAGCCACACTGGTGTGACCGGTTCCTCCTGAACGAAGCAGCGGATGAAGTCCGGGAACGTGTCCCCGAACACGCATGGCAGACTGGCGATGCCGACGCCGGCACGCACGGCGACGCAGAGGTCGTTGATCGTCTCCCTGCGCTCGACCGAGCGCGGCGACCCCGCCATTTCGGCCAGCCTAGAGCCGCTCGCGTCAGCAATCGTCAGGATGGTATGGCTGCCAAGGTCCGACAGGCCCGCCGGGCAACCATGAAGCGCCGCATAGTCCCGGCTGCAATAGGCTCCCCAATTCGCGTCCCCGACCCGCCTCGCGACCAGGCAGGGGTCGGTCGGCTTGGGAGCGGCGCGAAGCGCGACATCGGCTTCGCCATGTGCCAGATCGAGCTGACGTGGGCTGATGACGATGTCTACGCGCACGTTGGGGTGGGACTTGCGAAATTCCCGAAGCACCGGGGCGAGGACCACATTGGCGAGCGGCTCGTTGGTGGTGACCCTTATCGAGCCGGTCGCATCGCGGCCGCGTGCCGTCGCCAAGGCGATGAAGCGCTCGATCTCGCCTTCGACCCGTGTCGCGGCATCGACGAGTTCCCGAGTTCCGCTCACCAGCCGATAGCCGCCATGGTGACGCTCGAACAGACCTGCCCCCAGCTTCTCCTCGAGAAGACCGATCCGGCGCGCTGCGGTGGTCTGGTTCACCTCGAGACTGCGCGCCGCTCCCAGCGTGCTCCCGGTGCGGGCGACAGCCAGGAAGTAGCGGAGGTCATCCCAGTCGATCATGGCACCCTCCGGTGATCACCCGCACAGTCTGCATCCATGCAGATCGGCCGCGCAAGAGTGCTGATTCTTCGCCTTTCGAGCTTGGGATAAGTGGATGCCCGCAACACGGGCGCATCTGGGTGCCCTGTGTTGAACAGGAGCATCACAATGATCTTTCATCTCTCGATTGCCGCCGATGATCCCGTCAAGGTCGCCGACGTGCTCGCCGAGCTTTGGGGCGGCGAGCACCATCCCTTTCCTCCGATCGGGACCGGCTCACGCATCGTCTTTGCTGGTGACATGAGGAATTCCGCCATCGAGGTTTATCCCCGCGGCCTGGAGCTTCACCCCAGCGATGGCGACGCCGACGTTCAAGGACGGATCAATCCCGCGTCCGGCCGGATGACTGCCACGCACTGCGCGATCGCCACGCCCTTGAAGCAGGCCGAGGTGATGCGCATCGCCGAACGCGAAGGCTGGATCGCCAAGTATCGCAAGCGCAGCGGCGCCTTCGGCGTTGTCGAGCTCTGGCTGGAGAACGCGACCCTGGTGGAGGTGCTGACCTCCGACATGCAGGCCGAATATCTCGACGCCATGACGATGGAGGGTTGGGGTCGCATGGTCGCCGAGATGGCCTGACTTCCAGGAGGGCGCGGCTGACGCAAGCGCGCCCTCCCCGCTGGCCAGCGCCAAGGAGTAAGCTGCTGCGGTGAGCGGCAACGGCGATCTGCTCGCCATGGTGCCCATCTTTGATCGGAAGTGGTGCCGCTTACAGGACTCGAACCTGTGACCCCCTCATTACGAATGAGGTGCTCTACCAACTGAGCTAAAGCGGCGTTCGGGAAGGGCCCCTATCAGGCTGCCGGGCCATGCTCAAGGTCGCGGATGAGGTATTCGCGCAGGCGGCGGGCCGGAGGGGGCAGGACGGGGGCGGCGATCAGCGCCATTTCGGTGTCGGCGAGGTCGGGCAAGGCATTGTCGGCCTCGTTCAGGATGACAAGATCGGCCGGAACCATGTCGAGCGGCAGGACGGCGACTCCGAGTCCGGCGCGGAGCGCGGCGTGGTTGCCGGCGAGCGAGCCGCAGGAATAGGCGATCCGCCACGGCCGGCCGATCGAATCGAGCGCGCTCGTCGCTCGCTTGCGATGGAGGCAGGGCCGGGGTGAGCAGACCAGGGGCAGCGGGCCGTCGACCAGCCCCGATTCATGCGCCGCCCCGACCCACACCAGCGGCTCGCGCCAGACCCTGACTCCGTCGGTCGGCCCGGCCGGCTCGCGCTTGATCAGAGCAAGGTCGAGACCGCCGCTGGCAAAGCGGTCGAGAAGCTCGAGGGTGAGCTCGCAGGTGACCTCCAGCGCCACCCGCGGAAAGGCGCGGGCGAAGCTGGCAAGGATGGCAGGAAGGCGTGAGGTGGCGAAATCCTCCGGCGCTCCGAGGCGGACCACGCCCGCCAGCTCCGGCTCGCGGGCGCGCGCCGCCAGTTCCTCGTTCAGCGCCAGGATCCGCCGGGCGCTGTGGAGGATGGCCTCGCCCTCGCCGGTGAGCTTGAGGTGCCGCGGGCCGCGTTCGAGCAGGCGGACTCCGAGCCGGTCCTCCAGTCTTTTCACCTGCAGCGACACCGCCGACTGGCCACGCAGCAGGCGCTGGGCCGCGGCCGAGAAGCCGCCGCTGTCGACCACGGTGACGAACGCGCGGAGCAGCTCGGGGTCGACGGTGGGCGCGCTCATCTATTGCAAACCTCAATGGCAGCGTTCAGGCTTATCAACTTCCCTGATGTCAGTCGAGCACCTAGCTCCCACCCCACGAACCCTTGTTCTTCAGGAGAGTGTCTTGACCGTTCAGTCTTCCGCCAAGCCCTTCGCCAGCGCCGAGCCGATGACGGCGGTGCCGGTCAGCGTTGCCTACGGCGACGGCATCGGACCCGAGATCATGGAGGCGAGCCTTCGCGTGCTGGCGGCGGCCGGTGCCAATCTCGCGATCGAGGAAGTGGAGCTGGGCGAGAAGGTCTATCTGGCCGGGCACAGCGCGGGCGTGACGGCCGAGAGCTGGGACAGCATTCGCAGAACCCAGGTCTTCTACAAGGCGCCGATCACCACTCCGCAGGGCGGCGGCTACAAGAGCCTCAACGTCACCGTGCGCAAGAGCCTCGGCCTGTTCGCCAACGTCCGCCCCTGCCGCGGCCTGGCGCCCGCCATCGCGACCAAGCACCCGGACATGGACCTCGTCATCATCCGCGAGAATGAGGAGGACCTTTACGCCGGGATCGAGCACCGCCAGACCGATGAGGTCTACCAGTGCCTGAAGCTGATCACCCGCCCCGGCTGCGAGAAGATCGTCCGCTACGCCTTCGACTATGCCCGCGCGCATGGCCGCAGGAAGGTGAGCTGCTTCACCAAGGACAACATCATGAAGCTGACCGACGGTCTGTTTCACAAGGTGTTCGACGAGGTGCGGGCCGAATATCCGGAGATCGAGGCGGACCATTGGATCGTCGACATCGGCGCGGCGCGGCTGGCGACGGTGCCGGAGCAGTTCGACGTGGTGGTCATGCCGAACCTTTACGGCGACATCCTGAGCGACGTGGCGCTGGAGCTGACCGGCTCCGTCGGCCTCGGCGCGTCGAGCAACATCGGGGCGCATGGCGCCATGTTCGAGGCGATCCACGGCTCGGCCCCGCTGATCGCCGGCAAGGGCATCGCCAACCCGTCCGGCCTGCTCATCGCCGGGGCGATGATGCTCGACCACATCGGCCAGGGCGAGGCGGCGGCGCGGGTCCGCAACGCCTGGCTCAAGACGCTGGAGGACGGCATCCACACTGCCGACATCCATGGACCCCAGAGCAAGGGCGAGCCGGTCGGGACTGCCGCCTTCGCCGACGCGGTGATCGCCCGCATGGGTGAGGTGCCCTCGGCTTTCACCGCCGCAACGCCGTCAACCGCGGTGGTGCCGATCCACACGCCGGTGCGGGCCAAGCCGGCGGTGAAGGAGCTGGTCGGGGTGGACGTGTTCGTCCAGTTCGACGGCACTCCGGATGCGCTGGCCGAGCAGCTCAAGGCGGCCAGCCCGAACCCCTGCATGGACCTGCAGATGATCACCAACCGCGGGGTCAAGGTGTGGCCGAACGGGCTGCCCGAGACCTTCTGCACCGACCATTGGCGCTGCCGCTTCGTGGCTCGCGAAGGGACCTGCTTCAACCGGGCGATGATGCTCGAACTGCTCCGCGACCTCCATTATGCGGGCGTCGACTTCGTCAAGACCGAGGGGCTGTACACGTTCGACGGTGTGGCCGGGTACAGCCTGGGTCAGGGGCAGTAAGTTCGCGCAATCGTCACGCCGGCTAACGAGCCGGGGTCCGCCTTTCTTTCTTTCGAGCAAGAAGGCAGGCGGATTCCGGGTCAAGCCCGGGATGACAGCGGCTTAGGACGCGAAGCTCGGGTCGAGGCGATAGGCCTTTCGCAGCAGGGCCGGCCAGGCGAGGAACTGGGCGGCGAGCTTGAGGCCGGTGGCGCCTTGTTCGGCGGCGATCTCCGGCGTGCCCTGGGGCGGGTGGTTGATCCCCTCGCCGGCAGACAGCGCGTAGATCTGGGCCTGACAGGCGCGCTCGAGAAAATAGATGCGAATGAAGGCTTCGCCGACGGTGGAGCCGACCGCCAGCGTGCCGTGATTCCTCAGCAGCATGGCGTTCTTGTGCCCGAGGTCGGCGACGATCCGCTCGCGCTCGTCATGGTCAGTGGCGACGCCCTCATAGTCGTGGAAGGCGAGGTCGCCGCGGACCAGCATGGCGGTCTGGGTCAGCGGAAGCAGGCCCTCGGCGTGGGCGGCGACCGCCTGGCCGTGAGGCGTGTGGGGGTGGATGACCGCATTCGCATCCTCGCGCGCCATGTGGATCGCCGAGTGGATGGTGAAGCCCGCGGGATTGGTGATGAAGGGGGTGGGCCCGACCGGATTGCCGTTGAGGTCGACCTTGATCAACGAGGAGGCCGTCACTTCCTCGAACATTAGATTATAGGGGTTGAGGAGGAAGTGGTGCTCCGGCCCCGGGATGCGGACGCTCATGTGGGTGAAGATGAGGTCGTCCCAGCCATAGTGGGCAATCAGGCGGTAGGCGGCGGCAAGGTCAATGCGGAGCTTCCATTCCTCCTCGCTGACCTGTCCCTCGAGGCTCGGAATCTCGACTTCGGCGAGGCTAGCAAGGCTGGGCGCGCGGACCTGGCTCATCCCTCCGGCGATATTGTCGACTCGGTTCATGAACGGACCTCCTGCGCGTCCGGATGTGCCTTCTGGAAGGCGGCAAGTTCAAGAGCGGAAGCTTCTGCGCGAAGCAGGCTTTGGTAGGCGTCTAGCGGCACGTCGAAGCGGCGCGCGTTGAAGAGCTGCGGCACCAGGCAGATGTCGGCCAAGGTGACCGTGTCGCCGAAGAGGAACGCGCCGGCATGGGGCCGCGCCATCGCATTCAGCGCCTTGAAGCCTTCCATGATCCAGGTTTTCGCCCAAGCTCCCTTATTCATGCCGGCAACGCCGATGTCGTGACTGAAGTAATCCTCGATATAGTTCAGGACGCGCAGGTTGTTGAGCGGGTGGATGTCGCAGGCGACGATCATCGCAAGCGCGCGAACCGTTGCGGCTGCAGCAGGATCTTCCGGGACAAGCCGCGGCTCGGGATAGCGAGCGTCCAGATATTCGATGATCGCCAGACTCTGCGTCAGTCGCAGGTCGTCAATCTCGAGAACGGGCACGAAGCCCTGCCAGTTCAGCTGGTGATGCTCGAAGCTTTTCTGCTCACCCTTCAGCAAATTGACCTGATGCTGCTCGTAGTCGAGGCCCTTGAGATTGAGCGCGATCCGTACCCGGTAGCTGGCTGAGGAACGGAAGTAGTCGTGGAGAATGATTCGGCTCATGGCCGCCCGCCCTCGCCTGCGAAGTTGTCGAAGTTGACACGATGCGCGGCTCGTACGCCGGCGAAGTTGTCGAAGTTGTCGAAGTTGACAGGGTGCGGGGGTGTTTGCGCGGCCGGACTGAAGCGGTGGGCACCAAGGTTCTGGTGAGCGGTGCTGGTCGCTGGCCTGCGCATGGGGTGCTTGTGACAAAAAAGGGCGGTGTAGGACAGAGGTGTTCTCCTGCGAAAGCAGGAGCCCGGTGCCTCGTATCCGAGAAGAAGCGACTGGGCCCCGGCTTTCGCCGGGGAACAGCCTAGCTGAGGAAAGGAGCGACGATCTCGGGGGTGATGCGCTGGGGACGGCCGGTGGCGCGGTCGAGCATGGCCCAGGTGGTGCGGGCCTTGACCAGGGCCTTTCCGTCCTGGCCGGCGAACTCCATGAAGCGGTCGAAGCGGGCGCCCCTGGGCGCATCGCCGACCCAGGTCCGGGCAGTCACCTCGTCGCCTTCGAGGGCGGGGCGAAGATAGTCGATCTCGTGGCGGATCACGACCCAGATGAAGGCGTCGCGGTATTCGGGCGCGGAGACGCTGTACCAGTGTGCGGTGGCGACCTGCTGAATCCACTGGACCCAGACGGCATTGTTGACGTGGCCGAGTTCGTCGATGTGGTCAGGGAGCGCGGTAAGGGTGTGGGTGAAGGTGGGCGTCACAAGCCCTCACCCGTCCGGCGCTGCGCGCCTCCCTCCCTCTCCCGCAAGCGGGAGAGGGGATGTGCACTCACCTCGTCACCCCGAGTTGAGTCAGGACGAAGGCCTGCTCCTCCGCCACTTCGCGGAGCGATTCCCAGCGGCCGGACTGGCCGCCGTGGCCGGCGCCCATGTTGGTCTTGAGAAGGAGAAGGTTGTCGCTGGTCTTGGTCGCGCGCAGTCGGGCGACCCATTTGGCGGGCTCCCAATAGGTGACGCGCGGGTCGTTGAGGCCGGCAGTGACCAGCATCGGCGGATAGGCCTGCGCCTTGACGTTGTCGTAGGGCGAGTAGCTGAGCAGCAGCTTGAAGGCTTCGGGATCGGTGATCGGGTTGCCCCACACCGGCCACTCGCCCGGCGTCAGCGGAAGCGTGACGTCGATCATGGTGTTGATCACGTCGACGAAGGGGACGTCGGCGATGACCGCGCCCCAGAGCTCGGGATCGGTGTTCGCCACCACCCCCATCAGCTTGCCACCGGCCGAGCCGCCCTGGATGGCGATCCGGCCCGGACGAGCAAAGCCGGCGGCGTTCAGGCCCTTGGCCGCATCGACGAAGTCGTGGAAGGTGTTCCATCGGTTGGTCGCCGTGCCTTGCAGATACCAATCGAAGCCGAGGTCGTCGCCGCCGCGGATGTGGGCGATGGCGTAGGCGAAGCCGCGATCGAGCAGGCTCAGCCGGGCAGAGGAGAAGCTCGGCGGAATGGCATAGCCGTAAGCGCCATAAGCGTAGAGGAAGAGCGGCTGGCTGCCGTCCTTCTTGTAGCCCTTCTTGTAGACGATGCTGACGGGCACGCGCTTGCCGTCGCGCGCAGGGAGCATCAGTCGCTCGGTCACATATTGCGTCGGGTCGTAGCCCGACGGGATCTCCTGCACCTTGAGCGTGGTCAGCCTGTCGGTCCGGGGATCATAGTCGTAGACGGTCGCGGGCGTGACCATCGAGCTGTAGCTCAGGCGATAGGCAGCAGGCGCGAATTCGGGATTGCTGCCGAAGCCGGCATTGTAGCTCGCCTCGGTGAAGGGAATGCGCTCGGCCGCGCCGGTGCGGTAGTCACGAAGCGTGAGCTGGTCGAGGCCGTCGACGCGAGCAGTGATCGCCAGATGGTCGCGAAAGGCGGTCAGGCCGCGCAGGTAGGTACGGTCGGAGCCGGGAACGACCTCCGTCCACTCGGCTGGCCGCTTCGGGTCGGCGGAGGCGATGCGGAAGTTGACGTGATCGTCGTTGGTCAGGATCCACAATTTCCCGTGCGCGGCATCGGCCTCGTACAGGCGGTTCTCCTTGCGCGGGCTGATCAGCACCGGCTCGGCCAGCGGGTTGGCGGCGGGGACGAAGCGCACCTCGCTGGTGCGGTTGTCGCCGGTCGAGATGAAGATGAGGCTCTCGTCCTGGCTCTTGTCGAGACCGACGGAGAAGCCCTTGTTCTCCGTCTCCTGGTAGATCGTCCGGGCGTTCTTCGGATCCTCGCCAAGGCGGTGATGGCGGGCGCGGAAGCTGCGCCACTGGTCGTTCACCTCGGTGAAGAGGATGGCCTTCGAGTCCGCGCTCCACACGGGCGAGCCGATGCCGACTTCGGTGACGGTCTCGAGGTCGCGGCCGGTGGCAAGGTCGCGGATCCGGAGCTTGAAGCGCTCGGAGCCATCGTCGTCGGCGAGGATGGCGGCGAGGCGGCCGTCGGGGCTCACTTCCATGGCGCCGAGGCGGAAATACTCCTTGCCCTCAGCTTCCTTGACCTCGTCAAGGATGAGCTGGTCCGGGCCGCCGGCAACGGGCTTGCGATACCATTGGCGATATTGCGCGCCGGGCTTGAACGCCCACCAGTAGAGGAAGGCACCGTCCTTGACCGGGACCGAGCTGTCGTCCTGCTTCTGGCGGCCCTTCAGCTCCTCGAACAGGGTGTCGATGAGCGGCTGGTGGGGCTTCTTCCAGGCTTCGAAATAGGCGTTCTCGGCCTTCAGATAGGCGAGCACGTCGGCATCGTCGACCTTGGGATAATCCTTGTCGCGGAGCCAGGCATAAGGGTCCTCGACGCGGATGCCGTGCTTCTCGAAGCTGGTCGGGCGCTGCTCGGCTTTGGGCGGCGGGGGGAGCTGTGCGGTCATCGGCGCTTTCTGGGCTGTTGCGGGAACGGCCGCGAGCAGAAGCGCGGCAAGAAGAACGGGACGCATGGTCACTCCCATCTGGTGTCCTGCCGCACCTGCGCCAAGAGAGGAGGTTTCGTCCAGCCCCCCGGCCGCGCTAGAGGGGGCAAATGTCGACCTACGCAGACCGCCTCGCCGCCCTTCGCGCGCAATTGTCCGAACAGAAGCTCGACGGCTTCGTGGTGCCGCTGACCGACGAGCATATGAGCGAATATGTCGGGAGCTATGCGCAGCGGCTGCAATGGCTGACCGGGTTCGAGGGCTCGGCGGGGAGCGCGGTGGTGCTGCCGGCGGAAGCGGCAATCTTCACCGACGGGCGCTATACGCTGCAGGTGCGGCAACAGGTCGATGGCGCGCACTGGAGCTACCAGGCGGTGCCGGAGACGAGCATCGCCAAGTGGCTCAAGGACCATGCGCCCGTGGGGGCCCGGATCGGCTATGATCCGTGGCTTCACCGACGCGACTGGGTCAGGCAGGCGACCGAGGCGCTGGCGGCGCGCGGGGCGGCGCTGGTGCCGGTCGCGGACAATCCGATCGACCGGATCTGGGCGGACCGGCCGGAGCCGAGCAAGGCCAGGCTGGTGGTGCATCCGGAGCGGCTGGCAGGCCAGTCGAGCGCCGACAAGCGCCAGAAGGTGGCCGAGTGGCTCGACGGGCAGAAGGCGGATGCGGCGGTGCTGGCGGCGCTCGATTCGATCGCCTGGACCTTCAACGTGCGGGGGACGGACGTTGCCCATACGCCCGTCGCGCTGGCCTATGCGCTGGTCCATGCGGACGGGACGGCGGACCTGTTCGTGGCCGGCGAGAAGGTGACGAGCGAGCTTCGCCAGCATCTCGGCAACGGGGTGCGGCTGCACGAGCGGGCGGCATTCGAGGAGGCGCTTGCCGGCCTTGCAGGCAAGACGGTGGCGGTCGATCCGGAGCGGTCGGTGGCGGCGATCTTCGAGGCGCTCGACCGAACGGGCGCGAAGGTGGTGGAGGTGCGCGATCCCACCGTGCTCCCGCGGGCGACCAAGAATGAGGCGGAGCTTGCCGGGCACCGCGCGGCGCAGGAGCGCGACGGGGCGGCGATCGCGCGCTTCCTCAAGTGGGTGGAGGAGACGGACGGGCTCGACGAGCTCAAGGCGAGCGACCGGCTGGAGGCGATCCGGCGGGAGGATCCTTCGCTGAAGGATTTGAGCTTCGACAGCATCTCGGGGTTCGGGCCGAACGGGGCGATCGTCCATTATCGCTCGAGCGAGAAGACCAACCGGGCGTTCGAGCCCGGCTCGCTCTACCTGATCGATTCGGGCGGGCAATATGAGGATGGGACGACCGACATCACCCGCACGGTGGCGATCGGCGAGCCGACGGCGGAGATGCGCGACCGCTTCACGCGAGTGCTGAAGGGCATGATCGCGGTGGCGACGGCGGTGTTCCCCAAGGGCACCAAGGGCGGGCAGCTCGACAGCTTCGCCCGGCGGCCCTTGTGGGAAGCAGGGCTCGACTATGCCCATGGGACGGGCCACGGGGTCGGCAGCTTTCTGTCGGTCCACGAGAGTCCGCAGCGGATCGCACCCGTCGGCGGGGCCTATGCCGGGGGCGACGAACCGCTGGCCGAGGGCATGATCCTGTCGAACGAGCCCGGCTACTACAAGGCGGGCGAATACGGCATCCGGATCGAAAATCTGATCCTGGTCAAGCGGGTGGAAGTTGAGGGCGCGGAGAAGGAGATGCTCGGCTTCGAGACCCTGACCTTTGCGCCGATCGACCGGCGGCTGATCGTGGCCGAGATGCTGAGCAAGGCGGAGCGGCGCTGGGTGGACGAATATTACGCCGCCGTAATGCAGCGGATCGGGCCTTCGCTGGGAGCGGAGGAGCGGGCGTGGCTGGAGCGGGCCTGCGCGCCGCTGTAAGGCGGGCCGGCTTTCCAGACGCGCAGTGTTCCTGTAATGTTCTCCTCTCGACTCGGAGGAGGCAGTGCAATGATCGGCTATGTCACGCTGGGGACCAACGACCTGGATCGAGGTGCACGCTTCTACGACGCCCTCGCCGCCGAACTCGGGACCGGTCGCATGATGGAGGGAGACGGGTTCATCGCCTGGGGCACGCCGGATGGCGGCGCCGGGATCGGCCTTACCAAGCCCTTCGACGGCAATGCGGCGAGCGTGGGCAACGGGACCATGGTGGCGCTTGAAGCCAAGGACGAGGCGCAGGTGCAGCGACTGCACGAGATCGCGCTTGCCAACGGCGGGTCGGACGAGGGCGGCCCGGGACCGCGCGGCAGCGGTTTCTACGCCGCTTATTTCCGCGATCCCGACGGCAACAAGCTCAATGCCTTTCTGATGCAGGGGACCGGAACGGCGGAGTAAGAGCGGGTCGCCTCTATTCCTCCCCGGTACGGGGAGGGGGACCAGCCGCAGGCTGGTGGAGGGGGCTTTCTTGTGGCGTTGCGGCTTCTGGTGAGAGGGGTTCTGCCTGTCCCCGGTTCACTGGTGAGCTGATTTCTGGTGGTGGGCCCCCTCCACCACCGCCTTCGGCGGCGGTCCCCCTCCCCGTTCCGGGGAGGATTTGGGCTTTTCGTTTCCGGAGATTTTCGCGCAACGCGGCGGCGAGCCGTGCTTCTTTATTCTGTTTGCTCATGTCTCTCCTTGACACCTTGGCGGCCCAGCGGCCATAGGCCCGCCCGTCTCCGGACAGTGCTGCCGTAGCTCAGTGGTAGAGCGCATCCTTGGTAAGGCTGAGGTCGTGAGTTCAATCCTCACCGGCAGCACCATCTTTTCGCCGACAAGCATCATGCGGGGGCATGATGCGGCGAAAAGATCGCCCGAGCTGGGCTCGGGCGTTTCCGCCGGTAGTATCCTGCCCCATCAAGGAAGTTACTGGGCCCCGGCTTTCGCCGGGGTGCTTCGCACTTTCGCCGGGGAACAGTGGTGGTTACAGGCAGGGCCATGCGCTTCTTCTCCGACAATGCCGCGGCGGTGCACCCGGCCGTGTTCAAGGCCATGGCTGAGGCCGACCGGCTGGACACCGCCTATGACGGGGACGAATGGTCGAAGCGCCTCGACGCGGCCTTCTCCACTTTGTTCGAGCGCGAGGTCACGGCGCTGTGGGTCACCACCGGCACTGCCGCCAATTGCCTGGCGCTGGCCGGCATGGTCCCGCCCTATGGCGGAATCCTGTGCCACCGCGAGGCGCACATCCAGGTCGATGAGGCGGGAGCGCCGGAGTTCTTCACCGGCGGGGCAAAGCTGTTGCTGGTCGACGGACCGGGCGCCAAGCTGACGGCGGAAGCGCTCGAGCAGGCCCGCTCGCGCATCCGGCCGGACGTCCATCAGGTGCAGGCCAAAGCCCTCTCGATCACCAACGCCACCGAATATGGGCTGACCTATTCGGCGGCCGAAACGGCGGCGCTGGGGGCGTGGGCGAAGAGCCATGGCCTGGGCTTCCACCTCGACGGGGCGCGCTTTGCCAATGCGGTGGCGTCGACGGGAGCAAGCCCGGCGGAGCTGACCTGGAAGGCGGGGGTAGACGCGCTGAGCTTCGGCTTCGTCAAGAATGGCGGGCTGTCGACCGAAGCGCTGATCCTGTTCGATCCCGCCCTCGCCGACGGGATCCGCCGCCGCCGCAAGCGGTCGGGGCACCTGCTGAGCAAGGGCCGCTACCTTGCCGCCCAGCTGCTGGCGATGGTCGAGGACGGCATCTGGCTCGTGAACGGGCGCAAGGCGAACGAGGCGGCGCGGCGGCTGGCGGAGGCGGCGGGCGAGCGCCTCGTTTTCCCAGTGGAGGCGAACGAGGTGTTCCTCAGGGTGACGGCCGACGAAGCAGCGGCGCTCCGGAGCCAAGGGTTCGATTTTTACGACTGGGGGGTGGGCGAAGCCCGGCTGGTGACGAGCTGGGACCAGGACCTCGGCGCCGTCGACCGGCTGGCGGAAGCGATTGCGCGCTTGTGAGTGGGGATGAGTCTACCACCGTCATCCCGGGCTTGCCCAGGGATCCCGCTTTTTCCTCTACCGCTATTGCGGGTGTAAGCGGGACCCCGGATCAAGTCCGGAGTGACGATGAAGCGAGGGCGAGCGCGTCCAGCTTGCGTACCGTCATCCTCCCCTTCATCACCTTCACCCTGATCTGGGGCTCGACCTGGATCGTGATCAAGGACCAGCTCGGCACCGTTCCGGCGCCCTGGTCGATCGCCTACCGCTTCATCATCGCCGCCGCCGCCATGGCGCTGTGGGCGCGGGTGAAGCATGGCGACCTCCGGCTGCCGCGGGAGGTGTGGCCGGTGGCGCTGGGCATGGGGATCCTCCAGTTCAGCGTGAACTTCAATGGCGTCTACGCGGCCGAGCATTTCATCACCTCGGGGCTGGTCGCGACCCTGTTCGGGCTGCTGCTCATCCCTAACAGCCTGATCGGCTGGGCGATGCTGGGCCTCAGGCCCACGCGGCCGTTCGTGATCGGCTCTGCCATCGCGGTCGCGGGCATGGCCTGCCTGTTCGCGGTTGAGTTCGGCAAGGCGGAGGTGGACGATGCCGCCGTTCTGACGGGGATCGGCTGGACCCTGCTGGCGGTGCTCGCCGCCGCCTTCGCCAACAACATTGGCGCAACCAGGAGGGCACAGGACGTACCCCTGCTGACCCTGCTTGCCTGGGCGATGGGCGTGGGCGCGGTGGTGAACACGGTGGTGGCAATGGTGCTGAGCGGGGCGCCGGTGATCGATCCGCGGCCGGGCTATTGGCTGGGGCTCGTCTACCTCGCCCTGTTCGCCTCGGTCCTTTGCTTCGCCCTCTACCTGCCGGTGGTGCGCAAGATCGGGCCGGGCAAGGCGGCCTATTCCTCGGCGCTTGTGCCGATCGTCGCCATGGCCCTGTCGACCCTGTTCGAAGGCTATGAGTGGAGCCCGCTTGCAGCGCTCGGAGCGTTGCTGGCGATCGGAGGCATGATGGTTGCGCTCGCGGGGCGCAAGGGACCGGTGCCGCCACCGGCGGACTGAGGTTGTCGCGGCGGCCTTCCGTCTTTAACCCCTTGAGCATGCTTGATGCTCGTTCCGCCGTCGCCGCAGTCGCCACGCCGCCCGTCATCCGCCGCGAGGATTATCGGCCGCCCGACTGGCTGGTGCCGTCGATCCGGCTCGACTTCTCGCTTGACCCTGCCCGGACGATCGTTCGTGCGCGGCTGGAGGTTCGGCGGAACGGCGAGCATGACCGGCCGCTCCGGCTCGACGGGGAAGAGCTGGAACTGCTCAAGCTGACGGTCGACGGTGCTCCTGCGGAGCCGGCTTTCGAGAATGGCCAGCTGGTCGTAGCGCTGACTGGTGCGTCGGCGGTGGTCGAGACCGAGGTGGCGATCGCTCCGGAAAAGAACAGCCAGCTCATGGGGCTTTACGCCTCGGGCGGGATCCTCTGCACCCAGTGCGAAGCGGAGGGCTTTCGCCGCATCACCTTCTTCCCCGACCGGCCCGATGTCCTCAGCCGCTACACGGTGCGGCTGGAGGCGAACCGCGCTGCCTATCCCGTGCTGCTCGCCAACGGCAATCCGGTGGAGGAAGGCGCGGGCGAGGACGGACGCCACCATGCCGTCTGGGAGGATCCCTTCCCCAAGCCATCCTACCTGTTCGCCATCGTCGCCGGCGACCTTGCCTGCAACCGCGACCGCTTCCGCACATGCATCGGGCGCGAGGTGGAGCTCGGCATCTGGGTGCGCGAGGCGGACCTGCCCAAGACCGCGCACGCCATGCAGGCGCTCAAGGATTCGATGGCCTGGGACGAGAAGGTCTACGGGCGCGAATATGACCTCGACCGGTTCAACATCGTCGCGGTCAGCGACTTCAACTTCGGGGCAATGGAGAACAAGGGCCTCAACATCTTCAACACCCGCTACGTTCTGGCCGATGCGGAAACGGCGACCGACGCCGACATCGATGCCGTGGCCGCGGTGGTGGCGCACGAATATTTCCACAATTGGTCCGGCAACCGGGTCACCTGCCGCGACTGGTTCCAGCTGTCCTTGAAGGAAGGGCTGACGGTGTTCCGCGACCAGGGGTTCAGCGAGGACATGGGCTCGGCCGCGGTGCAGCGGATCGACCAGGTGCGGACGCTGCGCGCGGCGCAGTTCCCGGAGGATGCCGGTCCCCTCGCCCATCCGATCCGGCCCGATTCCTATGTCGAGATCGCCAACTTCTACACGGCGACGGTGTACAACAAGGGCGCCGAGGTGATCCGCATGTTGCGGACGATCCTGGGGCCGGAGGCGTATCGCAAGGGGACGGATCTCTATTTCGAGCGGCACGATGGCGAGGCCGTGACCTGCGAGGATTTCGTGCGGGCGATGGAGGATGCGAGCGGGATCGACCTGACGCAGTTCCGCTTGTGGTACAGCCAGGCCGGAACGCCGCGGGTCAGGGCGCGGCTGGAGCAGCAGGGTGGGCGCGCTGCGCTCCACCTGTCGCAGGAGGTGCCGGCAACGCCCGGCCAGGTCGACAAGAAGCCGATGGTCATTCCGCTGCGCGTAGCGCTGATCGGCGCTGAGAGCGGGCGCGAGATCGGGCCAGAGCGGCTGGTGCTGCTAAGGGACCGGGAGCAGGTCGAGCCCTTCGCCGACGTGGCGGAGCCCGCCTATCTGTCGATCAACCGGGGCTTTTCCGCTCCCGTGATCGTCGAGGCGGAGCGGCGCGAGGGCGAGATTGAGGCGCTGAGCGCAAGCGATCCCGACAGCTTCGCCCGCTATGAGGCCGGACAGGAGCTGGTGCTGCGCGATCTGCTGGCGGCGATCGGCGGGGCCGAGCTGCAAACGGAGGCGGTGATCGCCTCGATCCGCGCGACCCTTGGCAGCGAGCAGCTCGATCCGGCCTTCAAGGCGGACGCCATTGCCTTGCCTACCGAGAGCCTGCTGCTCGAGCGGCTGGAGGCTGGCGATCCGGGCCGGGTGCACGCGGTGCGCGAGGCGATGCGGCGGGCGATCGGCACGGCATTGAAGGACGATCTGTCGCGCGCGCACATGGCGGCGAGCGAGGCGGATCCCGAAAGCCTGGCGGGCAAGGACAAGGGCCTCCGCCGCCTGCGCGGGGCGACGCTGGGCCTGCTTGCGGCGGGCGACCCGGCGCTCGGGGAAGCGCTGGCGAGCCGGCAATATGGTTCGGCCCGGACCATGACCGATCGCCAGGCGGCGCTGATGGTCCTGGCCATGCTGGACGGCGAGGCGGGGCGGCAGGCGCTGGCCGACTTCTACCGCCGCTTCGAGGGCGACGCGCTGGTGATCGACAAATGGTTCGCGGTCCAGGCTTCGGTGCCCGGCGAGGCGACGCTGGAGCGGGTGGAGGCGCTGGAGCGGCACCCGGCCTTCACGCTCGCCAACCCCAACCGGCTGCGGGCGCTGGCCGGCAACTTCGCGGCGACGCCGTCGGCCTTTCACCGTGCCGACGGACGCGGTTACGAGTGGCTGGCGCGGACCATCGTCGCCGCCGACAAGCTCAACCCACAGACCGCCGCGCGTTTCGTGGCCCCGCTCGCCCGGTGGCGGCGGATCGAGCCGGGGCGGGCGGCGAAGATGCGGGAGGCGCTGGAGCGGATCCTGGCGGAGCCGGGGCTCAGCAAGGATGTGTTCGAGCTGGCGAGCAAGAGCCTGGGCTAGTGCCTCGGCACCCCCGCATCGCGGGGGCACCGGTAATCAGCCGCCGATCCAGGCCGCGACTTGCCGCGCCACTTCGTTGGCGGCGGCGTTGAGGGCGGGGCCGACCGTTTCGGCGCGGCCGTCGGCGGGGGCGGAGGCGGTGAAGCGGCGGGTGCGGACCTGCGCGCCGCCATCGCTCGCGAGCGCCGCGTCGTAGCTCACCACCACCTGCCCGCTCGCCGCGTCATAGCCCATGCGCCCGAGCGTGCCCGTGACCCGAAGCCCGGGATCGAGCGAGGATTGCTTGGGATCGAGCACCACCCGGGTCGTGCTGCGCTTCACCGTCTCGGTCAGCAGCTGCTGGAACAGGCGGTTCGGGCGGTCGACCCACTGGAGGTTGCGGATGTAGGTGACGGCCGTTGCGCTTTCCTGCGCGGGGACGCGGACCTGCTGCAGTTCCTGCGGCACGACCGGGATCTCGATGGTCACCGCCTGGCCGGCACTCGCCGTGCGGGCGAGGTCGCCAACGGGGGCTGCCGCGGGGGTGAGGGTCAGGAGGCTGGGCGGCACCTTTGACCCGCCAAAGCAGGCGGACAGCGACAGGGCCGCGGCGAGGGGAAGAAGGAGTGTGACGCGCATCAGCGGTTTCCGGGCTTGTGATCGGGAAGCTTGGGCGAGCCGAGGACGCCGGTCACTCCACCCTGGTCGAGGCGCTGGCTGAAGCCCTCGAGATTGGTGGTGAGCTCGCGAAGGTCGCGGACCAGGCGGTTGACCTCCGGCAGGGTCGACTTGGTGAGGTTCTGAACGCCCGGCCGCGCGTCCGAAAGGACGGCGTCGAGGTTGGCGGTGGTACGCTCGATGGAGGCGATGGAGCGGCGGAGGTCCTGCGCCGCGGGCCGCGCCTCGTCCTGCACCAGCCGGTCGGTGCTTTCCGCGAGGCGCGCGACGCGGTCGGCAGCGATCCCGGCATTGCGCGCCGCGACCTGCGCTTCGCGCATCGTGTCGGCAATCTCCGGCGCGCGCTGGGCAAGAACGGCGGTGGAGCGGTCGACATTCTCCAAGATGTCGGAGATGGCGTTCTGGTTGCGGTCGTTGAGGAGCTCGGTCAGCCGCTCGGTCAGGCGCTGGATCCGCTCCAGCAGCTCAGGCGCCGAGTTGAGCAGCGCGCCAAGCCCGCCGGCCGAGGTAGGGATGACGGGGCAGCCCTGCGGCCCAACCCGGGTCAGCGGCTCCGCGCCCGTGGCGGCGCCGGTCAGCTGGATCTCGCTGACGCCGGTGAAGCCGACGCCCCGGATCTGGGCGGTGGTGCCGCGCAGCACCGGCGTCGCCTCGTCCACCTCGATCCGCACCCAGACGAACTCGGGCCGTTCGGGCAGAAGCGAGATGCGGGTGATCTGCCCTACGGGAACGCCGTTGAAGCTGATGTTGGAGCCGCGGTTGAGGCCGCCCACGGCCTGGCTAAAGTAGATGTCGTAGCACTTCCTCTTCTCGGTCTGCAGACCGACGATCCAGACGGTGAAGAAGAGCAGGCCCACCAGCAGGGCCAGGACAACGGTGCCGACAAGCACCTGGTTGGATCGGGTTTCCATCTTCTCTCGCTAGGCCGCCGCCGCGCGGCCGCGCGGTCCGTTGAAATATTCCTGTATCCACGGATGCTCCAGCTGAAGCAGCCGGTCGATCGTGTCGACGGCGATCACCTTGTGGTCGGCCAGCACCGCCACCCGGTCGCAGATCGCGTACAGGCTGTCGAGGTCGTGGGTGATGAGGAAGACGGTTAGGTCGAGCCGTTTCTGAAGACCGAGGATGAGCTGGTCGAACGCCTGCGCGCCGATCGGGTCGAGGCCGGCGGTGGGCTCGTCGAGGAACAGGAGCTCGGGGTCGAGCGCCAGTGCGCGCGCCAGCCCCGCACGCTTGCGCATGCCGCCCGACAGCTCGCTCGGATATTTGGCGCCGGCATTTTCCGGCAGACCCGACATGGCGATCTTGTAGCCGGCAATTTCGCCCAGCAGCGGCTCGCGAATGAAGGGGAAATATTCGCGAATGGGGACCTGGACGTTCTCGGCCACGGTGAGGGTCGAGAAGAGCGCGCCGTTCTGGAACAGGATGCCCCAGCGGCGGCGGATGTTCTTGGCTTCGTCCTCGGGCCGGCCGACCATATTCTCGCCGAGCACCTCGATCGAGCCGGCGCTGGGCGTCTGGAGGCCGATGATGGAGCGCATCAGCACCGACTTGCCGGTGCCCGATCCGCCAACCACCCCGATGATCTCCCCCCGGCGCACGTCCAGGTCGAGGTCCTGGTGGACGATCTGGTCGCCGAAGCGGTTCTCGAGACCTCGGACGCGGATGATGGGAGTTTCGCCGTCGGGAAGAAGGACGCTCATCAGATCCAGCCTATCGACGCAAAGAAGACCGCGAACACGGCGTTGATGACGATCACCAGGAAGATCGACTGGACCACCGCGGCAGTGGTCTTGAGCCCGACCTGCTCGCTGTCGTTGGCAACCAGCATGCCCTGGAAGCAGCCGGCCAGCGCGATGATGAAGCCGAACACGGGCGCCTTGATGAGCCCGACCCAAAGGTCGGTCGCGGGCACCACCTCGGCAATGCGTTGGATGTAGGTCACGGGCGGGATCTCAAGGCCGATCCAGCAGAACAGGCCGCCACCGATGATCGCGCACAGCATCGACCAGAAGGCGAGCAGGGGCATGACGATGATCGCCGCGATCATCCGCGGGAGGACCAGCGCCTCGATCGGCGAGACGCCGATGGTGCGCATGGCGTCCACTTCCTCGGTGATCTTCATGGTGCCGATCTGGGCGGCGAAGGCCGAGCCCGAACGGCCGGCAACCATGATCGCGGTCATCAGCGGCCCAAGCTCACGAACGGTGATGCGGCCGATGAGGTTGATGGTGAAGGATTCCGCCCCGAACTGCTGGAGC
>ERZ1066119.669-NODE-669-length-21850-cov-14.577977_pt1 | contig 21850 bp, 14 predicted proteins | sample MGYA00382766_ERZ1066119 | MGnify/ENA primary metagenome ERZ1066119 (study PRJEB33369, sample SAMEA5778349) | biofilm metagenome | biome: Industrial cooling water; feature: Water cooling tower basin; material: Biofilm | place: United Arab Emirates | collected...
TGCGTGTCGAAGACCAGCGCCGCCACATCGGTGATGCCATTCCGAGCCATGGCCTCGGCCAGCCTGCCCTGCAGCCGCTCGATGGCGAGGCTGGCCGGGATCTGGCCCAGGAAGCGGCCGGCATCGGAGAATCCGGTCTGGATCGCCACGCGCCCCCGCTGCCGCGCATAGGCCCGGTAGGCGTCTTCCCGCAGCAGCGCGTCGAGCAGCCGCCCGCCGTGTTCCAGCGCCTCTTCGGTTTCGAACAGCGGCGAGACATCGACGTTTTCGGCAATGCCGAACAGCCGCGCGAAATAGAGGGCGACCAGCACCGTCGCCGGCTGTTCGCATTCGGCGATCAGCATGCGGATCGGCGCATCCGCATCCACATGCTTCACGATCTCCGCCATGGCTAGAAACTGGCGGATCGCGGTCGAGCTCTCGATCGCGAGGGCAGCGAAATTGGCGCGCAGCGGCCGCACATTGGCGAGCAGGTTTCGTAGGGCTACGATGGCGCTTTTGCTGGCCATGTCGATGTCCTGGCGGTCGGGCAGATGCTGGCGCAGCGCGTTGTGAAGCTGGGTCGCATTGACCCGGAAATGCACCCAGCCCATGCCGAGCCCATCGGCGCGCATGGCGGCGGCCAGCGTTTTCAGTGGGATAGCGGCGTCCTCCGCACCTTCCGCTTCCCGTTCGAGCGCCTCGATTATCGGGCGCAGCGTGAGCAGCTTGTGCGGATCATCGGCCGTCAGCCTGTTGGCGGCCGCCGACAGAACAGTCGGTTCGGACAAGTCGGCGGCGAAGTCGGCGGCGCGCTGGCTGGCATACTCCGCGGCCGGGCGCAGCGTCCCGAGAAGGCCGTGATCCGGGTCGATCGCCGCGAGCGAAGCGACATAGCGCGCCAGCCGCTCAGCCTTTTCCGCCAGCCGAAAGCCAAGCGAGGTGTGCCAGCCGATGTCGGTGCGGCCGTCCATGTCATAGCCGACCCAGGTGGCGAAACGGAACGGCAGGGGCGCGAAGCTGCCCCATTCCACCGGCCAACGGCGCCGCGCCTCCTCGCACAACTCGGCAACGATCCGGTCGCGCGCATCCTGCGCATTGGCGATCGCTGCCATGGCGCAGGCGTGCTCGTGCGCCAGCGTGATGGCAGGTCTTTCCTCCGAGGGCGTCGCTTCCTCGCCCAAGGCGCGGCGCGCGATCGCTTCATATTCGCTCTCGGAGAGCAGGAAGGTCGGATGGGCGGTGAAGACGGCGTGCAGCGAGGGCCGTTCCCACCTGGCGCGGAACGCGGCGAAGTCGGGAGCGGTCTCGGCCTGCTCATCACCACCAAGGAGACGCGCCAGACGGGCGGCGCGGCTGTCGAGGCTGCCGGCGTAGAGCGTGGCGATCCATTCCTCGATCCGGCCGAGGTCGATGGCGCCGCTTTCGAGCTCGCGGCTTAGCTCGTGCGCGAGCTGGAACACCGGGTTGAAGAGCGGTGTCTCCGCCGTCCGCTGCGCCAGTTGGGCGAGCCGATCGAGCAGGTCTTGGACTGTCATCTCCGGCTCTCCCACTGCCATGCCGGCATCATAGGGCGCCCTTTTGTGCAGTGCGGCAAGAAATTCTTGGGCCGGGCGATACGACCCTCCGCGTCGTCGCCCCGGCTCGGGGGCCGGGGTGACGGGGCTGAGAGCCTATTGGCCGCCCATGATGGGCGGCGCGCTTTGTGCGCTGGTCGTCGCCAGCAGGCGATAGCCATTCGCCGGCACGGTGACGCTATCGCCCGCCTTGATCCGCACCGCAGCGCCGCTGCCGAACTCCTTGTAGCCCCCCGCCGCCAGTCCGTCGGCAAGCTTGGCGGTCACGGGCGCGCCGGTGAAATTGAAGAAGCCGACGACCTTGTTGCCGTCCTTCTGCCGTGCCCAGGCGAAAAGCTGCTCGGGCTTGTCGGTCTCCACCTTCACCATCCGCGCGCCCCACTGCCCATTGGCCAGCGCCGGATTGGCTTTGCGGAACGCGATCAGGTTCTTGATGAGCGTGCCGTAGGTGCAGCCTTCCCCCTGCGTCCAGTCGATCGGGTCTTTCTCGAAGAACTCCAGTCGCTTCATATTGCAGGCTTCCATGCCGTTGTGGACCAGCGGGATACCCTCGCCCGTGAAGCTCAGCACCGTCATGGCATCGAGATTGGCGCCATAGTTCTCGCGCAGCGTGCCTTCCCAGGCGTTGCTGTCATGGTTCTCGATATAGGTCATGCGCATGGCCTCGCGCGGCCACAGGCTCTCGTTCTCGGCATAGTAGCCGTAGAAGGCGGTCGGATTGGCTTCACCCTTGGCGATACGCTTGGCGGCGTTGTGCCAATCCCAGGCATAGCTGGCATCGAAGGCGGCGAAGTGATGCGCGGTCTGCTGCACCTCGCCCAGCATGAAGACGGGGCGGATGGCATCGAGCCGCTTGCGCATCACTTCCCAGAAATCGAGCGGAATGTAGCCGGCGACGTCGGCGCGATAGCCGTCGACACCGAAGTCGCGGACCCAATGCTCCATTGCCTTGCCGACATGCTCGCGCACCCCGGGCTTGGACCAGTCGAGGTCGATGATGTCAGACCAATCCCACCAGGGCGTTGGCCGGAACTGCCCGTCCCAGGTCTTTTCGTACCAGTTGGGGTGCTCTTTCGCGAGCGGGTGATCCCAAGCCGTGTGATTGGCCACGAGGTCGAGGATGACCTTGAAGCCCTTTGCATGGGCGGCATCGACAAAGGCCTTGAAGTCTGCCTCGGTGCCGAATTCCGGGTTCACCGCGTAGTAGTCCAGCACCGAATAGGGGCTGCCAAGCGTGCCCTTGCGATTCTCCTTGCCGATGGGGTGGATCGGCATCAGCCAGAGGATATCGACGCCCAGTTTCTTCAGCCGCGGAAGCTGTGCCTGCGCAGCCTTGAAGGTGCCTTCGGGCGTGAACTGGCGGGTGTTGATCTGATAGATCACCGCATTCTGCGACCATTCGGGGTGGGTCAGCGTGACCTTGCTGGCGGGCGCCCAAGCGGAATCGGAGGCGGCGGGTTCATCGCCCGTGCCCGTCATCGCATAGGTTCCGCCGGCGGTAGCCAGGACGAGCGCGGCGGCGCCTGCAAACATCTTCTTCATTGCTGCTCTCCGGTAAGGGCGCGGCGGCCCAGTTCGATGGCGCCGGTGATTCCGGCTTGGTCGCCCAGGGCGGGCGGCACGATGCGGTGGGCCAGCTCTTCGTCCCATTCAGGGATATAGCCAGCGAGCTTTGTCCGGGCGAGGGTGCGGATTTGCTCGATCATCCCGGGCGCCTTGGCAACGCCGCCGCCGAAGATCAGCCGCTCCGGCCGATGTAGGAGCACGAGCGCCGCGGCGAGCTGGGCGACGTAATTGGCGATGAGCGCGACCTGCTCTGCGTTCGCATGGGAGAGATCATGTCCCCACCGCGCCTGGATTGCCGGGCCGCTGGCGAGCCCTTCCAGGCAATCGCCGTGATAGGGGCAAAGCCCCGCAAAGCTGTCGCGCGCCGGATCGCGGCGAATGAGAAGATGGCCGGCCTCATAATGCGACCAGCCGGAGAGTATTGCTCCGCCCTTCAGCACGCCCGTCCCGATGCCGGTGCCGATGGTGGTGTAGGCCAGCGAGCCGCACCCCTGGCCCGCCCCCGCCAGCCATTCGCCAAGCGCGGCAGCGTTGACATCGGTATCGAGCAGGAGCGGCGCGTCGAAGCCGGCCAGTGCCCTGGCAAAGCTGGCGCCGGACCAACCGGGCTTGGGCGTGGTGGTGAAGCGGGCGTAGTCGGCACGCGCGCGGTCGATGCCGATGGGACCGAAACTACCGATGCCGAAAGCTCCGATGGCGTCTTGGCGTGCGGCTGCAGCCTCGAACCAGTGCGTCATTTCTGCAAAGGTAGCGTCGGGCGTAGTGGTGGCGATGCGGGTCTGGTCGAGCAGCTTTCCGTCGGCATCGGCGAGGGCGAGAACGAACTTCGTGCCCCCCGCTTCGACCGCCCCGATTGTGGTCACAGAACGGCTTTCACCCGCTGCATGGCGAGCGCCGCGACCAGCCAACTCGCCGCGGCGAACAGCATGGTCCACACCGGCTCGCCCGGGAAAAAAGCTTGCATGATCGTCCCCATGACTGTCGCTACCAGCAACTGCGGCACGACGATGAAGACATTGAACAGGCCCATATAGATGCCGAGCTTGGCCTGCGGCAGATTGCTGGCCAGGATCGCGTAGGGCATGGCGAGAATGCTGGCCCAGGCGATGCCGATGCCAACTTCCGCCAGCAGCAGCGTCTCGGCATCGCGTACCACGAAGAACATCAGGAAACCGATGGCGCCGAGCGTCAGGCAAATCGAATGGGTGGTGACCGGGCCCACGCGGCGGCTGAGCCAGGGCAGCAGCGCCAAAGCCGCGATGGCTGCCACGCCGTTGTAGACGGTGAAGAGTACGTTCACCCAGTTCGCGCCTTCGTTATAGGCGGCGCTGGCGGGGTCGGTGGAGCCGAAGACATATTGCGTCACCACCGGCGTCGTGTTGATCCACATGATGAACAGCGCGGACCAGCTGAAAAACTGCACCAGCGCCAGCCGCTTCATGACCGGGGGCATGCCAGAAAAGTCGCCCACAATGCTCGACAGCATGTTCGCGGCCCGGCCTTGCTTGGCCATTGAGATGGCGATGGCGCTGAGCACGCCATAGAGGGCGAGAAGGCCGGCCAGCAGGTAGATTTCCTTCTGGAGCGCGAGCGGCTCGACTGCGATCGCCGCAAGCGCGCCCCCGGCAATCCAAACGGCGCTCGAGCCATATGATTTCGCTGCCAGCGCGCGCAGCGGCATGGCCGCTTCGGCTTCGCTGGTCCCGCTTCCAAAGCGGGCCATGTCCTCAGGGCTGTATTCGCGCGTGGTGAGAATGGTCCACATCACGGCCACGAACAAAGCAGCGCCGCCGGCCCAGAAGCTCCACTTGACCGTGTCCGGCAGCGCGCCTTCGGGCGCGACATTGCTGACGCCCCATTGCTCGAGCAGAAAGGGAAAGATCGAACCGACGACCGCGCCCGCTCCGATAAAGGCGGTCTGCACCGCATAGCCCGCGGCGTGCTGGTCGCTGCGCAGCATATCGCCGACGAAGGCGCGGAACGGCTCCATCGCGATATTGAGGCTGGCATCGAGCACCCACAGCATCGCGGCTGCGAACAGGAGCGGCGCGGCAAAGCCCGGCGCGAGCGGCATCAGGAACAGTGCCAGCGCCGAGAAGATCGCGCCGGTCAGGAAATAGGGCCGCCGCCGGCCGAGCCGGTTCCAGGTCTTGTCCGACAGATGCCCGATGATGGGCTGGACGATGAGCCCCGTCAGCGGCGCTGCCACCCACAGGGCAGGTAGGTCGTCGAGGCTCGAGCCGAGCGTCTGAAACACCCGGCTCATGTTGGAATTCTGCAGCGCGAAGCCGATCTGAATGCCGAAGAAACCGAAGCTGATGTTCCACAGCCCGGTCCAGTTCTGGCGCGGCTTCTCCCGCGCGACGGCGTGACCGGCGATCTGATCCATTGCTCTCTCCCCTCGGCCGGTCTGTGCCGGTTTCAACGAACTGCTTGCACGCCGCACGCGCAGCGGCAAGGCGCATACGAATGTATGCGCTCAGGCGCCCTTGGTGCTTCCGCGCACGAGCAGGCGGGTGGGCAGGCGCGGCGGCGGCGGCTCGCGGCCTTCGATTTGAGCGAGCACGGTCTCGACCAGGCATTCGCCTGCGCCCGCGATATCCTGCTGAACGGTCGTGAGCGGCGGGCTGGTGAGACTGGCGGCAGGGATGTTGTCGAAGCCCATCACGGCGACGTCCTGAGGGATGCTGCGCCCGGCGCCGACCAGCGCGCGCATGGCGCCGATAGCAATGAGATCGCTTGCGGCGAAGATGGCATCGAAGGGCTTGCCGCTGGCGATCAGTGCGCTGGCAGCGCGATAGCCCGCGTCCTCGCTGGTCAGCGCATCGAACTGAAGTGCCGGGTCGGGTTCGATCCCAGCCCCGCAAAGAGCCTCGCACAGCCCATCATAGCGGTGCGCGAACTCCGGATAATGTTCGTCCGCATGGCCAAGGAAAGCGATTTGCCGCCGGCCGCTCTCTATCAGATGCTCGCCTGCCAACCGCCCCGCGCCCAGGTTGTCCGAGCCGACCGTGGCCCCGCTGCGGTCGGAGCGGACCGAGCCCCAGCGCGCGAAATGCGTGCCCTGCGCCACCAATTGCTCGATCCGAGCGGCGTAGATCGCGTAATCGCCATAGCCGAGCAGGATCAGCCCGTCGGCGCGCTTCGCGTCGTGATAGCGGGTGTGCCAATCGTCCTCCATCCGCTGGAAGCTGATGAGCAGATCGAGGCCGTGATTGGCGCAGGCCCGCGTGATCGAGCCGAGCATGGCCAGGAAGAAGGGGTTGATGAGATTCTCGTCGGTCCCGTCTTCGAAGAACAACAGCGCAATGGTGTTGGTGCGCTGCGAGCGGAGCGAGGATGCGTTCTTGTCGACCGTGTAGTTGAGATCCTGCGCAATGCGCTGGATGCGCTCGCGCGTGGCCATGCTGACCGAGCGATCGCCGCGCAGCGCACGGCTGACGGTGGGCTGAGAAACCCCCGCCAGATAGGCGATGTCGAAGCTGGTCGGTCGTCCGCTCGGTGCCCGGCCCAATTGCGCCTCCGCTGAAGCGGAAACGCTAGGTCCCCCGGCCCGGCTTGGCAACAGCGCCGGCCGCGCTATCCCTGATGTCAATGTCCGGTCCGCTTTCGCTTTCTCCCGACGCCATGCCCGTGCTCAGCGATTTCGGGGCGGAGCGGCGGGAACTGGTGACGATTGAGGATGCGCTGCCAGACCCGGCGGCGGTCGTTGCCATCGCGGCGCGCCATTCCTACCGCCCGATCGGGCCATTCTATCCCGGCCTCCGCGCGCCGGTGTCGGAAGCCGTGGCGATGCCCCTGATCGCGCCGATCGGCGATTATCTGCGCGCGACCTTCCAGCTTGACGGGCCGCTGCGTTACTTCGAATGCTATCTCTCGCTGGTCACTGCCGCTCCCGCCGATCTTGCCCCGATCCAGCGGCTGCCGCATTTCGACGGCGTCGAGCCGGACCGGATTGCCGTTCTGCTCTATCTCGATGCCAAGGAGCGCGGCGGCACCGCCTTCTATCGCCAGCGGGCGACCGGCTTCGAAAGCGTCGATGAGGGCCGCTACGCTGCTTACCGCGCGGCCCTGGATGCAGGCGTTGCCGAGCATGGCCTGCCGCCGCCAACATACATCTCCGGCAACACACCGCTGTTCGATCGCGTCCATGCTGTCGAGGGGCGCTTCAACCGGCTCATCGCCTATCGCGGGAACAGCCTGCATTGCGCAGACTTGGGGCCGGGCTTTTCTCCGGTGGCCAGTCCGGCCGAGGGCAGGCTGACGCTCAACCTGTTCCTACGCGCCACTTCGCCTGACTGAAGCAAAATTGCCACAAGCGGTGCGCCGGGATGCCGATGGCCTGCGTGACATACGTATGCGATATGGCGCTGCAAGCAATCGCGGCCCTAACCTTCGAGATGGGAGAAAGTAACGCCCGTCAGCGGCGGGCTGCGATCGCCTGAAAAAGGGTTTTTCCTGTCGCCGCGATTATCCGGGGACAGATTGAGGGGATGTAGACATGGCAATCCGCAGCGGTCTTCGGGGCAGCATCAGCCTCGGTGCCTTCACCATCGCATTGGGCGCGTTCGCGCTGCCGCACGCCGCCTTCGCGCAGGAAGCGACGGTCGAACCGGGCGACCAGACCGCCGACGAAGCCGAGGAAGACCAGGGCATCGTCGTCACCGGCTTCCGCGAGTCGCTTGAAACCGCGGTCAACCTCAAGCGCAACGCGCCGGTCATTGCCGAAAGCTTCAGCGCCGAGGATATCGGCAAGCTGCCCGATGTCTCGATCGCCGAAACGCTCGGCCGCCTGCCCGGCCTCGCGGTGCAGCGCATCAATGGTCGTGCGCAGAGCCTCTCCATCCGCGGTCTCGGTCCCGACTACTCGACCTCGCTCCTCAACGGCCGCGAGCTGGTCTCCTCGGGCGACAACCGTGCGGTCGAATACGACCAATATCCCAGCGAACTCATCAACCAGGGCATCGTCTACAAGACGCCCTACGCCGGCCTCATCGGCCAGGGCCTGGCGGGCACGGTCGATCTGCGCACGATCCGCCCGCTGGCCGCCAATGAGCGCATTCTCGCCGTCTCTGCGCGCGCCGAGTTCAACGAGGACGGCTCGCTCAACCCGGACATCCGCGGCTGGGGCTATCGCGGGACCGCGACCTATGTCGACCAGTTCGCCGATGACACCATCGGCGTGGCGATCGGCGTCGCCTACCAGTCGAGCCCGAGCCAGGTCGAGAAGTTCAACGCCTGGGGCTATCCGCAGCTTGGCACTGGCGACGTAACCTCTGGCAATGCCCCGGCCGGCAGCGCCGGGACCACGGTGCTCGGCGGCATGAAGCCCTTCGCAAAGTCGGTGCTGCTCGACCGTCTTGGCGCGTTTGGTACGCTTGAGTTCGACCGGGGCGACGGCTGGAACACGACCGTCGACGTGTTCTACGCCGACTACAAGGAGAACATCCCGACCCGCGGTATCGAATTCCCGCTCAATCCGGGCTGGGGCGCGGGCACCCGCATCACCGCAGTCAGCCAGCCGGGCGCCTTCTCCGACAGCGTCACCTACGCGAACGTTCAGCCGGTGGTCCGCAACGACTATGAGCGCAAGGACACCACAACCTGGGCGCTGGGCTGGAACACCAAATACGAGAACGATGATTTCCTGCTCAACCTCGATCTATCCTATTCGCGCTCAGATCGCCGGTTGCAGCAGATCGAAAGCTATTCGGGCCTGACCTTCGGCGCGCGCCCTGGCCCGGCCGACATCATCGTCGCCAATCGCCAGTCGAGCGGCTTCCCCTATCAGTTCACCAGCCAGATCAACTACGCGGACACCAACCTCATCCAGCTCACCGACCCGCGCGGCTGGGGCGCGGATGGCATCGTGCAGGCCGGTTTCATCAACGACACCGATACGGAAGACGAGCTGTGGTCGGGCCGGGCGGAAATCATCGGGAAGGTCGATGATCCGCTGGTCGAGCAGCTGGTGGTCGGCGTTGCCTATGCGGACCGCACCAAGCGACGCGACATCACGCAGAGCTTCCTCAGCCTCTCGGGCGGCCCGTCGGTCTTCGCGAGCCGAGGTGCGGTGTTGCGCCGTGCTATCCCGGCCGACGCCCTTCTGGGTTCCGTCGACGCGCTTAGCTTCCTCGGTATCGGTCCGCAGGTCGCCTATGATCCCTTCGTCTTGATCAACAACGGCACCTATGTGCTGACCGATGTCCAGAGCTCCAGCCTGCCCTTCCCAGGGGACTGGACGGTGAACGAGAAGGTCTACACCGGTTATCTGCGTGCCGATCTCGACACCACGCTCGGCGCCGTTCCCATGACGGGCAATATTGGCGCGCAACTGGTGTTCACCGATCAGTCGTCCGATGGCTTCAACTCGCCGGGCGGCATCGGGGCGGCGCGCACGCCCGTCACGGACGGCGCGAAATATGCCGACTTCCTGCCGAGCGCGACTTTCAACTTCGATCTTGCCGACAGGCTCAAGCTTCGCCTGGGCGCTGCGCGCACGCTGACCCGCGCGCGCATGGACCAGCTCAATGCCTCGCAAAATGCCGGAATTGCCAACACTCCGCCGGCGGCGGGCAGCGGCGGCTTCAACAGCATCTTCTCGGGCGGTGGCGGCAATCCCAAGCTGCGGCCGTACCGGGCCTGGAGCGTCGACGCGAGCCTCGAGTATTACTTTGGCGGCGCCGGCTATGTCGCGGTCGCAACCTATTACAAGTGGCTGGAAGATTTCGTAAATCCGAACGCGGTGGTCATCAGAGACTTCTCCTATCTCGTTCCTTCGCTGACCCCAGCGCAACGGGCTGCCTTCCTCGCCACCGGCAGCAACACTTTCGGTCTCGTCGGCGGCCCCGACAACACGGCGGAAGGGCACATCTTCGGTGTCGAAGCCACGGCATCGATACCCTTCAGCCTGTTCTCGAGCGCGCTGGATGGTTTCGGTTTCCAGACCAGCGGCTCCTACACCGACAGCCAGCTCACGGTCTTCAACCGCGAAAACACCAACACCTTCGATGTGACGGTGCCGGGCCTTTCGGAGTGGGTTGTCAACTCGACGGTCTATTTCGAGAAATCGGGCTTCGAAGCGCGGGTGAGCCATCGCTTCCGCACGGGCTATTTGGCGGAGTTCATCGGCATCTCCGCGAGCCGCGATTTCCGCCAGACCTATGATGAATCGATCTTCGACGCGCAGATCGGCTATCGTTTCCAGACCGGAAGCGCGCTCGAAGGGCTGTCGATCACTCTGCAGGCGCTCAACCTGACGGACGAGCCCTTCATCAACTACATCAACGACGATCCCGAGCAGATCATCGACTACGAGCGGTATGGCCGGACCTATCTGATCGGCTTGTCCTACCGCCTGTAATTCGGCACGGCGGGGCGCGGCGCGGGGCTATGCCCGGCGCGGTTCCCCGCCGCCCCTGTCGCGGGGAAGCCCATGAGTATCGAACGCCTGCAATCCCTGGTCATCCTCGGCGGCGGAACCGCCGGCTGGATGACAGCCGCCGCGCTCGCGCGGTTTGCCCCGCATCTCGCGGTCACGCTGGTCGAGAGCGACGCCATCGGCACGGTCGGTGTGGGCGAGGCGACGATCCCGCAGATCCACCTGTTCAACTCGGCGCTCGGCTTCGACGAAGCGGAATTCCTGCGCGAGACCAAGGGCAGCTTCAAGCTCGGCATCGAATTCGCAGGCTGGAACCGCGAGGGCGACAGCTACATGCACGCTTTCGGCGCCATCGGGCGTCCGGCGGGCCTGCTGCCGTTCCAGCATCACTGGCTGCGCGCGAAGCAACTGGGCTTCGCCAAGCCGCTGATCCGCTACTCCGCCAACGAGTTGGCGGCGCGCACCATGCGCGTGCAACATGGCGCCCGCGCTCCCGGCGCGCCGGAACTTCCCTACGCCTACCATTTCGACGCGGCGCTCTATGCCGGTTACCTGCGCCGCTATGCCGAGGCGCGGGGCGTCACCCGCGTCGAAGGTCAGGTCGCCTCGGTCGAGCGAGTAGGCGAGAGCGGAGATATTGCCGCCCTGCTGCTCGATGGGGATCGCCGCGTCGCCGGCGATTTCTTCATCGATTGCTCCGGCTTCCGCGCCCTGCTGATCGAGGGCGAACTGGCCGCCGGCTACGACAATTGGACCCGCTGGCTGCCCTGCGACCGGGCCATGGCCGTGCCTTGCGCCAGCGGCGGCGATTTCACCCCCTACACGCGCTCGACCGCGCGCGCGGCCGGCTGGCAATGGCGCATTCCGCTGCAGCATCGCATCGGCAACGGCTACGTCTATTCGAGCGCGCATATCTCCGACGAAGAGGCGGCCGCCACGCTGCTCGCCAATCTGGATGGCGCGCCGGAGGCCGATCCGCGGCCCCTGCGCTTCACCACCGGCATGCGGCGGCGGCATTGGGTGGGCAATTGCCTCGCCATCGGGCTGTCGGCCGGCTTTCTCGAACCGCTTGAATCGACCTCGATCCATCTCGCGCAAAGCGCCATCAGCCGCTTCCTGGCCGTCATGCCTAAGACTACGCCGGAGCCCGCCATCATCGACTGGTTCAACGCCCAGGCAGAATTCGAATGGAGCCGGGTGCGCGATTTCATCATCCTGCATTACTGGGCCAACGACCGGCGCGGCGAGCCGTTCTGGGATGAGCGCCGCAGCATGGAACTGCCCGAAACGCTTCAGGCAAAGCTCGCGCAATGGCAGGCCAGCGGCTTCATTCACCGCGAGCACGAGGAGCTGTTCACGGAAGTGGGTTGGTTCCAGGTTCTTGCTGGACAGGAGGTCGAAGCGCGGGGCTACAACCCGATGGCCGACGCCCTGCCCGAAACCGAATTGCGTAGCCTGCTCGACGGCACCGAAGCCGCCATGGTCGAAACCGTGCGGCAATTGCCGCGCCATCTGGATGTGCTCGGGGCCCTCGTCGCCGGGCAAAAGGAACCCGCTTGATGAAGACTGTCGCCGCCGCCGCGCTCGCCGCCCTGCTGACGGGCACTGCGCTTGCCCAGCCCGCTGCCGATTTCCGCCAGCGCGCGCCGAGCGAGGAGGTGGTCTACTTCGTCCTGCCCGATCGCTTCGCCAATGGCGATCCCAGCAACGACCGTGGCGGGATCAGAGGCGATCGGCTCAAGACCGGCTTCGACCCTTCGGCAAAAGGCTTCTTCCACGGCGGCGACCTCAAGGGCCTCAAGGACAAGCTGCCTTATCTGAAGGGCATGGGCGTCACCGCGATCTGGTTCGCGCCCATCTTCCAGAACAAGCCGGTGCAGGGGCCGAGCGGCGACGAGAGCGCGGGATACCACGGCTATTGGGTGACCGATTTCACCCGGCCCGACGCGCATTTCGGCACCCGTGCCGAGTTCAAGGCCTTCGTCGATGCCGCCCATGGCATGGGGATGAAGGTCTATATGGACATCATCACCAACCACACGGCCGATGTGATCCGCTACGCCGATGGCGATGCGACAAACTACGAATACCGCAGCCGGGGCGATTATCCCTATTCGACGCGGGGGAAGGTGGATGGCCCAAGGATCAACCCCGGCTTCATGGGTGATGAGGATTCAAGCGAGGCGAATTTCGCCCGGCTGACCGACCCGAACTATGCCTATCAGCCTGTCGTGCCTGCGGCCGAGAAGAACGCAAAGGTCCCGGCCTGGCTGAACGATCCGATCTACTATCACAATCGCGGCAACAGCAGCTTCACTGGCGAAGACAGCCGCTTCGGCGATTTCTCCGGCTTGGATGACTTGTTCACCGAGCATCCGCGCGTGCGTCAGGGGATGATCGATATCTACGGCGCCTGGATCGATGATTTCGGGATCGACGGCTTCCGCATCGACACCGCGCGCCATGTCGACCCCGGCTTCTGGCAGGTGTTCGTGCCCGCCATGCTCGAACGCGCGCGCGCCAAGGGCATTCCGAACTTCGCCATGTTCGGCGAGGTCTTCAAGGATATCCCTCAAAACGGCTATATCGCCGAATACACTCGTCGCGACAAACTGCCACAGGTGCTCGATTTCGCGTTCCAGGCGACGGTCCGTGAGGTTCTGGGCAAGGGCAAGGGCACCGTCGTGCTCGCACAACTCTTCGACGGCGATGTGCTCTACGAGGGCGGCGAGGCGGCGGCGCTTAACTTGCCGACCTTCCTCGGCAACCATGACATGGGTCGCTTCGCCTGGCTGGTGCAGCAGGACCGCAAGGGCATCAGCCAGGAGGAACTGCTGAGCCGGACCCTGCTCGCCCATGCCATGCTGATGACGCTGCGCGGCGCGCCAGTCATCTACTACGGCGACGAGCAGGGATTTGTCGGCGCGGGCGGCGACCAGCTTGCGCGCGAGGACATGTTTCCGAGCAAGACCGCAGTTTACAACGCCATCGACCTGATCGGGACCGATGCCACCACGGCGCAGGCGAACTTCGACACCGATCATCCGCTCTACCGCCTGATATCCGAGATGGCCAAGTTACGGGCCGCGCATCCGGCGCTGCGCAAGGGCCGGCAGGTCACGCGGCATTACGAGCAAACCGAGGGCCTGTTCGCCGCCAGCCGGATCGATGACGCGAGTGGGGAAGAGGTGCTGGTGGTCTTCAACACGGCTCCCCAGCCACGCGCCGCCAATATCGCGATTGGCTATGACGTGACGGGCTTCCGTCGGCTTCAGGGCCGTTGCCCCGCCGCAGTGACCGCCCCCGGGAGCGCACGCTTCGAGCTGCCTGCCTTCGGCTGGGTCGTCTGCAAGGTGGGGAAGGCGGCGCAGTGACTCACATGGAGCCTCTTGTGCCGGCCGAGACGGACAGCCACCCCTGGTGGCGCGGCGCGGCCATCTATCAGATTTATCCCCGCAGCTTCATGGACTCGAACGGGGACGGGATCGGCGATCTCCCCGGCATCACGCAGCGGCTCGATCACGTCGCCGGCCTGGGCGTCGATGCGGTCTGGATCAGCCCCTTCTACACCAGCCCGATGAAGGATTTCGGCTATGACGTGGCCGATTATCGCGGTGTCGATCCGATTTTCGGCACGCTCGCCGATTTCGACGCGCTGGTGGAGCGCGCCCATGCGCTGGGGCTGCGGGTGCTGATCGATCAGGTCTATTCGCACACTTCGGACCAGCACGCCTGGTTCGAAGAAAGCCGCCAGGATCAAACCAATCCCAAGCATGATTGGTATGTCTGGGCCGATGCCAAACCGGATGGCTCGCCGCCGTCGAACTGGCAGTCCGTATTCGGGGGTCCCGCGTGGACGTGGGATGCCCGGCGCGGGCAGTATTACCTGCACAATTTCCTGAGCAGCCAGCCGCAGCTCAACGTGCATCGGCCCGCGGTGCAGGATGCCTTGCTGGATGTGGCGCGTTTCTGGCTCGATCGCGGGGTCGATGGCTTCCGCATCGATGCGCTCAATTTCGCCATGCATGACCCGATGCTGCGCGACAATCCGCCCGCGCCGCAGTCCGACCGGCCGCGGACGCGTCCTTTCGACTTCCAGCAGCGGCTCTACAATCAGAGCCACCCCGGAATAGTCGGCTTCGTAGCCCGTATCCGCGAAGTCACCGACTGCTATGACGGCATCTTCACCGTCGCCGAAGTCGGCGGCGATGATGCGATCCGCGAGATGCAGGCATTCACGCGGGGCGAGGACCATCTCAACTCGGCATACGGCTTCAATTTCCTCTACGCCGATGCCCTGCGCCCCCAGACAATCTGCGCCGCCCTTGCCGAATGGCCCGACACTTCCGACACAGGCTGGCCGAGCTGGGCCTTCGAAAATCACGACGCCCCCCGCGCGCTCAGCCGCTGGTGGCCGGCCCATCATCGCGAAGCCGCAGCCCGGCTCAAAATGCTGCTGCTGATCGCCTTGCGCGGGAACATCATCCTCTATCAGGGCGAGGAATTGGGGCTGAACCAGGTGGATATTCCGTTCGAAATGCTCCACGATCCAGAGGCAATCGCGAACTGGCCGCTGACACTCAGCCGTGACGGCGCGCGCACACCCATGCCCTGGCTTGCCGATGCACCGGATGCCGGCTTTGGGTCTCTCGAGCCGTGGTTGCCAGTAGGAGCTGAAAATGCGGCGCGGGCGGTGGACCGGCAGGAGGCCGTTCCTTTCTCGCTGCTCAACCATACCCGCGCCATGTTGGCACTGCGCAAGGCTCATCCAGCCCTGCACCACGGAGCGGTGACGGCCTGCCGGGCCGAGGGCGACTTGCTGGTGCTTGAGCGCAGCAGTGGCAGCGAAAGACTGCGTGTGCTGGCCAATTTTTCCGAGGAGACGATCATGCTGGACGAAGGCCTAGCCGCAGGCGACGTGGTCGCTTCGATCAATGACGCGACACCGGGTGAGCTGCCCCCTTTCGCGGCGCTGGTGGTGTCGCTGTGATGCGCCCGCTCCTGCTTACAGCGCTGCTGCTGGGCACCGCAGCCCCCGCCTGGGCTGCGACCGTCTCTTCACCGGATGGCCGGATCGTTGTGACGGTGGACGTCGATAACGAAGGCAAGCCGTTTTACGAGGTTGCGCTCGCCGGCAAACCGCTGATCGCTCGCTCGCAGCTCGGGTTCAACTTCACCGATGAAGACCCCCTGCGCCGCAACATGAAGGTGGAAGGGGAAAGCCGGGCTCAGGCTGACACCCGATGGGAGCAGCCGTGGGGCGAGCGGCGCTGGGTGGCTGACAAGCACAATGAGCTGGCGGTCATGCTTGTCGAAACCACGGCCAATCCACGCCGGCTGACGGTGCGGGTGCGCGCCTTCGATAACGGCATCGGCTTCCGTTACGAATTCCCCGAGCGAGCGGCAAAGCCCGAGACTCGCATCGCGGAGGAACTGACCGAGTTCGTCATCGCGCCTGAAGGGACGGCGTGGTGGATTCAGGCAGGCGACTGGAACCGCTACGAGCAGATTTACCAGCAGACGCCAATCACTTCGGTTTCGATGGCGCACACGCCGATCACCATGCGCCTCGCCGACGGCACGCACCTCTCCTTCCACGAAGCTGCCCTGGTCGATTATTCCGGCATGTGGATGCAGCGCCTTACCGATCAGCGCTTTCGCGCGCATCTTTCACCTTCTAGCCGGGGCGCAAAGGTGGTGCGCAGCGGAGCTTTCACCACCCCCTGGCGCGCTATCCGCATCGCTCCCACCGCGGCCGGGCTGGTGGAGAACGATCTCGAGCTGAACCTCAATGAGCCCAACAAGCTCGGTGATGTCAGCTGGTTCAAGCCTTCCAAATACATCGGTATTTGGTGGGGCATGATCAGCGGCAAGTGGAGCTGGGCCCAAGGGCCGCAGCATGGCGCGACCACGGCCCGGACCAAGGAGTATATCGACTTCGCCGCCAGGCATGGCTTCCGGGGCGTGCTGGTCGAGGGTTGGAACTATGGCTGGGATGGCCAGTGGTTCGGCAATGGCCGCGACTACAGCTTCACCAAGCCCTACCCCGATTTCGACCTCAAGGCCGTGACCGACTATGCCCGCAAGAAGGGCGTTCGGTTGATCGGCCACCACGAGACCGGCGGCAATATCGACGTTTACGAGCGCCAGCTGGCCGATGCCATGAAGCTCTATGGCGATCTGGGCGTCGATGTCGTCAAAACCGGCTACGTCGCCGATGCGGGCGGCATCATCTCCTGTAATGCCGACATAGAGCTGCCCTGCGCCGGGCAGGTGATGGAATGGCACGATGGCCAACGCCAGGTGCAGCACCATCTGCGCGTGGTGGAGGAAGCGGCGAAGAACCGTGTTGCGGTCAATCCCCATGAGCCGGTGAAGGACACGGGGCTTCGCCGGACCTATCCCAATTGGGTCGCGCGCGAAGGTGCACGGGGGCAGGAATACAATGCCTGGTCGCCCTTCGCCAACGGGCCCGACCATGAGCCGACGCTGGTCTATACTCGGATGCTTTCGGGCCCGATGGACTATACGCCCGGAGTACTGAGCGTGACGGGCGGCAATGGTGTTCCGATGGCTTCGACAGTGGCGAAGCAGCTCGGACTATACCTCGCGATCTATTCGCCGATCCAGATGGCTGCCGATTTCATCGAGAGCCTGGCGGCGCATCCTCGTGAGCTCGAGTTCATCAAGGCGGTGCCGGCCGATTGGGCGGAGAGCCGACTGATCGCCGGAGAGGTCGGCGATTACGCGATCTTCGCGCGCAAGGATCGCAATAGCCAGGACTGGTATGTCGGCGGTATCAATGATGCCACTGCGCGCGAGGTAACGGTCAATTTCGATTTTCTCGATCCCGGCAAGACCTATCGAGCCACGATCTGGAAGGACGGCGAAGGGGCGACTTTCGAAACCGAGGCACGGCATCGCATTGCTTATGATCGCAAGACAGTGAGGAAAGGCGACACGCTCACGCTCTGGCTGGCCCCCGGTGGCGGGGCGGCGGTTCGGCTCCGGCCGGGGCGGTGACCGCGACGCCGCCAAGGGTGGTCATCCTCGGGGGAGGCAGCGCTGGTTGGATCACCGCCTGCCTCCTCGCGAAGGAGTGGGGCGCCGATCGCATCACCGTGATCGAGAGCCCGGAAATCGGCATAATTGGCGTCGGCGAGGGCTCTACGCCGCAGCTCAAAGCCTTCTTCGACCACCTCGGTATTGAAGAGGCCGAATGGATGGCGGCCTGCGACGCTACCTACAAGCTCGGCATTCGCTTCACCGGCTGGAGCGAACGACCGGGCTTCGAGAGCTATTTCCATCCCTTTCCAAGTCCGATCGACCTGCATACCGAACCCGGTTTCGTCCAGAACTGCACCTTGGCGAGACGCGGCTTTCAGGTCCCGGCTCACCCTGACAGTTGGTTTTTGGCGACCCGACTTGCCGAGCAAGGAAAGCGCCCGCATCCCGTGGCCAGCTTCCCGTTCCCACCGAGCTACGGCTATCACTTCGATGCCTACAAGCTGGGCGCCTATCTTCGCGACTGGGCGGCAGCGCGCGGTGTCACTCATCTTGCGCGCAAGGTCGTGGAGGTAGCGCTGGACGATGCCGGCAATATCGCAGCGCTGGTACTCGACGGGGGTGACCGCGTTGCTGGCGACATCTTTGTGGACTGCTCGGGCTTTCGCGCGGTCATCGCTCAAGAGGCGCTGGGCGAGCGCTTTGTCTCCTATGCCGACGCGCTCTGGGCAGATCGTGCGGTGGTGCTGCCGACAGCGCCGCCAGCAGACTTCAAACCGCAAACCGATTCGGTGGCGCTGTCGGCTGGCTGGCGTTTCGCCATTCCGCTGACTACGCGCACCGGCAACGGCTACGTCTATTCAAGTCGGTATATTGCCGACGACGATGCGGAAGCAGAGCTTCGCGCCGCGGTCGGCGCCGATCCCGAGGTTGCTAGCCGCCTGCTCAAGCTCAAGGTAGGCCGCGTGGAGCGAAGCTGGAGTGGCAACTGTCTCGCGGCCGGTCTCGCCCAAGGGTTTGTCGAGCCGCTAGAGGCGACCGCCCTGCATATCGTGATCGCCACCGCTCTTGAATTTGTGCAAGCCTATGCTGGCGGCGGATTCACCCATCGACAGCGTGACAGGTTCAACGCGAGCATCGCCGCACGCTATGACGGTATCCGCGACTACATCGTCGCTCATTACCGGATGAACCAGCGCAGGGACACGGCATACTGGCGCGATTGCGCGACCAATCAGACACTGCCCGATGGTCTGAAAGCGATGATGACCGCCTGGTTCACCCATGAGGACATCGCAGTCGCGAATTCGCAGATCAACGGCGCCAGCGCGGCCTATTCGGCAATGAGCTGGAATTGCCTCTTCGCCGGGTATGGAACTTTTCCACCCGAATCCAAGTGCGTGCCATTGCCCGACCATTTGGCGGCCTTCGATCCAAGTGCTACCGCCCAGACGATTGCCGCTTGCGCTCAAAATTTTGCGCGGTGAGAACAAGCGCGCAGACAATTCGTCGGGGCTGACCCGCGACGCGAAAGGTGCCGGCGAAATGCTCGCTCAACAGACCTGCGCTCAATCGACGATGAGCCTCTGATGGCAGTTTTCAACTGCGCCGATCCGCGCGCATATGGTTTCGACGGAGACCGGCTTGCCCGGGTCGACCGGTTCCTTGCCGAGCACTACATCGCGCCCGGCAAGCTTCCGGGCATCCAGCTTCTCGTCGCGCGCGACGGCCAGCCGGTTCATTATCTCCACGATGGCGTTCTGCGGGCAGACGGTGCGCCCATGCGTGGGGACGCCCTGCTGCGCATTGCGAGCATGACCAAACCCGTCACCTCGATCGCCTTCATGCAGCTGGTTGAGCAGGGCCAGGTTGCCCTCGACGAACCCATCGCACGTGTACTGCCCGAGCTGGGGACGGTGGGCGTTTATGCCGGTGGGGGCGGGGCGGTGCCCTTCGCACCCCCAACGCCCACCCGGCCGATCCGCTTCGTCGACCTACTCACCCATATGTCGGGCCTCACCTATGGGCTTCAGAACCGCACCAGCATCGATGCCGCCTATCGAGAGGTAGAACTCGACTTCGCGCGCGATCAGCACACCAGCGACGAATATCTCGCGCATCTGGCGCGCTGCCCACTGGAGTTCGAGCCGGGAACTGGGTGGAATTATTCGGTCGCGACCGATGTGCTGGGAATTGCGGTCGAGCGGCTGAGCGGGCTGCAGCTCGGCGAATATTTCGAGCGCCATATTTTTGCTCCGCTCGGAATGGTCGACACTGGCTTTGAGGTTGCTTCAGGGCAAGACAACCGCCTCGGCGATGCTTGGAGCTATCAACCTGGAAGGCCGCCCAAGCTCGTTGATCGCGGGGCGAGCAGCAAGCTGCTGGGCACGGCGAGGTTCCACAGCGGCGGAGGCGGGCTGGTTAGCACGATCGGCGATTACCACCGCTTTGCGGCGATGCTGCTCAACAAGGGCGAACTGGACGGTGCGCGCATCATCGCGCCCAAGACTCTCGCGCTCATGACCAGCAATTTCCTTCCCGGCGGAGCGGACCTCGCCAGCGTCAGCCGCAGCCTGTTTTCCGAAAGCACCAGCGCGGGCTCCGGTTTCGGCTTGGGCTTCGCAATGGTTGTGGACCCGGCCAGGACGCTGATGCCGGCGAGCCGAGGCGAGTTCTATTGGGGCGGCGCCTATTCAACCGCATTTTTCGTCGATCCGGTGGAAGGCGTCACTATGGTTTTCATGACGCAACTATACCCTAGCAGTGCCTATCCCGTGCGTCGCCAGCTCAAGACGTTGATCTATTCGGCACTGGTTGAGAGCCGCGCCTGACGCCGCGCTTCACGTTACGGTGTCAGCCAACAACCAACTGATCACCCCAAGCGCCGCGACGCTGGCCAGCCAAATTCCCGCGATCCAGGCAATCCGCTGCCGCACAGGCAAAAGGTCGGCTTCACCACTGCGGTGTACATCGCCAGCTAATCCGCTTCCCGATCGAGTGGTATCCCTACGGTCCACCTTTCCACGTCCGCCACCAAGCCGGACGCCATCAGCCGATAGCGCGCAAGATGGTTAATGCAACAAAGATCAACGCCCAGAAAATGTGAGAGCAGCGAGGCGGGCAGTGGGTGCGACAGGGCTGGAACCTTCCGACATTCGCCGTCATTGGGACGCCGTCGCAAGCAATGGAGATTCGCGAGATGCTGGAACATGTCCCTGCCTGGCTCGGCAAGGTGCTGCGCAACGTTCGCGCCGGGCATGGCGGACTGGCGATCGCAAGGCTCGGTGGCGAGGAAGCGCTGCACAAGGGCGGGTTCCGGCTGATGAGCGCGGCCTTCGTCGATGGCGAAGCGCTGGATCCGATGTTCACCGCCGACGAGGAGGACGCTTGCGCACCTCCTCTGGAATGGAGCGCGCCGCCGCCCGGCACAAAGGCGCTTGTCCTCATCGTTGAGGACCCGGATGCGCCCGGTTCAATGCCCTTCGTGCACTGGCTGGGCTGGGGGATGGAACCGCGCGCGGGCAAGCTATTCGAAGGCGAAGAGCCGCCAGTGATGGGGCAAAACTCCTACCTCAAAACGGAATGGCTCGCACCCGACCCGCCGACCGGCCACGGCAAGCACGACTATGTGTTTCAGCTATTCGCGCTTGATTGCCCGCTCGATCTAGCTGCGGGAAGCGGGCGTGACGCCGTCATGGACGAGGCCGATGGTCATGTGCTCGCCGCTGCCGTGCTAACCGGGACCTATGAGCGACGCTGAACGGCGGCGTCGCTATTGGTGTGCGGCGCTCCTGCGATCGGGCGCGGAAATGCTTCGCAATACGTGGCTTCAATCTTCCAGGATCATGGCGCCAAACCGCCAGCCGAAGACCCAGCGAATTTCGGCCCTGACCTTTCCCCGGTCCGGCAGGTCGGCGATGACGATGGTATTGAGCGGCAGCCGCTCCTCGCATTCGCACATAAAACCTCGCTCGGAGAGATTGCCCAGCCGAGCGGCCAGTTCGCGGCCGCAGCCGTCATCGATAACGATGTCGCAGTCGAGTTCCCACCGCTCGGCGCGGTGGCGATAGACCGGTTGTTCTAGGGCAAGGTGAGCCATATTCGGCCGTTCTTACCGGGGGACCGTTGCGATTTCCTTGTCGCGCTCGGCGGCAAGGCGCCGTGACATCACGGCGCCAGCCTGATCACCACCGACATTATATCGATCCCGGCTTAAAAGTGCCGGCGGATCAGTAGATTTCGAACAATCCGGCCGCGCCCATGCCGCCACCCACGCACATGGTCACCACGCCATATTTGGCGCCCATGCGCTTGCCTTCGAGCAGCACATGTCCCGTGCAGC
>ERZ1066119.676-NODE-676-length-21701-cov-7.951030_pt1 | contig 21701 bp, 19 predicted proteins | sample MGYA00382766_ERZ1066119 | MGnify/ENA primary metagenome ERZ1066119 (study PRJEB33369, sample SAMEA5778349) | biofilm metagenome | biome: Industrial cooling water; feature: Water cooling tower basin; material: Biofilm | place: United Arab Emirates | collected...
CGAACATGTCGCGGACGCGGCTCGCGCCGACGCCGACGAACATCTCGACGAAGTCCGAGCCCGAGATGGTGAAGAAGGGCACGCCCGCCTCACCCGCGATGGCGCGGGCGAGCAGCGTCTTGCCGGTGCCGGGCGAGCCGACCAGCAAGGCGCCCTTGGGGATCTTGCCACCCAGCCGGGCGAAGCGGCCCGGATCCTTGAGGAATTCGACGATCTCCTGCAATTCCTCGCGCGCTTCGTCGATGCCGGCGACGTCGGCAAAAGTCACGCGCCCTTCCTTGGGCGTCAGCACCTTGGCCCGGCTCTTGCCGAAGCCCATCGCGCCGCCGCCGGCATTCTTCTGCATCTGCCGCATGATGAAGAAGCTGATGCCGAGGATAAGGATGAACGGCAGCGAGTTGATCAGCAGGATCATCCAGAAGCTCGACTGTTCCGCCTCGCGCGCCTGGACCTGCACGCCGCGCTGGAGCAGCCGGTCGGTGACCTGCGCATCGGCCGGAGCGGTGGTGCGAAAGGCCTCGCCGTTCGCAAGCTTGCCGGTGATCACCTGATTGCCCGACTGGGTGGTCGAGGTCGTCACCTGGCGGACATTGCCCTCGTCCACCTGGCGGACGAAGTCCGAATAAGCGATGGGGTTGCCGGCCTGGGCCTGGCTGCCGCCCCCCACCATCTGCGCGAACAGCACCAGGCCGAACAGCACGCCGACCCAGATCAGCAGGCTCTTGGTCCAGGGATTGCCGGCGGGCTTCTTGTTCTTGTCGTCCATGGCCCGCAATGTAGGGAAGCGCTCCGCCCGCGCCTAGAGGGCCGTTCGCCGCGGGGCTTGAGAGCGGAACCGGAGACTCGTTTCGGCGCTTCGGCTGCACAGTTCGTCTCGGTCCTCACCCAAGTGCTTGTGCCGCAACGAAACGCCCCCCTATCGTTAAGGAACTGTTGAGCCGATCGCCGCATGATCCGCGGGACATCGGTTTCTCCTTTCTTCGATGGAGCCAAGATGCGCGTTCTCGCCCTGCTGGCCTCGATTCTGGTTCTCGGCCTTGCTCAGCCGTCGGAGGCGGCGACCAGTCCGCGCCTGCAGCCCCTCGAGCAACAGCTCGCCACGCTTCTTGCCGACCGCTCGGGCGATGTGGGCGTTGCCGCACTCGACCTGGCGACGGGCGAAACGGTGTCGATCAACGGGGAGCGCGCCTATCCGATGGCGTCGACCATGAAGGTGGCGGTGGCCGCCGCCTATCTCGACCAGGTGGAGCATGGCCGGCGGACCCTTGACCAGCGGATCGGCGGCCAGACCGCACGGGCGCTGATCGACGCCATGATGATCCGCTCCAGCAATCCGGCGACGGACCTGCTGATCAACAATCTCGGCGGGCCCAAGGCCATTCAGGACTGGCTCGACCACAACCAGATCAAGGGCGTGCGGGTCGACCGCACCATTGCCCGCCTGCTCGCCGATCGCCGCGACCTGTGGGACCAGCGCGACAGCGCTACCCCGCTCGCCATGGTATCGATGCTCCGCACGCTGGAGCGGGGCAATGTCCTGACCCCCGCCAAGCGCTCCTACCTGATGGACGTGATGGCCCGCTGCGCCACCGGCCGCAATCGCATCCGCGGCCTGCTGTCGGGCGTTCCGGTCGCCCACAAGACGGGCACGCTCAACAATTACACCAGCGACGTCGGCTTCATCACGCTGCCCGATGGCCGCCGCCTGGCCGTAGCCTTCTTCGCTCGCGGCGGCGCCGACCGGCCTACCACCATCGCCAAGGCCGCCCGCGCCATCTACGACGGCTTTGCCGGCTGGCTCCGCAGCGCCACCTTCGCCGACAGCATGAGCCGGGCGATCAGCGCCAACTAGGCTCTGCGGCGCGGCGGGGCGGGGGACAGCCGCCACGCCGCTCCACCTTCGAGCTTGATCCCGCCGAGCGTGCAGGCGGCGCCGCCGCGCAGCCGGGCCAGCGCCCGCTCGACGTCCGTTCCGCGCGGCTCCGCGACGCCGAACTGCTTGAGGCCGGCCAGCAGCAAGCGCCGCTGAAGCTCAGGGGGAAGGTCGCCCGCCGACAGGAGGAGCGCCGGCCCGTCCTGCCGCAGCCGCTCGGCGGCAAGCCCAGCCACCGTCCATTGCAGCGCCTCCTCCGCTTCGCCCAGCGCCGCAGCCGAGCGGGCCAGCCGCAAGGGATCGAGCAGGCCGTCCGTCCCCAGCAGCGCCCGAACCCGGGTCCGATCGTGCCGCCCGTCATGGTTGGAAGGATCGTCGACCGGCTTCAGCCCCGCTGCCTCGACCAGCGCAACGAGTTCCGATTTCCTCAAGTCGAGCAGGGGCCGGATCAGCCTGACCCCCGGCATCAGCGGCCGCTGCTCCCGCACCCCGGCGAGACCGGCAAGCCCGCTGCCGCGCGCCAGCCGCATGAGCAGCGTCTCGGCCTGATCGTCGGCATGGTGAGCAGTCGCGATGGCGCATAGCCCGCGCTGCCGGGCCCACCCGCCAAGCGCCTCGTAGCGAGCCTCGCGCGCCTGGCGCTGGCTGCTTGCACCCGCCGGAACGGTGACCGGGAAGATGCTGTGCTTGACCCCCATCCGGGCGCAGACCTCGGCTACCATTGCCGCTTCCGCCCCGCTCTCGGGCCGCAAGCCATGATCCACCGTGGCGGCTTCGACCTCCCCGGGCCTCGCTGCAGCGGCGAGCAGCAGCAGGGCCAGGCTGTCCGGCCCGCCGGAAACGGCGAGGCCGAGAGAGCCTTGCGGACAAAGGCGGTCGAGGGCGGTAGCAAATCTGTGCTCCGGCGAAAGCCGGAGCCCACTGCCCTCGTCCGTCACCTCAAGAACACTGGGCTCCGGCCTTCGCCGGAGCGCAGCGGCTCAGCATCCCGCCGTCCGCTTGGCACCCGGCAGCAGCCGCTGGAGCTCGGCCCGCATGGTCGCGCCATAGACTTCCTCCAGCTCGGCATAGGCCTTGCAGGCCTGCTGCGGCTGCTTCAGCGCCATCAGCGACTGGCCGAGATAGAAGAGGCTGTCGGCCGCGCGCTCGCCCCGCGGGTTGCCGCGATAATTGGCGAGCAGCGCTTCGGCCGCAGCGCGCGGCTGGCCGCTGTCGAGCAGGGCGCGCCCGGCAAGGTTGTTGGCCCAGCTGACCCGGCGGTGGCCAGGAAAGCTCGACGCCATGGCGCGCAGGGCAGCGACCGCCTCGCCATATCTTTTCTGCTCCCACAGGCGGAAGCCGACGTCATAGGCGGCTTCCCCGTCGGCCACCACATCGCCCGTGCGGGCGGGGCGGACCGGCGCCGGTGTCGGCGCTTCGGCGCGCGGGGTTGGGCGATTCTCGGCCGGCCGCTCCGGCACCGCCTCCGCCACGGCGGACTCCCCGGCCTCGGCCGCGCCCGCCGGCTCGGCCGTCTCGAGCCGGCGAAGGCGGGTGTCGAGGTCGGTGCGCATCCGCGCAAGCTCGGTCTCGAGTGTCGCGACCCGGTTGCCATTCTCCTCGGCCAGCCGGGTCATCTCGGCCAGCTGCCGTTCGAGCGCGTCGATCCGGTTGGACAGGGCGACCACCACCACCTGGCTCGCGGCCGGGCTGTCGTCGACCCCGGCGGTGTCGGCCGGCTGGCCGCGCGGAAAGACCTGCCGCTGCAGCTGCCGGGTCTGCCGCTCCAGGCGATCGATCCGTTGTTCGGGCGTCGGCTGCCGCGGCTGGGCGGCCGCGGGAACGGCGAGGGAAAGGGCAGAAAGGGCGAGGAACAGGTTGCGCATCATGGATCGGTTCGTGTCGGTCCCAAGCTTGCCGGTCAATGAATTAGCGGGCAGCCGAAGGAACCGCGGGTGCAGGCGTTGCCGCCGGGCCACGCAGCAGATCGGCGGGAGCCAGGCTGACGTTGCTCACCGTCGTGTCGGCCGCTCCCACGGCAGGCGCAGTGGCGCTGCCGACCGCGATCCGGATCGACTGCGGCCGCCCGGTGCGGAGCACGGGCGCGGCTGCCGTCGCCGGCACTTCATAGCTCTGGCCGGCGGCAAGCTCGCCCTGGAACAGGGTACGGCCGCCACGCTCGCTGACCTGGATCCAGGCCGGCTCGTTGGCAGTGATCACCACCGGGCCAGATACCGCGGCAGGAGCCGGGGAAGGCGCCGCGGCCGGTGCCTGCGCCGGGGCAGCTTCCTCGATCGCGGGAACCTCGTCCGGCGCGTTCAGCTCGCGGTTGCGCAGCAGCAGAAAGGCCGCGGCCACTGCCACCAGCGCGAGCAGCGCGGCAATCACCAGCCAGCGCGGCATGACCTTGGCGGGATCGGCCGGCTCGAACACCTGCGCTTCGGGCCGCGGGACCAGATTGCCGGTGCCAAGCTCGCTTCGCAGGTCCTCGGCGATGGCGTGGCGGTCGAGCCCCAAGACCCCGGCATAGCTCTTGGCGAAACCGATGGTGTAGGTGGGGGCGGGAAGCCGGCTCCAGTCCGAAGCCTCGAGGCTTTCGAGATGGCGGGTCGGAATGCGGGTGCGCGACGCCACGTCCTCGAGGCTGATGCCCTGCGCCTCGCGTGCCGCCCGGAGCTGCTCGCCGGCCGTACGCGCCGGCCCTGTCACTTCGTCCACCACGATGATCCCACCCCTCGCTGGAGACCTGCTGCTGAGCGCCTTGTCGCGGCGGAGGGAGCCGCCGTCAACTTGAAGCCTCAGCCGATCGCAACCTGGTGCTTGCGCGCCCACTCGGTCAGCGCCTTGCGCATGTCGCGCGGCGGACGGGCGAGCAGCTGGTCGAGCTTGGCGCGCGCCGCTCCCGCATCGAGCGAGCGGATCATCGCCTTGACCGGCCCAACCGCGGCCGGGGTGATGGAGAAGTTGGTGATGCCAAGTCCGATCAGCGCCATGGCCTCGAGCGGGCGGCCGCTCATCTCCCCGCAGACCCGCACCGGCACTCCGGCCGCTCCCGCCTCGCGCGCCACCCGGCGAAGGAAGCGGAGGATTGCCGGGCTCAACCAGTCGTAGCGCAGGGCCAGGCGCGGATCGGCGCGGTCGGCGGCGAACAGGAATTGGGTGAGGTCGTTGGTGCCGACCGACAGGAAGTTGATGCGCGGCAGCAGAAGATCGAGCATCTCGGCCAGGCTCGGCACCTCCAGCATCGCGCCATATTCGATCCGTGCCGGCCCCGGACGCCGCGCCCGCACCCACTCGACCTGGGCCTCGAACAGGGCCCGCGCTTCCTCATATTCCCACGGCTCGGAGATCATCGGGAACATGACCCGAAGCACGCGGCCCTCGGCGGCCTCGATCAGGGCGCGGGCCTGCGCCTTCATCAGCGTCGCCCGGTCGAGACTGAGGCGGAGCGCGCGCCAGCCCATGGCCGGATTCTCGGCTTCGTCGATGACGTCGGCAAGATAGGGCAGCGCCTTGTCCCCGCCGATGTCCACGGTGCGAAACACCACCGGCTTGTCGCCCGCGCTTTCGAGCACCTGCCGGTAAAGGCGATATTGCGCGTCGCGCCCGGGCAAGGCGGCGGAAACGAGGAACTGGAATTCGGTGCGGAACAGGCCGATCCCGTCCGCTCCCACGGCCTCCAGCCCGGCGCTGTCCTCGGCCAGTCCGGCATTGACCATCAAAGTCGTGCGCAGTCCGTCGCGGGTGATCGGCGGGAGCGAGCGGATGGCGGCGAACTCGGCGCGGCGGCGCTGACCCATGGCCATGCGCGTGTCGAAGCTGCTCGCCACCGTCCGGGTTGGGCGCACCACCAGGCTGCCCTGGTCGCCGGCGACCAGCACCAGGTCGCCTTCGCGGGCGATATGGCCGATGTCCTTGACGCGGCCGATCACGGGAATGCCCATCGCCCGCGCGACAATGGTGACGTGGGCGGTGAGGGAGCCTTCCTCCAGCACCACCGCCTTCAGCCGCCGCCGGTCATATTCGAGCAGCTCGGCCGGCCCCAGGTTGCGCGCGATCAGCACAGTGTCGCCGGGCAGCCCCTGCTGCGCCGCCGTTCCCATCCGCCCGCTGACGATCCGCATCAGCCGGTTGGACAGGTCCTCCAGGTCGTGCATCCGCTCCTTCAGCAGCGGATCGTCGATCTCCAGCATCCGGGCGCGGGTGCGCTGCTGGACCCGCTCGATCGCCGCCTCGGCGGTAAGGCCGCTGTCGATGGCGGCATTGATCCGCCGCGACCAGCCTTCGTCATAGGCGAACATCTTGTAGGTCTCGAGGATCTCCTGATGCTCGCCGGCGGTGCCGAACTCGGCCTCGCGGGTCATGTGGTCGATCTGCTCGCGCATCTTGCGGAAGGCGGCATAGACCCGCGCCCGTTCAAGCTCGATGTCCTCGGCAACCGTATGCTCGACCACCACGCGGGGCTGGTGGAACACCGCCTCGCCCCGCGCCATGCCGGCGACGAGCTTCAGGCCGGCGAGCCGGATCATGCCCTCGCTGCGCCCGCCGCGCCGGTCGGTCCCGTCAACGAGGCGCGCGCCGGCGATCAGCTCGGACAGGACCATCGCCACCGTCTGCAGCGCCTCGATCTCCACCTCCTGATAGGCGCGCGGGTCGGCATGCTGGACGGCAAGCACGCCCACCGCCCGCTCGCGAAAGATGATCGGCACCCCGGCGAAGCTGTGGAACGCTTCCTCGCCGGTCTCGGGCCGATAAGCGAAGGCTGGGTGGCTGCTCGCCTCCGCAAGGTTGAGGATCCGCTCTTCCGCAGCGATCGTCCCGACCAGCCCCTGGCCGAGCGCCAGGCGGGTGACATGCACCGCCTCCTTCCGGAGGCCATGGGTCGCGAACAGCTCCAGCGCCGAGTCGCGCAGGAGGTAGATGGAGCAGACTTCGCTCTTCATTGCCTCGGCGATGAGGTCCACCGTCAGGTCGAGCTTGGCCTGCGCCGAGCCACGCTTGGCCATCAGCTCGTGCAGCCCGGTCAGGATCTCGCGGGCGGAAGTGGCGGCGGACGGCGGCATTGACCCAGCGCTACCAGCGTCGCCGGACAAGGCCAACCGGGGAAGCGATCCAGGATGGCCGCCCGGCCGCGCCGGAACCGACTTTTCCGACGTGCCTGGACCCGATCTGCCCCGTGCCGCGTCTAGCCCCCTAGTAACTTTCTGCTGGAGGAGCTTTCATGAATCGTTTCGCCGCCTGCCTGGCCGTTGGCACCGCCGTCCTTGTTGCATCCCCAGCGGCCGCCCAGCAGGCAAGCGGATGGAGCGGGCCCTATGTCGGCGGCCAGATCGGCTTCGGGCAGCTTCGCAAGGATGACGCCACCGTCCTGTTCGACACCGATCGCAATGGCACTTTCGGGGATACGGTGCGGACCGGCGCCGGCGCCGACGCCTTTTCACCCGGCTTCTGCGGAGGCGCGGCTTCCTCTTCTTCGCCGACCACGGGCTGCGACCGCAGCGATCGCGGTCTTGAAGGCGGCGTCCATGTCGGCTTCGACGCGGAGCTCGCCGGCTTGGTGGTCGGGATCGTCGGCGAGGCCGAGCGCCACGACCTCGACGATAGCGTGTCGTCCTTCTCGACCACGCCCGCCTTCTACACGCTGACCCGGTCCCTGCGCAGCAGCTATGGCCTGCGCGGCCGGGTCGGCGTGGCGGCCACGCCCGCGACCCTCGTTTATGCGACCGCCGGCATCGTCCGCGGCTCCTTCCGCCAGTCCTTCGCCAGCAGCAATACCGCCAACGCCTTTGAGGTCACCGATCGCCGCACCAGCGGCTGGGGCCACCGCCTGGGTGGCGGGATCGAGCAGAAGATCGGCGATCGCTTCTCCGTCGGCGCGCTCTATCTGTACAGCTCGATCAAGGATGAGGACGGCCGGATCAGCGTGACGCAGGGCACCGCACCGGCCACCAACCCCTTCCTCCTGGTCAACCCCGGCGGCACGGTGTTCCAGCGCTCGGACGACCGCTTCCAGCAGCATTCACTCAAGCTGACGGCGAGCCTCCGCTTCTAGGATCTGCTCGTCCTCTCCGTCAGCGCTGCATGATGGCGGCGATCTCCTGGTTGCGCTGGAGGTAGGTGTCGCGCCGGCAGAGGTCGTCGCCGCAGCCCTCCAGCCGCCGGAGGAAAGCGGCGCGGGTCTCCAGCAGGCGCGCGCGGCGCTGCTCGTCGCCGACGCGGAGTGACTGGTCGAAGTAGAGGTTCTGGTGCCGTTCGAGCGCTCCGAGGTCGATCGCCGGCTCTACGATGGTTGGGCGTGCGCGCGGCACGGCAAGCGCGACTTCCGCAGCACGTCCGGGCGCCGATGCCTCGCCGGTTTGCTCCCGCTCCTCCCCATTGGTCCTGAGCGGTGCCGCGACCAGCGTCGGCACTTGCGGCTCGCTCGGCGAAACCTCGACCAACTCAGGCTCGGGAACGGTGACGGGACTAGCCACGACTTCCTCCGCCACCGGAACACTGATCGCAACCGCCGCAGGCTGCGCAGCGCTGGCCGAGGCTGGAGCAGCGGCCCCGATCACCGCCGCCGGCCGGTTCAAGGCCGCATAGAGCAGGCCAGCGGTCGCAGCGGACAGGAGAAAGAAGGTGAGCCGCCCCGTTTGCCTTCGCCGCGGCGCCGGCGCCGCGCCCCCGCCGGCAGAGAAGATCATCGCCCGCTGCGCCGCCGCGCTCCGGTCGTGCGCGGCGCGGCGTGCCGGGGTCGCCAGCAGGTGGTAGGCCGCGGCGATCCGCTGGGCGCGGGAAAGGTCGGTGCCGCCCTGGTCCGGGTGGAAGCGCTTCATGAGGGCGAGATAGGCCGCGCGGATGGCCGCCTCGTCGGCGCCCGCCGTCACGCCCAGGACGCGATAAGGATCCTCGCTCGCCATGCCTCGGCTCCCGGTCATGCGTCAGCGCAAGCCGAAAAGCGAGCGCCTCCGGCTCGTCAGCCGCGCCGCTCCAGCGCCGCTTCGGCCTGGGCGGCGAGCTCGGCGATAATCTCCGCCGTCGGCTGCTCGCTGGTCACCATGCCGACCGACTGTCCGGCCATGACGCTGCCCGTCTCGACGTCGCCGTCGATCACCGCCCGGCGAAGCGCGCCCGCCCAATAATGTTCGATCTGGAGCTGCGCCTCGGCCATCTCCAGTCTCTTGCCGTCGAGATGCTCGGCAATCTCGCGCTGCTTGGCGGCGAAGCGCTCGGTCTCCTTGTTCTTGAGCGCGCGCACCGGGATCACCGGCAGCCGCGGATCGATCTGCACGCTCGGCACCGCGTCGCGCGCGCTCGCCCGGATGAAGGCCTTCTTGAAGTTGGGATGTGCGATGCTCTCCGTCGCACAGACGAAGCGGGTGCCCAGCTGCACTCCGGCCGCGCCCATCTCCAGATAAGCGGCAATCGCCTCGCCCCGGCCGATCCCGCCGGCCACGAACACCGGAATGTCGTTGCAGATGTGCGGCAGGATCTCCTGCGCCAGCACGTTGGTCGAGACCGGCCCGATATGCCCCCCTGCCTCCATCCCCTCGATGACGATGGCATCCGCGCCCGAGCGCATCAGCTTCTTGGCCAGGCTCAGCGCCGGCGCGAAGGCGATGAGCCTGGCGCCCGTTCCCTTGATCCGGTCGATCGCGCCGCCGGGCGGCAAGCCCCCCGCCAGCACCACATGGCCGACGCCGTGGCGAGCGCAGACCTCGATCAGCTCATGCAATTGCGGATGCATGGTGATGAGATTGACCCCGAACGGCTTGTCGGTCCGCGCCTTTGTCTCCGCGATCTCCTGGTCGAGCAGATCGGGCGTCATCGCCCCGCAGGCGATCACCCCGAAGCCGCCGGCATTGCTGATCGCCGCGACGAGATTGCGCTCGGAGACCCAGCTCATTGCTCCGCCCAGGATCGCGTAGCGCGAGCCCAGGAACTCGGCGCCCCTTGCCATCAACGTGTCGAGACGGCTCACGCGCGCACCTCGTCGAGGCCGAAGGCGGTATGCAGCACGCGCACGGCAAGCTCGGTATAGTCTTCGGGGATGAGCACGCTGACCTTGATCTCGGAGGTGGTGATGGCAAGAATGTTGATGCCCCGCTCGGCCAGGGTCTCGAACATTCGCGCGGCGATGCCGGCGTTGGAGCGCATGCCGACGCCCACCGCGCTCACCTTCACCACGTCGGTGTCGGTCAGCATGTCGGCAAAGCCGGCCTTGTCCTGAACCTGTTTCAGCACCGCCACCGTTTCGGGCAGGCTTGCCGTCGGAACGGTAAAGGTAAGGTCGCTGGGTTCGCCGACCCGTGCCACCGACTGGACGATCATGTCGACGTTGATCCCCGCCTCCGCCAGCGGCCCGAAAATGGAGGCGACCGCGCCCGCCCGGTCGGGCAGGCCGGCCAGCGTCACCCGCGCCTCGTTCAGGTCATGGGCGATGCCGGTGATGATGTTGCGTTCCATATTGCATCCTTCGACCGCCGCTTCCCCGGCGATGAGTGTTCCCGGCAAGTCCTCGAAGGAGGACAGCACCATGAGCGGCATGTCAAAGCGCATGGCGAGCCCAACCGAGCGGGTCTGCAGCACCTTGGCGCCGACGGAGGCCAGCTCCAGCATCTCCTCGTAGGTGACGGCCTGGAGCTTGCGCGCCTTGGGCACGATCCGCGGATCGGTGGTGAACACGCCCTCGACATCGGTGTAGATGTCGCAGCGGTCGGCCTTCATCGCCACCGCCAGCGCCACCGCCGACGTGTCCGACCCGCCCCGGCCGAGGGTCGCCAGCGCGCCCTCACCGGTTACCCCCTGGAAGCCCGGGATCACCGCCGTGCCGCCTTCGGCGAACACCCGTTCGAGCACGTCGACGTCGATCTCCTCGATAAAGGCGCTGACATGGCCCGACGCCCGGATCGGCAGCTGCCAGCCCATGTAGGAGCGGGCCTTCAGCCCCATGCCCTGGAGGGTGATGGCAAGAAGGCCGCTGGTGACCTGCTCCCCGCTGGCGACCACTACGTCATATTCCCGCGGATCGTAGAGCGGCGCGGCTTCGCGGCAGAGCTGGACCAGCCGATCGGTCTCGCCCGCCATGGCGGACACCACCACCGCCACCTCGTTCCCCGCCTCAACCTCGCGCCGCACCCGCTCCGCCACATGCCGGATCCGCTCGATGCCAGCCATGGAGGTGCCGCCAAACTTCATCACGATGCGGGCCATCAGCACTCCCCTCCCGCTTGCGAGAGGGGCTGTCCCAATCGCCCCACCTCTCGTTCGTGCTGAGCGAAGTCGAAGCACGCTCGCGCCCAAGTCCTTCGATCGCCTCGACGAGCTCGGGACAGGCTTCGCTCAGGACGAACGAAGGGCTCGGAAAGCCGTGCCGGTCTGTCGGGATGAATAGCCCTCATGCCGCCGCCCTGTTAGGGATGCCCCATGAGCGAGACAAGCACGCCCAGCATCCGTGCCAGCGAGGCCGCCCACTTCGGCGCCATGGCCGGCGACTGGTGGGACCCCAAGGGCAGCTCGGCCATGCTCCACAAGCTGAACCCGGTCCGCCTCGCCTTTGTCCGCGAGTGCATTGACCGGCACTTCGGCTCCGACCAGCGCGCACTCCGCCCGCTTGGCGGCCGTACCGCCCTTGACGTGGGCTGCGGGGCCGGCCTCCTGACCGAGCCGCTTGCCCGCCTTGGCGCCCATGTCACCGGCATCGACGCCGCGCCCGAACTGATCGAGGCGGCGCGCACCCATGCCGGCCAGAGCGGCCTTGCGATCCGCTATGTCGACGGCGAAGTCGCGGAGCTCGGCGGCACCTTCGACCTCGTCACCGCGCTCGAGGTGGTCGAGCATGTCGCCGACCCGTCAAGCTTCGTGCGCACCCTGGCGGAGCGGCTCGCGCCCGGCGGCCTTCTCCTGATGAGCACGCCCAACCGGACCGGCCTGTCGCGGCTCCTCACCATCACCCTCGCCGAGGGCACCGGGCGCATCCCCCAGGGCACCCACAACTTCGACCAGTTCCTCGCGCCCGAGCAGCTTGAGCGCCTGCTGGCCGATGCAGGCTTCCGGGTCACCGCAACCCGGGGCATCGCCTTCTCCCCCACCCGCGGCCTCCACCTCAGCGACGACCTCCGCCTCAACTATCTGATCGCCGCCACCCACGCCTGAGAACCTCCCAGTTCGGCGTAGCCGAATGGGGAGGGGGACCGCTCGCGAAGCGAGTGGTGGAGGGGCCACCCGCTGCTCGTTCAAGAGCCCAGTCGAAAAGAACCTTGCACAATAGGAAAACGCCTGCTCCACTTACCGGAGCGGTTCACTGCAAGCTCTTTCTCACGATCGTTCAGCCACCCACCAAGAGCAAAGGGAACACGAAGAACACACCCCTTCCCGTGTCAACTTCGTCAACTTCGCTCTAGAAGTCGACCTTGTCGTAATGCTGCGGCGGGACGATCACCTCCATCCGCTCGCCCAACAGCGGGCGGAAGGCGGGGCGGGACTTCATCACGCTGTACCAATCCTTGGTCTGCTTGTGCCCGCGCCAGTCGACCGCGCCGAGATAGTCGATCACGCTGAGGTGCGCCGCCGCGGTAAGATCGGCGAGCGACAAGGCCGGACCGGCCAGCCAGCGCCGGTGATCGAGCAGATAATCGAGATAATCGAGGTGGTTGTTGCCGATCCGCATCGCTTCCCGAAGCACCTTGGTGTCGGGGCTTTCCTTGCTGACCAGGCGCTTCCTCATCCGCTCGATCATCAGCGGCTCGACCACCTCGCGGAACAGCTTCTCGTCGAACCATTCGGTCAGGCGGCGGATCTCGGCGCGCTGGGCAGCGTCGCCGTGGATCATCGGCACCTTGTCGATGGTCTCTTCGAAGTATTCGGCGATCGGCTGGCTGCCGATCAGCGTGACTCCGGTCTCCGTTTCCACCAGCACCGGGGTCTCGCCCGCGGGATTGAGGTCGATGAACTCGTCCCGCCGCTCCCATGGATTCTCGCGCACCAGTTCGGCCGGCACGCCCTTCTCGGCCATGACCAGCCGGACCTTGCGGGAAAAGGGGCACAGGGGAAATTGCAGGAGCTGCCACATGGAGGGTGGCCTTACGAACCTCCCCGTTGCGTAGCAATGGGGAGGGGGACCCCCCGGCGTCAGCGGAGTGGTGGAGGGGCCCTTGGTTCGCTAAGGCCCCTCTCCATGTCCCGCCGCAAGAAATCGCACCAGTCCTCGCACGGCTCCGCCAACCGCCCGCGCTTCTGGGGCAAGCATGCTGTTGCCGCCGCCCTCGACAATCCGGAGCGCAAGGTCCTGAAGGCCTGGTCCACCCGCGAGGCGGCGGCCTTCATGAACTTTCCCGCGGACGTGCCGGTGACCTTTGCCGAAGCCCCCGACCTTGGCCGGCTGGTCCCGTCCGACGCGCCGCACCAGGGGGTGGTGGTCGAGGTCGAGCCGCTGGAGGAGCCGTGGCTCGGCGACCTCCTGTCCGACGCCGACGACAAGGCGGTGCTGCTGGTGCTCGACCAGGTCACCGATCCGCACAATGTCGGCGCCATCTTGCGCTCGGCCGCCGCCTTCGGGGCGATCGGCATCGTCACCCAGGACCGCCACGCTCCGCCGGAAAGCGGCGCCCTCGCCAAGGCCGCGTCGGGTGCGCTGGAGCGGGTGCCCTGGGCCCGGGTGGTGAACCTCGCCCGCGCGCTGGACGAGATGGCGGAGGCGGGCTTCTGGCGGATCGGTCTTGCCGGCGAGGCCCGCTCCACCCTGGCCGAGGCGCTGGGCCCGCCGCGGGTCGCGCTGGTGCTCGGCGCCGAGGGGCCCGGCATGCGCCAGAACGTTCGCGAGCATTGCGATGCGCTGGCGAAGCTCCCGATCACGCAAGCGGTCGAGAGCCTCAACGTCTCCAACGCCGCCGCCGTCGCCCTCTACGCGGCCCTTGAAAGCGCCAATGCTCGTTCGTCCTGAGCGCAGTCGAAGGACGCCGCCGCCACGGCTCAGGGCGAACGGGGAAGGTTGCTGAGGGGATGGTCCACAATCCTGACGAGTTCCACCGCGGGCTCGACCATCTGCTCGCCGTCGAGCCGGCCTTCGCCGCCGTGCTCGAGCGGCTCGGCCGGCCGGAGCCGCGGGTGGCGGAGCGGGGCACGGCGGCGCTGCTCCGGACCATCGTCGGCCAGCAGGTCAGCGTCGCCGCGGCCCGTTCGATGTGGGGCAAGCTCGTCGGCGAATTTGGCGACCCGCCCGACCTTGCCCGGCTGGCGGAGGCGAGCGACGAGGAGCTTCGGGCGCTGGGCCAGTCGCGCCAGAAGGCCGGCTACCTCCGCAGCCTCGCCGGGCTGGTCCGCTCAGGGGAGCTCGACCTCGACGCGCTGCCCCAGGACGACGAAGAGGCGGTCGCCCACCTGACCCGGGTCAAGGGCATCGGCCGCTGGTCGGCGGAGATTTACCTCCTCTTCGCCGAAGGGCGCGGCGACGTCTTTCCGGCGGGCGACCTGGCGGTGCAGATCGAGCTTGGGCGGCTGCTCGGGGAAGTGGAGCGCCCGAGCGAGAAGTGGCTTCGCGAGCGGGCGGCGCCCTGGGTGCCCTACCGCGGCGTGTCGGCCATCCTCGCCTGGCACAGCTACAACACCAAGGTGCTCTAGGGCAGCGGAACCCCGCGCGCGGCGACCAGCACCTCGTACCAGCGCTCACGGGTCCAGCGGACGGTGAGTGCCTCTCCGGCCGCGGCGATCCGCTCGGGCCGCTGAGTTCCGAGGATCGGCACGATCCCCGCGGGGTGGGTCAGGAGCCAGGACAGGGCGGCGATGCCCGGGTCCTGGTGCACCGCCCCCAGCGCCTCCGCCACCGCCCGCTCCCGCTCGGTGCGGGGCTGAAGCAGCCGCCCACCTGCCAGCGGCGACCAGGCCAGCGGGCGGAGGGCGAGGCGCATGGCCTGATCGAGCTCGCCATTCTCGAACGGCTCGATCCGGAGCGGGGAGATCTCGGGCTGGGTGGCGGCCAGCGGCAGACGGAGGAAGTGCTGGAGCGCATCGACCTGCGCCGTGGTGAAGTTCGACACGCCGAGCAGCCCGATCTTGCCTGCCGCCACGGCCTCTTCCAGGCAGCGGGCAACCTCCTGCGGGTGGGCAAGGATGTCGGGGCGGTGGATCTGGTAAAGGTCGATCCGCTCGGTTCTCAGCCGCCGCAGCGAGGCGTCGATGGCGGAGCGAAGATAGTCCGGGCTCTGGTCGTAGGGGAGGGGCGGACGGATGCCGCCCTTGGTCGCAAGCACCGTTCGGGAGCGAAGGCCGGGATCGCTTGCGAGCACCTCGCCCAGCCGCTCCTCGGCCGAGCCGAATCCGTCGTGCCCATAGATGTCGGCCGTATCGAACAGAGTGATCCCGGCGTCGAGCGCGGCGTGGACCAGCGCCGCCGTCTCGCTTCGCCCCCCGCTCAGCCGCCACATGCCCCAGGCGAGCGGCGCCACCCGCAGACCCGCGCTGCCCAGCGGGAGGTCGGACGGGGGAAGGGGAAGTTCGGTCATCCCGGCTGATTGGTCGAGGCCGGGCGGCGAGGCAAGCGCCCAAAGACCGTAGGCGAGGGAGGATGCGCTTCGTGGCTTCCCCGCCTATGACCGTCCCCATGGATCGGTCGAGAACAAGGTCGTGAGCCGCCGAATCGTCGCCATCGGCGGAACCATGCGCCCGGGCAGCAGCACGGAGCGTGCCCTCGGCATCGCCGCCGCCGCCGCCCGCACCGAGGGAGGTGAGGTGATCACCTTTGACGGCGGCTACATTTCCCGCCTGCCACACTATCGCGGGCCCGACTGGCAACCCGACTCCGGTCGCGAACTGATCGAGGCGGTGCGGTTCGCCGACGGCATCCTGCTCGCCAGCCCCGGCTACCATGGAACGGTGTCGGGCATGGTGAAGAACGCCATCGACTATCTGGAGGAACTGGCGAACGACCGCCGCCCCTATCTCGACGGGCGTCCGGTCGGCCTCATCGTCACCGCCTTCGGCCACCAGGCGGCCAACACCGGCATGACCACGCTTCGCACCATCGCCCATGCCCTGCGCGGCTGGCCGACGCCGTTCGGGGCCGCGGTGAAGCTTGGGTCCGACAGCTTCCTCGAGGATGGCGGCTGCGCCGACCCGGTCATTCAGAGCCAGCTGGAGCTGGTCGGGCGCCAGGTGGCACAGGCTGCCGGGCGGCTGGGCTGAGAAGGGGCGAGCTGACGGGGGTGGGGATGCATGGCGGGAGCTGACGGCGAGAAGGTGCTGCTGGTGCTCGACGAGGGCACTTCGTCGACGAGGGCGATCCTTTACACGCCGGGCGGCGCCGTGGTCGCAAGCTGCAGCCGCGAGCTCACCCAGCATTACCCAGGACTAGGGCTGGTCGAGCATGACGCCGCCGACATCTGGGAGCACACGCTTGCCTGTGCCCGCGAGATGGTCGCCAGGGCCGGCGGAGCGGAGCGGATCGCTGCGATCGGCATCGCCAACCAGCGCGAAACGGTCGTCGCCTGGGACCGGATCACGGGCGAGCCGCTCGCCCGGGCCATCGTCTGGCAGGACCGGCGAACGGCAGGCCGCTGCCAGGCCCTCCGCGAAGCCGGGCACGAGCCGCTGGTGCAGCGCCGGACGGGCCTGCTGCTCGACCCCTACTTTTCGGCCACCAAGATGGCCTGGCTGCTGGAGCATGACCCGGCGGTCCGGCAGGCGGGCGCTCGCCTGGCGTTCGGGACGGTCGAAAGCTGGCTCGCCTGGAAGCTTTCCGGAGCCCATGTCACCGATGCCACCAATGCCAGCCGCACCCTGCTCCTGGCGCTGGACGGACGCGACTGGGATGAGGAGATGCTCGGCCTGTTCGGCGTTCCCCGCCCGGCGCTCGGGCAGGTGGTGGGCAACGCCGGCGAACTTGCCGTTGCGCGGCCCGAGCATCTCGGGGCGGCGATCCCGATCACCGGCCTGGTCGGCGACCAGCAGTCCGCGACCATCGGCCAGGGCTGCCTTGCGGTCGGTCAGACCAAGCTGACGCTCGGCACTGGGGCCTTCGTCCTCACCAATGTCGGGACGGCAGCGCCGACCAGTCCCGGCCGGCTGCTCGGCACCGTCCTGTGCGACGTCGGCGGCGAGCGGCATTATGCGCTGGAGGGTGCGATCTTTGTCGCCGGGAGCCTGATCAAGTGGCTGCGCGACAATCTCGGGCTGCTCCGCTCCGCCGCGGAGACGGAAGCGCTGGCTCGCTCGGTCGAGGACAATGGCGGAATTGCCCTGCTTCCGGCGCTTTCAGGGCTGGGAGCGCCTTATTGGAAGCCGGAGGCGACGGCGGCCATCGTCGGCATGAGTTTTTCCTCAACCAGGGCGCATGTCGCGCGGGCGGCGCTGGAGGCGGTCAGTCATCAGCTGGTCAATCTGGCCGAGGCATTCGCCAGCGGCGGGGCGCGCTGGCACCGGCTGGCGATCGATGGCGGGATGGCGGCCAACGACTGGCTGGCCCAGGACCTCGCCGACATGACCAGGCTTGCCGTCACTCGGCCCGACGACGTCGAGACCACCGCCCGCGGCGCAGCGATGCTCGCGGCCGTGGGTGCCGGCTATTACCCCGATCTCGCGGCGGCGGCGGCGGCGATGCTGCCGGCAAGCAGGCGCTTCGAGCCGCGGGAGCTTGGCACGGAGCGGGAGCGGCGACTGGATGCCTGGCGCTCGCTTGTCGAGCGGGCTTGAGGATCCTTTGCCTTCTTCCCGGCCTGCTGCTGTCGGGGCTGATCGCGCTTGCCGCCACCCTGCTTGCGCGGGTCGAAGCGGACCTGCTGGGCCGGGCCTGGCTCGAGCCGATGGTGCTGGCGATCCTGCTCGGCATGGCGGTGGCGAACCTCGTCCGAGTGCCGCGCGAGGCCGGGCCGGGTGTGGGCTTTTCCGCCAAGACCCTGCTCGACATTGCGGTGGCGCTGCTCGGGGCGACCGTCAGCTGGGCAGCCATCGAGGCGCTTGGGCTGCGGCTGTTCCTCGGCACCACTCTGCTGGTCCTTGTCGCACTCGGCTTGACCTTTGCCCTTGCGCGGGCAATCGGCCTCGGGTCGCGGCTGGCGCTGCTGATTGCGGCGGGCAACAGCATCTGCGGCAACAGCGCCATCGCCGCGGTCGCGCCGATCGTCCGGGCGAAGCCGCAAGAGGTCGCCGCTTCGATCGCCCTGACGGCGCTGATCGGAGTGCTGACCGTGCTCCTGCTTCCCTTTGCCGTGTTCGTGTTCGGCATGGCAGCAAGCGACTATGCGCTGCTGACGGGCCTTACGGTCTATGCCGTGCCGCAGGTGGTGGCCGCCGCGGCGCCGTTCGGGGGTGCAGTCATTGCGCTTGCGACGCTGGTCAAGCTTGCCCGCGTCGTCATGCTTGGTCCCGTGACCCTGGTGTTGGCGTTGCTGGCGAGGCGTCAGAGGGAACTCGGCGAGGCAGGCCCGGGTGGCCGGCCATATCTGTACCTGCCCTGGTTCATCCTCGCCTTCGCTGCTCTTGCCGCCTGCCGAAGCCTGGGGCTGATCGGCGACGACCTGGCGACCGCGCTGGGTCAGGCATCCAAGCAGCTTGCGACCGTGGCAATGGCCGCGCTTGGGCTGGAGGTCCGTCTCGCTACCTTGCGCGAGGTGGGTGGGAAGGTCGCGCTGGCGAGCGCCGGCTCCGCCGTCCTGCTGCTGATCCTGGCGCTCGCCGCCGTGCAGTTGCTCGGCCCGCTTCCGGCGCTTTGAGGGGATTGGAGCGGGTGAAGGGAATCGAACCCTCGTCGTAAGCTTGGAAGGCTTCTGCTCTACCATTGAGCTACACCCGCGCCGGCGCTGCCCTGCCATGGCGCGGCGCTGCCGGTCAACCTTTGCGATCGGCAAGGCTTGGGGCTAGCGCGTGGAGCCATGCCCGCAACCCCCGCCTGGCCGCCCCGATCGCTCCCGCGCCTGTTCGTCGAGCAGGCGCTTGGGACCGGGGTGGCCGTGCCGCTGGAGGGCAAGCCCGCGCATTATCTCGCCAAGGTGCTGCGGATGGGGGAGGGCGACCAGCTGCTGCTGTTCGACGGGCAGAGCGGGGAATGGCGCGCGCTGATCGAGGGGGCGGCGAAGAAAAGACTGATGCTGCGCGTGCTGGAGCAGGTGCGGCCGGCCGAGAGCTTGCCCGAGCTGACCCTTGCCTTCGCGCCGGTCAAGCGCGCCCCGCTCGAGTGGCTGGTCGAGAAAGCGACCGAGCTTGGGGCGGCGCGGCTGCAGCCGGTGGTGACCCAGCGCACGGTGGTCGAGCGGATGAACCCCGAGCGGCTCGCCGCCATCGCCATCGAAGCGGCCGAGCAGTGCGGGCGAACGCGGCTGCCCATCATCGCCGAGCCGGTGAAGCTTGGCCACCTGCTGGGCAGCCGGGAGAAGCTGCTCCTGTTCGCCGACGAGACTGGTGGACGGCCGATGCTGGAGGTGCTTGCACCCGGCGCGGCGACCATCCTCACCGGGCCCGAAGGCGGGTTCACGCCTGACGAGCGTGAGCTGATCCTGCGCGCGGGTGCGGTGGGAGTAAGTCTTGGCCCACGCATCCTCAGAGCCGAGACGGCAGCCCTGGCAGCGCTCAGCGTCTATATGGCGGGCGCGGGAGATTGGCGCTAACGCGCGCCCCCATGACCACCCGGACCGATCTTGGCGACAGCCCACTTATCGAGGGCAGGGACGACCTGCTTTCCGTCTTCTCGAAGGGCGAAAAGCCGAAGAGCGCCTGGCGGATCGGGACGGAGCACGAAAAGTTCGTCTACCGGCTCGCCGACCATCGCGCGCCGTCCTGGGAAGAGCCGGGCGGAATTCGTGACCTGCTGCTGGGCCTGACCGAGTTCGGCTGGAAGCCGGTGGAGGAAGGCGGCAAGGTCATCGCCCTGACCGGCGCGGATGGCACCATCAGCCTGGAGCCGGCGGGGCAGCTGGAACTGAGCGGCGCGCCGCTGGTCTCGCTTCACGGGACCTGCGCCGAGGCGGGCCGCCATCTCGAGCAGGTCAAGGCGGTCGGCGACCGGCTGGGGCTCGGCTTTCTCGGGCTCGGCATGTGGCCCGACAAACGCCGGGACGAGCTGCCGATCATGCCCAAGGGCCGCTATGCCATCATGCTCCGGCACATGCCGCGGGTGGGCAGCCTCGGCCTCGACATGATGCTTCGCACCTGTACCATTCAGGTCAATCTCGACTATGAGAGCGAAGCCGACATGGTGAAGAAGTTCCGGGTCGGGCTGGCGCTCCAGCCGCTCGCCACGGCGCTGTTCGCCAACTCGCCGCTGACCGAAGGCAGGCCGAATGGCTTTCTGAGCTTCCGCAGCCATATCTGGACCGACACCGACCCCCATCGCACCGGCATGCTGCCGTTCGTGTTCGAAGACGGCTTCGGCTACGAGCGCTACTGCGACTATGCGCTGGACGTGCCGATGTACTTCGTCATGCGCGACGGCCGCTACGTCGACTGCGCGGGCGAGAGTTTTCGCGACTTCCTTGACGGCAAGCTTCCGCAGTTGCCGGGCGAGCGGCCGACGCTGGCGGACTGGACCGACCATCTGTCCACCGCCTTCCCGGAGGTGCGCCTCAAGAGCTTTCTCGAGATGCGCGGCGCAGACGGCGGGCGCTGGGGCCGGATCTGCGCGCTTCCCGCCTTGTGGGTCGGGCTGCTCTACGACGGCGCTGCGCTGGATGCGGCCTGGGACCTCGTCAGGGAGTGGACCATCGAGGAGCGGGAGGCGCTTCGCTCGGCGGTGCCGAAGCTGGGCCTCAAGTCGCCGGTGCCCGGCGGGCGGACCATGCGCGAGCTTGCCGCGGAGGTGGTGGAGATCGCCTCCGCCGGCCTGTCCGCCCGGGCCATGCTCGACGCAGGCGGGAGCAACGAGGTCGGCTTCCTCGATCCGTTGCGCGAAGTGGTCGCGACGGGCGTCACGCCCGCGGACCGCCTGCTCGGCTGGTACCATGGGGAATGGGGCGGGGACGTCAGCCGGGTCTATGACGAGCTGAGTTTCTAGCCTTCATGTGCTCCGGCGAAGGCCGGAGCCCAGTGCCTTCGCTCAGCAGAGAAGAAGAACTGGGCTCCGGCTTTCGCCGGAGCGCATTGTTTAAAGATCCGGCAGGATCTGCTTGGCCTGTCCCCAGCCCTTCAGGAGGTCGCTCGCCGCCCGATCGAGCAAGGTTCGCGCGTCGCGGATGGAGTAGATGTTGGCGCCCTCGATGCCGTCCAGCTCCTCCCACGCAACGGGCGCGGCAACCGGCGCTCCTTCGCGGGCGCGGGCGGAATAGGGCAGCACGGCCGTCGCTCCGCGCTGATTGCGAAGCCAGTCGAGGAAGATCCGGCCCTTGCGCTGGTTCTTGCGGATGTTGGCGGTGAAGGTCTCCGGCTCCGCCTCTGCGATGGCACGGCTGAAGCGCTCGGCGAAGCTCTTCACCGTCGGCCAGTCGCGTTCGGGCAGAAGCGGCGCGATGACGTGGATGCCCTTGCCGCCCGAGAGCAGGGGAAAGGTCTCGAGGCCAAGGTCGGCGAGCAGGTCCTTGAGCCGCACCGCCGCGGCTTTCACCTTGTCGAAGTCGAGTCCGACATCGGGATCGAGGTCGAAGACCAGCCGGTCGGGCATCTCGAGCGGATCGATGCGGCTGCCCCAGCCGTGGAACTCGATCGTATTCATCTGCACGCATTCGAGCGCGCCGATCGGCTCGTCGACATAGAGATAATCCTCCGTGTCGCCGTCGCCCTCGGTGATCGGAACGTGAAGGACGTGCGCGCCCATCGAACCGCTGTCATGCTTCTGAAAGAAGCAATTCTTGGAGCGGCCCGAGGGGCAGCGGATGAGGGTCATCGGGCGGGCCCTGAGGTCGACCATGAGGAGGTCGGCCACTGCGGCATAATAGTCGGCGAGGTCGAG
>ERZ1066119.688-NODE-688-length-21534-cov-15.098468_pt1 | contig 21534 bp, 19 predicted proteins | sample MGYA00382766_ERZ1066119 | MGnify/ENA primary metagenome ERZ1066119 (study PRJEB33369, sample SAMEA5778349) | biofilm metagenome | biome: Industrial cooling water; feature: Water cooling tower basin; material: Biofilm | place: United Arab Emirates | collected...
ACGGCTCGGCTGATCGATTTCTATAATCGCTTCCGGGGCAACGCTCTGGTGATCGACAAATGGTTTTCGCTTCAGGCCTCTTCGCTGCATCCGGAAGTCCTGGCGCATGTGAAGGCGCTGGCAGAGCATCCCGATTTCACGCTCAAGAACCCCAACCGCGTGCGTGCGCTCTACATGGCGTTCACCGGGACGCCTCATGGCTTCCACGCCGCCAGCGGTGAGGGCTATCGCCTGATTGCGGACCTCGTGCTCGCGCTCGACCCGCTCAATGCCCAGACCGCGGCGCGCTTCGTCCCGGCGCTGGGCCGCTGGCGGCGGATCGAACCTGTTCGGGCAGCGCTGATGCGCGGCGAGCTCGAGCGCATTGCCGCCGCCCCGGCGCTCAGCCGCGACACTTACGAGCAGGTCACGCGGTCGCTGGGGTGACGCCGATATTTCGGTTCCTGGTGAGCGGTGTCGCTTCGCCACCGCTCCGATTTCGAACCACGCCGGACGAGCTGTGTCGCCAACTGCCCTTCGAGAGGCTCAGCGCGAACGGAAGAATAGTTATCAGATGAGGTCGGGATGCTGACATCCGCGCTTTTGATCGACACGCCGCACGGATTTTCGACGCGTGGGGAACTCGCGCTTGAGCGCATCCTGCCGGGCGCGCCATTGATACTTGCCAAGCAGGTCCATTCGCCGAGAGTAGTTGTCGTTACAGAGCCATGGGCGGGGGCGCCGCCTGAGGCCGATGCACTGGTTACCGACCGGCCGGGCTTATTGCTTGGTGTCGTCACTGCGGATTGCGCGCCAGTTCTCCTGGCCGATGCCGAGGCAGGTGTCGTGGGTGCAGCGCATGCCGGGTGGCGCGGCGCACTCGGCGGGGTGATCGAGAACAGCGTCCTGGCGATGGAAGGCCTGGGTGCAATGCGTGATCGCATGCGCGCCGCAATCGGCCCCACGATCGCACAGCAGAGCTACGAGGTCGATGCAGCCATGCGCGACCGCTTTCCTGCCGATGCAGGTCGGTTCTTCGCCAGTGGCCGCCCGGGCCATTGGCAGTTCGATTTGCCGGGGTTCGTAGCGCGCTGTCTGGCTGATGCCGGCATCCGCGCCGTGGAGGATCTGGCACAGGACACTTATGCCAACGAGGCCCGCTTCTTTTCCTTCCGCCGCGCCACACATCGCGGCGAGGCGACGGGGGGGCGTCAGACGAGCGTCATCGGCTTGTAACGATCGTTGCAGCGGACGCGAAAGCGCTTGCCAAAATCGCGGTTGGCAAGGCGGGGGGTAGTCGCTAGAGGCCGCCCCAATCGTCGGCATCCTCGCGCCCCGCGCGGTGGGCAAAGCCGGCGGAGCAGGGAATACAACCCCGCTAGAAACAGGGAATTTCGCACCCGGCAATCCGCGCCGGCGGGCGCAAGGCAAGGCAAGAGCTGATGGCAGATAGTGCTGCGACCGCTGACAACCTCGTACCACGTGACACGGTATCGCATCCGGAAGGCGTTCGCCGCCGCGATTTCATCAATGTCGCCGCGGTCAGCGCGGCGGGCGTGGGCGGTGCGGCGGTGCTGCTGCCGCTGATCAGCCAGATGAATCCCTCGCGCGACGTGTTGGCCGAAAGTTCGACCGAACTGGATGTCGCCGCAATCCAGCCCGGCCAGGCGATCAAGGCGGTATTTCGCAAGCAGCCGCTCTTCGTCCGCCGTTTGACCCCGGCGGAAATCCAACAGGCCAATGCCACTCCGGCTAGCACATTGCGCGATCCGCAGACATTGGCCGAGCGGACCAAGGAAGGCCATAACGACGTTCTCGTGACCATGGGCGTCTGCACCCATCTCGGTTGTGTGCCGCTCGGTGCTGCGGAAGGCGAGAACAAGGGCGAATTCGGGGGTTATTTCTGCCCCTGCCACGGCTCGCATTACGATACTGCGGGTCGTATCCGCAAAGGCCCGGCACCGACCAATCTGGAAGTTCCGGACTACGAATTCACTACCGACACCACGATCGTCGTCGGCTGATAGCCAAGGATAGGCACGCGATGAGTTTCCCCTGGGCCCGGCAGTACGAACCCAAGACCGCCCTCACCAAGTTCCTCGACGAGAAGCTGCCCCTGCCGCGGCTCGTCTACAATGCGGTGGGCGCGGGCTATCCCGTGCCGCGCAATCTGAGCTATTTTTGGAATTTCGGCGTTCTCGCCGGCTTCTTCCTGGTCCTGCAGATCGTCACCGGCGTGATTCTGGCGATGCACTATGCCGCCAACGCCCAGGTCGCCTTCGCCAGCGTCGAGCACATCATGCGCGACGTGAACTGGGGTTGGATGCTGCGCTATGCGCACGCCAACGGCGCCAGTTTCTTCTTCATCGTCGTCTACATCCACATTTTCCGCGGTCTCTTCTACAGCTCGTACAAGGCGCCGCGCGAGATGATCTGGCTGTTGGGCGTGACCATCTTCCTGCTGATGATGGCGACCGCCTTCATGGGCTATGTCCTCCCATGGGGGCAGATGAGCTTCTGGGGCGCCAAGGTCATCACCGGCCTGTTCGGTGCGATCCCGCTGGTGGGCGAGCCGATCCAGGTCTGGCTGCTGGGCGGCTTCGCTCCCGATAACGCCGCGCTCAACCGCTTTTTCTCCCTGCACTATCTGCTGCCCTTCGTGATCGCGGGCTGCGTGATCCTGCACATTTGGGCGCTGCATATTCCCGGGTCTTCGAACCCGACCGGGATCGAGGTGAAGAGCGAGAGCGACACGGTCCCCTTCCATCCTTATTATACTGCCAAGGATGGGTTCGGGCTCGGGATCGCCCTGCTGCTCTATTGCGCGCTGCTGTTCTTTGCGCCCAATGCGCTCGGCCACCCGGACAACTACATCGAGGCGAACCCGCTTTCGACGCCGGCGCACATCGTGCCCGAATGGTATTTCTGGCCGTTCTACGCGATCCTGCGTGCTTTCACCGCGGACTTCTTCTTCATTCCCGCCAAGCTGCTGGGCGTGATCGCGATGTTCGGCTCGATCCTGCTGTGGTTCTTCCTGCCGTGGCTCGATCGCAGCCCGGTGCGCAGCGGACATTATCGCCCAACCTTCCGCAAGTTCTTTTGGTTCGGCCTGATCCCGACGATGATCGTGCTATTCTGGGCAGGCGGTGCGCCGGCTGAAGAGCCCTATGTGATGCTCAGCCAGATCGCGACCGCCTATTACTTCCTGCATTTCCTGGTGATCCTGCCGATCATCAGCTCGATCGAGCGGCCCGAGCCGCTGCCGACCTCGATCACGGCGGCGGTGCTGGGCTCCGACGGGGCGGAGAAGGAAGTCGTGAAGGGTGAAGCTGCCGCGCCCCTGGCGGTCTGAGGCGAGCGAAGAGAAAACGGATAAATATACGCCATGCGTCAACTCATCACTCCCCGCGTGATCGCACTCTTCGTCGGGCTTTTCTTTGTCCTGGCCGCCGTGTGGGGGCTATTCACCGGTGTCAGCGCCGTGCTCGGCCAAGGCTTTCTGAAGGAGCCGACGGCCGAACACGAGTTTCACAAGTACCCCGAGGATGCGAAATTCAGCTTCGACGGGCCGCTCGGCCGTTGGGACACCCGACAGCTGCAGCGCGGCCTCAAAGTCTATGACGAGGTCTGCGCGGCCTGCCACAGCTTGAAATATGTGGCGTTCCGCGATCTTGCCGCGCTCGGTCTAACCGAAGGGCAGATCAAGGCCTATGCAGCCAAGAAGGTGGTTCCCGGCATCGACCCGGTGACAGGCGAGACCACGACGCGGCCGGGCCTGCCGACCGATTACTTTCCGTCGCCCTATCCCAACGCGGTCGCCGCAGCGGCGGCGAACAACAACGCCATTCCGCCCGATTTGTCGCTGATGGCCAAGGCGCGGCATGACGGGACGAATTATCTCGTCTCGCTGCTGACCGGCTATACCTCGCAGCAAGGCTACAAGAACAAAGAAGGCAAGGTTCTGCTGGCCGAATTTCCGGACACGAAAACTCCGCCCGGCCTGTATTTCAACCCCTACTTCCCTAACCTCAATCTGGCGATGGCTCCTCCGCTCACCAGCGAAGGTCAGGTGACCTTCGACGATGGCACGCGGGCTACCGTCCCGCAGATGGCCAAGGACGTGGCGGCATTCCTTACCTGGACGGCCGAGCCCCAGTTGGTGAAGCGCCGGCAGACGGGCTGGGCGGTCATGATCTTCCTCCTGTTCGCTACTGTGCTCGCCTATCTGTCGAAGCAGCAGATCTGGTCGGCGGTGAAGCCCCGGAAGAAGGATGCGGCGCGGGCTTGAGCCCAGCCGAGCTCAAGGCATTGGTACGCACGGTGCCGGATTTTCCGGCGCCGGGCATTCAGTTCCGTGACATCACCACGCTGATCGGCGACGGCCCGGGTCTGGCCGCGACGGTGGCCTGGCTTGCCGAGCAAGCGCGGGCGGGCGGGGCCCAGGCGATCGCCGGCATGGAGGCGCGCGGCTTCATCTTCGGCGCAGCGGTCGCGGTGGCCCTGGGCGTGGGCTTCGTGCCGATCCGCAAATCCGGCAAGCTTCCCGTCGCGACGATCGGCGCCGATTATCATCTCGAATATGGCACCGATCGGCTCGAGATGGATCCGGCCACCGTCCATGCCGGCCAGCGCGTGGCTCTCGTGGACGATTTGATCGCGACCGGCGGGACGGCCCGCGCCGCGGCAGCCCTATTGCGAAAGGCCGGCGCGGACGTCGACCGCGCGGTTTTCGTCATCGGCCTGCCTGATCTGGGCGGCGCGACCGCATTAGCGGAGATGGGCGTAGCGACAGCTGCCCTGATGGAGTTTCCCGGGCACTGAAGACCGACAACAGCGATTGACGCGCCATGCCGAGTGGTGGCATCTGCGCCGCCTGCCACAGGCGCGATGCGGGTATAGCATAGTGGTAATGCACTAGCCTTCCAAGCTAGCTAGAGGGGTTCGATTCCCCTTACCCGCTCCATTCTCGCCCGGCGCCGGCGGATCTGCAAATCCCTGCATCGGCGCCTGGCGGCATCAGGGCACGGCTCCCAAATCTCAGCGCGATGGCCGCCGATTGGATTGCACGATCCCGACAATCAGCAGTGCGAAAGCAAGCAAGCGGACGAGAAACAGCGGGCTGCGCTCTTCCACGGGTATGGCAGTGACGGCCAACCACAGATAATTCACGCCGAGCAGAAAAAAGCTGGCCGCGAAGTACAGGAACAGGCTTTGCCGGGTCCGCCGCCAGTAGGACAGGAACAGCAGCATCGCGGTGGCGAACCCCATGACGATGGCGCCGTAAAGGAATTGGTCCATCATCGGTCCTTCTCCGCTTCCCAGATGAAGCCGTAGAGCAGCAGGGAGATCGCGGTCAGCGTCAGGACCAGGCGCGGCGTGCGCAGGCTGATATCAAGCAGGACCAGCCGATCGATGACCACCAGCAGGTTCGACATCGCCAGAAAAATAAAGCAGGCCGCGCTCCACAACAGCAACGCAGTGCGCGCCGCCCGATACTGTCGCACCAGCAGCACCGCGCAGAGCGTGGCGGTGAGAAAACACAGCAGATAGACGATCCCGGGTAGCGAAGCGGTCACGGTCAATCCTTTCGCAGCCGAAACGCATCGGCAAAAGCCTGGAGGCCGGGCGCTTGCCGGGCCAGGATCAAGCGGCGAACGCGCCCCGGGAAGCGGGAGTAGAACTCGCGAGCCTGCCAGGCGCAATCGCCAATCTGATCATTGACGGGACGGAAGGCCAGCGTGCCGTCGGCATCCACCGTCGCGATACCGGCAGAAACCAAAGCTTCGATGCTGCGCGAAACCACCAATTCGCTGGCGCGCATCCGCTCGACGAGTTCCGCCGAGCTGGAAATCCGTTCAGGCCGATCGAGCAGGGCCGACAACAGCTCAAGATCCCAGATGGAATTGAAACTGTCGCCGATGAAGTCTTCGATGTCGCGTTCGGTGGCCACTGCGGCGCCCGCTTCCCTTTGGCTGCCCGGCTCGGCCCAATAGGCAGGGCGAATGGCAAAGGCAATTCTTGCGGTTTATGAAGTTATTTGGCGAATGCGGAACCGATCAAGCAATGCGGGATTGTCCCGCTTTGGGGAGGCCTGCATACATTCCCCGTATTTCGAGCGGCAAATTCGCTCCGGGAGTATGTTACGTGGGGTCTGATCAAAACGCCGACGCTTGCGCACAGTTGCGCGAGCAACTCATCGCTGCGCTCACCAAGCTTCGCGCCGGCGATTTCAGCGTCAGGCTGTCCCTCGAATCCCCCGATCCGCGCGATCAGCAGATCGCTGCTTTGTTCAATGACGTGGTCGGCTTCAACGAAAGCATCACCGGTGAGTTGAACCGCGTGGCGCGCGTGGTGGGTAAGGAAGGCGATATCACCAACCGCGCGAAGGTGCGCGGTGCCGCCGGCGGCTGGTTGGTGAAGCTCGACGCCGTGAACGAACTCGTGAACGACATGGTGCAACCGACTACCGAGGTCGCACGCGTGATCGGCGCCGTGGCCGAGGGCGATCTGTCGCAACACATGGCGACCGAGATCGACGGGCGCGGGCTGAAGGGCGAATTCCTCCGCATCGGCAAGGTGGTGAACACCATGGTCGATCAGCTCGGCTCCTTCGCGTCCGAGGTGACGCGCGTGGCGCGCGAAGTGGGCACCGAGGGCAAGCTGGGCGGCCAGGCCCGCGTGAAGGGCGTCGCGGGCACCTGGAAAGACCTGACCGACAACGTGAACCTGATGGCGGACAACCTGACCGGCCAGGTTCGCAATATTGCCGAGGTGACGACCGCCGTGGCGCGCGGCGACCTGTCCAAGAAGATCACGGTGGACGTGAAGGGCGAAATTCTCGAGCTCAAGAACACGATCAACGTGATGGTCGATCAGCTCAACGGCTTCGCGTCCGAGGTGACGCGCGTGGCGCGCGAGGTGGGTACCGAGGGCAAGCTGGGCGGGCAGGCCGTGGTTCCCGGGGTAGCCGGCACCTGGGCCGACCTTACGGACAATGTGAACCTCATGGCCGCGAACCTCACCGGCCAGGTCCGAAATATCGCCGAGGTGACGACGGCGGTGGCCAAGGGCGACTTGTCCAAGAAAATCACCGTGGAGGTCCGCGGCGAAATCCTCGAGCTGAAGAACACCATCAACACCATGGTGGACCAGCTCAACAGCTTCGCCTCCGAAGTGTCACGCGTGGCTCGCGAGGTGGGCACGGAAGGCCGCCTTGGCGGTCAGGCAAAGGTAGAGGGTGTCGCGGGCACCTGGGCCGACCTTACGAACAACGTGAATGAGCTCGCGGCGAACCTGACCGGCCAGGTCCGCAATATCGCGGAGGTTACCACCGCCGTGGCGCGCGGGGACTTGTCCAAGAAGATCACCGTCGACGTGAAGGGCGAAATTCTCGAGCTCAAGAACACCATCAACACCATGGTGGACCAGCTCAACGGCTTCGCCTCGGAAGTGACGCGCGTGGCGCGCGAAGTGGGTTCGGAAGGCAAGCTGGGCGGGCAGGCAAAGGTGGAAGGCGTTGCCGGCACCTGGGCCGACCTCACCGACAATGTGAACGAGCTCGCGGCGAACCTGACCGGACAGGTCCGCAACATCGCCGAGGTGACCACCGCCGTGGCGCGCGGCGACTTGTCCAAGAAGATCACCGTCGACGTGAAGGGCGAGATTCTCGAGCTCAAGAACACCGTCAACGTCATGGTGGACCAGCTCAACGGCTTCGCCTCCGAAGTGACGCGCGTGGCGCGCGAGGTGGGCACCGAAGGCAAGCTGGGTGGTCAGGCGCAGGTGAAGGGCGTCGCCGGCACCTGGAAAGACTTGACCGATAACGTGAACCTGATGGCGGACAATTTGACTGGCCAGGTCCGTAACATTGCCGAGGTGACCACCGCGGTGGCGCGCGGCGACTTGTCCAAGAAGATCACCGTCGACGTGAAGGGCGAGATTCTCGAGCTCAAGAACACCGTCAACGTGATGGTGGACCAGCTCAACGGCTTCGCGTCCGAGGTGACGCGCGTGGCTCGCGAGGTCGGTACCGAGGGCAAGCTGGGCGGCCAGGCCGAAGTGCCGGGCGTGGGCGGCACCTGGAAGGATTTGACCGACAACGTCAATCTGATGGCGACGAACCTCACCAACCAGGTGCGCGGCATCGCCGACGTCGTGACCGCGGTGGCGCAGGGCAACCTCAACCGCAAGCTGACCTTCGACGCAAAGGGCGAAATCGCCGCTCTGGCCGAAACGATCAACGGCATGATCGAAACGCTCTCGACCTTCGGCGACCAGGTGACGAACATGGCCCGCGAAGTGGGCGTCGAAGGGCGCCTGGGCGGCCAGGCCCGCGTGCCGGGCGCCGCCGGCCTGTGGCGCGACCTCACCGACAACGTGAACCAGCTCGCCGCGAACCTCACCAACCAGGTGCGCTCGATCGCCGAGGTGGCGACAGCGGTGACCAAGGGCGACTTGACCCGCGCGATCTCGGTGGAAGCCTCAGGCGAGATGGCCTCGCTGAAGGACACGATCAACGAGATGATCGTGAACCTCAAGGATCAGACGCTCAAGAACGCCGAGCAGGACTGGCTCAAGACCAACCTCGCCCGCTTCAGCCGCATGCTTCAGGGCGAGCGCGATATGGCGACGATCTCGAACCTGATCATGAGCGAGCTCGCTCCGCTGGTGAACGCGCAATATGGCGTCTTCTACGTTGCCAATGACGTCGAAGGACCCGGCAGCACGCTCGACCTCGTCGCCAGCTATGGCGCGGGCGACCCGGAAAAGATGAAGCCGCGCTTCAAGCTGCGGGAAGGCCTGATCGGCCAGGCGGCGGCCGACAAGCGACCAGTCCGGCTCGACAATGTGCCCGGCGATTACATCCGCATCGGCTCCGGCCTCGGCGATGGGCGCCCGGCGCATGTCAACATCCTCCCGGCGCTGTTCGAGGACGAGGTCAAGGCGGTCATCGAGCTCGCCAGCTTCGAGGAATTCAGCGAGACCCACCACAGTTTCCTCACCCAGCTAATGGAGACGGTCGGCATCGTGCTCAACACGATCGCCGCAACCATGCGGACCGAGGAACTGCTGAAGGAATCGCAGCTTTTGACGCAGGAGCTGCAGACCCGGCAGGCGGAGCTCACGACCAAGCAGGAAGAGCTCCACAACACCAACGAGGAGCTGCAGGAAAAGGCGCAGCTTCTCGAAAACGAGAAGAAGCAGGTCGAGGCCAAGAACTTCGAGATCGACATGGCTCGCCGCGCGGTCGAGGAGAAGGCCGAGCAGCTAGCGCTTACCTCCAAGTACAAGAGCGAGTTCCTGGCCAATATGAGCCACGAGCTACGCACCCCGCTCAACTCACTCCTGATCCTGTCCAAGCTCCTCGCCGACAACCAGGACGGGAACCTCAACCCCAAGCAGACCGAGTTCGCGCGCACGATCCATGGCGCGGGAACCGATCTGCTCAACCTCATCAACGACATTCTCGACCTGTCGAAGATCGAATCCGGCACGGTCTCGATCGAGCTCGGCGAAATGCCGCTGGCATCGCTGCAGCAGCATATGGAGCGGACCTTCCGCCAGCTTGCATCTGAAAAAGGCCTAGATTTCGAAGTCAATTTCGCTCCGGAACTGCCGCGCTCGATCCATACCGACGAGAAGCGGCTGCAGCAGGTGGTGCTCAACCTGCTCTCGAATGCGTTCAAGTTCACTGCGGCCGGCAAGGTCGAACTGGATGTTGGCATAACCCACTCGGGTTGGAGCGCCGGCCACCCCGTCCTGCGCGACGTCAGCGAAGCATTGGAAATCTCGGTGCGCGACACCGGGATCGGCATCCCGGCCGACAAGCAGAAGCTGATCTTCGAAGCTTTTCAGCAAGCTGACGGTACGACCAGCCGCAAATACGGCGGTACCGGGCTTGGCCTTTCGATCAGCCGCGAGATCGCCGGCCTACTCGGTGGCGAGCTGCAGGTTCGCTCAACGCCCGGGGAGGGATCGACCTTCACGTTGTTTCTGCCCCTGCGCGCGGCCAGCGCTCCTGCGTTGGCGCATCCCGTCGCCAGCGAGGGCGGGAAGGCCGGCCACGACGCCGATCATACGCTCGAGCCGACGGACGACCGGGGCAATCTGGGCAAGGATCCCTTCGTGCTCATCGTGGAAGACGATCCGACCTTTGCAGGCATATTGCTCGAACTGGCGCATAGCGTTGGGCTGAAAGGCGTCATTTCTCCCACGGGGGCGGGAAGCGCCGCTCTGGCGCGCAAGTTCCAGCCAGCCGCGATCACGCTCGACCTTGGCCTCGGCGATATGGACGGGTTCGTCCTCCTCGATCTGTTGCGCACCGAAGAAGCGACGAGCACTATTCCAATCTATGTCATCTCCGGTGGGGAGCTGGCCGAGGACGCGATGAGGCTTGGCGCCACCGAGGTGATCGAAAAGCCGGTGGAGCGAGAACGCCTGACCGAATTGTTCGCTGCGGTCGCCAATCGGAAACGGCGCAAAGCTACGCCTCCGGCTGCCGAGCGCAAACCCCCGAACACGGGTCAGGAATTGGCCGGCAAGCGCCTCCTGATCGTCGACGACGATATCCGCAACATCTATTCGCTCACCAGCGTTCTCGAGGCCCGCGGCGCGGAAATCTTCCATGCCGAGCGCGGACAGGAGGGGATCGACCTGCTCGAGGCGCATCCGGATATCGATGTCGCGCTGATCGATATCATGATGCCCGAGATGGATGGTTACGAGACCATGCGTCGCATCCGCGCCAACCCGAAGATCGCGCAAATTCCGTTGGTGGCTGTCACCGCCAAGGCGATGCAGGGCGATCGGCAGAAGTGCCTCGACGCCGGGGCGAGCGACTACATCTCCAAGCCGGTCGATGTCGACGTGTTGATGGCGTTGCTGCGAGTCACGGTCGAGCGCGCTGGAATTGACCGGCAATCGAGCCGACGGTCGAAAGCGGCTGCGTGACGAATAGCGTTTTGGGGATGACTCCCGCTGTCAATGCAGCCCGCGTGCTGGTGGTGGATGACGACGAGCGCAATCTGCTCGCCTTGTCGGAAGTGCTCAGCCCGATAGCCGAGGTCGTCTGTTCGCCCTCCGGCCGCGATGCCTTGCGTCATCTGCTGCGCGAGGAATTCGCGGTCATCTTGCTCGATGTCTTCATGCCTGGGCTCGACGGCTACGAAACCGCAGCCCTGATCCGCGAGCGCGAGCAGACCGCGAGCATCCCGATCATCTTCCTGTCCGCGGTGAACAAGGAAACCGAGCATCTGATGCGCGGCTACGAGATGGGCGCGGTCGATTATGTCTTCAAACCCGTCGATCCGATGGTGCTCAAGTCGAAGGTCAGCGTTTTCGTGGACCTCTTCACTACGCGCCGCCGGCTGGAGGATAGCGAGCGCCGTCAGGCCTCGATCCTGCGCGCGCTGCCGATGGCCATATACGAGGTAGTCGAAGGCGAAATTCCGCCGCGGCGGCACTTTCTTGGCGGCGATCTCGGCCGGTTCCTGGGCGGGGAAACCGATGCGGTTTTGCGCGGCGCGCGGGACTGGCTCGAATGGGTCCACCCGGACGACCGCGAGCGTGCCGACCAGCTCGGCACGAGCGGGGACGCCGAAACGGTAGAATATCGCTGGATCGGCCCGGATGGGATCCGCCATCACGTGCTCGATCAGCGTGTGATGACCCGATCCGGCTCCGGGGTGCGCCGTTGGGCCGGCTCGCTTCTCGACATCACCGAGCGCAAGGAGCTGGAAGCGCGTCTCGTACATGCCGGCAAGCTGGATGCACTTGGTCAACTTACCGGCGGGGTGGCGCACGATTTCAACAATCTGCTCGCCGCCATGCTCGGGGGCATCAACATATTGCAGCGGCGAGTAACGCTAGGCGAACGCGAACAGCTGGTCATCGATCAAATGCGGCACGCTGCTACACAGGGCACTGAGCTGGTGCGGCGGATGATGTCCTTTGCGCGACAGCAAGAGCTGTCCCCCGGCTCTGTCGAGCCAAACAGCCTGTGCGAAACCGTCGCTGGCCTGGTCAATCACACGCTTGGCGGGAAGGTAACCGTGCATTGGGATTGCAAGGCAGCTGGCCTCAATCTCTACGTCGACCGCAGCCAGCTCGAGTTGGCGTTGATGAACCTCATCATCAATGCGCGCGATGCGATGCCCGACGGCGGCGAGATACGCGTCGAGATCGAAAGCACCACAGACGCAATCGAAGGGCGTCCCATGATCCGCCTGCGCGTCGCCGACAGCGGCAGCGGCATTCCCGAAGACTTGCTCGCCCGGGTGACGGAACCGTTCTTCACCACCAAGGAGACAGGCAAGGGCACCGGGCTTGGCTTGTCCATGGTGTCCGGCTTTGCCCATCAATCAGGCGGCGAGATGCGTATCGACAGTGCCATCAACCGCGGTACGACCATCGAACTGTTTCTCCCAGCAACTGAGGTCGCCCCCAGCGGCGAGAACGCTGAAGGTTCCACCAACTTGGACTGGCTGGCAGATAAACGGCTGATCCTCATCGATGATGACGACGCAGTGCGTACCGTCCTTTCCGAGCAATTCAGGGATGCAGGCGGCATCGTGGAAGATTTCGCGAGCGGCGATGAAGCGATTGCCGCCGTCACGAAAGCGAACAAGCCCTATGATTTCGTGCTAAGCGATTTTGCCATGCCGGGGCTCGATGGACTTGCGACCCTGGAGAAGATCGGCGAGATCGCGCCCGGCGCGCGCGCGGCGCTGATGACCGGCAATGCCGATGATACGCGGTTGGCTCAGGAACGGCGCGTGCCTATAATCCGCAAGCCGTTGAGTGTGGAAGGTCTCGCCAAGATATTCGGCTAGCGCCGTTTCAACGGACCTGGCCCATCAGGCAGACTGGTGCGGTCGAGAAGACTCGAACTTCCACGGGCTTTCGCCCACAACGACCTCAACGTTGCGCGTCTACCAATTCCGCCACGACCGCACATGGAGTAGCGCGAAAGGACAATGCCCCGCGCGGGTAGGAGCGCGCCCCTAGCAGCGGTTATGGGGACCCGCAAGAGCTTTGCCAGGCGCTTCGGTCCGCTGCGTCGCTTAGCGGGGCGCCCAGCCGATATCGGCGTAAACCGCCGATTTAGGCACGTCTGTCATCGCCTCGTTGATCGTCATTGCTTCCCCTGGCGAGAGCGTGCGCTGCGGCGGGACAAGTTCCCAGCTGTAAACCACCCGTTCTCGAGCGTCGCGCAGCACGATCAATAGCGGGGGCACAGCACGAGATTCGCGCGTTTCGTTTCTCACCACGACGCGCGCCCCAAAGAATTCGGCGCCATTGGGAAGCGTGCGGCGTTCCTGCTCGCTGGCTGGAAACTCAACCGTCAGCCCGGGGTCGGCTCCGAACAACGGTTTTTCGATCGGCAGCCAGGACGGCATGCCCAGCGTAGACATGGCTAGCACTGCCGCCAAGGCGAGTACGGCAAAGGCCCCCGCGCCCCACGACATCCAGCGAAGCCAGTTTCGGCGCGGGCGGAACGGCGGAGCATGTTCAAATTGCGAGATCCCGTCGTCGGGTTCGGCGGGACCCCCCCGGCGGCCGGGCGCCCAGTCCAGTGGGGGGCGCTCTTCGAGACTGGGCGGGTCGGGCGTAGGGGCTGCGGGCGGGGGCGCCGTCTCCCTGACCGCGTCATCGACGGTCCCTTCAGATGCACCTTGAGGCGGAATGTCGGTTTGCCGCGACGCCGGCTGAGTGTCGGCGTAGGCAGGGGTGCGAACAGGAACGGGCTGCGTTGCAACCGCGACTGGCGGCGCATCCGCGCGATCGCCCTTTGCTGCAACAGGCGCTGAATATGCCGCCGCGATCGGTTCGGCCAGGGCGGGCCCCTCCTGGAACCAGCTGTGTTTACATTTGGCGCAGCGGACCGTCCGGCCTTCGATGCCGATCGCGCTGTCGGGCACGACATAGCGCGTGGCGCACGCGGGGCAGGCGATGATCATCTCGAGGGGGAGTCTATGCATGGGTGGGAAAGCCGACAAGCGCGCCGCCTGTCGACAGGGCGCCCCCATGGCTTTTTTCCACATCGCTGGATGGCTATAGCTCGCCGGGTATGCCTTTTATTGCAAATTCAGGGCTGGAAACGGAAGCTGCGGCTGCGATTTGATGGTTGGCGGCGACGATATTGTGCGCTTCGACAATGTCGGATTGCGCTATGGCTCCGGCAGCGAAGTACTCAGTGACCTATCGTTCACCCTTCATGCCGGACGGTTTTACTTTCTGACCGGCGCGAGCGGAGCGGGCAAGACCTCGCTTCTCAGACTGCTTTATTCGGCGCAGCGTCCCTCACGCGGGGCGATCCGGATGTTCGGCAGCGATGTCGTAACGCTGCCGCGCACGCGGTTGCCGGCATTTCGCCGCCGCCTGGGTGTGGTCTTTCAAGACTTTCGGCTCGTCGCGCACCTTTCTGCGTTTGACAATGTCGCGCTACCCCTGCGATTGTCCGGAGTGAGTGAACTCGAGCTGCGTCAGCCAGTTGCTGACATGCTGGATTGGGTCGGTCTCGGAGCGCGTTCGGATGCGCGCCCCGCTACACTGTCGGGCGGCGAGCAGCAGCGGGTGGCCATCGCGCGCGCGGTGATCGCGCGCCCGGAGCTGCTCGTCGCCGATGAGCCCACCGGCAACGTCGATCCTGAAATGGCGCTCAAGCTACTACGCTTGTTTGAGGCGCTGAACCGCCTCGGCACCACAGTGGTCGTGGCGACCCACGATGTTCATCTGCTCAGTAGGGTGCCGGACTCGCTGATCATGCGGCTGAACCAGGGCCGGCTTGCGGACCCCACTGGCGCGCTGCGCTATCCGCCTCGGCGGCAGTTCACAGCGGGGCGCACATGACAGCGCTTAGGGGAATAGCCGGGCGCATTGCATCGGCCGTCAACAGCCGGAACAGCGCACAGCTTCTGCCGGCAATTCGTTCCGGCGGCCCTATGCCGTGGGTCATGGCCATTATGGTCGCGATAACAGTGTTGGCCGCGGGGGGCGCGCTGGCGCTCGCCAATTTCGCCGGCCAGAGCCAAACCATCCTCGAGGGGGCACTGACCGTTCAGATTGTCGAAGCCGATGCTGCGAGCCGCAATGCCCAAGTCAGCCGCGCCGTAACGGCCCTCGCCACTTCGCCCGGGGTCGCAGATGTCCGGGTAGTGCCTGAGGCTGAACTCAGAGGACTGGTGGAACCCTGGCTGGGCGAGGCCGCGACGTCCGATGTCGTGACCCTGCCGGCGCTCATCGATGTGCGGCTTCAGGGGGCAGCGGACGCAGCAATGCTGGCGCAATTGCGCGGTGAACTCGTGCGGGTGGCACCAGCGGCTCGGATCGATCCACAATCCGCCTGGCTCGGCCCCGTCTTCGACGCCATACGTGCGTTACGCTGGCTCGCGATTACCCTTATCCTGCTGCTCACTGCGGCAAGCGCCGCGGCGGTGTGGCTGGCTGCGGGAACTGCGCTCGACACCAACCGCGAGACGATCGAGATCGTTCATCATCTCGGTGGTGATGACGCGCAGATTGCCGGCATTTTTCAACGTTCCGTGCTGATCGACGCGGCAATTGGAGGCGTTGCCGGCCTGGCCTGCGGGGCGGCCACGCTGGCTTTGCTCGGGGCTCGCTTCGCCGCGCTTCAATCAGGCATGGTAGAAAGCGGTTCGCTCTCCGCGGCGGACTGGCTACTGATCGCGCTCGTTCCGGTCGCCATGACCGTAGTTGCCGTCTTCACCGCGCGCCGCACGGTGATGGCGCGCTTGGGGAGGATGCTGTGATTGCCCGTCTCGCCGGTTTTCTGGCGCTGTTTTACGCCATCGGCTTTCTCTATTTCGCGCTTACGCTTCCCGCGCCGATCCGCGCTGCCAAGACCGATGCAGTCTTGGTGCCCACCGGCGGGCCGGGCCGTATCGCGCGGGGGCTAGAGGTGCTGCGCGGCGGCGATGCGGAGAAGATGTTCGTTTCGGGTGTCGATCCTGAAGTGAAGCCGGCGGAGTTTGCCAGCGAGTTCGGCGTCCCGGCGCGCGAGATGCGCTGCTGCGTCACTCTGGGCTACCTGGCGGTGGACACGCGCAGTAACGCCGGGGAGGCGGCCCAGTGGCTGGTTGGCAACGATGTGCGCACGGTCCGCCTCGTCACCACCGACTGGCACATGCGTCGCGCCGCGGCAGAGCTTCGCTATTCGATCCCCGACCATGTCGCCGTGATCGAAGACGGCGTGCCGTCCGATGCGGACATGGGGACGCTCTTCCTCGAGTACAACAAGCTGCTTGCCGCCTTGATCACGCAAGGCTGGGCAGGCTGAGCGGGGCCGTGCGGCTGTTGCGCAATCTGGCTTATTACGCCGTGTTCTACGCCGGCTCGGTGCTGGTCACGATCGCGGCGTTTTTGACCAGCCGGCTCGACCCGAGGATCTTTCGGGCCTGCGTCCATGCGTGGAGCGGGCTGCAGCGCTGGAGTGTCCAGCATTTGCTAGGCCAGCGGCTGATCATCGAAGGCCAGCCTTTGGCCGAGCCGGCGATCTATGCGATCAAGCACGAGAGCTTCTTCGAGGCCATCGACGCGCCGACCCTGTTTCAACTTCCGGTTGTGCTCGCCAAGGCGGAGCTGTTCCGGATTCCCGGCTGGGGGAAGGCGGCCCTTGCCTACGGCCTCATCCCGGTCGACCGCGATGCCGGGGCCAAGGCCCTGATGGCGATGATGCGCCAGGCCAGGGCGGCCGCGGCGGCCGGGCGGCCTCTAGTGATTTTTCCCGAGGGCACCCGCGTCCCGCATGGCGAGCGGCGCGAGCTGCAGGCTGGCTTTGCCGGGCTCTACAAAGCACTCGGCTTGCCCGTGGTGCCGGTCGCGGTCGACAGCGGGCCGAGCTACAAGCCCGCGCTCAAGCCGCCACGGCCAATTACCTATCGCTTCGGCGAGCCAATCCCGCCCGGCCTGCCACGCGGGGAGGTCGAGGTCCGCGTAATCGAGGCCATCAACGCGCTGAACCCCTAGCGGCCTCTTCAGCCGCGCTCGCCAGAATAGCGGCGACCTTTGCCATCTGCTCCGTGGTGCCGATGGTAATGCGCAGCCCATGGGCGAGGCCCTGGCCCGGCAGATGACGAACCGCAAAGCCGCCTTGCTCAAGAGTACGAAGGGCAGCTGCAGCGGTCAGCGCGCCTTCGAACAGGACCAGCACGAAATTGGCGCTGCTCGGTATGGCGCGCAGCCCGCGGTTTCCGAGCCCGCGAATGGCATCGACAAAGGCGCTGCGGGCGGATGCATTCTGGCGGCTCGCCCGCTCCACGAAGCTAGCATCGCCGAGCGCCGCGATGGCCGCCGCCTGTCCGCCCGAGCTGACGTTGAAAGCGCCGCGAAGGCGGTTGATGGCAGCGATGAGTTCAGGCGCCCCCGTCGCCCAGCCCACGCGCTCGCCAGCCATACCATAGGCCTTGGAAAAGGTGCGCGAGACGAGGACATTCGCGTGGCGCGCCGCGAGGCCGAAGCCGCCGTCGTCTTCGCCCGGCAGGAGATACTCGGCATAGGCCTGGTCGATCACCAACAGGACATCCGGCCGCAAGCCGGCGTGAAGGCGTGCGACTTCCGAAGCCGCCAGCCAGCTCCCAATCGGATTGTTGGGATTGTCGAGCAGGACCACACGGGTGCGTTCGCTCACCGCCGCCAGCAACGCATCGACCGAGGCCGCGTAATCCTCATCCGCCGCCAGCACGGGTGTCGCCCCGACCTTATGCGCGAGCAAGGGATAGAGCGAGAAGGAATAGCGCGACATCAGCACTTCATCGCCCGTCCCCGCGAACGCCTGGACCGTGCAATGGAGAAGCTCGCCCGAGCCCGTCCCGCAAACGATCCGCGCCGGATCGATGCCGTGCCGCTCACCCAGCGCGTGGCGCAGCGCGGTCGCATCGGGATCAGGATAGAGCGCTGGCTGGCGGGTACTGGCCAAGGCCGCCGTCACCGCCGGGCTGCAACCAAGCGGATTCTCGTTTGCAGAGAGCTTGACCAGCGGCGAGCCGTCCGCCCCTTCGGAGGCACCGGGAACATAGGGATGGATCGCCTCGATCCAGGGCTTGAGCTTGGGTCCGTTCATCTGGCTGCGCCTATGGCGCCGGTTGCACTTGCATCCAAGAAAAAGCGGTGCTTCGACAAGCTCAGCACGAACGGCGAGTTCAAACCCTGCTCCCAGTCCGTTCGCCCTGAGCTTGTCGAAGGGCCGTTCTTACTCTTGCGAGCGTCCCGATGCTGTCCGATCCCGCCATGCACAGATGTCAGCTTCCCGCTCCGCTGCCGCTCGATGGAGGCGGAACGCTGGAGAATGTCGAGGTCGCCTTTGCAACCTATGGTGATCTCGCGGCCGACAGGTCGAACGCGATCCTGATTTGCCACGCGCTGACCGGCGACCAACATGTCGCCAGCGCACACCCCATCACGGGCAAGCCAGGTTGGTGGGCGCGGATGGTCGGGCCGGGCAAGCCGATCGACACGACGCGCTTTCATGTGATCTGCGCCAATGTCATCGGCAGTTGCATGGGCTCGACCGGCCCCGCCACCCCGGCCGGTGATGGCGAGCCCTATGCAATGCGTTTCCCAGTCATCACCATTCGCGACATGGTGCGCGCGCATGTGGCGTTGCTCGCTGCGCTGGGGATCGACCGATTGCATGCGGTCGTCGGGGGATCGATGGGCGGGATGCAGGCGCTGAGCCTGGCCGCCAATTGGCCCGAGCGAACTGCGCGCGTGCTGGCCATCGCGACCACGGCGCGCCATTCGGCGCAGAACATCGCCTTTCACGAGGTCGGGCGGCAGGCAATCATGGCCGACCCGAACTGGCGGGGCGGCGACTACTACGGCGGCACGGCCCCCGACGCCGGCCTGGCGGTCGCGCGGATGGCGGCGCATATCACCTATCTTTCGGAGGATGGGCTGACGGCGAAATTCGGGCGCAGCCTGCAGGATCGTGAGGCCAAGAGCTTCGGCTTCGACGCCGATTTCCAGGTCGAAAGCTATTTGCGGCACCAGGGGAGCGGCTTCACCAAAAGGTTCGACGCCAACAGCTATCTCTACATCACCCGGGCGATGGATTACTTCGACCTCGCCGAAGAGCATGGCGGGCTGCTTGCCGAAGCCTTTGCGGAAGCGCGCGCGCGGTTCTGCGTCGTCAGCTTCGACAGCGACTGGCTTTATCCCACCGCCGAGAGCCGCCATCTCGTTCACGCGCTCAACGCCGCCGGCGCGCCCGTCAGTTTCGTCGAGCTCAGCGCTCCGCACGGTCACGACAGCTTCCTGCTCGATGTGCCGGCGCTCGACCGCGTGGTGAAGGGCTTTCTGGAGTGAGCGCGCTGCGCTTCGATCTCGCCGCGATCGCCGCGCAGATCGCGCCGGGTAGCCGGGTGCTCGATATCGGCTGTGGCGACGGGGCGCTGCTCGCCTCGCTGCGCGATGCCAAGGGCGTGGATGCGCGCGGCATGGAGATCGATGCGGCGCTGGTGGCCGAATGCGTCTCGCGCGGTCTCAGCGTGGTGCAGGGGGATGCCGAGCGCGACCTTGCGGACTATCCCGACGGCGCCTTCGACTACACGGTCCTCGGACAAACTCTCCAGACCGCGCAGCGGCCCGACCTGCTCCTGGGCGAATTGTTGCGGGTTGGTCGCACGGCCTTTGTGAGCTTTCCGAATTTCGCTCATTGGCGCACCCGCGCGGCGCTGATGTGGGACGGGCGGATGCCGGTCACGCGTGCGCTGCCGATGAGCTGGTATGAATCGCGCAACATCCACCACGTCACGGTCGCCGATTTCGAGAGCCTGGCTCGCCAACTCGGCGTCACCATCCGGCGCCGTTGGTTCTTTTCCGGCGACAAGACGCTGGCCGGGCCGGGGGCCAACTGGCGCGCCGAATTCGCCCTCTACAAGCTCGGCGACGGTTGATCGGCTGGGGGTGATTCGGCGAGACTTGGACCGGGTGTTACACGGTCCAAGGCAAAATAATGTCCCCTTGTGCGCAGTTCCGCCACCTTGCGGCGAGCCGGCGGCACCTTGCGCATGGAAAGCGTCACTTTGCGCATGGCGAGCGACACTTTGCGCGAAGAAACCGAGACCATGCGCCGACGCAACGTAAACTTGCAGACCGGCTGGCGAAAAGAAGAGCATTAACTAACCATAACGGTTAGTTTCGGTAAACGCAAGCTGGCTTGTCAGCTAAGCCGCTTCGCGTGCCAGGCGACATGCTCATCCATGAAGGTCGAGATGAAGAAATAGGAGTGATCGTAACCGGGTTGGAGCCTGATGGCGGCTGGGATGCCCGCCGCTTCGCAAGCTTCGGCTAGGCGGTGGGTGTGAAGCTGCTCAACCAGAAACTGGTCGGCCATGCCCTGATCGATGAGCAGTTCCGGCAGGCGCGCTCCGTCCTCGATCAAGGCGACAGCGTCGTATTCGCGCCAGGTTGAACGGTCCGGGCCGAGATAGCCGCCGAGTGCCTTCTGGCCCCAGGGCACTTCGCTGGGCGCGACGATCGGGGCGAAAGCGCTCACGGATTTGAAGCGGTTGGGATTGCGAAGCGCGACCGTGAGCGCGCCGTGGCCACCCATGCTATGGCCGGTGATGCCCTGACGCTCCATGTCCACGGGGAAGTGCTCGCCGATCAGCGCGGGCAGTTCGTCCTCGATATAGCTGCGCATGCGGTAGTGCTTGGCCCAGGGTTCTTGCGTCGCGTCGACATAGAAGCCGGCGCCCAAGCCAAAGTCGTAGCCGTCGCTGTCGGGGACATTCTCGCCGCGAGGCGAGGTGTCGGGGGCGACGAAGATCACGCCGTGCTTGGCGCAGGCGGCGCGATACTCGCCTTTCTCCATCGCATTGGCATGGGTGCAGGTGAGGCCTGAGAGATACCAAAGCATCGGCAGCTTCGTGCCGGGGGTATGCTCGGGCACAAAGACCGCGAAGGTCATCGGGGTCCCGGTGGCGTTGGAAGCGTGACGATAGACGCCCTGCGCGCCGCCATGCGCGCGAGTTTCGGAAATGGTTTCGATGGTCATGGTGGCGCCTCTACCCGATCCTCCTCATTTTCACGAAGTGCAAATGGGGAGGGGGACCGCGACGTGCAGCGTCGTGGTGGAGGGGTTGTCACGTTGCCGCCTTTACCCCTCCGTCAGCCGCTGTGCGGCTGCCTCCTCCCCATTTGTGCCTGCGGCAAAAATGGGGAGGATGTGGTCGCGGCTCATGCCGTCGATGCGAGCCTTCGCTGGTGTGGCGTTGTCTCGCGAGGTTGGCTTTTGGTTTCGCGCGGAGAGCGCGGAGGATCGCGGAGGACGCAGAGATGTCCCGACCACGGCGAAGCCGTATCAGCAACCCGCGGTGTTGCAGTAAAAGCCTGCGGCGCGACGAAAACCCCTCCGCGCCTCCGCGATCCTCTGCGCTCTCTGCGCGAAACGAAACTCCTTGCCATACGCAAGCGCAGCGGTCCGGCATGGCGAGGCTGCTTCCACTCCCGCAAACCTCGCCGCGTCCGGCTCTGACTAGGCCGCCATCCGATGCAGCGCGCACAGCTTGTTGCCGTCGGGATCGCGCAGGTAGG
>ERZ1066119.696-NODE-696-length-21447-cov-6.621915_pt1 | contig 21447 bp, 23 predicted proteins | sample MGYA00382766_ERZ1066119 | MGnify/ENA primary metagenome ERZ1066119 (study PRJEB33369, sample SAMEA5778349) | biofilm metagenome | biome: Industrial cooling water; feature: Water cooling tower basin; material: Biofilm | place: United Arab Emirates | collected...
GTCATACAGGAGGGAGAATGGGCTTTAGGGTAAAGCACCTCAAAGGAGCGATCGCTGCATTTGTACTAAGTGGAGTATTTGCGATCGCAGAAGCATTGCCAAGTTTAGCTGGGGGGTTTACTCAACCAAAAAACTTTAATTTCACTTCCCTCAGCTATAGCAATTTCGACACTGACACTTTTCACAAACAAGAGATTCAATTTTATCTAGAACATGGTTTGCAAGACAATTTGACCTTCATTTTCAAATCTCCCTTTGCTTGGTCGAGAAATGACGACAGAGGCGGAGACGAAAATTCAGGCTTTGCACCTCAAGAAGCTGGCATTCGCTGGCGCTTCAACCGCGATCCTTACTGGGCAACAGCCCTACAAGCCAATGTCATCGTGCCTTTAGGGTATGATGCTGATGACGATCCTTCTGGTGCAGGGAATCAAGATGTCGGCTTAGAAGTGAGTTTACCCGTCAGCCGAGGTTTCCAAGTTGGCAAACAGCGTTTTGGTTACGGAACTGTGGAAGTCGGCTATCGCGATTATTTCGGCTCGTCTAGCGATGAATTTCGTCTCACAGGAGAACTCAGCGTAGATATACTGCGTCGGTTTGCCCTCGCAACGCAATTTTACGGTATTTATCGCTTGCGAGAATCTGAAAACGAAGACTTTTCCAAAATCGGCGGACAGGTGCGCTGGGGTGCAAATGACAACTTAACTTTGTCGGTGGGTGGTTTTAAAAACCTAACTGAATTTGGTGGCAGTTTTGAAGCTCAAATTTGGTATACCTTTGGAGCTGGAAAAAAGGCAGAATCAGAAACACCTGCGCCCCCTACAGAACCAAAATCACCGTGAAGAAAGTCAAAAGTTGAAAGTCAAAAGTCAAAACTTTATCGTATTGATGCAGCAAACAGTTAAATTAAGTCTGGTGGAGCAAACGCTGATGAAATTAAGCTAACGAACACGATCCTCTAATTTAGATTATTTTAACTTTTAGCTTTTGACTTTTGACTTTCGTATGAATCTAACCAGAAGGCAATTAATTAAATCTGTATCGTATGCATCGATGGGAGCGATCGCAACTCATTTACTTCCTGCCAACAGTGCAGTTTCCCAAACTTTATATGGAGTTAATGCTTTCTATCTTTTGACAGAAAGCTATCGGAAAGCAAACGAGAATCCTCAAGCTAATCTCCGTCAAACTGTCCGCAAATACCTTCAAGACGAACTGGGATTAGCTAGATTGCGCGATCGCAGTAAAATTAATGCAATTCGATTTCTTGCTGGTAATAATTACCCCTCGGCAACAAGACAGACTGCAAAAAAGCAGGGAGTCAATCGACCATTTCATTTTGATGCCATGCTGTGGACTACAGCTCGGGAAATGGATCGCCGAGTGCTGGAGGTGTTAGACGCGATGATGCAGTCATTAGCCGAAATGGAGTTTTATCTCGTTCCCGTTTTAGCAAACTATTGGATCGAGTACGGCGGTATTCTAAGATATTTAGAATGGGTAAATCGAATCGATCGAGAAGCATGGTTTGATGCTTATTGTAACCGAAAAGATGAAGAATACTATTTAAAATACAGTCTCGATTTTTATACTAATTCAGCAATTGAAAACTTATTTCAATCTCACGTTAAACCTGTCATTCAACTCTGTCAAAAATGTTCTCGAGTAGCAATCCTCGATCTGATGAACGAACCACGGGGTAAGAATCGCTACAGTATGGAGAATCAAAAGGTTGAGAATGATTTATATTCTCATCAGATAGTAGCTCAATGGTTAAATCGTCAAGCTAGTTTTGTGAAAAGAAGTTTACCTGAAGTTAACGTTACTACTGGTGAAGAGGGTTGGTTGAATTATCCTGTAAATCTGCAACTAAATTATCTCAAAAATGAAAGCCAGTACTATGAAGGAATCGATCTAAAAACTAATCTCTTTGCACCGAATAGTACTTTGACAATGGGAAGCATTCACATGTATACCCACGAAGCAGTAGAATTTAATAAGCCTAATGAGTGTGGTAGACAATTTCGCGATCGCCGTGGTTGGGATTATTTACTACAACCAGGTCGCCCCCAGACTCCAGAAAGTTACATAAAAATGGGGGAAGAATGGATAAAATCTCGCGCCACTGTATTTGGCAGTAAACCTTGGTATTTAGGAGAAATGGGCTGGTGTCGCCGTCAGTCAGATACAGATCGTTCTCCTCTCCCAGCTACAGCGTTACAAAAAGAAAGAATTCAAATTTATCGAAATTGGACAGAACAAGCTTTTAACTTAGGTGCTAGAGGCGTATTTTTGTGGGAATTAGCAGGGACAACACACCGCGATGAATTTTATGGAATGAATTTAAATCAAATTATTGATATTTTTCCACAATAAAATGGTTGTTGAAAACTAACACATGACCAATGACCAATGACAGGTATATTAGTGTCTACCTACAATCGCATCTACAACATAGTGCGCCAAATTCCTAGAGGAAAAGTAGCCACCTACGGACAGATAGCAGACTTAGCAAACCTCTACGGTAAAGCTCGTCTTGTCGGCTATGCTCTTTATCGCGTAGATAAAAACTCTGATATTCCCTGGCAGCGAGTGATTAATGCCAAAGGTGAAATCTCTTATTCGCCTCTACGACATGGTGCAGACTACTTGCAAAAATCGTTGCTAGAACGAGAAGGAGTAAAATTCAACTCAGCCGGAAAAGTCAATCTCAAGGAATATCTTTGGCATCCTTCTACAGATCTGCTACATGAAACTACCTGGAGTTCGATCGAACTATAGAAAGTTGTAATCGTAACTATTGGAATTTCGGAATATTACAAAAAACATCACACCTTGTAGCTAAAAGCCAAGATAGGGCTAGCAATTGCGCAGCATAAATCTTCGTGCGATCGCCCTTCCGATTCCGACTGAGCCAGCACCAAAATCAAAGATAATTGTCAAACAATCTTTGGTAAGATTGCGGAAGTTTGAATCAAATTTAAAATTATAGAGCGCTCCCCCGTGAAGCTACACGTCTATCACACGCCAGAATTAGTACCTGGAGACTGCAACCCAAATTGTGCGATCGCCGTAGACGTACTGAGAGCCACGTCTACCATAGCAACTGTCCTAGCCGCTGGTGGCGAAGCCGTTCAGGTATTCAGCGATTTAGAACAACTAATGCATGTTAGCGATAAATGGTCGCCAGAAAAACGGCTGCGGGCAGGAGAACGAGGTGGTGGAAAAGTTGCAGGCTTTGACATGGGTAACTCTCCCCTTGACTGTACGCCAGAAAGAGTTCGGGATAGACGCTTATTTATCAGCACGACAAACGGTACTCGCGCTCTACAAAAGATCGAGAATGCTCCAACTGTGATGGCAGCAGCTTTAATCAATCGGGCAGCAGTAGTAAAGTACGTATTAGAAAAACAGCCAGAAACAGTATGGATTGTCGGTTCTGGTTGGGAAGGCAGTTTTTCTTTAGAAGATACAGTTTGTGCGGGAGCGATCGCCCATAGCCTATGGGAGAAGACGAGTCTGCCAATTGAAGAAATTGCTGGTAACGACGAGGTTATCGGTGCGATCGCGCTATTCAGTCAATGGCAAGATAAGTTATTGGAGCTAATGCACCAAGCTAGTCATGGTAAGCGACTGCTACGCCTAGACTGTCACGAAGATCTGAAATACTGTTCTCAGCTCGATATATTAGATGCGATCCCGATCCAAAAAGAACCAGGAGTTTTAGTGAAGTTGTAGTTGATGAGTTGGCGGGTTTGCGTGCTCCCAACTTCCTCAGCCTCCCATCTCACTCAACGAGTAGTTTTTGAATCACACGAGAAAAATTAGGGGCGATCGCAGCAGCCAATTGCCAATCGGGAATGCTAGATTGGCAGAGATTTAGTCTAAACTTCAGATTCACTAAACTTAATCTTTATGTTGCAGCGACGCTCTTATGCTATTGCCGCTGGGGTATGCTTATTTGTTGCTTTACTGGGCGTACCGCTGATAGTTTCTAACTACAATAACTACCAAGAAAATACAATCGGTCTTCTTAGACCCCAAGGAAAAAATAGCCTAGAAAGTCCGAATTCGGGAGTTTTGTCGCTAGTATCTCTTTCCCCAACTGAAAGAGCGGCACAATTGCAAGAGAGCGCTCGACAGTCTAATCCTCGCGAGCGCAGCCGCGCCCGCTATCTTTTAGCCAGCGACTTTATCATACAACGGCAGGGGGGAAAAGCGATCGCGGTTTTGCAAGATTTGGAAAAAGATTATCCCGAACTGGCGGCTCACATCGCCCTCAAACGCGCCCAAGCGTATTCTTTAACGGGGGATAAAGCAAGAACTCAAGCCGCTTGGCAAGACTTACTCCAGCGCTACTCTAAAAGTCCGGTAGCAGCAGAAGCTTTATTCGTACTGGGGCAAAACGAACCGAAATATTGGCAGGAAGCGATCGCTCTATTTCCCAGTCATCCCCGCAGTCTAGAAATTGCTCGTTCTCTACTGCAAAAAAATCCCCAGCAGCCGCGATTGCAGCTACTTTTAGCGCAACACGACTACCAAAAGCCGGAAATTCTCCCTGTTTTAGATCGCTTAGTCAGTCAGTCAGCAGCGCGACTCAAACCTCAAAATTGGGAAATAGTCGCCCAGGCTTACTGGGAAAATCGAGAATATGGCAAAGCTGCTGAAGCCTACGCCAAATCGCCGCGTACCCCTCGCAACCTCTATCGCTGGGGAAGAGGATTGCAACTGAGTACCAAACAACAACAGGCTATTTCTATTTACAAACAGCTGTTAGCTGCATATCCCAACGCAGAAGAATCTGGGATGGCGCTGATGCGATTGGCGCGGATATCCAAACCAAAAGAAGCTAATACATATTTAGATCGAATTGTCAAAAATTTTCCCAAACAAGCAGGGGAAGCGTTGGTAGCAAAAGCAAATTTACTTGACAGTCTTAATAGCAAGCAATCTGCTGCCAAAGCACGGCAATTGTTATTAGATAAATATGGCGATTCAGCCGCTGCCGCCGAATATCGTTGGCAAGTCGCGCAAGAGAAAGCTGCTGACAAAGATTATCAAGCCGCAGCGAGATGGGCAGAAGTTATTCCCCAGCGCAATCCAGAACATATTCTCGCACCCAGAGCGGGTTTTTGGGTAGGAAAATGGGCGCAAAAATTGGGCAAAAATGAAGGTGCTAAAACTGCTTTTGAAAACGTTTTGAGTAAGTTTCCGCAGTCTTATTATGCGTGGCGATCGGCTACACTTTTAGGTTTGGATGTCGGTAATTTCAAAACCGTACGCCAGATGACTCCCGAATTTTCATCGCCTCAACGTGTCATCCCGCCTGCTGGTTCTCCTGCTTTAAAAGAACTCTATCAACTAGGACAAGATTCAGATGCTTTAGCATTGTGGCAAACAGAATATAACAACCCAGAAAAGCCGACTGTAGCCGAACAATTTACAGATGGTTTGATGTATTTAGCTAAAGGAGAAAATCTGCTCGGAATTAATAAAATTTCTACTTTAGAGGATCGAGACCTTCCTACAGAAAAAGCAGAATATGAAGTATTGAGGAAACAGTTAGGTTACTGGCAAGCTCGTTATCCTTTTCCCTATTTACCATTAATTCAAACTTGGGCGCAACAACACCAGCTCAATCCTTTGTTAGTTACGGCTTTAATCCGTCAAGAATCGCGATTTGAATCCAATATTCGTTCTGTAGCAGGAGCAGTAGGATTAATGCAAGTGATGCCTAGTACGGCTCAGTATATAGCGGAAAAAATTAATGTATCTAACTACGATTTAGAAAATCCCCAGGACAATATTCAACTAGGAACCTGGTATATGGATTACACCCACAATCGGTTTGATAATTACTCGTTATTGGCGATCGCGAGCTATAATGCTGGCTGGAACAATGTAGAAAAATGGCTGAAGCGTTTCAAAACTCAAGATCCCGATGAATTTGTCGAATCGATTCCCTTTGGGGAAACTCAGGGGTACGTGCGACAAGTATTTGGTAACTATTGGAATTATTTGCGACTGTACAATCCACAAGTTTCTCAATTAGTTGCTAGATATTCTGAAGTACATCCGTCAATGTCAGCGGAGGTTGCAACTCTGTCTGGTTCGTAAAATATTTCGTAAAATATTTCGTTGTGGCGGTCATTTATCATTCCTTTTTACATCAAGTAGCTATACTAGATGGAGAAGCGACATAGTAACTAAATAATTCTCTCTCATCCGATCGCAATCGGTGAGGACGCTTTGTTTCTGTGTCAATAAATAATCCTTTTTGTTGTGCTTCTGCTACTAGCGTGCGATCGCCATTATAAAAATGAAATTCTATCATGGCAGATGCAGCTCTGAGTTCGGAAATCCATAACTGCATTTGAACTTCGTTACCTAAATATAGAGGAGTTTTATAAGTAATATTAGTGTGAACCAACACGGGTAAAAAGCCGCGCCGTGCAATTTCAGGCAGCGGTAAGCCTACTGCATCTAATAACTTAGTTCTCCCAATTTCCATCCATTGAATGTAGACAGAATTATTCACATGACCGATAAAATCGATCTGATAAGGATAAATTTCTATCTTTAAGCTAATTCTCTTCATTTCTCTTACTCTTAGCGCCTATTTTACGAGCAACACTTTGCGCCTTTGAGCGACCAAAATCATTCAAGTCACCATCTAGCGACAAGGTATCATAGTCACCAGCAAGTGACAATAGTACGCTCTTTCGATGACGCGGGATAAGCGCGGTTTTAATTGCGGGAATCGTGTATTTGACATTGCGATCGCGCGTACACCCATCCTTTCTTGGTATAGATTTAACATCATCCACTGGCTGGGCACGAATTGAAGCAGCAATAAAATCGCTGGTTCAAGCAGCTGCGGACAGCGACCAGCAACCAGTAACTAGTTTTGTCCTTCTTCTGGCTTCTGACTCCTGGCTCCTGACTCCTATCTATAGATACAATATTCATCAGACACGGAAATGGCTTGAGTGATGACACCACCCTCTGAAGTTGACACTGCATCTCAGGTAGATGTAAATAATGACATCGAGCCAGCGGTTCAAAATCGAGATTCTTATCTGAACGAACTGCCTGACGAAGTGGAAATGTCCCTGTTCGAGCATCTAGAGGAGTTGCGGCAGCGGATTTTCTATGCCCTAATTGCTGTAGTCATAGGGGTGATTGGCTGTTTCATAGCCGTCAAACCGATTGTCAGATTATTAGAAGTACCAGCACAGGGAGTTAAATTTCTGCAACTGGCTCCAGGCGAATACTTTTTTGTTTCGATCAAAGTTGCAGGCTACAGCGGCTTACTAGTAGCCAGTCCGTTCGTACTGTACCAAATCGTTCAGTTTGTTTTACCAGGGTTAACGCGCCGCGAACGCCGTTTAATTGCACCAGTCGTTTTAGGTTCTACCGTACTGTTTGGAGCAGGATTAGCCTTTGCCTACTTGGTGCTGATTCCAGCTGCATTAAACTTCTTCATTAGCTACGGAGCAGATGTAGTAGAACAACTATGGTCGATCGATCGCTACTTTGAATTTGTTCTGTTATTCATGTTCAGTATCGGCTTGGCGTTTCAAATTCCTATCATTCAAGCTTTACTCGGCATATTGGGTATTGTATCGTCTGCCAAAATGCTGTCAGGATGGCGCTTCGTCTTGCTAGGTGCAGTGGTGTTGGGAGCCGTATTAACGCCCTCTACCGATCCGATGACTCAATCTCTGCTAGCGGGTGCAGTGCTAGGACTATACTTTGGTGGAATTGGCATCGTTAAAATTTTGGGTAAATAACAAATAAAATTTTTCATAGAAACCCTAGCCTCTCCCTTTCAGAGCAGCAGCGATCGCTACCACTCCACAAACTTCTATTCCTGCTTGGCGCAAAGTCTGAGCAGCTGAGCGAGCTGTTGCGCCAGTTGTATAGATATCATCTAAAATCAAAACTGGACGTATGGGGCGACGGTGGCGAAAATCTGACCCTATTTGAAAGGCTCCAGATAAATTTTGCTCTCGCTCTTTTCCAGATAATTCAAACTGGCGTACAGTCTGGCGCGCGCGTTCTAGTCCTTGCGATCGCAATTTTAGCCCTGTCAACTGGCAAAAACTGCGTGCTAATAATTCTGCTTGGTTGAAACCGCGATCGCTCAACTTGGTTGCGTGCAGTGGAATTGGAGTCACAATTGGCTGGATTGAAGTAAATGGAAGATTTAACCAAGCTTCAGCCAGCCAGAACCCCAACGGTTGAGCAATTTGAGGTCTTTTATCGTATTTCAGAGCCGCGATCGCCCGTTTGAGCGCTCCGCCATACATTCCCCAAGCAAATACTGGTAGTTCTGTTGTAGAAGGGATAAGGCGATCGCTGAGTTGGCAACGTTGTAGTTGTCTGGTGCAATCGACACAAAATACTTTCCCAGTCGGACGCTGACATAAAGGGCAACTTGACTTGAGAAATATGCTGAGTACATCAGTCCACATTAGGAAGTTGGGAGTCGGGAAGCAGAGCAGAGGGGCTTCAGGAGAAATTACCGATCGCCGCTCACTGATAACTAATAACTGTTCGCTGTTTCAACAAACGATGTAGGTATTGCAAAATTCCGATCGCCAATACTGCACTTGCAGCCAAACACAACCAGAATCTATCTGCCAGCTGGGGCGATCGATCTAATACCCAAGTTCCTAAAGGAGGACCGATGATGTAGCCAAGCGAACCACACAGAGAGTTGATCGCGAAGTAAATGCTGCGTTGTGAGGGGGGAGCTAAGCTGTTTACAATCGATACAGCAGCCGGAGTGAAGGACACGGCAGCGATCGCAAAAATCTCTGTTGCTAAGATCGCCCAACCGAGGCGAATGGATGGTGCAATACCCGTTAGCCAAATGGCAATAAAACCTAATGCCCACATCATGGCAGAAAAGATCATTGCTTGAGGCGGACTCCAGCGCTTTAAGGCACGGGTAATTGGTAATTGACAAACAACCGCCAAAAGTACGTGCCAGCCAAATAAGATTCCGATTGTAGTGGCTGAAAATCCCCGATCGATAGCGCCATCTGCGGCGGCGAAGTTTTTCCAGTATAAAGGCAGTACGGCTTGAAACTGCGAAGCATAGATCGTCAAAATCGTGTTGGCGATCGCGTAGATCGAAAGACAACGATCGCTCAATGCTGCTGCCCAATTGCCTTCAATCCGAGAACTCGGTTTCTGCGGTTGGTAGGTTTCTGAAACTTTTGTGTATACCAGCATGAAGAAAACGACAAATCCTATAGCGTTGCACAAAAATAACGCTCTATATGCACCTGTTAAACCGACAATCTCCCCACCTAGAAGAATTCCTATACCTAACCCTACATAGTCCATAACTCGCATCATGGCAAAAGTATCTCGGCATTGTGAGGGAGAAATTAAATTGGCGATCGCTGCATCAATCGTAGACCAGTACAAACCCTGTCCAAACCCCATCAGTAAGTTGCCGATAACTAATAGTGAAAAGCTATTGGTCGCTGCTAAAATGGCTGCGGCGATCGCGCTTAAAGTAGCAGAAAGTAATAGGGTTCGACGGCGACCGCCCAGAGACGAGTCGCATAAAGAAATTGCCACCAAACGACCCAATATGCCTGCAACTGATGCGCCTCCTAAAGCCAAACCAACATTAGTAGCAGAAAAGCCTAACTGATTGACAAAAAATATTGTTATATAAAATAAGGTAAAACCACTACTTAATTGAGCAACACAACGACCGATTCCTAACGTCCAAACTTGTGAATCAAGTTGCGGTAACCAGGAACTAAATTGATGCTTAACTACAAATTTCATCTCAGGCAAAAAACAGCAAAGCTGCGGACAGGTAAACAAATACTCACCGATCTAGGCATGAAAAACTTTTGTATTTGGATTTCGCAAATACATCAATTGACTGCGATCGCAGCTGTTTCAAGACTGGATTGGAAGGCAACTAATTTTATTCTTCCAACTGAACTTTTGCCCTGCGTATTTCCCCTGAGAGAGTGATGCGTGGTGCGTGGTTTTTCTCCGCGACTCTCCCTCAGCTCTCTTCTCCGACTTCCCACTCCCTAATTCCGACTCTCCAACAAACGGCGTAAATACCGCAAAATTCCCACGACGATCGCCACGCTAACGGCTAAACTCAACCAAAAACTATCCGCGATCGCATCTGACTGGTCTAATGCCCAACCACCTAATGGTGGTCCGATGAAATATCCGCCTGCCCAGCAGAGAGAGTTGATGGAAAAGTAGATGCCCATTTGAGCTGGGGGTGCGAGATCGGTAATTAATGCGGAGGCAGAAGGAGTGTAAGCAACGGTGGCAATCGCGAGTAGACTCAAAGCTAAAATTGCCCAAGCGATTTGACCAGTGGCAACTGTTCCTGTTAACCAAATACAGAAAAAGCCTAAAGTCCAGATCGAGGCAGATATTGTTAAAGCTTGAGGATGAGTAAAACGCTTTAAAGCACGTGCTACAGGTAATTGAGTCACGATTGCCATAGCCATGTGCCAGCCGAATAAGACGCTGATGGTAGTTTCAGTCAATCCTTGACCTCCACTGCCAACAGGGACAAAATTTTTCAGATACAGTGGCAAGGTACTGTGTAGCTGGGCGATGTAAGTTGTAAAAATAATGTTGACGATCGCAAATACTAACAGGCTGCGATCGCTCAAGGCTATTCGCCAGCTACCCAGCGCAAACGCCCCAGCTTGATTTTCCTGCGGTCGAGTTTCGGCGATCGCAAAATAGACTACGACTAAGAAGATCAGAAACGATAACCCGTCCAGAATAAATAAGGCTCGATAAGCCCCTGTCGCACCAATCAAAACTCCACCAAAAACAATCCCCATCCCCAAACCGAGATTGTCGGCTAAGCGAGTCACGGCATAAGCCTCGCGCCGTCGATCGGTGGATGTGACATCGGCAACAACAGCTTCAGTTGCGGGCCAATACAAACCCTGTCCCAGTCCTAGTAATAAATTGCCGATAACTAAAGTGGTGAAATCTGGAGTGATGGCGAGGACAAAACAAGCGATCGCCGCGATCGCTGCTGAAAGTAAAAGCGTGCGACGACGACCCCAAAACTGTGAATCTGAAAATGCTCCTCCCAAAATTCGTCCGACAACTCCAGAAATAGAAGCACTACCTAGCGCCCAGCCTACGGCAGTGGCAGATAAGCCTACTTGGTTGACGAAAAAAATTGGAGCATAAAACAGGGTAAACCCCGTGCCTACGTTGGAGAGGAAGCGACCGCTTGCCAAAATCCAGACCTGAGAGTTTAGCGACGGTAACAGAGACGAGAAGTTGTTTCTCTGAAAAAAATTCATCGAAGCTTTAAGTATTGATACGACACGTAGAAGTAAGTTTTGTAACAAATAGGGAACTATAAATACAGAAGATTCATAGTTGTCTACTCGCAGCACTAATTCAGGTTATTTATTATTAACGTCATATCTATGCAGAGATTTTTTGTATTACTGGGAGTAGTAATTGTATTTGCGATCGTATTCGGACTGATGTTTGCTTATTACCGTTCTCAACAATCTCGCCGCCGACTCAGGTGGGTGCAGCCAAGCAAGCATGGCAAAACTACCCCATTTTCATCGCCTCGCTACCGAAAATCATCATATGATAGCGAAGGAAGTGGAGACAATGATAGTGCCATTAGACTAGAACAAGCTCCCCGTCCGCTACAAAGAAAACTCTTGCTGCTATTACATGGCGATCGCCAAGCCGCAAATAGGCTCCTCAGTGCAGCGAAAGAACGCAACCCCGGTAGGACAATTCAGTGGTATGCCGAGAAAGTTCTTTTTGACTTGCAACGCGATTATGGGAAATATTAAGTAAGCCAAAAGCTTGCCCTCGAACCGCAACGAAGAAAGCTCTAGGATAAACTCCGCGAAGGGTCAAAAGCTAAAAGTCAAAATAGCGATCGCAACTATTTTGTTTATCTAACTGCTGTTTCCTACCCTCTGCCTTCTACCTTTTTCTACTAGTCTTCATCATCTAATTCTTCAACCTTTTCAGCCGGTCTATATTCGGAGCATTTCAGTGCTTCTTCTGTTAAAACCGCACAAGGATTGACAGCACATTTAAGATAAGGGTTATTAGTAAAATATTGACAGTTTCTACAAGGAACTTTTTGGAAGCGCTTGATTGTAAACAAGATTTCGTCTCGCGCTGCAATTCCGATTTTAGACAGCATTAAAAATAGAATTGTCCAACCCATAATAAAGCCGATCGGACCCAAAAGCATGAGCAAATCGTAAGTATTAAACTGAGGTGGTTTTGTTTCATTTACAGTTGCTTCACTCAGCTTTACTTCCCGTACAATTTGCGTTTGTGCTAGGTGCTGTTTTAAAACATCATTCTTATTATACATATTACTTTCCTCTAGCAGCGTTCAAAAATACTGTCTTCTTTAGTTGCAAGACCACGGATACTATATTTACAGGTATACCGAATAATAGAGTTCAGTATCTCTACTGAGAGTTTTGCTTGTCTCTTTGTCTGCTCTATCTAAAGAAGTAGATTTTCGGAGGTAGGCGCAATTCTTTTTATTCTCGATCGCTAGCTCTTACTTTTTTCTTACCAGCAACTTTTATTACTTTAGCAAGTTCTCTGTATTGGCGATCGCTCGATCGCATTAATTTTTACTGAATATATCTAGCAGATAGAAATCTCTAGTTTTATCTATATCGTTAGGAATAATGAAAAATACTCAATTAACCCAAAATAATATACTTACTATGTTACAAAAGATTGGAAAGATCGGCAATATCAAGATTTCTTAACTAATCTAAATTAAATTAAAATTATTATATTTTTGTGAAATTCAACTCAAAATATGTTTGTATAGCAAATGCATCCGATCTGCTAGTAATTTATGCTGCGTGCTGCCGGTTAATACTGCTCTACGAGAAGTCGCCTCGCGTCTACGCTATGCTATGTCAAGTTAATGCTATGTCAAGTTAATGCTATGTCAAGTTAATGCTATGTCAAGTTGATGTCAAGACAGTTGACAGCAAGCGATAGAAGCAACTCACGATAAGTACAAATACAGAGGCGAGTAGGTGACGAGCAACTTTTCTTCTATGATATGAGGTGAGAATCCGATGTAAATATGGCATGGTGAAATGATAGGCTAAAGAATTGCAGAGAAATTACAGTGACAAGGCGTATTCGATGGTTGTTGCAACCCAGGTTCCCCACTTGCTACGGGCTGCTCGTGGAGAAGAAGTAGACCGCCCGCCAGTATGGATGATGCGGCAGGCAGGTCGCTACATGAAAGCGTATCGAGATTTACGCGAGAAGTATCCCTCATTTCGGGAGCGTTCTGAAATTCCCGAAGTAGCGATCGAAGTCTCTCTGCAACCCTGGAGAGCTTTTCAACCAGATGGCGTAATCCTGTTTTCCGACATTGTAACGCCGTTGCCTGGGTTGGGAATCGACATGGACATTGCGGAGGGCAAAGGACCAATTATTCATTCGCCGATTCGCACATCTGAGCAAATTGAATCTTTGCGCCAGCTGGAACCAGCAGAATCTTTACCTTTTATTAAAGAAATATTACAAGCACTCCGAGCTGAAGTTGGCAATAAAGCCACAGTTTTAGGCTTCGTCGGCGCGCCGTGGACGCTGGCAGCCTATGCAGTGGAAGGAAAAGGCTCTAAGACCTATTCCATTATTAAGGGAATGGCGTTTTCTAACCCGACAGTATTGCACCAGCTGTTAGAGAAACTAGCAGATGCGATCGCAATTTACGTCCGTTATCAAATTGACTGTGGCGCTCAAGTCATACAAATGTTTGATTCTTGGGCAGGTCAACTTTCACCTCAAGATTACGAGACTTTTGCTCTACCTTATCAACAGCGCGTATTCCAACAAGTCAAGCAAACGCATCCAGATACGCCCTTAATTCTTTTGGTAGCTGAAAGCGCAGGTTTACTAGAAAGGATGGCGCGTAGTGGTGCAGACCTAATCAGCGTAGACTGGACTGTAGACATGGCAGACGCACGAGCGAGATTGGGTGACATTGGCGTGCAAGGAAATCTCGATCCTGGCGTATTATTTGGTTCTCAAGAATTTATTCGCGATCGCATTTACGATACGGTGAAAAAAGCAGGAACGAGGGGACATATCCTTAATTTGGGTCATGGAGTCTTACCCGACACTCCAGAAGATAATGTCAGGTTCTTCTTTGAAACTGCTAAGCAGATTAGATACTAGGAGCGAGGAGCGAGGAGTGAGGGAATTAGAGTTTTGCCTTGAGCGATTTCTGTAAACCTCGAAGCATTCAACTGATTGAGTCCGTTTTGCCAAGAGCTAACTCTAAGTCTTCTGCCTCTATGTACAATAGCCTTTGTGCCAGCATTAACTGCGTTTCTAATTCAGCTAATGAACCTAGAGCAATTGAAAAAGATTGCAGGTATTCTTTTGTAGATTTTCTTGTATGCCCTTCCGCTATATTAGAAGGAATAGACACTGCTGCACGCTGAACTTAACTAGACAACCCGTAAACCTCATACTTGGGAAATTTCTGCGTTATCCGATAAACCTCAAAAACTAAATTCATTCCCGCTTGCCAGACTTTTAAATCGCGATAACTATTGATTTGCATTTCATGATTTCTCTATCTACTTATGTATAAAGTATTCCCATTTTCCCCTCACTCCTCACTCCTCACTCCTCGCTCCTTGCCATGCGGATATTAGTCACTGGTGCTAGCGGTTGTATCGGTCATTATATTTCTGAGATTTTAATTCAAGAAACTGACTGCGAACTGTATTTATTAGTTAGAAATCCTCAGAAACTACAAATAGATACTACTCGCCCTGGTGTAAAAGTATTACAGAGCGATTTAGCTAAGATCGAACAGTTTGCTGACTTACTGAAAACAATTGATATTGCTGTATTAGTAGCTACTGTTTGGGGTGGCGACAACACTTTTGAAATTAACGTAAACAAAACGATTCAGTTATTAAATCTACTCGATTCGGAAAAATGCCAGCAGGTCATTTACTTTTCTACAGCTAGCGTTTTGGATCGTCAAAATAACTTGTTGAAAGAAGCGGGAACGCTTGGCATAGATTATATTCGTTCTAAATATGAGACTTTAAGCAAATTACCTGAATTAGCGATCGCCCCTAAAATCACCGTTCTATTTCCCACTTTAGTCTTGGGAGGCGATGCCCAGAAACCCTATTCTCACTTATCTGCTGGCTTACCCGATGTCGCCAAGTGGATTAACATCGCCCGTTTCTTTAAAACCGAAGGTAGCTGTCATTTTATCCACGGACGAGATGTTGCTCAAGTTGTCAAATATTTAATTTATTCTAGAGAAAGACAAGGGGATAAGAGAGCTGAGGAAGCAACTCTAGCCACTAGCCACCAGCCACTAGCCACTCTCCCGACTCCCTACGTCTTAGGACAAAAATTGATAACTGCTAACCAGGTTATAGAAGAAATTTGTGCTTATCTAAATAAAAAGATTTATTTTCGCATTCCTCTGTATTCATCTTTGACCAATTTATTTATAGTTTTATTCCGCATTCAAATGGCAGAATGGGATAGATTTTGTTTGCAATATCGCTATTTTACTTATAAAAATATTGTCAATCCTAGCAGCTTCGGCTTACCTAGCTATTGTCCCACCCTGAGCGATGCTTTAAGGATTCATGGGGTGCGTAGTAAAAATCTAGATGTTTAGATGGTAATTCCGAGCAAAACTTCTAATGCGATTCACCTGCTACAAAGTGTAATAATTACAAAGTGTAATCATTTAGATTCGGGCATGTTGCAAAGCTAAGCAGATTAGTTATATTTTTTGACTTTTAACTTTCGACTTTTGACTTTCCCATGACATCTACTAGCACTACTCCCAGCACCCTTGTACCTGGAAACCTGCGGCGAGTCCATCACATCGCCTTGAATGTCAAAGACATGCAAGCATCGCGCCACTTCTACTGTCGCATTCTCGGATTGCACGAACTGACAGGCGATGAAATTCCTCCTACATTGATAGACTTGGTAGCACAAGGCAAAGTTGCTAACTTCATTACCCCAGATGGGACGGTTTTAGATTTGTTCTGGGAACCGGATTTATCGCCACCAGATCCCGATCCCGAACGTAATTTTACCCGTGCCTACCATCTCGCCTTCGATATCGATCCGCAATTATTCGATCGCGCTGTGGAAGTATTGCGGCAAAATCAAATTGCGATCGCCCACGGTCCTGTCACTCGCCCTACGGGTAGGGGCGTTTACTGCTACGATCCAGATGGATTTATGGTGGAAATCCGCTGCGATCCAACATAAGACGAGCTGGTTAACTGAATAACTCTTGGCGATCGCACAGGTATGTTCAAATAAACTCGCTCCTACAATTTCCGACTCTGCGGATGAATTTAGACAAAAAACCTGAATCTGAAAATTCAGACTCAGGCTATCCTACACTTCACAACTCAGGAAAATACAACAGACACGAAAGCTTGAATTTCAGCTCTAAGCAGCACGAATAGGCACTTTTGCTTCTACAGATAGCCACTCGGAAGATAGATCTTCCATAATGCCTTTGCGGCTAAATACTTGGCTTCGATCTAAATGTACCACTAATGTAGGCAAATAAATGTCATCAATTATCTGATGTCCGTAACCGATGACAACACCAGTTAGATTTGTTTGCTTGTGTTGCACGAAATCCCCAATTCTTAACATGGTATTTCTCCTTGTGCAGTTTACTGTCCAACGTTTTCTATTGCTAAGCGGCGATCGCCACTTATTGCCAACTACTACAGCGAGTCAGCATATCGACTTTTCGTCCCTGCTGGGCGAGGGCAATAAACTAATACTTGCCGTCTTTCTAACATTGTTGGTTTGCTTCTCCTTGTAGCTAGCTTGCCTGCCTCTGGCTACCTTAGGAAAAACTTTCTCAGTGCCAGGTACAGGTACAACGTAGCGGGTTTAAACCAGCCAAGGACACTGAATCCGATCTAAAAAATCTTCGATCTTTACAGTCTCCTCTCAATGCCGACGAAGTTAGCTGACGGGCTAGGACTGAGAGATGTCCCTCTCTGTTTATTTCAGAGATAAGCCCCAGAATTCGGTTCCTCCGCTCCAATTGCGATCGGATTAGGCTGACTTATTTAATCTGGTTAGCTACATCCTAAACCACACTACCTACATTCCGTCAATAAAAGTTACAAATTGTGAAGCAGGCTCGGTTGAATTATTAAGTATCGTACAGCACAACTATTAACCTGGCACGGAAAGAGAGGGCAGGGCTTCTGGTCAAGTCGAGATGTAGTGCGGTCTTGTTGCGTAATCTATAAAAGCCCTGCCCTCTCTTTTATTGCCGCCTTAATATCTGTAAGAAATGCAAAATATTACGGTATTCCTAGCAATTAATGCTAGTTTAGTTAGTAGCTGGCGGTTAACTTATTGACTAGCGAGTTGACTAGCGAGTAATGAGTAGCGATCGGACATTCAAAAGCTAGCCACCAGTCACCAACCACTCACCAATGACAAACGATTAATGACTAGTCATACTTGCTGCGGTCCTGGCTATGCATCTCCTCAAGCAGCGATGCAAGCACAAAGAGAAAAAACATTATACGCGATCGCCCTTTACACGGGTACGGGAATCGAAGCACCAGATTATTTAGCCACGATTGATGTCGATCCTAATTCTCCGACATATTCTCAGGTAATTCATCGCTTGCCCATGCCTTATCTGGGCGATGAGTTGCATCATTTTGGTTGGAATGCCTGTAGCTCCTGTCATGGCGACGCGAGTAAATCGCGGCGTTTTATGGTAGTTCCCGGGCAGCGATCGAGCCGGATTTATATTGTAGATACAAAAGAGACGCGATCGCCTCAAATACATAAAGTTATCGAATCGGAAGAAATCAAAGCTAAAACAAATTTAACAGCTCCTCACACCGTCCACTGCTTAGCAGATGGTCGTATTATGATTTCGATGTTGGGTGACAGTCAAGGGAATGCCCCTGGCGGCTTTTTGTTACTCGATGAAAACTTCAATATTGCCGGACGCTGGGAACAGCAAGCCACAGCAATGAAGTTCAACTATGACTTTTGGTATCAGCCGCGCCATAACATCATGGTAAGCAGCGAATGGGGCGCACCCAAAACTTATTATCCTGGTTTCGACCTCAACGATGTAGCAGCAGGAAATTACGGTCAGCAATTGCATTTTTGGGACTGGAAAAAACACGAAATTATCCAAAGTTTCGATTTGGGTGCAGAAGGTTTAATTCCTTTAGAAGCCCGTTTTCACCACAATCCAGACAGCACCCACGGGTATGTTGGTGCAGCCTTAAGTAGTAATATTTGGCACTGGCACAAATCTAATGGACAATGGGCAGTTGAGAAAGTTATCGATATTCCATCAGTAGAAGTGAAAGGCTGGGACATTCCAGTTCCCTCTTTAATTACAGATATTTTGCTATCAATGGACGATTGCTATCTCTATTTTTCCAACTGGTTGCATGGAGATATTCGTCAGTATGATATTAGCAATCCTTCTCAGCCTCAATTAACTGGGCAAGTTTGGTGTGGTGGTTTATTAGGCAAAGGTGGCGAAGTTCAGGGACATAAATTACATGGTGGTCCCCAAATGCTGCAATTAAGTTTAGATGGCAAACGGTTGTACGTCACTAATTCTCTATTTAGCACTTGGGATAATCAATTTTATCCAGACTTAGCCAAAAATGGCTCTTACATGTTGCAAATTGATTGCGACACGGAAAATGGAGGATTGAAAATTAATGAAAACTTTTACATAGATTTTGGTCGAGAACCTAACGGTGCAGCCCGCGCCCACGAAATGCGATACCCTGGCGGAGATTGTACTTCAGATATTTGGATTTAGCGTTAGGTTGAATCGGGAGTGGCATGAAAACTTATCAAATCGAACTGGTGAATCGCGATCGTTTTACCCTAAATGTAGCGGCAGATGAATACATTTTGGATGCAGTAGAAGCGGCTGGATTGAAATTACCCGTAGGCTGTCGTTATGGGGCTTGTATTACTTGCGCTGCCCGCATTTTAGCAGGTGAAGTAGACCAGACAAATCCGATCGCCCTCAAGCCTCAGCAAGCTGCGAAAGGTTACGTTTTGTTGTGCATTGCTACTCCCCGGTCTGATTGTAAGTTTGAAGTCGGCGTAGAATGTCAAAAAGAATTGTATGTAAATCCTTTTATCAGTTATCAGTGACTAGTAGCTGGCGACTGGTGACTAGATAAAGAATTCAACTGCTAATCACTAGCCACTAGCCACTCACTAATTACTAGCTACTGGTTCCACTAGCCACTCACTAATCACTCCCTATGGCAATCCTCAAATTAGAAGACGGTACGACATACACTCAACTCGCTGATATTAGTCGCGAATTGGCTGCTTTAAATATTCAACTTAATTGCTGGAGTGTAGGAGAAGATCTCCAATTGCGGCAATTGCTAGCACAAGAAAGCTTAAGTTCGGAGGAAAAAGAACGAGTTCTTGCGGCTTTAGATAACTATTTCGAGCAACTCAGACAAACAAACGGCTATCAATCTCGCGACTTAATTGCATTGCACCCTGGCATTACTAATTTAGATGAGATGCTAGCAAAATTCGATCGCATTCACACCCACGCCGATGATGAAGTTCGGTATATTGTTGATGGTGAAGGGATATTTGGCTTCGTGCGTCCTGATGGTAGCCAAATAGAATTAACAGTGCAACCAGAAGAGTATATCAACGTCCCCGCCGGAACCGAACACTGGTTTTATTTAACACCTGCACGACGAGTTAAAGCAGTGCGATATTTTATCAATACAGAAGGTTGGGTTCCTCAATATACGGGCAAAGAAATTCAATTTCGCCAAAGGGCGATCGCGTAATTCCTCATATTTATTACTCCTGATTCATGCTTAATTATCAACCTTCAGTAACTAACAGTAAAACCACAGATCCGCGTTTTGAATTGATTGATGCTGCGCGTTATTTCTACCGTCAAGATTGGATGGTAGGAACGGCAGGAAATCTTTCAGCTCGTCTTGCAGATGATAGTTTTTGGATTACGGCAAGCGGCAAGGCAAAAGGAGAGTTATCAATTAGCGATTTCGTGCGCGTTGCCCTGAATGGTAGCATATTAGATAGAGCATCTACGCAAATTAAACCTTCGGCTGAAACGATAATTCATCAAGCAATTTATAGCTTGTTTCCAGCAGCTCAAGCTTGCTATCACGTCCACTCAATTGAAGCAAATTTAGTTTCTCATTTTACCAATAAAAATAATTTGCTGCTGCCACCACTGGAAATGGTTAAAGGTTTTGGTGTGTGGGAAGAAATTCCCCAGGTAGAAATTCCAGTGTTTGAAAATTATTTAGAAGTGCCTCAAATTGCTGCAGAAATTAGCGATCGCTTCAGTACTCAACCACCTCAAATCTCGGTTTTGTTAATCCGCAATCATGGCGTGACTGTCTGGGCACATTCTCTTCCCTCAGCGCGTAACTACATTGAGTTGATAGAATACATTTTCCGATACATGGTAGCAGCTCGGCAAGTTGGAATTTTTTGAAGGTGAGAGGCGAGAGAAACTAACTGTTATGAGTGCTGCTATTTCTGAGACTTCAATTGTATTAATTACCCAGTTAATACTGAAACCCAGCGAATTATAAGTATTAAATAACACATAATTTAGAGCCTGGTAATTGAAAAGTGGAGTATAAAGATAGACTTATCTCTGGGAACAATAGAGCGATCTTTACTTCATAACTTATAACCTGAGTCTACTTTATGGGAGAAAGTCAATGTTATTGTTCAATCGCTGGCAGTCAAAAACTGCTTATTTAATGGCGATGGGAATGACCGCAACAGCGTTCGTACCGCTTTTGATTTCTACTCCAGCGATCGCCGATTCCCAATCTATTGAAATTGCCCAACTTTTTCCTGAATCTCGTGACGATCGATATCGTGAATCTTCTCGTGGAGTCGTATCAAGTGGAACGATAATTCCAGTAACCTACGATCGAGGCAAAAAAATTATTGTCTCTCCAGAAGAAACAGCAGACATAACACTAACTGTAGCTGAAGATGTAGAATCTGAAAGCGGTAGAATAGCAATTCCTGCTGGTAGCAGAATTGAAGGAGAACTCAGACCTACCAATCGCGGGACTCAATTTGTGGCGCAAAATTTAATTTTAGAGGATGGCGATCGCGACTACCCAATTGAAGCTACATCACGAGAGATTACTGACACTGAAATCATTAATGAAAGATCGAATCCCGATATTCTTAGAGGTGCGGTTATTGGTGCTGCTGCTGGCGCAGTCTTGGGTGAAATTTTTGGTGGAATTGACTTAGGCGAAGTCTTAGCTGGTGCAGGTGTAGGCGTATTGGGAGAAGTTTTACTCAGGGGACGTAAACAAAAAGAAGTTGAAG
>ERZ1066119.697-NODE-697-length-21423-cov-9.226086_pt1 | contig 21423 bp, 13 predicted proteins | sample MGYA00382766_ERZ1066119 | MGnify/ENA primary metagenome ERZ1066119 (study PRJEB33369, sample SAMEA5778349) | biofilm metagenome | biome: Industrial cooling water; feature: Water cooling tower basin; material: Biofilm | place: United Arab Emirates | collected...
GCGGGCAAAGTGGGCAAGGAGTTGCCCGCCGTTTCAGGAAACCGGCAGGCCCTGCTCGATTTGCCGCTCGATGCCTACAAAAAGTATGAGGCGCAGGTGGAGCGCGGCTTCGTCCAGGCGGCCAAATTCCTACACATGCTCCATATCTACCGGATATTCGATCTGCCGTATCAGTCGCAGATCGTGCCGCTGGCGGCGATCCTTGCCGACATTGGCGATGCGTGGGAGCACGAAGCCAATCGGGCAAAGCTGATCCAATGGTACTGGAACGGTGTGTTCGGCGAGCTTTACGGCTCCGCCGTAGAAACGCGCATTGCCAAGGATTTCATGGAAGTGCCGCGTTGGCTGAGCGGCGGCCCGGAGCCTGCGACGGTCAGCGAAACGATCTTCCGTTCCGACCGCCTGAAAACCATGCGAATGCGGCTTTCAGCAGCCTACAAGGGCATGAACGCGCTGCTGATGAAGGAAGGCGCGCAGGATTTCCGCTCGGGACAGAAGTTCGACCATACGGTGTTCTTCGGGGAGAACGTGGATATCCATCACATCTTCCCGCAGGATTGGTGCAAGACACAGGGTATCAAGCCCGCCGTGTTCGATTCCATCATCAACAAGACGCCGCTGTCCTATCGCACCAACAGGATCATCGGCGGCGTAGCGCCGAGCGAGTATCTGGCGAAGCTGGAAGCTGGAAACAGCTCGACACCGCCAATCGCCAGCGAAAAGCTCGACAGCTATCTGCAATCGCACCTCATCGACCCCGCTCTTCTTCGTGCCGACAAGTTCGAGGCCTTCATGGAAGATCGGCAAAGGCGGCTGCTTGGCCTGATCGAACAGGCGATGGGCAAGGCGGCCTACGACGGGAACGTCCCGGAAGAAGGCGAAGATGTCGAGGAAGGCGCGGATACGGCCGAAGCCGCGTTGATGGTTGCGGTGGCCTGACGATTGTTCCGCTTCAGCTCTTGGAAGGTAGCACCAGAGAATAGCTGGTGAGTTCCGTTCATTCGGCGTTGGTCAGTTCGCGGGAGGTGGGGTAGTAGGGGGCGCTTAGCGCCCCCCCGATGTCCTAGCTCGCCTCCTCGGTCTTCGGCTTCGGGGTGTAAGCCCGCATGACGATCCGGCCTTGCAGCGGAACGGCGTCGCAGAGAATGTTGAAGCCTTTGCCGTCCTTGTTCGGCCATGCGGCGCCGATGCGAGTCCAGCGGGCGTCGGAGCCGTTGCCATCGACGCGATAGAGCATGAAGGCGGGGCTGTTCAGAGAGAGTTGCGTTGCCATGGAAATTCTCCTTTCGATCAGGACCGCAACCGTTGCGGCCGATGTGGAGAACATGGCGCGGCCAAGAGGTCGCGGGGTCATGCCGGCCTAAAGGCCGCCCGACAGGGGAAGCTGCACAAGACGATAGTCGCGGAAGCGCACGCGATTGACGCCTGACCTGGTCAAGCCAGTGAATCCACGAATGAGGCCCGTGACGTTCGCGGCTGCTCGGCCAAGGTGAACATGGCCACGGTGCTAATGCTCCCTTTGCTTTTCGCGTGGGGGACGATCATCGCAAATGAGCAGTCGGACGTTGGTGGATTGCCCCAGATCAGGAAACTTAACCGCTCTGCGATGCGAGTCCCATTTCGACCAGAAACCGTGACGGCTGCTTGGTCCACCCTCGATAGCTGGTAGCTCGGCTGAGGATCAGGGCTTCCTTCGCGCGAGTGATCGCAACAAAGCAGTTGCGGCGCTCCTCCTCCATCTCCGGGCTATTGTCGCCTTTCTGGCGGCTCTGGAACGATGGCAATATGTCCTCGGCTAAGCCCATGAGATAAACGAAGTCGAACTCGCGGCCTTTCGCGCCATGCACTGTCATCAAGGTGACGGTGTGTGCCTGCGGCGATGGGGCTTTCGAGCGTAGTTGAAGCTGCTGCAAAAACTCGTCGAGCGAGATACTGCTACCGAAGTGTCTCCGGATGTCGGAAGAAATCTCGCGCCACGCGGCGAGATCTTCGACCAAATCCGGATTAGGCTCGTCACCGGACGCTTGTGCATCCAACTCCGTCAATATCGTGTCAATGATGCTCTTTGCAGAAGCTGGATCAATCCCCGCTACGGCTTCAAGCAGTTTGGCGTGAGATGAGGAAGGATCGATCTCGCCATTAGCCGCTGAAATCCACGTGCTGAAGTAGCCCGCGCCGCTTGCCTCCGCGTCTGATATGACTTGGCCAACGGCGATCTGCACGTCGGCAAAGCGATTGAAGGCTTCAATCAGCACGGCCAAATTGCGGCGGTCCAGTGGACGCACGATCTGGACGAGGAGGGCGACCATCCACCGAATCTCGGCGGACAGGAAATCATCGCGGCGCTGCGCGATGACGGCGGGCACTTGTGCAGCTTGAAGCGCCTTTAGCATCTTTTCGAGCGACGCACGGGTTCGGGCGAGAACGGTAGTCTGGCTCCATTGATCTTTGCCGCGCGCGGCGATTTCCTCGGCGATCTTCTCAGCCTCGACCTCGTCGGTTTCAAAGATGCGGAGCTGGATATGATCCTGCTCCGGGAGCTTAAGATCAGTTTTGCCTGCAACCAGCGGCTTCTTCGCCTCCGTCCTCTGGACGTTATATGCCACAAGCCGGTTCGCAGCGGCAACGATGGCTGGTGGGCAACGATAGTTGGTCGGGAGTTGGATCAGTTCCGGCTGAAAGTCGGCGCGGAAGCGTTGGATTTGCCGGAAACTCGCTCCGTTCCACTGATAGATGATCTGGTCATCGTCTGCGACGGCGAACACGTTCTTGAAATCATCGCCAGCCATTGTGCGAATGAGTCGGTATTGGCCGTCATTCGTGTCCTGAAATTCGTCGAGCAGCCAATAAGGATAGGACCGGCGATAGCGGGCCGCTATGGCGGGAAAAGCCGAGAACAGGCGAAATGCTTCGAAAATAAGGGAGTTGAAGTCGAGGACGTTCAGCCGGCGCAATTCGTTTTCGTAGGCCTCGTATGCTTGGGCTATGGTCTGGGCATCATTGACCTGCGTTAGGCGGGATACCGCGTCCTTGGGTTCTATCAGCAGGGTTTTCATGCGATCGATCAAGCCGAGATAGCGGACGCCGTCCGCATCCATGCTCGCCCCTCTTAAAGCATCCTCAAGCACTGCCTTCCGGTCATCGTCCTGAGAGTAGATCGCGAAGTCCGGTTTGATGCCGAGATGGATGCCATGCTGGCGCAACACCTGCCCGCAGAAGCTGTGGAACGTGCCAATGTTGGCGCGCTCCTCAAGGCCTGGAACGAAAGTCGCCACGCGCTCCTTCATTTCATCGGCGGCCTTATTGGTGAACGTAAGCGCCAGAATCCGGAAAGATTGATCGCGTCCCTCATCCAGCAAGCGCGCAATGCGGCATGTCAGCACCTGCGTCTTGCCCGATCCGGGTCCCGCAAGCACCAGCATAGCACCTTCACCCCAACCAACGGCTTCACGCTGGATTTCGGTCAATCTGGCGAGGGCTGTTTCGAGAGGATTGTCGGTCATGTCAGCCCTCGCAGGTCCGCGATGGCATCGCGGAAGGTTTGCGGCATACGGCCGGCGAGGGCCGGGTTCCCGCGCATCATGTCCACGAGCGCTGCCGCATATCCGGTCTTGTGGTTGCGTAACAGGTCGAGCAACGCCGCTGCATCTGCCGTTGCCGCAGCGGCCACCCCCGCCTGAGTCAACGCGGTCCTGAGTTCTGCTTCAAGACCATCGGCGATCATCTGTGCCTCAATATCGTCGGCGGCATGAGTGCGGCAGCGGGCCGTTACAAATGCGGGGTCGAAATCGCGCGCCGCGATGCTCTGGCAATATCCCTGCCCGGCTCCGTCGCCGTCGAAAACGGCCAGCCACGGTATTGAGAGCGCCCGTGCGAGCGCCGCGAAGATGGCCGGATTGCCGTTGTTCTGGGCGTCGATGACGGCGACGCCATGCTCGTCAAGATCGTAGCCGAGTTCACGCGCCATAGCGTGAACGAGCAGATATTCGGCCTGCCCCTCCACAATGAACCAGCGGCGGGCGAAGAAAATTTCGCCGCGAATCCGCCGCGCGAAGGTTTCGAGCGACCTCAACTCGTCGTCGCTGATATAGAGCAAGGCGCGATCGCGCAGGTCGCGCAGAACGCCGTGAATCACGGCTCTGTCGGCATGGGTGCCGTAGCAGGTAAGCAAGTCGCGGTAGGGATTCTGTTCGAGCTTGCCGTGAATGGTCAGAAGTTCTGCCGCGCGATCATATTCCATCGCTCCGCCGCTGGCGGCGACCACAGCATCTAAGTCGGCGACGTGTGGGATGCGCGCAGAAAAACTCGAAGGCAGAGAACAAACCTCGGTGCCGTTGTCGGTCAGGCGGACAAGCCGCAGGTCACGAAACGGCACATGCTGCACGAAATATGGCGAGTGTGTCGTGATAATCTTCTGGCCCGGCAGGGCATTAATATGGCTCCACAAGGTGCGTGCTGCCTGGGGATGAAGGTGAGTTTCCGGCTCTTCGAGGGCCAGCACCGGCGCGCTGTCGGCTTCATATAGCTCGGTCAGCAGATGTTGGACGAACGCCTGAAACAGAAAGATGACGGATAGGCTCTGAACGCCCTGGCCGTGTCGCTGCAACGGGAGCCACGGCCAATCCGGCTCATTGCGCAGAATTATTTCGGCTTTCGATAGCAAATCCCACGATTTGAGGGGGACGAGGCGCAAGTCGACACTGCCATCGCGGTCACGTGCCGCAACCCGAGTTGCTCCCGACAACGTGCCAGCAATTTGCCCAAGGCGGGGATCAGCCTGTAAGAGCTTGCGATTGAGGAGATCAAGGACGCGCTGGACCTTGGCCTCCAGCGCCGATGGAATCTCCATCGCCTTGAGCAAGCGGCCCCAAAACTGCGAACGGGGCGAAAACTCGTCGTCCACGTCCCGTAGGGCACCGAGATAGAATACCGGCAGATACTGCCAGAATCGCTCAAGGTTCATCCGCCGCGCGGAGCCGCCGACGAGCGGCGCACGCGCAGCGTTCAGGAAAATCCACGATGGCTCGAAAATCCCCTCTGCTTCGTTCCACGCACAGCTTGCGCGCAGGATGATGAAAGTCTTCCCGGTCGTGGGATCGGTCTGGGCAATATCGTCAAGGTCTTGCTGGATCGCATCGGACCAGTCGCCCGCCTGCTGTTCCTCGACACGAATTTCAATGGCGACTCCGGGCGGGGCCTTCGGATCGGCATCTTCGTCAGCAAGGTGAACATCATATTCCGTAAAGCCGGTGCCGCGCTGTCCCCAGCGGCGGGTCAGTACAATCCTGATGGCATCGAGAATGGCGGTCTTACCAGCATTGTTCGGGCCGATCAGGACCGTCGTTTCATTCAAGTCGAGGTCGAGGTTCTTGATCGAACGGAAGTTCTGAATGGAGAGGCGACTGATGCGCATTACGCATCGCCTGACGAATGGCTGTCTAGCCGCACCAAGCTGGCCGTCTTCGGACTATATATATAGTCCGTAATCGTCCCGTCCCTGATCTTCTCCACGGCATCGTCGACCACGAAGCGGGGCACCAGGAACCATTCGCGCGGGACGACGGGGTTGCCGAAGCGGTCCTTGATTTCGATGTCGAGCCGGGCCGGATCGAAGATGCGATGGATCAGGTTTTCCAGCTTGGTGCGGTTGATATTGTAGAGCGTGTAGGTGGCGACGACTTCGACGTCGGCCATCAGGAAGGTCGGGTCCAGTTTGCAGTTGGCGAGGCGCCTGGCCACGTCGCCGCCGGTCACGCCGATCTTGTGCAGCACGTCCCGGTTGGCCGCGACCAGCGGATGGTCGGACTTGCTGCGCAGGACGTAAATGGTGCCGCTGGCGAGGTCATCTTCCCCCGATTGCCCAGCGAAAGGCGAGCGCTCTTCCCTGACGAATAGGGGGCCGGCCTGGGGATCGGAGACACGACGGCTCGTGTCGTCCTTATAGAGCGCGCGTTGCAAAGAGCGAAGCAACAGGTTGCTTTCGGTGCCGTTGGAATAGATGACGCGCAGGCGGGCATCGTTCTCGCCATTGGGCGCTTTGAAGGGTTCGCCAACTTCGGCGACGTAGGCGATCTGCCCACCAAGGATGAAAAACTCGCCGGCCCTGATGTCGGTTTTCAGGAAGCCCGCGTCTTTGCGGATGGGCTGGGAAATGCGCGCGCCGCTGTCGATGTCAGCCTGCACTTGCTCGAACAGCGGCTTGAACAGCTCGAAATCCTCGCATTTCTCCCGATTGGCGATCTCTTCGGCAGCGCGCTTTTCCTCGGCCGTGCGGACATGGCGCAGCTCGGAGATGTCGGACGGCCCAAGCGCGCTCTCCAGCTCGGCCAGCAGCGCGTCGGTGTCCATGTCCTCCGCAGCGGGAGCCGCTTCGGCCGCGCCGCCCGCCAACAATCCCTGATGGTCCAACGGCTCGAGGAGCACACGGCAATCGTCCAGCATGCGCAAGCGGTCGAGGCGCGTGGCATAGATGCGCTCGAAGATGTCGCGGCCCTCGCCATGACGCGGGGCATGGCCATGTTGCTCCACAAATCGCTGGATCTCCTCAAACCCAGCGATGATGCGCTCCTCGCGCGGGCCGCGCCCGGTCTTCTTCTCGGGCGGGGCGAAGTCTGCCAGTGCTTCGGCGAGCGCATCAAGATCGAGGTCATCCGTCATAGCGGCCCTCTTTCTTGTATCGCATGAAGGCGGCGGCGCCTTCCGCCAGCCGCCGTTCCCAGGCGTCCGACGACGTGATCGACGGCGGACGCTCGCGCTCCTTGATGAACCGCGCGGCGCGAACCGCGAAGTCCTTGGCTTCGTCGGGAGACATGCTGGTGCGCTTGCTGGCGATGGCGGCGGAAACCTGCTTCAGGCTCTCCTCGCTCATGGTCTTGGCGAGGATCGAATAGGCCTCCTGGAATGGATTGATGCGGTCGATCAGGTCGATGTCGAGTTCGCGCACGTCTATCGCGAATTTGCGCACGCCGTCGATCAGCGCGGTGTTGACGCTCGGCTCGCTATCGTCGCCGCCGCATACCTTCTTGTCGTCGCCAAGGGCGATGCGCGCGGCCTGCTGGGTGAGGTTGAGCGCGGCGATGGCGTGCTGCCGCACGGCCTCCTGATCCTCCTCGTCCAGCTCGGGATATTTGTCCTTGATGATCTTGCCCAGGCGAAGCTGCGTCAACTCCTCGGGCACCAGCTCCTCGTCGAACAGGCCGCGCTCGATCGCGGGCTTGTCCTGAACAAAGCTGGCGATCACCTCGTTCAAATCTTCCTTGCAGATGCGCGTGGCCTGTTCGCTCTTGGGCTCGACAAGGCCCTTGATCTCGATCTGGAACTGGCCAGTTTGCTCGTTGAAGCCGACATTGCACTTGCCGGGCTGGTAGCCTTCCTCGCCATAGTCGAAGCCGGGCATGGGGCCGCTCTGCGGATTCTTCGGTGTGAAGTTGAAGCGCGGGGCCAGCACCTGTTCCATCAACAGGCTGGCGGCGATGGCCTTGAGGGTGTCGTTAACCGCTTCGGTCACGGCGGCCTCGGAGGCATCGGGTTCGGCGATCAGGTTGGTGAAGCGGGCGCGGGTCTTGCCCGGCGCGTCGCGAGTGGCGCGGCCGATGATTTGCACGATCTCGGTCAGGCTGGCGCGATAGCCGACGGTCAGCGCGTGCTCGCACCAAATCCAGTCGAAGCCCTCCTTGGCCATGCCAAGGGCGATAATGATGTCGACCTGGTCGCGATTGTTCTTCTGGCCTGCGTCTTTCAGCGCGGCGGAAACACGGTCGCGCCTGGAGGGATCATCGTCGACCAGGTCGGCGATGCGCAGCGTGCGGCCATCTTCGGTCTTCACGAGCTGGAAGCCGGTGACGGGGTCGGCCCCCTGCCAGTCGCCCAGCTCTTCGATGATGTGCTCGACTTCCCTGATCTTGTCCTTTGTGCTCTCGCGCGAATTGACGTTGGGAATGTGGATGATGGTCTTCTCCGCCGGGTCGAGCACCGCGAGAATGTCGTCGGTGTAGGAGCCGGAATAGAAGAAATAACCGATGTCGAGCTGCTTCAGATATTCGTAGCCGTTGAGCTGCTCGTAGTAGGTGTAAGTGACGGTATCGAACTTCGCCTCGTCGCCGGGAGCAAGCACCGCCTCGGCGTCGCCGCGGAAGTAGCTGCCGGTCATGGCGACGATGTGCACCTTGTCACGGGCGATGAACTCGCCGAGGTGCTTGCCGAGCACATTGTCGGGATTGGCGGAAACGTGGTGGAACTCGTCGACCGCGATCAGCCGGTCATCGAAGGCTTCGATACCGAACCGCTCCACCGCGAAACGGAACGTGGCGTGGGTGCAAACGAGCACCTTGTCGTCGCTGGAAAGGAAACTGCCGACGCTGTTGACCTTGCCGCCGTCCTCGCCGGGCGCGTTGCAAAGGTTCCACCTGGGAGCCACGGTCCAGTCGGCCCAGAAGCCGAACCGGGTCAGCGGCTCGTCGGCGAAGCTGGAACCGATGCTCTTCTCGGGCACGACGATGATCGCCTGTTTCAGGCTTTGGTTCGCGAGCTTGTCGAGCGCGATGAACATGAGCGCGCGGCTCTTGCCGGACGCGGGAGGGGACTTGATGAGCAGGTATTGTTCGCCCCTCTTTTCGTAGGCGCGCTCCTGCATGGGACGCATTCCGAGGGCGTTCGACTTCGCAGAGTTGCCGTTACGGGAATAGGAAACCGAAACGGATGGAACATTCTTCCTGTCGATGGTCACGCGCTTGCCCCCGCCTTCCACTTGGCCGTCCCCGATCCGGCGGTCATCTTGGTATATAGCTCGAACAGCTTTTCCAGCCGCTCGGTGTCGTTCTTGAAGCGCCGTCCTATGTAGATTCTCTCCAGCACCTCGTCGTTGCGTTCATGCGCTTCGCGCAAGTCGTCGGGCATCGTCTCGGGATCGTAGAGGTCGGCGATGGTGGCGGGGAAATGCGCCTCGCGCGCTAGGAGGATGTCCTCGGCGCAGCGCGTCAAGTCGTCCTTGTTCTTCTCGGTCAGAGTCGGCACCGGAAAGGTGTTCCAGCCGAGAGTATTTGAATAAGAGAAATCGGTGCGCATACGAGCGCACACCGTTCCGATCCAAACCCAATGTAGTCGCGATGCGATGAGAGCCATATTCCAGAGAGGGGCATCATGGATCGCAAAACATTTAAAGCTAACTACCGCAGGTGCAGCTATCACATCGCAAGGTAGATAAGGTCTGTTCTCAGAACTGGTTTGCGGCACGGCAATAAAATATTTCGCAGACTCTACCTGATCTCTGAATCTATACGGTGAACTTACCAGTGCGGTCGCTGTAGTATCTGTTGACTTGGCTTGACGATCCGCTCGGACGGCGCTGAACCGACGTTGCAGTTCGGGGAGTTCCGTGGCTCGTTGGGCTTCGCTGTCCCGCACCCAAATGCACATGCGTGGGGCAGCATTGATGACCTCGGTCGATCCGTAATAGGGCCTTACATATTCAGCGATCCGGCTATCAGCCGCCATCATCTCCCGCGCATCTTGCCGAGAGAATATGAGAGCTGCTGCATAGTAGGGATGATTGCCAAAGTTCATTCTCGCGACGGCTGAAATCGGCTGCGCTGCGGCATGAACGAATATGTCTTGCGAGGTCGCGAGATAGCCGTTGATGTTATCAACCTGTCGGACGCTGAGGCCATCTGCGGTTTCCTCGTATAACGTCGCCGAGCCGGCTGTCATGGGCACGATGCCGACGATCACGACGGTGATGCCGGCGTTGTGAGCCGCGAGGTTGGCCCACTTGAATGAAGTGTGAGCGAATCCAATCTTTTGACCCAAAGCTCGAATTGCCGGCCATAACACAGGCACCTGCCCACCCTGACAGATTGTATTGGTGGAAACGAACGCGGCAGCACCTTTCGTTCGCTGTATAAATTGCGCAGCTTTGATGAACCATCCGGCGACATAATCAAGGTTTCCCCACCGTTTTAGTAATGGGGAAAAGACGAACTCAAGATCGCCTTTCTGAGTCGCAGATTGCTTATTGTATCCGGAGTAAGGCGGGTTCCCACAGATATACGTTTCGCCACCTTCGTTCTCGAAGTCGATCTGGGCTTGGTCCAATGGCGTCGAAAACAGGTCATCGCCGACCAGCTTCACGCCCGTCCCGGTTGGCGGGCAGATGCTGAGCCAATCGAGCCGCAGCGCATTGCCGCAGGTGATCCAGTTTTCGGCGTTCAGCGGAAGGAACTCGTTCAAGGCGAGTTGCTCGCCGCGATAGAGCACGTCGCATTGGAACTCAGCGATGATAAGCGCAAGCCGCGCCACCTCGGCGGGGAAGTCCCGCAACTCTATGCCGCGAAAGTTGGTGAGCGGAATATCGGACTTGCGGCTCTCCTCACCGCGCCGTCGGTTAATCTCGGCCTCGATCTCCCGCATCTGCTTGTAGGCGATGACCAGGAAATTGCCGCTGCCGCACGCGGGATCGAACACACGGATTTTCGCCATTCGGTTGCGCAGGTTGAGGAGCTTGCGCGGATTGTCGCCGGCTTCCTCTAGCTTTGCGCGCAAGTCGTCGAGGAACAGCGGGTTCAGCACCCTCAGGATGTTGGGGACGCTGGTGTAGTGCATCCCCAGCGCGCCGCGCTCCTCGTCATCGGCGACGGCCTGTATCATCGACCCGAAAATGTCCGGGTTGATCTTCGTCCAGTCGAGCTTGCCGATGTGCAGCAGATAGGATCGGGCAATGCGGCTGAAGCGCGGAACCTCGATGCTGCCGGAGAAAAGCTCGCCGTTCACATAGGGGAACGGGTCCGCCCAGCGGGCAATCCCCTCCGCCTTTCGGTCGGCGATCTTCGTGTTCATCGCCCGGAACAGCTCGCGGATTACCTGATGGGTGTTCGAGGAGTCCCGCTCGCTCATCTTCTCCACCGTGTCGGTGAACCGGTAGCTGCGGTGGAAGATGTCGGTGTCTTCGGCGAAGAAGCAGAAGATCAGCCGGGCCATGAAGTGGTTCATGTCCGGGCGGCGCTCGGCGGTACCCCACTCGGGATTGTCCTTCAGCAGCTCCACATAAAGCCGGTTGAGGCGGCTGGTGGCGCGGATGTCGAAGCTGCTCTCGCGCACCTGGCGAACGGTGGTGATACCGGCGAGCGGGAGGAAAAACCCGAAGTGATCGGGAAACTCGGCGAAGGCGCAGGCGACGGTCTCGCCGGATTCCAGGTCCTCGGCTTCAAAAGTCTCGCCATCGGTAGCGAGGATGAACTTTGCCTTCGCGCGCGCGGTCGCCGGGCTCACCCGCAGCGCATCGAGCTTGGTCGTCACCTCGCCGGTGCCGGCAACCGCCAGATGAATGTTGTTGGTTTGCAGGACGCCGCCAACATCGGACTTGTTCGATGCACCGCTGCGCAGCCGCTTGATCGTGGTGGCCTTGTTGGCGAATGCTTAGAGGAACTTATACGGAAACTCTTGCGCCTCGAACGGGCGTTCAGCGAGCGCGGAAACGGCTTCTTCAATTTCAACAGCGTTCATTCGTCCGCAGGTCCAAAATCACTTTCGATCCGAGAGGGTGAGACACCCCATCGGTCCGGGAAAGTCCAGCGGTCGAATCCCCCCGCAGACAGGAACACGACCATAGCGGAATCATGGCCTTGCGGTCACTGCCATGGCGGGGATTAATTTCCCTGAGCGTGGCGGCGATGAGAGGCCTCGGCCACTGGTGGCCGGTTCAGCCGAGTCCGGCCGTCATCGCCTTCGCCTTGCCAGCGTCGGGCACGCTTGCAGCCATGGCTGTCTGCTTCTCTCCCGCCCGCTCATAGATCGCGCGGACGAGCCGATCCTTGTGGTCGGTGACAACGATGGCTTCCGCCCTGGCGCGCGAGAGCGCGACATAGAGCATCTTCTGGTCGACCAGATTGGTGGAGCGGCTGTCGGCGTGGATCAGCACACGCTCGGCGGTCTGGCCCTGCGCGGCATGGGCGGTCTGCACATAGGCATGGCGGAGATGGGCATCGCGAGGACCGGAGAGGTCGAGCCGCTGCTCGCGCCCGTTCGCCAGCTTCACCATCGCCGTGCTGGTCGCGGCGTCGATGTCGGTGACGGTTCCGCCAAGGCCGTTGATCCGGCCAGCCTCGCGGTCGTTGCGGGTGAACTGAACCCGGTCGCCGATCCTGAGCTCCATCGGCTTCGGCTCGAATACCTCGACCTTGCCCGCGCCCCACTGCCGGGGATGCCAATCAATCGACCGACCATCGCGTGCATCAAGGGCAATGCGTCCCCGTTTGGGGTCGACGGCACTGATGATCAGGGCTTCGGCCCGATGAATGCCTTTCGCGACATAGTCGCGGTTGAACCGGACGACATCGCCGATGGCATAGCTCGCCGCCTCACGGGCCTCGGCGCGGGTCAGGCCTTTGGTTTCCAGAGCGGCAAACCGCAGCGTCTCGGCCGCAAGCTCCCCGTGCGCGGCGAGCTGCTCGCGGATTAGGCCGGTCAGCCTGTCGCGCCCGTCGCGCGATGGCTCGATGACCAGCGTCCGGGCGCGCTCGGCCGGTGACATGGCCATGTATTGCCGTGCCATCGCGGCAAGCCGCTCGTCCAGGGTGTCGGCCTCGATCACCTTGCCGCCGCCACGCTCCAGTGCGGCAAGGGCTTTACCGGCATGGCCTTCGATCGATGCCAGGACGGCTTCGCGGGTTTCGGCATTGGTCTGGCGAACGATCTCGGCGAGTTTGGTGGTCGCCATCCCCGCCTCCTGTAATTGCGCGAACGCAGCCCCGGCGCCTACCGAGCCGAGCTGCTTGACGTCGCCCACGAGAACAAGCCGCGCCCCGGCCTTGTCGGCGCTGGTTATCAATCTCGCCATGTCCTGAGTGGAGAGCAGCGAGGCCTCGTCGACGATCCAGACGGCATTCTTGCTTGGGAGGCGAGACTCCGGCGTGAGCAGATGCCGGGCAACGGTATCACCGCGCGCGCCAAGGGCATCGCCGAGCACCATCGCCGCCGATGCGGTCGGCGCGAGCGCCGTGACCGCAAGCCCGCGCCGCTGCGCCTCACGGGCATAGGTCGCGAGCACCGTGGTGGTCTTCGCGGTCCCGGCGTAACCCTGGACGGCGGCGACGCAGTCGCGCGAGATCAGCAGCTCGGCGGTCGCCCGCTTCTGGTCCTCGGTCCAGGCATAGCCGGACCGAGCCGATTGCCGTGCGGCGCGTTCGACCGTTCGCGCGGCTGTCACGGGGCTGACCAGCGGCGCGGCCATGCCACGCCCGGCCGTCTCGAGACGCAACATTGTGCGCTCGGTCTCGCTAGCCTGCGGCGTGGTGAAGCCGGAAAACTCCGCGCCGCGCCGATCAAGGAACGTGCGAGCGACAAGCTCGCCGCGCTCCTCGGCTGCGGCAATGGCTGCGCTGATCGCGCCGTGCCCTGCTTTGCCAAAGGCGAAGTCTCCCGCCTCGCGGGCAAGCTTGCTCGCCGCAAACACCGCCTCGCGCTCGGACAGCTTCGCGGCGGCAAAGGCCACCGCCTGCCGCGCCAGCAATTCCGGGCTGGAGGCGTCGAGGTTGCGGGCGCGCTCTCGCGCCTCGGTGATTAGCCTGTCCCGGCCCGCCCGGTCGAATCCCAAGGCATCGGCGGTGGCGCGCCAGTCGGCGCGCAGCGCGCGGTGATCGGCATGGGTCTTGGCCTCGCGGGTATCGAGCGCGGCGATCTGCTTCTCGGCGGCGCTCGCCTCTTCCCGGCTCGTGCCGCGCTCGGCAAGCCGGGCGTCGATCGCCGCCGTGCGCTGGCTCAGGGCGTCGATCACCTTGTCAGGCACACCGGCGATCTCGAACATCGCATCCTTGCCGGCCCCGATCCGGTAGCCGAGCCGGGCAACACCGTGCGCCAGCTCCTGCCGGTAGATCGCGCCGATCTCCTTCTGGAGCTGGTAGAAGGCGCGCGGTTCCAGGCTGCGCCAGCTCCCGGCCTTGTCCTGCGTGACGTTGATGACGACCGCGTGGGTGTGAAGCTGCGGGTCCTGCGCCCGGCTCGTCGCGTGGCGGAAAGTGGCGATGGCAAGGTTGCCGGTCGTCTCGCGCCGGACCTTGCCCCCGTCCCTGATCCGGGTCGCGGCCATGTGCTTCTCGACGTGGGCCAGCGCCACTTTCACCGCCGCGCCATGGGCTGCAATGAGCCGCTTGTCGCCCGCGACCTCGGCCATGATCGAGACGGACTTGGGCGCGGACAGGGTAATGTCCCATCCGGGCCGGTGCTCGGTCTTGCCCTCGCGGGTCGTGCCGAGTTGCTGCCCGGCGACCTTGCCCTCCAGCAGCGCGGCGAACTGCTCGCGGTCGACTTCGCCCGACAGACCCAGCGCCTGCGCGGCCTCGCCGAACCATTCGGACGGGGCAAGGCCGCCTTCGGCATAGTAGTCGTCGGCCTCGTAATAGCTCGCCGCCTGGCCGGCGCTCGACAGAGCCGAAACCGAGGCGACCATCAGACCGGCCCCGGCTTCGCATCGGGCTGGGCGCTTCTGGCGATCTCGCTCACCCGGCTCCACAGCGTGCCCGCCGGATCGCCCGCCACGAAGGCCGGCTGCCGCGCTGGCCCGCGCGCCCGAATGTGATCGGCGGTCAGGCCAATGCGCGCGACGGGCAGGCCGTCGGGCAGCAGCAGGAAGCCCTGATGCGGGGCAAGCCGCAGCTCGCTTTCGAGCACGGCGGCGCGGAAAGCGCGTTGGGTGGCGACGGTCGTGCGCGGCGCGTCCCTGCCGCCGGTGAGCGTGTCGGTCGCGATACGCATTTCGACCTCGCAATCGCCGATGGTCTGGCTCGCCCACTGGCGGGTTTCGCGATCGACGGTCTGGAGAAACAGCTTGGTGTTGCAGCAGGCGAGCATGGCCTCGGCGACGTTCGCGCCGTAACGGTGGCGCATCTGCCCGAGCGCCTGGAAGGTGAGCACGACGGCTGCTCCGAATTTCCGACCTTCGGGCAGGAGCCGGGCGAGGTTCTCGACGCGGGGGAGGTCGGCGAGCTCGTCGAGCACGAACCAGATGCGCCGCTCGGGCGATGGCGAGAGCCCCAGCACGGCGCTCGCCGCGCATTCGAGCCAGCAGGCCATGAGAGGCTTCGCCGCCTCGAAATAGTCCTCCTTGCGCGGCACGAAGATCCACGGCTTCGCGCCCGGCACCGCGTCCAGCCCGGCGATGAACTCGCGGAAGGCGAAGCGCTTCGTGCCTTCGTCTTCGAGCCGCAGGAACTGGATCAGGTTGGCGGCCTTGGCGAGCATGAACAGCACGCTGCCGGTGGCGCGGTCGGCGTCGTCGGCGAAGGTCCGCGCCGACGAGGTATGGCCGAGCCAGTGCTTCAATTGCTCCTTGCTCTTGACCTGCAAGGCTTCGAGCAGGGCTTCGAGATTGCAGTTGCCTTCGGCCCAGAGCGAGCGGAGCATGTTGGCGACAAGGATGCGGCTCGTCTCCAGCCAGACATCGTCGTCCTGGCTGCCGGTTTCGGAGACGAGCTGGCGCGCGATCCGGTCGGCATCGGCGGGGTGGGCGATCTCGTCGAACGGCGACCAGAAAGCGCATCGGGCATCGAACGGATTGAGGATCACGTCGCCGCGCGCGGGGTTGTAATAGTGGGCGATGAACTCGCCGCTGGTGTCATAAACCAGCGCGGCTTCCCCGCGCGCTTCAATGCGGTCAAGCATCTGCCGCAAGGCCGTGGTCTTGCCGCTGCCGGTGGTGCCGAGGAAGGCGAAATGCCGGGTCTCGATTCCGCGCGGAACGGGGACCGGACCGATAGCGAGCGAGCGCGGTTCGGCACGCTGCGCAACGCGCGCGGCGAGCACGTCCTGACTGACCAGACGGGTGCCATCGAGCACGCGGTCGGCCAGGGTGTCCTGTCCCTGCGCCGACATGGTCCGTCGGATCAGCCAGACCGTCAGCAGCCCCAATGCAAGGCCGATCAAGGCCCCGATCAGCAGCGCCGTTGTCACGGCATCGAAGGGACCGGCAAACAGCGGATGGCTGGCGACAACGCGGGCCGGAACGGTGAATTTCTCGCCGTCCACCGTGACATTCATCTTGATGTCCTGGCCGGCCATTTCGGCGAAGATTTGCAGCACCTTTGCGCCAAGGCACTTGCCCGCATCGGTCCACGCCCAAGCGGGCACAGTGAACCGTGCCCAGATGATCGAACCGGCCCCGATGCAGACAAGGACGAGCTTGGAAAAGAAGCCGAACCGTTGCTGGAGCTGCGCCATGCGCATGCGCCAGAGCGAGTGCGAACGCGAGGCGAAATCGTGGGTCTGGGTCATGGCTCGATCTCCAGAGCAAGCGAGCGCTGGCGCTCGAAGGCGGCGCGCGCTTCGGCGGCTATCGCCTCGTCGGGCTTGCGCGTGCCGAGCGCGGAATGGCGGGCGTAGGCGTAGGCCGCGCAGGCGGTGAATAGGGTGCGGTCAAGCACCCGCTCCACCTCCGCGAGGCGTTCGGAGATCGCCCCGACTTCGGCGGCGATTTCGCGCGTATCGGCCTCCTCGTCGGCCCCGTGCAGGATGGCGGCAAAGCCGGCATCGACGACGCGCGCGAGCATCGCATATTCGCTCAATCCGCGCTTGGCGGCGAAGCCTGCGAGGACGCGGTGCTGCGACGGATTGAGCCGCACGGTCTGAGCGCGGGCGCTCATGACGCCGCCTCAGTCGCGATGCGATCCGCCATCGCGAGGAAAGGCGGAATTGCGCCATTTGCGAGCCTTGGCCTTTGACGAGATGCTATCAGCATCGCGTCAAACCCGCAGAATTGCTCGCTGCACGCGTGCGTGGGGTGTGTATCCCTATTCCTGGCCCGATGCGCAGCATCGCGGCCTTTCTGGACCCGGTCGTTCGGGAAAATGTCACGCATCGCCCGGTTCGCTTTCCTGCTGGATCGAGCCCGCGGCAGCGGCCATCTGGCGAAGTGCGAGGGGGTCATCGACGCGCCGGTCCCGCTCGGCACGGAGCGGCCGCACCTGATCGAGCAGGTCGCGGTCGCTGATCCACCGAGTTGTCGTGGTGTCGATCGCTTCGCGAAGCAGCTTGTGCAGCGCGGCGGCTTCAACCGGGCCCAAGCTCAGCCATCCGCGCTCGTCGATGAAAACCTGCGCGCCGAGGGGAAACGTCTGCCCCCCGCAGTCGTATTGCGGACCCTCAAGATGGAAACAGACGTCCGCGCCTTTGAGGATCGCGATGCGGGGACGCTCGCCGAGAAAGAACGGCCGCAGTGTCGTTCGCAGGGCGGAACCGTCTTCGTCGTCGGCAAGAAGGCGCTCGACCAGCGGGACGAGAACGACGGCCAGGTCCTTGGGAATCTGGAGGGTGTGCGGCACCAGGCGGTGGCTGCGCGTGGGGCGATGGAAAAACGACATGACTATTCTCCTGCCGGACAGGCAGGGTCCGGCGCGTGATCGCAGAGAAGGGGGAGACGATCTGGCCGGCGGCCTGGCGGCCGATGGCTCAATCGCGCGGTTTCAGATTGTGTATCCAGTCGCGAATATCGGATTCGCGCCAGCGCAATCCGCGCCGGTTAATGACGCACGGCGGCGGCAAGGCCTTGCGTTCGAGCATCTGGTAGATCGTCGAGCGGGAGCGGATATTGAGCACGGCTTGCACCTGCCGCATCGACAGGAGCTGGATCGATTCATCGGGCATGCGAGCCTCCTTTCGAGAGACCCAGCATCGGTGCTTCCGGCGGGCCGGGCGACGACTTGGCCGCCAATTGGTGAGAAAGTCAGCCGACGAAGTGCGGCGCGATGTTCAGCTCGTCCTGAATCGTTTCGGAGAGTGGTCGGTTCACCGGCGCGTAGCGCCCGCCCATCAATTCAACGAACCAGGATTCAGGCTTGCGGCCTCGGTTGCCGGTCTCGGCTGGATCGTTCGAGCCCTGTTCCCCTGTGATGTTAAGGCGGCACAGCTGCGTTTGTTCGAGCGGGGTGATCGCGCACTCGGCCGACAGGCGCGTGGCCTCGTCCTTAAGCGCCCGCGCGAACGCGGTGACCACCGTATCCTTAGGAGGTGGGGCCTTCCGATCTTGCCTTTGCCGTGCCGTGCATTCGCTGATCGTGCGCAGCGCGATCCTGACTTTCAGCCGCTTCACGGCGTCGCCCGCATAGATTTGCTTCGTGCGATCGAACAGGTCGAGCAAGTGGTCGGCCACGGGCGGGTGCCAGAGATAATAGTTGAACCATTCCCCGGTGGGCTCCGGGACGATGGCGACGAATTGCCTTCCCTTATTGGCGCTGCCGAACAGCGTCACGGCGAGCCGCCGATCCGCCAGACAATCCTTGCCGATGACGAGGTCAACCGGGCGACGGGACACCGGAGTCGCGGCGGCTGCTGCGCCGCTCTCGGCGATCCGCATCACGGTATGGTTTCCGGCATCGACCTCGTGCAGCAAGTCCTCGACGTTCGATCCTTCGGTGTAGGTGAGGGGTCGGAGGCCTCCAAAGCCAAGATAGTGCGTCCACTTCCTGCGACGGAAACCGGCAGCGAACAGGAAGAAGGCCACCAGACTCACGACGGCGATAAAGGCGAGTTCACGTGTGCCGGGTTCCGGGATGGTCGCGATGGCGCTGCCCGCGACGAAAAGCGCTGAAGTGCCGAGCACGAGAAGGACGTTCGCCTGGATATTCACCCAACCGATGGCCCTCTCGAAAGCGCTTGCCGAGGCGCGAAAGTCGGCGATCGTGCAAGCCAGGCCAAGCTGATCGATCCGCTGTCCGAGGTATTCCTCGAACTCCAGTTCGATAAGCTGAGGGGGACGCGGCCTCGCCATGCCGGAAGGCTAGCAAACCGGCTCGCCGCCCGACAACGCAATCTCCGCTGGGGCCGCCTGCTGGCCGCAATGGGGTGAGCGCGCCGATTCGGGCGGCGCTGCTCAAACGGTGGAAAAGTGCCGCGTTTGGCACCATCGCGAGGGGGTGGAGCCTATATGGAGCCTATAGCGAAAATTAGGCTCCACGCGGCCGCTCAGCCGAGGCTGTCCTCGGTGCAAGCTGCTGTTTTATTGGGAAGTTTTGGTGGACGCACTAGGGCTCGAACCTAGGACCCGCTGATTAAGAGTCAGCTGCTCTACCAACTGAGCTATGCGTCCGTGACCGGCTGGGCCCGAAGCCCGCGATCGGAGGCGCGCTGTTAGCAGCTTGCGGCGGCGATGCAAGCCCGTTCAGAAGGCGCTGGGCCGTCGTCGGCTGCTCCGGTCGATCGACATCAGGATGCCGAGGCAGAACAGCACCGTCATCTGCGCCGAGCTGCCGAAGCTGACCAGCGGCAGGGGAATCCCGACCACCGGGGCAAGCCCCATCACCATCGACAGGTTGATCGCGACATAGAAGAAGATGGTCGTCGCCAGCCCCGCCGCGGTCAGCTTGGCGAAGCGCGTGTGCGCGCGCTGGCCGACTTCCAATCCCCAACGGATCACGAGCAGGAACGCGAGGATCAGCAGGCACCCGCCGATCAGGCCCCATTCCTCCGCCATGGTCGCGAAGACGAAGTCGGTCTGCTTCTCGGGCAGATATTCGAGCGCGCTCTGCGTCCCGTTGCCGAACCCCTTGCCCCACACGCCGCCCGAGCCGATCGCGATCTTGGACTGGCTGATATGGTAGCCCTTGCCGAGCGGGTCGGCTTCCGGATCGAGGAAGATCAGGACGCGGTTCTTCTGATAGTCGTGCAGGACGAACTGGAAGGCGAGCGGGGCCGCGATACTGACCAGCAGGGCTGCGCCGGCGAACAGGCGGATGGGCACGCCGGCGAGGAACATGACCGTGACCCCGCCTGCGCCGATCATGAGCGCGGTGCCGAGGTCGGGCTGCGTCATGACCAGCAGGAACGGAACGCCGATCAGCGCCGCCGCCGGCCAGATGCCACCCCAGGTCCGGGTCTCCTTGGGCGGGAGCATGTCGTAGAAGCGCGCGCAGGCGAGCACGATGACGGGCTTCATGAACTCGGACGGCTGCAGGCGGATGAAGCCGAGGTCCAGCCAGCGCTGGGACCCGCCCGCCACGCGCCCCAGCGCCTCCACTCCGATCAGCGCGATCAGGATGGCCACATAGGCGGGAAAGGCGGCCGCCTTCCACCAGCCCTCGGGCACACGGCTGGCGACGATAGCGGCGCCGAGCAGCACGAAGAAGCGCACACCCTGCGACAGCGCCCAAGGCCGCAGATTGCCGCCTGCGGCGGAGTAGAGCACCACCTGCCCGAACACGCCGATCGCGAGCACCAGCAGGATGACGCGCCAGGGTAGCTCGGCGAGCGGCTGGGGGAGGAGGCGGGGCGCGGTCATGGCGGCGTCGGCTCGGGGCTCAATGGAACGGGCGCGTTGCGCTCGGCCTGGCGCACCAGCGCCCCGGTGGCGGCCGACGAGGCCCGACGCGCCGCCTCGGCGGGATCCACGGGGATGGGAGGCGCAGGCGCGTCCTGGGCGGCCTTCCACGCCGCCGCCTTGGCCGCCATGCGGGTTGCGATGTCGCCGCCCCATCCCTGCTCGAGGGCCTCGAGCCGCTTCATCGCCTGCTCGCGGTCGTAGAGATACGTCAGCACGTCCTTCGCGACCGGCGCGCCGGCACGCGCGCCGCCCATGCCGTGCTCAACGACGACCGAGGCCGCGTAGCGTGGCTGATCCACGGGCGCGAAGCAGATGAACAGGCCGTGGTCTCGATACTTCCACTCGCCGCCCTGGCCGCGGAAACGATCCTTGATGCGGCGGACCTGGGCGGTACCGGTCTTACCGCCCATCCGGACGCCTTCCAGCTGCAGCCGCGACGCAACCGCGGTACCGGCGCCATTCACCACCTCGTCCATGCCCGCCCGGACGATCGCGAGATGCTCCTCGGGAAAGGGTAGCGGCGCAAACTCGCGCGGGGGTCCGTGCAGCAGCGCTGGCGCGACCGCTCGCCCTGACGCGATCCGCGCGACGGACAGAGCGAGCTGGAACGGGCTGACGAGCACATAGCCCTGTCCGATCGATGCGTTAAGCGTGTCCGCCTGCGTCCATTCCTGCTTGTAGCGCCGCACCTTCCAGGCCTCATCGGGGATGGTCCCGTAGCGCTGCGAGGGGAGGGGCAGTTCATGCTCGGCGCCGAAGCCGAGCGCGCGCGCCGCGGCGGCGATGCGGTTGATCCCGATCTCGCGGCCCACCGTATAGAAATAGGTGTTGCAGCTCCTGGCGATCGCGGTGTGCATCGTCATCGGCCCATGCCGCGCCAAGCATCCGAAGCGCCGGTTGCCGAGCTGGTATCCCCCATTGCACACGATGACGCGCTTGGGATCGACCCCCGCGCTGAGCGCCGCCAGCGCCGTCGCCGGCTTGAAGGTGGAGCCCGGCGGGTACAGGCCCTGCAGCGTCTTGTTCATCAGCGGCAGGTGGTCGTCCTCCGACAGCATCCGCCACTCGCTGCGGCTGATCCCGTCGGAGAAGCTGTTCGGGTCGTATGCTGGCATGGAGACCATCGC
>ERZ1066119.699-NODE-699-length-21375-cov-12.047702_pt1 | contig 21375 bp, 13 predicted proteins | sample MGYA00382766_ERZ1066119 | MGnify/ENA primary metagenome ERZ1066119 (study PRJEB33369, sample SAMEA5778349) | biofilm metagenome | biome: Industrial cooling water; feature: Water cooling tower basin; material: Biofilm | place: United Arab Emirates | collected...
GGCCCGTGGCGCGTCCCGCCGGACGCGCTCACCCCGACCGAGCGGCTGGGCGTGTCGCGGTCGGCGTTCTACCTGGTACTGCACGCGCACGCCGGCGCCGGGCCGTGGCGCGCCGTGGCCGCCACGCTCCTCCACGCCGACCCGCCGGGCGACACGCTGGCCCTGCCGCTCGACCGCGCCATCGCCCGCCGGCACCGGCTGCTGGGATTCGCCTACCACACGGGCGGTGTCGGGCCGACGCTCCCCGCCGCGAGCCCGCCCTGGGCGAGCCTCGCGCCCGCCGTCGCGCCTACCGCGCTCGGCGTCCGCGCGCTGGTGCCGGGCACGGGCGAGGCCCGCGTCCGCGCCACCGACGAGGGGCGTCGCGACGCCGCCCCGGCGCTGCTCTGCATGGCGCTCGTGTGGGTGGCCGCGATCTGGCGGCGCGACGGCCGGGCGCGGCCCCACGCGCCGCGCGCGCCGGGCCGCGGTCCGGGGTCGCGGCGCTCCCTGCTCGCCCGCCGCCTGCTCGCGCTCGGCGTGCCGGCGGCCGTGGTGGCCGTCGCGCCGCTCAACACGCTGAGCAACGCCAGCCTGGCCTTCGACCCGGCCGTGTACTTCTCGCCGGTCGGCGGGCGGTTCACGGCGAGCGTGGGCGCGCTCACGATCGCCGGGCTGCTGCTCGTGCTCGGCCTCTGCGCCGCGCTCCGGGCGGGCGTGCGGGTGCCGTCGCGCCTCGCGGCGGTCGCCGTGGCGGTCGCGCTGGCCGCCGGCGCGCCCTTCCTCCTGCGCGAGCTGTCCCGCGGCATCACGCCGCCGGCCGGCGGCGCGCCGGTGTGGCTGTGGGTCGCGTGGCAGGTCTCGCTCTTCCTCGTGGCGGTCGCGATGTTAGGCGGCGCGGCCCTCGCCGGGCGCTCGTTAGTCCCCGCGCGCCGAGGCCTCTCGCCGCTGGCCGCCCCCGTGGTCGCGGGCGCCGCGGCGTTCGCCGGGCCGCTGCTCTGGACGGCCCCGGCCGGGTGGCCCGCGTGGTACTCGGCGACGTGGGCCGCGGCCGTGCTCACGCTCGCACTCACGCGGCGGTCCGGCGCGCTGCTCGCCTCGGCCGTCGCCGTCGCCGGCCTCGGGAGCGCGACGATGGTCTGGAGCGCGACCGCCCGGCGCCGCGTCGAGTTCGCCGACCGCGACGCGCGCGGGCTGGTGGCCGCCGACCGCGTGACGGTCGGGCTGCTGGAGCGGTTCGGCGACGCGCTCGTCGACAGCGCCGCCGTCGGCGGCCAGGCGAGCGGCGCGGCGCTCCTCCGGGCCTATGCCGGGTCGTCGCTGGCGGCGGCGGGGTACCCGGTCGCGCTCGCCGTGTGGGCGTCGCCGGCCGCGCCCGCCCCCCCGGGTGGCCCGCCGCTCGCGCGGGTGGCGACCGCGCCGTGGCGCGTGGATTCGCTCGCCCTGGCCCGCACGCTCGACCTCGCTCGGCTCGCCGACGGCCCGGTGGTGCGGACCATCGGCGCGGAGGTGGGCGCGGCCACCGTCTACGCGGCGCCGGCGCCCGAGGGGCGCCTGCTGGCCGTCACGCTCTTTCCGCGCACCCGCCTGCTCCCCGAGGACCCGGTGGCCGCGCTGCTCGGCCAACCGGCCGCCCTCCGCGGCGAGGCGCCGTACTCACTCGCGCTCGTCGAGCGGCCGCCGGGCACCCTCCTCGGCGCGGTCGCCCCCGCGGCGGGCGATGCCGACGCCGCGCCGCCCACGCTCGGCCCGCCGCGCTGGACCCGCCAGGACGACGAGATCCACGGGGACTGGCTGCTCCCGCTGCCCGACGGCCGCGCCCGCGCGCACGCCGAGGTGGCGCTGCGGCCGATCGACGTACTGGCGCCGCGCGGCGCGCTGCTCACGTTGCTCGACCTCGCCATCGCCGGCGCGCTGTGGATGCTCCCCGCGCTGGCCGACGGCGGCGCGACGGCGGCCCGGCGGCGGTGGCGGCGCGCGCTCCTCGGCAGCTTCCGCGTGCGGCTGACGTTCGCGCTGTTCGGCTTCTTCGCCGCGCCCACCCTGGCGTTCGCGGTGTGGTCGTACCGGCAACTGCAGGCCGGCGACCGCCAGTCGCGCGAGGTGCTCGTGCGCGAGACGTTGCGGGCGGCGCTGGCCGAGGGCGCGGGCGCGGCCACCCCCGCGGCGCTGGCGGGCGCGGCGGCGCGGATCGGCGCGCCGCTGCTGGCGTACGAGGGCGGGGTGCTGGTAGGCGCGAGCGAGCCGGCGCTCGTGGAGCTGGCCCCGTTCGGCCGCCTCCTCGCCCCGGCCGCGATGCGGCGCGTGGGCGAGGGGCGCGAGGTGACGGCCGAGGACGCGCCGCGGGTGGGCGGGCGCGAGGCGCTCGTCGGCTACCGGGCGGGGCTGACGCCGGGCGGCGGGCGCGTGGTGCTCGCCGCCCCCGCGCGCGCCGACGACGTGGCCCTCGATCAGCGCCGCCGGGACCTGGGGTTCCTGGTGCTGCTCTCCGCGGTGGGCGGCGGGCTGGCGGCGCTCTGGCTGAGCGGGCTGGCCGCGCGGCAGCTCTCGCGCCCGGTGGGCGCGCTCCGCCACGCCGCGCTCGCCATCGCGGGGGGCGGGCCGTCGGGGGCGGGGGCGGTGGCGGACGCGTTAGGCGTGGCGTTAGGCGGCGCGCCGCCCGCGGAGTTCCGCCCCGTCTTCGGCGCGTTCCGGCGGATGGCCGGCGACCTGGAGGCCGGCCGCGAGGCGCTGGAGGCCGCGCGCCGGCGCACGGCCGCGGTGCTGCGCGACGTGGCCAGCGGGGTGCTCGCCGTGGACGACGGCGCCCGGGTCACGCTCGCCAACCCCCGCGCCGAGGCGCTGCTCGGCCGCGCGCTCCGCCCCGGCGCCCCGCTGGACGGGCTCGCGCCGGCGCCGCTCACGGCGCGCGTGCGCGCGTTCGTCACCACGCGCGACGAATACACGCCCGGCGACGAGTCCGCGTTCGACGTCGAGCTGGGCGGCCGCCAGCTCCGCGCCCGGCTCACCCGCCTGCAGGGCGTGGCCGACGCGGCCGGCGTCCCCGGCCCGGGCGGCGCCGTGCTCACGCTCGACGACCTCACCGAGCACGCGCGCGCCGAGCGCGTGCTGGCCTGGGGCGAGATGGCGCGGCAGGTGGCGCACGAGATCAAGAACCCGCTCACGCCCATCCGGCTCGGCGTGCAACTGTTGCGGCGCGCCCACCGCGACGCGCGCCCCGACTTCGGCCCGATGCTCGAAACCACCGTCGACCGCGTGCTCGCCGAGATCGACCGGCTGGACGAGATCGCGCGGGCGTTCAGCCGCTACGGCACTGCCCCCGACCGCCGCGCCCCCGCCGAGCCGGTGGACGCGGCCGCGATCGCGCGCGACGTGGTGGCGTTGGAGCGGCTGGGGCAGGGCGGCGTGGCGTGGGAGCTGGAGGGCGCCGACGCCCCGGCCCCCGCCATGGCCCGCGACGGCGAGCTGCGCGAGGTGTTGCTCAACCTCTTGGAGAACGCCCGGCTGGCCCACGCGCGGCGCGTGACGCTGCGCGTCGCCTCCGCCGACGGGCACGTCACGCTGGCCGTGCGCGACGACGGCGAGGGAATCGCCGCGGCCGCGCTGCCGCGCATCTTCGAGCCGCACTTCAGCACGCGCACGAGCGGCAGCGGGCTCGGCCTGGCCATCAGCCGCCGGCTGGTGGAGGCGTGGGGCGGGAGCGTGCGCGCCGAGAGCGTCCGGGCCGACGAGCAGCCGGGCGCGGCGGCCGGGACCACGGTCACCCTCACCTTGCGGCGCGCGCCGGGCGCCGACTGATCGCCCTCGCGGGCGGCCGGGGGGCCGGGCTGGCGCTACCCGGCCCGGGCGGGCGCCGGTAGACTGCCGCGCCGGCCTGTCGCCGGACCTCCCTTCGTGCCCGCCTCGCGCTCCGACTCCGCGTCCGCGCCGCTGCCGCCGCACCTGGCGCAGTGGCAGCTCCCGCCCGGCTGGGCGTGGGGCGGCGACAGCGTGCGCGAGGACCAGCGGCACTTCCAGGAGGTCACCGACGCGCTCGGCCGGTCGCTCTCCCTGGTGAGCGCGCCCAACCCGGCGCACGCCGACTGGCTGCGGGCCGAGGCGCGCGCGCTGGCGCACCGCAACCACCCGGCCGTCCCAACCACGTACCACTACTGGGCGCCGGCCCGCGAGACGCGGCGCGGGCCGGGCTACCTGCGGCGGTGGATCTCCGGCGAGCCGCTCGCAGAGCGGGTGCGGCGGCAGGGGCCGGAGAGCATCCCGGCGGCGTTGCGCGTGTTGCGCGAAGCCGGCGCGGCGCTGGCCTCGGTGCACGACGGCGGCGCGGCCCACGGCGGGCTCTCGGCTCGCACCGTGTACATCACCCCGTCCGGGCGGCTCTGGCTGCTCGGGTGGCAGTGGGCGGTGCCTCGAGACCGCGTGCCCATCGGGATGGCGCCGGACGCGCGCGTGGTGCCCGAGCCGCCCGAGCGGCGCGGCCAGAGCTGGCGCGCGACCGTGCTGGGCGACCAGTGGCTGTTAGGCGCGCTTGCCTTCGTCGCGCTCACCGGCGAGGCCCCGCCGGCCGACGACGTGCCGCCCGTCGCGCTCGTCCGCCCCGACGTGCCGCGCGCGGCCGCCGACGTGATCGAGCGGGCGCTCGACCCTGACCCCGAGCGCCGCTTCCCGTCCGTGACCGCGATGGTCCGCGCCCTCGACCGCGGGGTGAGCGTACGCCCGGTCGCCATCGGCGGGCCGGACAGCACCGGCGACATGCCGGCGGTCACCCCCGAGTCGCGCCTGCGGTGGGCCACGGGCGACGACTACGACATCCTCGCTCCGTTAGGCAGCGGCGGCTTCGGCGCGGTGTGGCGGGTGCGCGACCTGCAGCTCGGCCGCGAGGTGGCGCTCAAGATGCTGCACCCGCGGGTGGCCCGCGACGCGGCCGCGGTGGCGCGCTTCCGCCGCGAGGCCACGCTCGCCGCGCAGCTCGCGCACCCGGCCATCGTCCCGATCTTCGACTTCGAGGAGCGCGGCGGGACGTCGTGGTACACCATGGAGCTGGCCGAGGGCGGGAGCGTGGCCGAACTGGTGCGGCGCGCCGGGCCGCGCCCACTGCGCGAGGTGGCCGCCCAGGTGGACTTCGTGCTGGAGGGGCTGGCGGCGGCGCACGCGGTGGGCGTGGTGCACCGCGACCTCAAGCCCGAGAACCTGCTCGTGGACCGCTACCGCCGCTGGCGCGTGGCCGACTTCGGGATCGCCGCGGCGTTAGGCGAGGAGACGACCGGGAACTCCGGCACCCCCGCCTTCGCTCCGCCCGAGCAGCTCCTCGGCGAGCCGCAGGGGCCGCCGGCCGACGTCTTCGCGCTGGCCGCGATCGTCTACGCGGTGCTGCTCGGCCGCCCGCCGTTCCCGGGGGCCGACGGGCCGGCGGTGCTCGCCGCGCAGCTCGCGGCCCCGCCGCCGTTCGACGAGTTCCCCGCGCCGGTGGCCGAGTGGCTGCGCACGGCACTGGCCAGCGACCCGGAGCGCCGGTTCCCGGACGCGGCCGCGGCGCTGCACGCCTGGCGCCGCGTGCGCGCCTTCGCCGACCGCGTCGAGCGGCGCGAGCGCTGGTGGCGGCGGGTGGTGCGGGCCGTGTCGCGGCCGTAAGGCGCCGCGCGCACGCGCCGCGGGCCTGCGCCTAACGCGCACCCGCTACTCGGTGGCCGGCGCGCCGCCCGGGGCCGCCGCCCGCGCGACGCGGACCGTCTTCGCGTTGCAGAACGCCCGCAGGCCCATGGCCGCCAGCTCGCGCCCGTAGCCGGAGCGCTTGACGCCGCCGAAGGGCAGCCGCGGGTCCGACGCGACCGGCGCGTTCACGAACACCGAACCCGCGTCGAGCCCCGCGACGAACCGCTCGGCCTCGCGGGCGTCGGCGGTCCACACGCTCGCGCCGAGCCCGTAGGGCGTGGCGTTGGCGAGCCGGAGCGCGTCGTCGGCGTCGGCGGCGCGGAGCACGGCGGCCACCGGGCCGAACGTCTCCTCGTCGGCGGCGGCCATGCCCGGCGTGACGTCGGCGAGCACCGTGGGGGCGTAGTAGAAGCCCGGCCCGTCCAGCGCCGCGCCGCCGCACGTGAGGCGTGCCCCCCGGGCCACCGACCGCCGCACCTGGTCGTCGAGGTCGCGCCGGATCTGGGCCGTGGCCAGCGGCCCGACGTCCACCCCCGCCTCGGCGGGGTGCCCAACGCGAAGCGCCCCCATCCCGGCCGTGACGGCGTCGACGAACTCGTCGTAGACGGCCGCGTGGACGACAAACCGCTTGGCCGCGATGCACGACTGCCCGTTGTTGATCACCCGCGCCCCCACCGCCGCCCGCGCGGCCGCCGCGACGTCCGCACTCGGCAGCACGACGAACGGGTCGCTCCCGCCCAACTCCAGCACGCTCGGCTTGAGCGCGCGCCCCGCCGCAGCGCCGACGGCGGCCCCGGCCGCCTCGCTCCCCGTGAGCGTCACCGCGGCCACGCGCGGGTCCGCGACCAGCGCCTCCACCCGCCCGCTCTCGACCAGCAGCGTCTGGAAGACGCCCAGGGGCGCGCCCGCCTCGCGGAAGAGCGCCTCCAGCGCGAGGGCGCACTGCGGGACGTTGGACGCGTGCTTGAGCACCCCCGCGTTCCCCGCCGCGAGTGCGGGCGCCGCGAACCGCACCACCTGCCAGAACGGGAAGTTCCACGGCATCACGGCCAGCACGACGCCGAGCGGGTCGTAGCGCACCCGCCCAACGCCGGCGGGTTCGTCGACCAGCACCTCGTCGGCCACGAAGCCGGGTCCGTGCTCGGCGTAGTAGCGGCAGGCGAGCGCGCACTTGGCCGCCTCGTCGCGTGCGGCCGTGAGCGTTTTTCCCATCTCCAGCGTCATGAGCCGCGCGAACTCGTCGCGCCGCCGGTCGAGCACGTCGGCGGCCCGCGCGAGGACCGCGGCGCGCGTGCCCGGCGACACGCGGCGCCAGGCCGCCGCAGCGTCGGACGCGCGGGCGAGCGCGGTGTCCACGAACGCGTCGTCGTGCGGGGCGAAGGTGCGCACGGTCTCGCCCGTGGCGGGGTCGACGGAAGCAATCGGCATGGGGCGGGGTAGAGGGGCGTCCAGCGGGGCGGCTGACGCCGCGGGACGGCACGCCCCGGGCCAGCCGCTCCCCGCCCCGCGCCGGCCCCGCTACCCTTCGCGGCGTTCCGCCCGTCGTACCGCCTTCCCCTGGTCATGCCCCGTCCCCGCGCCCGTCGCGCCGCCGCCCTCGCCTCGCTGGTCGCCCTCGTGGGCGCCGCCGCCTGCCGCGACCTCGGCTTCGAGCCGCAGAGCCCCGAGTCGGTCACCTTCGCGCCGTCGCTGGGGATCACCCTCAGCCAGTTCACGCGCTTGCCAAGCGGCGTCTACGTGCGCGACCTCGCGGTGGGCTCCGGCACGGTGGTCGACACGAACAGCACGATCACGATGAGCTACCGCGGCTTCCTCGCCAGCGGCCAGCCGTTCGACACCAACTACGCGACCTCGGCCTCCCCGCCCACCGCGCTCGTGGCGTTCGTCCCCGGCTTCCGGGACGGGCTGCTCGGCGCGCGCCAAGGGTCGCGTCGGCAGCTCATCATCCCGCCGGCGCTGGGCTACGGCAGCCGGACGACGCCGACCAACAGCATCCCCGCGGGCTCCGTGCTGTTCTTCGACGTCAACCTCACGAGCGTCGTAACGCCCGCCCCGCCGACCACGCCCGCCGCCCGGCTGCCGTAGTCGCCGCCAACGCGGGGCGGGCGGCGCAACGTTTCGGCCCACCGCGCAACGAATCGGTACGCGCCGCGGGGGCGACCGGCGGTACGCTGGCCCCATGCTCGCCGCCGTCCGCTCCGCCGCCCTCGCCGGCATCGACGCCCTCGAAATCACGGTCGAGGTGCACGTCGCCCTGGGTCTCCCCAACACCCTGCTCGTCGGGCTCGGCGCCGGCGCGGTGAAGGAGGCCCGCGAGCGGGTGATGGCCGCGCTCACCAACAGCGGCCTCGCCCCGCCGCCGCGGCGGGTGACCATCAACCTCGCGCCCGCGGATCTGCCGAAAACGGGCTCCGCCTTCGACCTCCCGATCGCGCTGGGGATCCTCGCTGCCACGGGCGTCGTCACCCCCGAGGTGCTGGCCGGGCTCGCGGTCGTGGGGGAGCTTGCGCTCGACGGCACGCTTCGGCCCGTCCGCGGCGCGCTCCCGATCGCCGCGTGGGCGGCGGCGGCGGGGCACACGCTCGTCCTCCCGCCCGCCAACCTGCCCGAGGCGTTCCGCGTCTCCCGGGCCGCCCTGGTCGCCCCGCGCACGCTGGGCGACCTGGTCGACGCGCTCGCCGCCGGGCCGCTCCGGCCGCTCGACCGCCCGCCCGCGCCCGCGGCCGCCGAGCGTGCGTCGCATGAGGACTTCGCCGACGTGGTGGGGCAGGAAGTCGCCAAGCGCGCCATGGAGATCGCCGCCGCGGGCGGGCACCACGTCTGCCTCGTCGGACCGCCCGGGGCGGGCAAGACGATGCTCGCCCGGCGGCTGCCGTCGGTCCTCCCGGAACTGGCAGAAGATGAGGCGCTGGCGGTGCTGGCCGTGCGCTCCGTCGCCGGGCTGCCCACCGCGCCCGACGCCGCGCCCGAGCGGCCGTTTCGCGCGCCGCACCACACGGTGTCGTCGGCGGGGCTGGTGGGCGGCGGGTCGCCGCCGCGGCCCGGCGAGGTCTCCCTCGCGCACCTCGGCGTGCTCTTCCTCGACGAGATGCTGGAGTTCCCGCGCCACGTGCTCGACGCGCTGCGGCAGCCGATGGAGGACGGACACGTGACCCTCGCCCGGGCCACGGCGACGCTCAGCTACCCGGCCCGCTTCACCCTCGTCGGCGCGATGAACCCGTGCCCGTGCGGCCGCGCCGGCGAGCCGGACGCGCACTGCGCCTGTACCCCGCCCGACGTCGAGCGCTACCTCGCCCGCCTCTCGGGCCCGCTGGCCGACCGGGTGGACATGCACATCCGGGTGGGCGCCGTGCCGCCGCGCGCCATCGGGGCCCGCCCGCCGGGCGAGCCGTCCGCGGCGGTGCGCGCGCGGGTGGAGGACGCGCGGGGCCGGCAGCGGGCGCGGTACGCCGCGCTGCCCGGCGTCGGATGCAACGCGCAGGCCTCGGGCCGGTGGCTCGACCGGCACGCCGGCGTCGCCCCGCTCGCGCGCGACCTGCTGGTCGCGGCCGCCGAGCGTATGCGGCTGAGCGCCCGCGCCTACTACCGCGTGCTCAAGGTCGCGCGCACCATCGCGGACCTGGATGGCGACGACGGCGTGCGCCCCCCGCACGTGGCTGAGGCGCTTCGCTCCCGGCCCGCCACGCCCGGGCCGGCGGCGACCTCGCGTCCCATCCGCGCGCCGGCCGGCGCAATCTCCTGACCGGCGGCCGGGGGTCGCTGGGCGGCGGGCGCCGAGGGGTTTGTTCGTGGCGCCGCGGTCGCCACCTTGCGGCATGTCCTGCCCCGTCGCGCCGCCCCTCCGCCGCCCGTCCGCCCGGACCCGCCGACGCCGCGGGGGCCGGTAGTGTTCGGCTGCCTGCGGCGGCTGGGCTGCCTCGTCGTCATCCTGCTGGCCGCGCTCCTCTACCTCACCCGGGACTACACGCGCCCGCTCTGGCGTCCGCCGCTCGACCGCGCGCTCGGCCGCGCGGAGTCGGACCCAGCGCCGGGGCCGGCGACCGAGCGCGGGTGGCGCCCGCTCACGCAGCCGGCCGCCGCCCGCGGCGAGCTCGCGGTCCGGCGGCTCGCCGCGCGGCGCGGCCCAGTGTACGTGTCGCTCACCCCGGACGAGCTGGCGTCCTACGCCTTCCTTTCGCTCTCCGACGCCCTCCCGGCGGCGCTGCGCGACGCCGAGACCTCCGTGATCGGCGACCGGGTGTACGTGCGCGCCGTCGTCGGGCCGGACGACCTGCCGGGGGGCGGCGCGCTGCGCACCGTGCTCACGCGCCGCGACACCCTGCGGCTCGGCGGCACGTTCGACGTCGTGCGGCCCGGGCTCGCGCAGTTCCGGGTGCGCGACGTGCAGGTGGGCGCGCTCCCTGTGCCGGCGGCCGTCATCCCGCGCGTCGTCCAGCGCGTGCGGCGGGGCGCCGTCCCCGAAGGCGTCGCCGCCGACGCCTTCCCGGTCCCGGTGCCCGATTACATCGGCGACGTGCGCATCGCGCGCGGCCGCGTGACCCTCTACAAGACGCTTCCCCCCTCCGCCCCCTGATGAGCCGCCGCATCCTGGTCGTCGACGACGAGACGGGCGTGCGCCACGCGCTCGGCCAACTGCTGGAGTACGAGGGCTACGACGTGCGCACGGCCGGGGGCGCTGCGGAGGGGCTCGCGGAGTACGAGCGCTTCCGGCCGCACCTCGTCTTCATGGACATCAAGATGGCCGGCGTCGACGGGCTCGACGCGCTGCGGCAGCTCAAGCAGCTCGACGCCAACGCGGTGGTCGTGATGATCTCCGGCCACGGCACCATCAAGACCGCCGTCGAGGCCACGCAGGCCGGCGCCTATGATTTTTTGGAGAAGCCGCTCGACACCGACCGCGTGCTGCTCCTCCTGCGCCACGCCCTCGAGCGCGTCGACCTGGCCGCGGAGAACGCGCGGCTGCGCGAGACCGTCGACAGCCGGTACGAGGTCGTGGGGCGCTCGTTCCTCGTGCGCGCCCTGCTCGACCAGGTGGAGCGCGTCGCGCCGACGCCGGCGCGCGTGCTCATCACGGGGGAGAACGGGACGGGCAAGGAGCTGGTCGCGCGGGCGATCCACAAGAACTCGCCGCGCAAGGCCCGCCCGTTCGTCGAGGTCAACTGCGCCGCCATCCCGTCGGAGCTGATCGAGAGCGAGCTGTTCGGCCACATGAAGGGCTCGTTCACCGGCGCCGTGCAGGACCGCCCGGGCAAGTTCGAGCAGGCCGACACCGGCACGCTGTTCCTCGACGAGGTGGGCGACATGTCGCCCGCCGCGCAGGCCAAGGTGCTGCGCGTGCTGCAGGACGGCGTGGTCACGCGCATCGGCGGCGCCAAGCCGGTCAAGGTGGACGTGCGCGTGGTGGCGGCGACCAACAAGGACCTCGACGAGGAGATCGCCAACGGGCGGTTCCGCGAGGACCTCTACTACCGCCTCAACGTGGTGCCGCTGCGCGTGCCGCCGCTCCGCGACCGCCGCGAGGACGTGCCGCTCCTCGTCCGCCACTTCCTGGGCCTGCTCTCGCGGCAGGACGGGCTGCCGGCTAAGGGGATCGACGACGAGGCGATGCGGCGGCTGCAGGAGCTGGACTGGCCGGGCAACGTGCGCGAGCTGCGCAACACGGTCGAGCGCCTGCTCATCCTGGCGGGCGGCCCGCGCATCACGGCCGCCGACGTGGAGCGGCTGGTGGGGCGTCGGCCGGGCGGGGACGGCGGCGGCCTCGGCGCGGTGGGCGACGCCGGCACGTTCGAGGAGTTCAAGCACGCCGCCGAGCGCGCGTTCCTGCTGAGCAAGCTCCGCCAGCACGACTGGAACGTGAGCGAGACCGCGCGCGCGCTCGACATGCCGCGGAGCAACGTGTACAAGAAGATCGAGCGCTACGGCCTCAAGCGCGAGGAGGCCTAACGGTGCCGCCCGGCGCGTCCGACCGCGACTGGGAGCGCGAGCTCGCGGCCATCGACCAGCGCCTCGCGAGCGTCCCCGACGCGCCGCCCCCCGCGCGCGAGGCGCCGCGCGCCGGCCCGCCCGCCCGGGCCACGGCGCCGCCCATCCCGGCCCTCGCGACGCCCGCGCCCGAGCCGGCGGCGCGCCGCGGCCTCGGGACGCCGCCGGCCGCGCCGGGGCGGCGGTCGTGGCGGGCACAGCTCGCGCTGCTGTTCTGGCTGGCGTTAGGCGTGGCGGCGGTGGTGGCGCTCATCGCCTGGCCGTACCCCGCGCGCTGCGGCGCCGGGCTCGGCTACTACCTCGCCCTCGTCGCGGGGCTCGCGGCGGCGGGGCTGGCGACCAGCGCGTCGGCCTGGAAGCACCGGGCGCCGTTCGTCCACGTCCTCGGCCTGGCGATGGTGGCCGGCGCGGCCGTACTCGGCGCCCGCGACGTGCTCCCCCGCGTGGGCTACGCGATCCCGACGGCCGAGCACCCGGCGTCGTGGGCGTGCGCGGTGGACCCGCAGGCCCCGGCGGCGCCCGCGGGCGCGCCGGCCGCGCGGTAGGCGCGAGGCCCGGTAGGCCAGAGCGTTAGACCACCATCGTCAGGCTGCGGCCATTCGGCCGCCCCCGCGCCTACCGCGTACCCGGCGCCTGCGCCCCCGGCCGGCGGCCGCGCTTGCTCCACACGGCGACCACGCCGCACGACCCGCCGCCCGGCGCCTGGAGCTGCGGCGGCACCGTGGAGCCGCCGTTGTAGACCTCGATGCCGGCCACGTCGTTCGGCTGGACCAGCCGGTCGATGTCCTGCATGCCGTCCGCGATCCGCATCCCGTCGAGCACGAGGTCGGGCGTGCAGCCGCCGCGCCCGCGCACCGTGTAGCCGAAGCCGCCGGTGGGCACCACGCTCATGCCGGGGATGATGCGCAGCGCGTCCGTGAGCTGGATGGCCCCGCGGCGCGCCAGGTCCTCCTCCGTGATGTAGCGCCCCATCCCGCGCTTCTGCCGCTCCGCGAAGCCGGTGAAGTCGCGCTCAAGCTTGGTCCGGTCCGCCTGCACCACCGCGGTCTCGAGCTGGGTCACGCGGTCGCCCACGGCCACCGTCACCTGGGCCGGCCGCGTGCGCGCGAGGTTGACCGCCACCCGGGTGGGCGCGTAGCCGATGGCGCGCACCTCGAGCGAGTAGGTGCCCGCGGGGAGGCCGCTCAGGGCGAACGCGCCGTTGGGCGAGGTGGTGCCGACGACGTCGGTGCCGGCCACGCCCACGCGGGCCCCGCCTAACGGACGCCCGTCCGCGGTGCGCACCACGCCGCTCACCCGCGCGCTGCCGCGGGCCACCGTGACAGGGACGGCCAGGCGGTTCTCGCGCACGGCCGCGGTGTCCGGCAGGGTCACGGTGACCACCGACGTGCTGTCGCCGAGCGTGAAGTCGCGCCGGACGAGCTGGCGCGGCTCCAGTCGCAGCTCCACGAGCCCCGCCTGCCGCTTGGGCGCGTCGGCGTTGGCCACCAGGTCGACGCCCGACGGGATGCCGCACACCACGAAGCCGCCGTCCGCCCGCGCCCGGACCGGGACGCGGCGGTTCACGTTCCGGAGCTGCGAGGCCTCCGCCTGCAACTCCGTCCACGTCACCACCACGCGCGCGCCGCCCAGCGGCTCGCCGGTGTCGGCGTCGCGCACGGAGCCCACGATCGCGCCGGCCGGCTGGCGCGGGCGCATCATCTCGGCCAGGTCGCCGACGGCGCCCGGGCGCGGTGGCGGCGTGTTGTTCCCACACAGCGCGGGGAGCAGTCGCGCGCCGCCCGGCGTCGCGAGGTCGACCACGACCGCCGAGTCGCCGCGCAGGTCGAGGACGAGCGGCGGCAGCTCCACGCCGAGCGCGTCTACCGCGGGGTGAAAGAACCCCGCGAGGTAGCGCCCGGTCCGCACGGCCGGGAGCCGGTACCGCCCCGAGGAGTCGGTGGTCGCGCTGTAGGTGCGCGTCGGGTCGGCCGCGCTCACCCACTGGACCATAGCGCCGATCAGCGGGGCGGCCGACAGGCTGTCGTACACGACGCCCGACACCGGGACCGCGCGGAGCGAGTCGGGCATCACCGCGCCGCGGGCGCCCGTTCGCGGAGCGCCCCCGGCGCGCGCGCTGTCGCGGGCCGCGGGGCGGGGGTCGGCCGCGCCGCCGCCGGGGCGGATCCCGGCGGTCCCCGTGCCGCCCGGGCGGGGCGTGCGCTGGGCCAGGGCGGGCGTGGCGAGCACGGCCAGCGCGCCGGAGCAGGCGGCGCGGCGGAGCAGGGACGTCAGCGGCATGGCTTTCAAGGTATCCGCCCGGGGCCGCCGTGTTCCGCGGCGGGCCCGCGGGCGACACGGTGGGCCGCCCAGCCGGAGCCGCCGGCGCGCCCGCCTACATTCTCCCCCGGCGCGCGCCCGGCGCGCGCCGCCGTCCGCTCACCCCGTTCGCCATGTCTGACTTCCAGAACTTCATCGCCGGCCGCTGGGTCGCCCCCACGACCGGCGCCTACTTCGAGAACCGCAACCCGGCCGACACCCGCGACCTCATCGGGCGCTTCCCGCAGTCGGGCGCGGCCGACGTGGACGCCGCCGTGGCGAGCGCCCGGCGGGGCTTCGAGGAGTGGCGCCGCACGCCGGCCCCCGCCCGCGGCGACGTGCTGCGGCGCGTCGGCGACCTCCTGACGCGGCGCAAGGAGGAGCTGGCCGACCTGATGACGCGCGAGATGGGCAAGCCGCTCACCGAGACCCGCGGCGACGTCCAGGAGGGGATCGACACGGCGTACTACGCGGCCGTGGAGGGGCGGCGGCTGTTCGGCCACACCGTGCCGAGCGAGCTCCGCAACAAGTGGGCGATGACGTACCGCCGGCCCATCGGCGTGTGCGGCATCATCACCCCGTTCAACTTCCCGCTCGCCATCCCGACGTGGAAGATGTTCCCGGCGCTGGTGTGCGGGAACGCGTGCGTCTTCAAGCCGGCGGAGGACGTGCCGCACACCGGACACGTCTTCGTCGAGATCCTGCTCGAGGCCGGCCTGCCGCCCGAGGTGATCCAGCTCGTGCACGGCGAGGGCGAGGCCGGGGCGGCGATCGTCGCGCACCCGGACGTGGCGGCCGTCTCGTTCACCGGGAGCACCGAGACCGGCTCGCGCGTGGGCGAGGCGTGCGGGCGCACGCACAAGCGCCTGTCGCTCGAGATGGGCGGGAAGAACGCGCAGATCGTGCTGGAAGACGCCGACCTGGACCTGGCGCTCGAAGGGGTGCTCTGGGGCGCGTTCGGCACCACGGGGCAGCGCTGCACGGCGACCAGCCGGCTCGTGCTCCAGCGCGGCATCCACGACGAGTTCGTCGAGCGGCTGGTGCGCCGCGCCGAGGGGCTGCGGCTGGGCGACGGGCGGCAGCCGGGGACCGAGGTGGGGCCGCTCATCCACCAGACGTCGCGCGAGAAGGTGGAGCGCTACGTGGCCATCGGGCAGGCAGAGGGTGCCGAGCTGGTCACGGGGGGCACGCGGGCGGAGGGGCAGGGGCTGGAGCACGGCCACTTCTTCGCGCCGACCATCTTCACCAACGTCGCTCCCGGCAGCCGGCTGGAGCAGGAGGAGATCTTCGGCCCGGTCCTCTCGGTGGTGCGCGTCGACACGCCGGAGGAGGCGTTCGCGGTCAACAACGGGGTGAAGTACGGGCTCTCCTCGTCGCTCTACACGCGCGACCTGTCGCTTGCGTTCCGCGCAATGCAGGACCTCGACAACGGCATCACCTACGTGAACGCGCCGACGATCGGCGCGGAGGCGCACCTGCCCTTCGGCGGGGTCAAGCAGACGGGCAACGGCCACCGGGAGGGCGGGTGGGAGGTCTACGAGTTTTACTCGGAGACGAAGGTGTGCTACGTGGACTACTCTGGGACGTTGCAGCGGGCGCAGATCGACAACTACCTGGGGACGCCGGACTGACGGGGGGACGAACGTCCTATCGGCCCTTGGCCAGGGCCGTTCGGCCCGATCTGTTGTTTGCTCGGCGACTCCATGACGATCCCGTGTAACGATTGGATCGGCACCCCTTGACACGCTTGCGAGCTGTCAAGGGGGTGGGTTGATTGACTGCCGCACGCCGGGAGCCTGACACGGGCGCTCGGCGCCCGCCCTGCACGCCCCCCTCCGCTTCACCCGCCTGCCGTACATGGACCTGGGGACCGGAGTACCGCCCGAGGACGTCGCACCGGCCGCGCGCCCGTCCCAGACGGCGCGCGACGCGGCGCTCGCGCAGGTGAACCGCGCGTCGCCCCTCCGCCGGGCCGGGCGGCGGGCGGCCGCGGTGGCCGGCTGGTTCTTCGAGTGGGCCAAGATCGCCTCGCTCGCGGTCGTGCTCTTCCTCGTGGTCCGCGCCTTCTTCGTGGAGGCGTACAAGATCCCGAGCGGCAGCATGGAGCGCACGATCCTCGTCGGCGACTTCCTGCTCGTCAACAAGCTCGTCTACGGCGCCGAGGTGCCGTTCACGGGCCGCCGCCTCCCGCGGCTGCGCCAGCCCGCGCGCGGCGACGTGGTGGTCTTCGAGTGGCCGCGGGACCCGCGCAAGAACCTCGTCAAGCGCCTCCTCGGCCTCCCCGGCGACACGCTCGCCATGCGCGCCGGCGCGCTCTACGTGAACGGCGCCGCGCGCGCCGAGCGCTACGTCGAGCACACCGCGCCGGGCTCGGACCCGGTGTACGACGCCTTCGACTGGCAGCAGCCGTTCGTGGTGAAAACCGCGCTCGCCGCGCCCGCCCCGGCGGCGGACGCCGAGCGCCGGCCCCTCCGCCCGTGGGCGGCCCGCCGCGACCCCGGCGCGCACCCGTCGCGCGACAACTGGGGCCCGCTCACGGTGCCCGCCGGCCACTACTTCGTGCTCGGCGACAACCGCGACAACTCGCTCGACAGCCGCTACTGGGGGTTCGTCCCCGACTCGCTCCTGCGCGGGCGCCCCATGGTGGTCTATTACAGCTACGCCCCCGACTCGGCCCGACCGCTCGCGTGGGTCACGCGCGTGCGCTGGACCCGGCTCGGCACCCGCATCGAATAGGGCCAACGCACGCGGCCCCCGGGCCGCGGCGTCCCTCGCACCCGCCCATATCCCCGTTCGCCCCCCCCGTCGGGTCGCGCGCTGCCGCGCGCCGGCGGCTCCCCACGGCAGCAAACACGCACGCGTTCGTCGCAGTTCCAGGCAGTCCCGGGCCCGGTCCCCCCGCCGGCGCCCGCACCGGAGCACCGCGGCAACCAAGGAGCATCGCATGGCCGTCACGACCGCCCCCCGCAAGCCCCGCGCGTCCGACGAGGGCTCGCTCGACCACTACCTCCGCGACATCAGCCAGTTCCCGCTGATCACGCGCGAGCGGGAGGCCGAGCTCGCCCGGGGGATCCGCGTCGGCTCCCAGGACGCGCTCGAGACGCTCGTGCGCAGCAACCTGCGGTTCGTCGTCAGCGTGGCCAAGAAGTACCAGAACCAGGGCGTCTCGCTCTCCGACCTCATCAACGAGGGCAACCTCGGCCTCATCCGCGCCGCCCACAAGTTCGACGAGACGAAGGGCATCAAGTTCATCTCCTACGCCGTCTGGTGGATCCGCCAGGCCATCCTGCAGGCGCTCGCCGAGCAGAGCCGGATCGTGCGCGTGCCGCTCAACCGCGCGGGCACGCTGCACCGCATCGGGCGCCGGGCCAACACCCTGCAGCAGGAGCTGGGGCGCGAGGCGACGCACGCCGAGATCGCCGAGGGGATGGACATCTCGGAGGAGGAGGTAGCCAAGACGGTCGCGATCTCGATGGGCCACCTCTCGCTCGACGCGCCGCTGAGCCCGGGCGAGGACACGCGCCTCCTCGACTACCTGGCCGACGAGGACAGCGCAGGCCCCGACGAGCAGACGTTCGAGCGCGCGCTCTCCGACGCGGTGGCCGAGTCGCTGGCCTCGCTCAAGGAGCGCGAGAGCAAGATCCTGCGCCTCTACTTCGGGCTCGACGGCGACGAACCGATGACGCTCGAGGAGATCGGCACGCGCATGGGCATCACCCGCGAGCGCGTCCGGCAGATCAAGGAGAAGGCGCTCTCGCGGCTCCGCCACGTGTCGCAGGCGCGGGCGCTGGAGAGCTTCCTCGGCTGAGCCCGCCGCCGCTGGCCGGCGCGCGAGGGGCCGGGTAGCCTACGGGCGACCCGGCCCCTCTCTCATCCTCCCATGGCCCAGACCTACTCGTTCGACGTGACCACCGGCGTGGACCTCCAGGAGGTCGACAACGCCGTGAACCAGGCGCAGAAGGAGATCGCCCAGCGCTACGACTTCAAGGGGAGCAAGGCCGCGATCGACTTCCGGCGTGCCGAGAGCACGCTCGGCCTCGTGGCCGACAACGACTTCCAGATGACGGCGCTGTTCGACGTGCTGCAGAGCAAGCTGATCAAGCGCGGCGTGCCGGTGAAGAACCTCGACATCGGCAAGATCGAGCAGGCCGGCGGCGACACGGTGCGGCGCGAGGTCAAGCTCAAGACCGCCCTCGACAGCGACACCGCCAAGAAGGTCGCGGCCGCCATCAAGGAGGCCAAGCTCAAGAAGGTGCAGGCGAGCATCCAGGCCGAGCAGGTCCGGGTGAGCGCGCCCGACAAGGACGCGCTCCAGGACGCCATCGCGCTGCTGCGGAAGGGGGACTACGGGGTGGAGCTGAAGTTCGGGAACTACCGCTAGAGGGGTGGCGCAAGGCGTCATGCTGAGCGCAGCGAAGGATCTTCCCGCCTTGCGCCACGGTCCCGCGCCTTGGCAGAACGATCCTTCGCTGCGCTCAGGACGACAGCAATGCGTTAGGCCGTGCGGAGCGCCGGGGCGGGGGCGGCGTCCTCCGGCCACATGGGCAGCGCCGCGTGCCCGGCGACCAGCGCGCGGTAGGCCGCGCCCACCGGCCGCTCGCGCCGCGCGAGGTCGTAGAGCCCCACGGAGTGCAGCTCGTTGCGCTCCTCGCGGAGCGCCACGTGCCAGTCGATCTGGTCGGTGAGGGAGAACCAGGTGAACCCCACCACGGGCACCCCCGCCGCGCGGAGCCGCTCCACCTCGCCCCACTGGAGCGCGAGCCACGCCGGCGCGTGGGCGCTCCGCACGTTGGTCTCGCAGTGGAAGAGCGGCAGCCCGTAGCGCTCCCAGTACTGCCGCGCCACGCCCGCGAAGCCTAACGGCTGCCGCCGCTCCGTGGTCACCCGGCCGCGGCTGGAGACGCGGTGCTCGCACGTGGGGTAGTAGTCGGTGCCGAGCCAGCGCCGGCCGACGGCGCGGCGCTCGCGGAAGAAGGCGAGGTCGTTGGCGGTGACGCCGTGCGCGTTGAGGTAGCCCGCCATGCCCGGCGCGAGCGGCGTGCCGGTGGTCAGGTCGAGCGTGAGGAAGCGGATGGCGTTCCAGCGCGCGGCGTGCGCCTCCGCGGCCGCGCCGGCGGCGTGGAAGTGCTCGATGCTCTCGGCCTGGACGATGATCGCGTCCGGGATTTCGCCCAGGATCGCCTCCACGGCCAGCTCGTGCGCCATGCACAGGTTGCGGAGCGTGCGGACGAAGGAGGCGTCGCCGGTGCCGCGCTCGTTCCACCAGCCGAGCATGGCGGAGAAGTTGGCGCACACGAACATCTCGTTGACCGGCGTCCAGTGGCGCACCCACGGGTAGCGGCGCGCGGCCTGCCGGGCGTACTCGGCGAACAGCACCGGGAACGCCGGGTCGCGGAACCCGTCGAGCCAGTCGGGGACGCCGAAGTGGCACAGGTCGAGGATCGGGGCGATGCCTAACGCGCGGAGCCGCGCGAGCGGCGCGTCGCTCCACGACCAGTCGTAGCGGTCGGGGCCGAGGTGCGCGCGGTAGTACGGCGCGCCCCAGCGGAGGGCGCGCACGCCCAGGTCGCGGGCGAGCGCGAAGTCCTGCTCCCAGCGCACGTAGTGCCCGCACTTGTCGAGCAGGTCCACGCGGCGGGGCCGGCCGTCGGGGCCGGCGATGGTGGGGTAGCTGTTCTCGACGCCGGTGGCGAAGAGGAACGGGTCGACGGGCGCGGGGCGCCCAACGCTCGGGAAGGCGAGCGCGGCGGACGTGCGGACGGAGGTCGGCACGGCGGGGGTGCGGCAGGGGAGGGGGCCGCCAGACCCGTGGGCCGGGCGGGTGCGCCGGGACGGCGCGGGGGAGGGGGGCCGGGCGGAGGTGTGCGAGCCGGCGGTCGTGTGCGCACGACGACTCACCGCGCGTTAGGACACACGCGGCCGGCGAAGGTGCCGCCGGGGGCGCGCCGCCACAAGGGGCCGCGCCCCGCGCCGTTGAGGGGCGGGGCCCGCGCGGGTAGCTTCCGCGGCCGGGTAACTCGCTGCGGGACAACCGGTTCCGCGCCCGCCGTCGCGCGCGACGCGTCCCGTTCCGTGAAGGTCCCGTGAAGGTCGCCCTGCTCACCCTCGGCTGCGACAAGAACACCGTCGACTCCGAGCGCTACCTCGCCGAACTCGTCGCCCACGGCGCCACGCCCACGGCCGACGTGACCGAGGCCGAGGTGATCCTCGTGAACACCTGCGGCTTCATCGACGCGGCCAAGCAGGAGAGCATCGACGCGATCGTGCAGGCCGGGCAGCTCAAGGCCGACGGGGCGTGCCAGGCCGTCGTGGCCGTGGGCTGCATGGTGCAGCGGCACAAGGCGGAGCTCGCCGAGGCGCTGCCCGAGGTGGACCTGTTCCTCGGCGCGAGCGAGATGGACCGGCTGATCCCCGAGCTGGCCGCCCGCGGCGTGGTCGCGCCCGACGCGTTAGGCGCGCACCCCGGGGTGCGGGTCTTCGGGGGCGACATGCCGCACGTCCGCTACCTCAAGGTGAGCGAGGGGTGCGACCACGGGTGCGCGTTCTGCGCCATCCCGCTCATGCGCGGCCGGCACCGCTCGTTCGCCGTCGCCGACCTCGTGCGGGAGGCGCAACTCCTGGAGCTGCAGGGCGCGCGCGAGGTGAACCTCGTGGCGCAGGACCTCGCCCACTACGGCCGCGACCGCGCCGGCGGCGAACGCCTCCCGGACCTGCTCGAGGCGCTCCTCCGCGAGACGTCCATCCCGTGGTTCCGCAACCTCTACCTCTACTCGGCCGGCATCACGCCGCGGCTCCTGGAGGTGGTGGCGGACAACCCGCGCGTCGTGCGCTACCTCGACATGCCGATGCAGCACGCGAGCGACGCGGTGCTCGAACGCATGCGCCGCCCCGAGCGCCAGGCCACGATGCGCGAGAAGCTCGCCCGCTTCCGCGCCGCCGTGCCCGGCGTCGCCATCCGCACGACCTGCATCGTCGGATTCCCGGGCGAGACCGAGGACGACTTTCAGCGCCTGGTGGACTTTTTGGAGGAGGCGCGCTTCGACCGCGTGGGCGCCTTCACGTACAGCCCGCAGGAGGGCACGCGCGCCTACGCGCTGCCCGACGATGTGCCCGACGTGCTCAAGCGCGAGCGGCTGGAGCGGCTCACCGAGCTGCAGCGCGCCGTGACCGCCGAGCGCTACGAGGAGCGGCTCGGCACCACCGTGCGGCTGCTCGTCGACGTCGCCGGGCGGCGCGGCGCGCCGGCTCGGGCCCGCGCGCCCTGGCAGGCGGACGACGTGGACGGCGTGACGTGGGTCGACACCGCCGCCCCGGCGGGGAGCTTCGTGGAGGCGCACATGGACGAGGTGGTCGACGACTACGACTTCGCGGCGACCGCCACCGGCCCGGTGGACCGGCCGGCGACGGCCGCCCGGCGCCGCCGCGCGCTGCCGGTGGCGGGCGTGGCGGTGGGCGCGGGGGCGGAAC
>ERZ1066119.702-NODE-702-length-21344-cov-71.914557_pt1 | contig 21344 bp, 23 predicted proteins | sample MGYA00382766_ERZ1066119 | MGnify/ENA primary metagenome ERZ1066119 (study PRJEB33369, sample SAMEA5778349) | biofilm metagenome | biome: Industrial cooling water; feature: Water cooling tower basin; material: Biofilm | place: United Arab Emirates | collected...
AACCAAACCTGTCATTTGATACTGCTCAGTTTGAGAAAAAGAATAATTATCTATACTCATATATAAAAGTTAGGGAGTTTATTTATCTACAATATAGGTTCTACTAACTACTATTTATGCAGGTTAAACGCAAAAATTAACGAAGGTACAGGACAGTTTGATAACCTGCCTCTGATAAATACTATAGTAACTATAAACGAATAGTTATATAAACATTCTCTCTCCATGATTAAATAAAATCTAAAAGTCTCTCCCCTTTTACTCTTACCTCTGTCTCTCTGCGTCTGGAGTGGTAAAAAAGCATTTCACCACTCCAGACACAGACTACACAGAGAAAAAGCAATTAAATACTTTATCATGGATAGTACAAAATTATTTGATTTCCCGCGCGAAGAGAAACTTTTTGGACTGCGACCCGAAGTAGGAAGATGGTTATTTATCCCTCTAGGGTTAACAGTGCTGCTATGTTTGGGAACAGTTTATTCTTGGAGTATCTTTAGTAGTCCATTTGAAACAGCACTACAAGCCAAGCCTGGAACAATATTACTACCCTTCATGGTACTGGGTGTGGTTTTTACGCTTGTCATGCCAATTTCTGGGTTATACATATACAGGTTTAGTCCGCGTATACTCACTACTATTGGTGGAATTACAGTTGGAATAGGCTATTTACTCTCTAGCATTGCTCCTAACTTACCATTTTTGATAGTTAGTTATGGTTTAATAGCAGGAATTGGTGTTGGTATTGCTTATGGTGTGCCACTTGCGGTAGCTGCACGTTGGTTTCCTGACCGTAAGGGTTTAGCAGTAGGGATGACGGTTATCGGTTTTGGGTTGTCACCATTGATAACGGCGCCGTTAGCTATAACATTAATGAATGGTAACAGTGCAATTGGTATCCCTGGTTTTGGTGTACGGGGTACTTTTGTAATTTTAGGTATTGCCTTCACAATCATAATTTTAGCGATTGCCAGCGTGTTAAAAATGCCTCCGCTTCGTTGGCAACCTGCAAATTGGCGCCCAACTGTATCAGATAAAGAAACAAGCGATAGTTTAGATATACCAATGCCACAAACACAGACTTTTTACGGACTGTGGATTTGCTATATTATTGGTACATTTGTAGGATTAACAGCAATTGCCACAACTGCACAAGTTGGAAAAGAAATAGTTGGGTTACAACAAGAGCAATTAGCATTTGCAATTCCATTATTTGCAGTGTTTAACGGTATTGGTCGTCCTTTATTTGGTTGGTTAAACGACCGTCTCAAACCCAAGTTGACGATTATCGTTATCAACATTCTGATTTTGACAGCATCAATAGTAATGTGGAATACATCACAAGGTCAAGTAACGAATTTCTTGATAGCGTATTGTGTATTTTGGTTTTGTTTAGGAGCATGGTTAGCAGTGGCGCCTGCGGCAACTTTAAGCTTCTTTGGCTTGAGTAATTACCCTAGTAACTATGGTTTAATGTTTACTGCGTTTGGTTTTGGTGGATTAGGTGGAATATTTACCATTGGCGCCATACGGGGAATTACCGGAAGTTTTGCACCGTTTTTCTTTGTCACAGCAACTTTAGCTTGTGTGGGAATTGTCATGTCAACCTTTTTCCTGAACCGTCCGCGCAAAACTGCTATTGCGGACTTTTTGTTTAATTGGCTGATAAGTCCTATTAGTCCTGTGTTGCTTTCGTTTGTAGAGTTTTGGCTTAAGAGCGCTAAAGCTTCAAGAAATTAAGGCGCATTGGAAATAATAAATTGTCGTTTCCATAAAAACGTTGCATTTATTTCCGTCGTTGTTGTAGAGACGTTACATGTAACGTCTCTACAATTGTGGGATAATATACATGTATGCTATATTTGAAGGGGCAATTATGACGGCAAATGAACTGCTAGCAGGCTCAAATATATTAGACACGCACATCAAAGATAACTTGCTTGCTCTAAATAAAAGACTTAGGCATACTATTAATACTCAAAACTTTCATGAATCAATTAATCCAATATTTGCTCAAATTCAACTGGTAATTAAAAACACTATTGAATCTAATAACTTTGATGACAAACACTGGCATTTAGCAAAAATGAGCAATTTATGTTTACAAATAATAGGGTTACTTGAAAAGCAAAATCAAAGCGAATTTATAAAGCAGATAAACTTTTTAAATAAATTATCGGCAGTTTATACAAAAATTTATAAAGCTCTTCACTTTATTTTTAAAGTAGAGCATGAAAGCTATTTAGTTGAGAAATATCATCAATATACTTTAGGATATGAAATTTTTGCCGAAATTATAGCAGAAGGGCAATTCTTAAATCGTGATGTATGTAGAGGCATTGAGATGACAGCTAATGCCGGATTACAAACCGAATTAGCAGAAAGAAATAAAGAGGAAAATCTTCAAGACCCATATTTTCTAAAAACTGCTGGCAGAATGAGAATTATTTTAACGTCTATAGTATGGGCATTAGATGAAATAAAAGAAGATGGAAAAGTTAAAGGATATACAAATACTTCGGCACCACAGTCAAAGCATATCGGGCGCCCACCCAAAGAAAAACCGCAACATAAAGGTGGAATGAAATTCTTAAAAAAGCAGCTAGATAGAAGAGTTAGTGCAGAAGAAGCAGTAAAAAGAGATATTGAATTAGAAATTCTTAGGCTAAGAGCAGGTAGCGAAACACTACCAGACGATGAACTTTACCCAGAAGAATGGTAGCCTTGTAGCATAGGCTGGACAGCCTGTACTACATTCATATCGGATAACTAAAGACTCTATGATAATATATATGTACAGAATGTTATAAGGAGCAATTATGATAGTAAGTGAACTTCAGAGTGGCTCAAATATATTAGATAGTCATATCAAGCATAATTTACTTGCTCAAAACGAAAAGCTTGAGCATCTTGTTCATTCTCAAAACCTAGATGAATCAATTAATGCAACGCTTACTAAAATTCAAAGTGTAATTAAAAAAACGATTGAATCTAGTAACTTTACGCAAAAGCATCAACAGTTACAACAAGTTAGCCATTTATGCCTGCTAGCTAAAAAACTCCTTGAAAAACAAACTAAAAACAAGTTATTAGAAATAATCGAGCAAATAGATTATTTAAATAAAGTCTCAGCAGTTTATACAGAAATTTATGAAGGACTTGACTTAATTTTTGCAGCAGAACACGAGATTGATTTAGTGGAGAAATTCCAAAAATATATTTTAGGTTATGAAAATTTTGCTACAATTATAGAAAAAGGACAATTTTTAACCTTTGATATATGTAGAGGCATTGAAAGAACAATACATTCAGGTCTACGGACAGAATTAGAAGAAAGGAATAAAGAAGAAAATATTCAAATTCCAAATTTTCCAAAAACTGCGGCTAGATTAAAGCGTACTTTAATATCCACATTATGGTACTTGGACAAAATAAAAGAAGATGAAAAAATTGAGGGATATAAACATGGGAAAGAGTTTGCGCCATATTTAAAGCATATGGGACGCACACCAGAAGAACAACTGGAAAAAAATCAAGGTGCAATGAAGCTTGTAAGAAATTGGTTAGATGAAAAAGTTTCACCGGAAGAATCTAAACAGCGAGAACTTCATTTTGAACTTTTTAAGCAAATAGTGGATAATGAGAGACCACCAGGGCATAAACTTTACTCAGAAGAATGATAGTTTTTTTAGATTCAGGAGTGTTAGGCTTATTGTCATCTCCCAGAGACACTGGAGAAGCTGGAGATTGTAAAGAATGGTTCTTTCGATTACTGTCTAGGAGTGTTTATATAGTAACATCTGACCTTTGTGATTACGAAGTTAGAAGAGGTCTAATTCTATCACAATTAAGAGAACCGACAGTTAATGGATTAAAAAATTTAGATTCACTTACAGATTGGATTGAATTTTTGCCATTAACTAAAGAATTGATGAAAGAAGCTGCTGAAGTTTGGGCAGAAGCTCGTAGTCAAGGAATACCGACTGCAAGTGATAAAAATATTGATGGGGATATCATTATTACTGCTCAATGGAGACTTTTAAAAGAAGAGTATCCAGGGCGAGAAGTTATAATTGCTACCACAAATCTTAAGCACCTACAACGTTTTACCGATGCTGACACATGGAGGAATATTATGTAAAATTATTTTAGAGGCGCTTTAGTAAAGCTTATATATGAATCCGATTTGATTTTTGGACAAATGTAAGTATTTGTAGGTGCGGCAAAAGCCACCTTACGTATTACGTATGTTTAAAAAATCAAAATTGTTTAAAAATGGAAATACTCAATCTGATTATATTGTTGTGGAATCCTTTCTAAAATTCCTGAGCCAAACACCTTATCAAGTTCCAAATACTCTAGATGGACATAGCCAATGTGGCAATGGCAAGTTTGATTTGTACAGGTTCTATCAACCAAATAATCTTCCCAGTTAGCATCATATATATTACCAATCGGCGCCTTAATAAAATGGCAACGTCGCATTGTACCCTCACCATCAACCGAAATAGCCGACTTACCCGCGCGGCAAGAACGTCCAAAACTAGGGTAATGTTGCGTATTCAATTCATATAAAGGGTCAATAGACTTAAAAAACTCCCTGTCTTCTAGTGATAAATTCGGTAATTCCGCCTTTACAGCGTTAATCCATAAATACACATGCTCTGGTAATTCTTGACGCAAAGCAGCAATTTCATGTTTAAACTGCGGAAAACCTACTACACCAGCACTAAAATGGGCGCCTCGTCTATCCAGTTCCAAACACTTAGCAACATAACTTTCCCTTTCTACCCACTCCGGATGAAAAGTAGCCCAAAGTGCCAGTTTATCCTTATTACACTCCTCCACCCAATCCAAATTACAAGAAAGATTAGTTTGAATAGCAGCCTTATTAACATGAGGCATTTGAGTTAACTTCACCAAAGCTTGCTGATAACAACGATGAATTAACGCCTCACCCCAAGGAGTAAAAAGAATAGAAAACTCATGTTGTGGATGTTGAGCAACCCAATTTACAAACCGTTCTAAATCTTGTTTATCACTAGCTAACTCAGCCGCTGTTTGCTGACGTTTAGCAAAAGGACAATACTCACAACCATAATTACAACTAACCAAAGAACCCCGATAAAGAATATTCAAATGCATATAAACCCTCCTTATTACCCAACCCTAACATATCAGTATCCCTCTTGTGGAGCAGCCTTCCAGGCTGCCTCCTAATCTAATTTGATTATTCATATGTAGACCAATACCTATATGGCTTTTGCATCTCAGAAATAACTTCAATATCTAACTGATTTAATTTTTTAACCACTTCATCACTTAAACAATTATGAGAAATATTAAGAGTATCTAGTTGACGAACTGCCGCACACTCAAGTAAAGCATGTCCACCCTCATCAGTCATTTTACCGATGGAAATATCTAATTCAACTAGATTTTTACAAATTGGAGAATTTGCTATTGCAAAAGCAATATTATCTGGATACTCATGGTCATAGTTTCGTAGTCCTAAATACTTGAGCTTAGGAAAAATGTTATAAAAAATAGATATAAATTCGCTAATACCATATTCACTTAAATACGGATTCTTGCCCATCCAAAGTTCAAGATATTCTAATGCAGGTAGTTCAAGCTTACAAATCTCCTCAAATACATCATATACAATATTACTACCTTCAATAATAAGTGTTTTAAGCTTTTCATGTCGAATAGGGCAAAATTCTAATCCAACTGCGTAGTTTGAAAGATAATCATATCTATCACAGTTATTGCGAACTTTTAATGTTTCTAGTTGTGGGTAAGCAAATAAAATATAACTAAGATTACAGTATCCTAATGGGAGGCTTTGCCAATCGTCTCCTAGAAATAAGGCTTTAACGTTAGTAAATTTATCGTTATTTTTAAGTAGCACATCCATAACAGGCTGGAATGTATAATTTTTTAAAGAAGTTGTATACCAAAAACCGAATACTAAAGCTTCAATTTCGCTAGCCAAAGGACTTTGTGATATAATTTGTAACTTATCTACGCCATTCAGAACTGACTTTGTATAATAATTACTTTCTGGTACAACCCTTAAAGCATACGCAGTATCAACTGTATCAGTAATGCCGATGTTAGGGTCAAACTCAATCACTTTCCGGTTAGCGAATGTAGTCGCATGATTTCTAGGAATATCATAATACTTTTCAAAGCCAGTCCAAAATTTATACTCTTTTAAAGCTGCTTTTACTTGACTATTATCTATATCTTTTAATAAACGTACCGCTACTTTACGCACTTTTGCGGAATTATCATCTAAAGCCTTAATTACTAAATTTAAACCAGCATCACCGTAACTAAGCGCGCGACTCAAAGCAGTAACGCGCGTTTCAATATCAGAACTAGCTAAACGTTGCTTAACACCCTCAACTCCACCTAAAACGGCGCCTAGTGATGGTGGTACATCTCCTCCACGAATGGCATCAAACTCTCTAGGTTGGTTCTGGCTCCCTGTCATAATTGTTATTAAAAATGTAAATAATAAATCTTTTATAAACAAATAATTTTAATTACTACATCCGTTATAACACTGAGCAATATTAAATTGTGGAGCAGGCATCCCTGCCTGCCCCCAATTATCAAATCATTCTCACCCATATGAAGAATAATACCTCTGTGGATTTTGATTACCAGCAATAACCTTAATATCCAACTTGCTTATTTTCTCAACCATTTTATTATTTAAGCAATTATGAGAAATGTTAAGAGTATCAAGTTGACGAATTGCTGAACACTTAAGTAAAGCTTTTGCTCCATCATCTCCAATTTTTCCCATTGAAAGGTCTAATTCAACTAACTTTTCAAAAATAGGAGAATTTGCTATTGCAAAAGCAACATTATCTGGATAGTCATGGTTATAGTACCGTAGTCCTAAATACTTGAGCTTAGGAAAATTATGATAAAACACTGAGACAAATTCATTTATACTATTATGATTAATATACCTATCTCTACCAAACCAAAGCTCAAGATATTCCAATGCAGGTAATTCAAGCTTACAAATTTCTTCAAACACCTCATTTGAAATACCAACACCTTCAATAATAAGCGTTTGAAGCTTTTCATGTCGAATTGAGCAAAATTCTAATCCTACCTCGTAATTTGAGCAATAACTACGTCTATAGGAGTTATTACGAACCTTTAATGTTTCTAACTGTGGGTAAGCCAGTAAAATATAGCTTAAATTACAGTATACAAGGGAAACATTTTGAAATTCAGAACTATTAATATCTCCTAAAAATAAAGCTTTAAGATTAGTAAGTTCCTGTGAAGCTTCTAGTAATTCATCCAAAACAGGACGAAAAGTAAAATCTTTTAAAGACCTCGTATACCAATATCCAAATACCAAAGCTTCAATCTCACAAGCATGGGGACTTTGCAATATAATTCGCAATTTATCTACGCCATTCAATACTGACCTTGTATAATAGTCTTCTCCTGGGATAACTCTTATAGCATAAGCAGTATCAACAGTTTCGCTAATGCCAATTACAGGGTCAAACTCAATCACTTTTCGATTAGCGAATGTAGTCGAGTAATTACAAGGGATTTCATAATATTTTTCAAAGCTAGCCCAAAACTTATATTTTGCCAAAGCTGCTTTTACTTGATTTTTATTTATATTTTTTAATAGTTTTGCTGCTGTTTTCCGTACTTTTGCCGAATTATGTTCTAAAGCGTCAATTAGTACATGTAAACCTGTATGACCGTAATTAAGCGCGCAACTCAGTGCGCCGATGCGCGTTTCAATATCAGAGCTAGCTAAACGCCGTTTAACTCCCTCAATTCCACCTAATACGGCGCCGTATAATGGTGGTGGTGTTTCTCCACCCAATACAATATCAAAATTTCTAGGTTTATTTTGATTGTTTACCATACAGAAGCAATTTTAAAAACGAACCGTAAAGGCTTTTGTACACTTAATATTTCCTTACTTTCTTCTAAAATAAACTTTGCATCGGAACCATCTATAATACATGATACTACATATATTTCAATTAAATAGTCAATAATTTTGACTGTAAATATTTTTACCACAGAGACGCAGAGGGCACAGAGAAGAGAGCAGGAGGAGCTTAAACTTGGCGCCAACTTCCTAGAATTAATAACATAATCTAATAGTACATGTGTAGGAACATCAATGACTGTCAGCGTTTATCCTACACATATTTCAAGAATAGAGCAGGAATCCTATATAATACGTACAGTTGGCTCGAAAGTTTTGGTATAGATGTAAAGCACTAGCATTTTTTAGAGAATGTCTCATTCATTGGACTAAAGCATGGAGGCGCCACAGCTATGACACAAGCAGTTCCCAAACTCCTGACATTCGATGATTTTATCGCTCGGTATGGGGATGATGAGCGTTACGAATTAATTGACGGGGAACTCATTGATATCGAACCGACTCGACCTCACGAGGAAGTAGCTGCTTTTCTGCTGCGAAAAGTTAACGTTTTGATAGATCAAATGGGTGTCCGTTGGTTTACACCTGCTCGTTGTTTAATTAAACCTTTGGTAGTTTCAACAGGTTTTCGTCCTGACGTAGTGGTGCTAGATAAAACAAACCTCGTCAATGAACCTTTATGGCAAAGTGAGCCTATCATCACCTTGGGAACTTCCGTTAAGCTTGTTATAGAAGTAGTTAGCACAAACTGGCAAAATAATTACGCCCGAAAAGTAGAAGACTACAGCACATTAGGTATACCAGAATACTGGGTTGTAGATTACTTAGGCTTAGGTGGTCGCGATTATATTGGTAATCCAAAGCAACCAACAATATCTATTTACCTATTATCAGCGAGTGGTAATCAATACCAAAAGCCCATTCAATTTCGCGGTAGCGACCGTATTGTTTCGCCCACATTCAACTCATTGCAGCTAACGGCTGAAGAAGTATTTGCAGCAGCTCTACCTGAATGCTAGCTGTTGTGGAATTTTTTCTAAAATCCAGTCACTAAACACTTTTTTATCAGGAAGTAATGCCTTCCCACATTTGAGACAATGGTAAGCGTTGTCCTGATGAAGCTTGTTGTAAAGCCCTCCTTAAGCTAGCTTTTACTTCTTGAACAGTCGTATCATCAGGGTCTTCCTCTACTTCGGCAGTTTCTGGAAATAATACAATGGTAATAAGCTGTTGTTGGATTGTGCTACTCAGAAATAGAGCAGTAGCGATGCTTGTTTAGATAATGATGGTCTTTATAATATTTTTGTTGGTCTGCAAGAACTTGAATGGGTAGCTGACTTAGTTTTATAATCACTTTATCTGATAAGTAGTTCTCATATACATTTAGAATATCGAGTTGCTTGACTGCTGAACAGTTTAGTAATGCTTCTGCTCCTTCATCTCCAAGAGTCCCCATCGATAGGTCTAAGACTTGAAGATAGTTAATAATAGAGGAATTTACTAAAGCTTTAGCAATATTATCTGATATCTCACTATTACGAAGACCTAAATAAGTTAAATTTGGAAATAAATTGCCAGAGAGAATAGGCGCCAAGTCATCAATACGAGAGTCTGCACCGTAAAGTCCACTTCCTAACCAAAACTCTAAATGCTCAAGCTCAGGTAGATTTAAAGCACATAACTGAGCTATTGTTCTGCGATATAATACCCCAGCTTCAATAATTAATGCCTTTAAATTATTATGTTGTAGCTTGGTAAACTCTAAACCCTTACCACCGCGAACTTGTAAGACTTCTAGTTTTGGGTAAGCTGCCAAAATTGGACTTAAATCGCACTGTTCAATATAAGAGATCATCCACTCATGTTCTTGTATATCACCAATAAAAAGCGCTTGAAGATTTTCTAATTTTTCTTTAGCATTTATCAGAAGATCAACAACAATACGACTAGATTCATCTTCAGTTAACCAATCTGTCCATAAACCAAATACTAAAGCTTCAACTTCTTTAGCTTTTGGGTGTTGAATTAGCATTTCAAACTGCTGTTTGAGTTCTTCTCCGCTTTCTCCATGTAGTACACATCTTAAAGCATAAGCAACTCCTGTAGTTTCTGTTAAACCTTTTTCTGGGTCAAACTCCTCTACTTTTCGATTAGCAAATTGGCTTAAGCATCCATCTGTGTGCCGATATAAATGCTCCCAGTGTAAACGCTCAGAAAAATTCCAAGTTTTATATTCTTTTATTGCCTGTTTCACTTTTGCCTCTGCTTTGTCTCGCAATAATAAATAAGCTGAACGTTGAACCTGTCTATCTACATCTTGTAAAGCATTAATTACTAAATCTAAACCTGCATCTCCATAATTTAGTGCCTCACTCAATGCAGCAACGCGCGCTTCAGCAACATTACTAGCTAAACGCTGCTTAACACCCTTAACTCCACCTAACACGGCGCCACCTGTAGGTGGGGGTGTTTCTCCTCCAAGAACAGCATCAAATTCTCTAGGTTGATTTTGATTGTTTGTCATATTTTATAATTACTCGGCTACAGAACAGTAACGATAATACTAGCCAAACGTCGTTTTACTCCTTCAACCCCGCCAAAAACGGCGCCTTGTAATGGTAGTGATTTTTCTCCTCCCAATACAACATCAAATTCTCTGGGTTCATTTTGATTGTTTGTCATACTCAGTTTTTATTACTCAGCTACAGAACAGTAACGTTCGTCAGGATTTTGTTCACCGATAATAACTTCAATATCTAATTCGTTTAACCTTTCCATCATCCAATAAGTTAAGCAATTATCTGATACGTTAAGTGTATCTAAGTAGTTGATCGCTGGACAGTTCAATAAAGCTTCGGCGCCATCATCTCCTAAAGTCCCCATAGAAAAATCTAACTCTACTAGATTTTCAATGATAGGAGAATTGACAATTGCAAAAGCTATATCATCAGAATATTCACTATTACGCAGTCCAAGATATTTAAGTTTAGGAAATACACCAGAAATTATTGGCATTAAATCATTGATAGATGAATCGCCACCATAGTTATCACTTCCTAGCCACAACTCAAGATATTCTAATGCTGGTAGTTCAAGTTCACAAATCGGGTTTATCGATAAACGGCTAAGTCCCCCAGATTCAACAATAAGAGTTTTTAGATTTTCGTGTTTTAGTGCAGGGCTAAATTGTAGCGCTGCATACCCCAACCATAGCGGATTACTACCACGAACTTGCAAAACTTCAAGATTAGGGTAAGCTTCCAAAATAGGAGAAAGGTTACTTTGTACAATTGAGGAAATCATGTCCTCAGAGTCCTCAATATCTCCTATAAAAACAGCTTTAAGACTTGTAAGCTTTTCGCCAGCCTCAACTAAAGCGTTAACGATAGAGGCAGAAGTGCTATCATCAGTCCACAAACCAAATACTAAAGCTTCAACCTCAGTGGCACGAGAATCTTGTAGAAGCTTTTTAAGCTTTTTTTGTGTATTATTCATCTGGGCTTCTCGCATTGTATATGTAGAACTCCATTTGGAGACTGTTCTCAATGCATATGCAGCATTAACGGTGTCGTTAACGCTATTTTTACCATCAAATTCGATAACTTTTCTGTTTACAAATTTCTTTGCATATCCGTTTGCAAGTCCGTTTAATTTTTCAAAATCAGTCCAGAATTTAAAGTTATGTAGAGCAATTTTAGCCTGATTTTCTTCTCTTATCCTTAATAAACTTGTCGCAGTTTTCTGTACTTTTCTAGATTTATCTTCTAAAGCCTTGATTACTAAATCCAAACCTGCCTCACCATAATTTAGTGCTTCACTTAGCGCAGCAACGCGCGTTTCAAAAACAGAACTAGCTAAACGCTGTTTAACTCCTTCAATGCCACCTAACACGGCGCCTTGTACAGGTGGGGGTGTTTCTCCTCCACGAACAGCATCAAATTCTCTAGGGTAGTTTTGATTATTAGTCGTATATTATTAGTCAAAAAATATTTCGTAAAATTGCAAATAATTAAATTGAGTTCCAGTTAAAAAACTTACCTCCCTCTCCTTGTAAGATACAGCTGGCTATTCAGGGGTAACACCCATCATTTAATAAAAACAGGCGTGTAGAGACGCGACATGTCGCGTCTCTACATTCGGGCAAATAACGCATTCATTGTCGCAGACAAATCGCTACACTGGGGGTCAGACCTACCATTCGCTCTTCTGTGTCCTTGTAGGAGAGGGTCGGGGAGAGGTTCTTAAAACTCATCCGTTACATCCGTTGTATCCGTTGCCAATTTATTTCAACTCATAACCATCCATCAACTCCAGCACCCTCTCCGAAAATAACCAGGCGCCAATTACATCAGAAAGTTCAACACCAGCTTCAGTCAACCGCAATATTTCCCCATCTTCCATTCCCAAATTTAGCTGTTTTAGTTCACGAAGTTCAGGAAAATCTATATAAACACTGCTATTAAACCTTTGCTGATAGCTAGCAAAATTCAACCCTTCATCAGAAAGTAGAGACAGCAAAATATAACGGCGCCGTTGTTCATTGCCATCTAACTTAAACCCATAGTTTGCAAAATCAAAAGCTTCATCACTGTTCTGTATATACGCTTGTAAAATACCCTTAATTTCTTTAACACCAACCGCGTAGTCATTGGAATAGTGCAAAGTGTCTGTGTAAGAACGGGCGCCGCATCCTAAACCAACCATACCATCAGCTTGGCAACAGTAAACAGGTGATGCAGGATTATTTTCCCATCGTTGAAACATTCGCATTGAAACCTGAGAATATCCTTTAGATAGCAACAACTGGCGCCCTGCACGGTAGCAAGCGAGACGAATATCATCCCATTCTTTATCAGTACGTCCTAAACCTGTAAGTGGTCGCACGTACAAAGGATATAGATAAATTTCTTCTGGTTGAAAGCGCAATGCAGCACGTATAGATTGCAACCAAGTCTCTACAGTTTGCCCGGGAAGACCGTAGATTAAATCAATGTTTAATGTCGGAAAACCTGCTTCTTTAATTCTTCCTAAAGCTGCTTCTACTTGAGGAGTGGTTTGGCGCCGTTGGGTTGCTAAAACTTCTGACTCAATGAAACTTTGAACACCTATGCTTATTCTATCGGCGCCTCGTTCTCGTAAAAGCTTTAATTTATCTTGGGTTGCTGTCTCTGGGGAAACTTCTACAGAAATAGGAATGTTAAGGTTGGCGCCCATCGTTTCAGCAATGTTAAAGATTTTTTCAAGGTGCTGGATGGGTAGCTGTGTGGGTGTTCCTCCACCAATGGCAAAGCGCGCGAATGATGATTTTCCTAAAGCTGATTTTACTCGTTGCGCTTGTCGCTGTAGCGTTTTCACGTATTGAGTTACAAAGTCTTCATTGTGGGTGACCGTGGTAAATAAGTTGCAAAACCCACAGCGCATTTCGCAAAAGGGAATATGTATGTAGAGGAATAATGCGCTTTTATCTTGGTCTGACCATAGTTGTGCAAGGTTTACGGGTGGAGTTAGGGGACGGTATGCGGTTTTGTGGGGGTAGGAGTAAACGTAAGCTTGGTAAGGTGATTGGGAGATTTTAGATTTTAAGCTTGGGATTTGAGTTGTAATCATTTGGTTTTAAATATGTTAATTTATATGGTTTTTGATTATATGATAATCCCCCCCAGCCCCCCTTAATAAGGGGGGAGCAAGAGTTAAGTTTTCTCTTGAAAAAGAAGAGAAATAACCCCATTCTTAGCCCCCCTTATTAAGGGGGGTTGGGGGGATCAATTCTTCTAAAATAAACTCTATATAGGGAACAGTCCACACTGTAGGATGGCTTAACCTATGTCCAGTGTATCCGTCATCACCATAAGTTGTCCCGTGGTCGGAGCAAAGAATACAAAATGTTGAACTCCTTTGTCGTAAAGCATCCCAAAGTTGACCAAGCTGACTATCTACATATTCCAAAGCGGCGCCGTGTGATTGAATAGTATCTGTTTTAGCACTAGGCAGATAAAAATAATTTGGCTGATGTAGGGCAGAAATGTTTATAAATAAGAACAGGCGCTGATTTTTTGGCGTTTGTTCTAAAATTCGCCGCACGAGTTCTACCTGCTTCTCTGTTGAGTCAGGGTTTGTTACTCCTAACTCTCGACTCCAGTGACTCTCTGTGAACATCGACGGCAAGACGTTACCCAAAGGATTGAGTTTATTAAAAAATCCCACACCACCGATACAAACTGTATGGTAGCCCCTAACTGCTAACCCTTCGACAATATTGGCGCCTTCCAAAACACAAGTATTTTCTGTAGTAGTAGTGCTACCCTCAAACCCCAAAGCAAAAGGACGTGGGTGAATACCTGGAGTTATGGGAGTAGGGAGAAAACCCGCGAAAAAAGCATGATGAGCAGCATAAGTAAAATTACCGGGAGAATGGCGTTGCTCCCAACCTGTTTCTGGAAGCACTGCGGCTAAATTAGGAAGGCGCCCTTTGGTAAATAAATCCTTGGCTACGTCATAGCGCAAAGTATCCAGAGTTATAAATAATATGTCGTGAGTTCCGACAATTTGATTCATGTTAAACATATGAATTATTAAGAAATTTATAGCTATCGAAAGCACACGGGATTACCACTTAATATAACAATATTGTTATAATAGGATGGTGCAGTGCCTGAAATACGTGTTGTTTTCTATAAGGAAGAAGATGGAGAAGTTCCTGTTCTTGAATGGTTGATACATCTGTTGAAAGAAAACCGGAAAGGTTATGCTAACTGTATAGGTCGTATCAATCTACTTGCTGCATTACTTGTACGAACTCAGACGACCTGTCCCAGATATTGAGATTGAACGCGCGATACAACGCAAAACTTTGTTTGAAAGTAATCCTGATATTCATACTTATATAGAGGTGTAAAACAATGACCAAGAATAGCGATGCTATCAAGATAATCGAAAAGATGAATGATGGCGATTCTGAGATTCAAGAGATGATAGCTGTCGCATCAATTAATGCAACAGTAGCGCAGCTTATTTATGAAGCTAGGACAAAAGCAGGTTTAACACAAAAGGAACTTGCCGATTTAATAGGCACAAAGCAACCAGTCATTGCACGACTTGAGGATGCTGATTACGAGGGACACTCATTGTCCATGCTTCAAAAAATTGCTTGCGCTCTCAATCAGAAAGTAGAGATTGCTCTTAAGCCAGTATAAAAGTAGCCAAAAGCTTGGTTATGGTTTTGCGTAAAATATATAATTGAAATAGCTTGAGGCAAAAACATGACTACAGTAGCTATACAATCCATACAGGATGCTTCAGGGCAGAGGTGTTATCGTGCGGTAGCTGGTGACAAGCAGTCAATAGGTAAAACTGCTGGTCAAGCTATGTAGCTGCTTTAACAACTCAATTGGGCGAAGCCGAGTTTAACGGGGTACTTGTACTGCAAAGTTTCCGTCCTGACCAATTTTTTGGCGCCGAACAGCAAAAACGCTTATCTGAATTAATGGAATTATGGCGTAAAGCGCGCGATGAAGAAAAGTTGTTTCCAAAAGAACTACAAGCAGAATTAGATAGCTTGGTGGAGGCTGAATTAAACGCAACAGCTAAAAGAGCAAAGTTTTTAATGCAACAACAAAGTGAATGAATCCAAGAAAAGATAACGTGCGCTAATCAACCCTCTTTTATATTCCTTTGCAATATTGCCTTAACCTCACTTGTATAAGTATCCATACCATTCCATAATATACCTGGTAGCAAATCACCGAAAGCGTTAATTTCTAAAATTGCGTGTTGTTTCCAATCAGGTAAAATCAATAAATCAACGCCACAGTATAAACTCCTAGGAAATAACTTTGCTGCTTGTTCACAAGTGTATTTCATCGCTTCCCAGTTTTCGGCGCCGACTTTTTCTAGTAATTCCTCACTATTACCTCTTTCGTTACCGAGGTGCAAATTCGTCATTGGACTTTTGCCCAACCTGACAACTATATGCTGCGCTTCACCGTTGATAACTACTACACGCACATCAAAACCACATCCCTGTAAGCGCGCTTTGGGTAGCCATTCTTCGACCTGCACACCTTCCGCAGTTAAAATATTGATGATATCGGCAATTTCTTCTCTACGGGTATAATTACGAATTTTACGAGAGTTATATAGTAAAGTTTCCCCGTTTTCTCGCACTCGTTCAACAGTAGTTATCGCTGACTCAAACTTTGAATTTGCCTGATAAGCAACAACTCCAGAAGCAGCAGAACCGTGAGATAGTTTGACGAATACTCGGTCTATCTCCTGTTGTTGCATTTGTTCGCGTAAATGGTCGTAGCTGTGAATTTTACCAAGCGAACGGGGAACGGGAATATTATGGCGCCGGAATTTTTCGTGACATGCTGGTTTGTCGAACATTACGGCTATGTCTTCGGGGTGGTTCATGAACCCCACCCCGTCTACACAGGGGACTAGAAGTTGCTGCAACCATTGTTGTAAAAGATGGCGCCAACCTAGATACCATTGACGAGGATAACAAATACGTCCTTTATCAAACTCTAAGAAAGCAACTTCGGCAGGACTTATACGCTGGTGCTGTCCGTCATCAGGTACGGCAAAACCTGCGGCAATAATTGCTTTATCAATTTCAAAGTCTCTCTCAGGAGAGTCAAAGCGGATAATAGTATTAGGCACCTTGAATTGTTCTAGGGTTTGTTTGCCTGCGATTAAGTCCGCGTAAGGAATAACGGTAGCAGGTGGTAAATTGAAATGGGAGAGTGCTTGTTTTAGGAAACCAAGGCGCCTGTTTTCAGGATTTGCAATAGCGATAAAGTTTAGCATTATTTATAAATCCTTCCTGCCTTACTCATATAATGCATAGTAACGTGATATACCAACATTTCTATCAACAATTGGCTCTTGAAAATCTTTAATCAACAAGCAATCAGGTGGTGCTAGCTGTTCCATTTGCTCAAAAAATTCTTCAGATACACAATTGTTGGAAACATTAAGAGTATGTAAATTTTGGATTGCTGGACAATCAAGTAAAACCTCTAAACCCTCATCTGTTAAATTTCCCATTGATAAATCTAGTACTCTTAGATTATCAACAATAGGAGATTCTGCTATAAAAGAAGATTGAGCGATAGCAGCAGCTATTTCATTAGCATATTCACTGCTACGTATTCCTAAATAGCTGAGATTCGGAAATGATTCACTAAAAAGAACTGGTCTTATATTTTTAATAACTTTATTTAAATTAAGTTTATATTTCCTACCACCCATCCATATCTCTAGGTTGATTGTCTGCCATTGTTACTTACCACTACACCACTTTATAATTGAGATGCTCATAAACTGGAAGATTATAAAAAGAACAAAAAATTTTAGAATTTATTCATAAAGGGCGCAGCAACGAGAGCCAAACTCTGCTTCTTCATTTTGCTGCGGTTCTGCAATTACTTTACAATTAAGCTGAGATAATTTTTCAATCATATTTAGGGATAGATTGTTCATAGAAACATCCAGCGTATGAAGTTGATTGATGGGAGCAAAATTCAACAAAGCTTCTGCACAATTATCTGTTAAAGTTCCCATAGATAAATCAAGTACTGCAAGACGGCTAATAACTGTTGGCAACTCTGCTAAACACTGGGCAATATTGTCTGAGTAGTCACTACTACGCAAACCCAAGTAACTCAGATTAGGAAAGACCTGACCAGCAAAAATAGGAAGTAAATATTTAGTACTGATGTCTTCAGTCGATTTATGATGGCAACCGCCAAGTCAAAGCGTCACGAAAGTCAGAAGAAGTTTGGGTAAGTAGGTCATAGTTACAACCTCCACATAATATTTAATAAATAACCTTGGTTATTCGTACAGAGTGTCATAGTACTCAGGTTCCAAAGCACTATCCCTATAGTTTATTTCAAACTGTGGTTCCGCTATGACTCGGCAATTTAACTTAGATAAGCGTTGAGTCATTTCTGTAGATAAAACATTTCCAGAAACATTTAGAGTATGTAGCTTATTTATTAAAGGGCTATTTAATAAAAGATTTGCACCTTCGTCAGTTAAAGTACCCATAGATAAATTTAGTACTTTCAATTGTTCTGGTATTCCAGAACTGATTATTATTTTAACTAGCTCGTTAGTGCAATCACTGCTTGGTAAACCCAAATATTTCAGTGTTGGAAATGACTTATCAGTAATGATAGAAGTAATAGATTGCTGATTATAGTGTTTAAGCGGTATTCTCCATATTTCAAGATATTCTAAATTTGATAGCTCAAGTTTTGAAATCTGCTGAACTATTCTATAATTAAGCTCTATAATTAAGATGCACAAAAAGTCAGAAGATTGTAAACAACCGATATGCCATACAGTGCTTTTAGTTTTAATAAAGCCAAAAAGGACTTTAATCTCACCGTTATTGAGAACCAAGATTTATTTCAGAATGTAGAGGTAGTTTCACCTACTGACTATCTTAACATTATCCTGACAGAGCATTTGCCTTTAGTAACCGCTATTAATACGGAAAAAGCGCGCTCCGAGCTTGTTATTATGCCAGTCATGATAGAAGTAAGGCGTTATTTTAAATATCAGATTAGTCTTTTTTCTGGTACGGAGTTTAACGTTGATGCAGAAAAAGGTTTAGAAGGACGATGTGATTTTATATTGAGTCGTTCTCAAGAGCAATATGATATCACTAGTCCTGTTGTAACAATTGTTGAGGCAAAAAATGAAAGTATTAAATCGGGTTTAGGGCAATGTATTGCTACAATGATTGCAGCACAAATATTTAATCAGCAACAGGGAAACCCTATTGAGGAAGTTTATGGTGTAGTTACAACTGGAACTGATTGGAAATTTCTTAAACTCCTTGGAAATACAGTTACTATAGATAAAAGTGATTATTTTATTAAGGAAATAGATAAAATTTTAGGTATTCTAGTAACGACACTTATGACAGATACTCTTGCTAATTAAAAGTTGGCGCCAATCTGTAATTTCTTTCCTCTCTGCGCCCTTGAGTGTCTCTGTGGTAAAAATACTTCACAGGCGTTCGCGTTCTTCATTGACTAAGAATGCGCTTGGGCTAACAGTTTTCATCTTGTTTACGTGTCACATATTCGATTACAAGGTTGATGGTATTTTATTTAGGTACAAACTCCTTTATCCTAATTGTAATAAGCTTATGAAACTCAATTTATATTTACTGCGACACGGAGAAACTACTTTTAGTCAAAGTGGTAATTTCTGTGGTGAAACTGATGCGGAGTTGACATCTGAAGGGATGCAGATGGCTCTTAGTTTTGCTGACGTGTATCAAAAATTGAAGTGGGAGGCTGTTTATGTTAGCCCAATGAAGCGTACAATTGCGACTGCCAAGCCATTTTGTGATGCTATCGGTATGGATATGCAGTTGCGTGACGGGCTTAGAGAAGGTAGTTACGGCTCTTGGGAAACTAAAAGTAAAGCCTTTGTCCAAGAGAATTACTCAGATAATTATGTAAACTGGTTGACAGAACCCGCTTGGAATGCTCCCATAGGTGGAGAAACTGCGGTAGATATTGCTAACCGTTCTATGCCTGTAATTGCTGAAATTCAAGAAAAACATTCCCAAGGTAATGTTTTAGTAGTTTCCCATAAAGCCACGATTCGGATTATGCTTTGCAGTTTACTGGGAATTGATTTAGGACGCTATCGCTATCGGGTGAATATTTTAGTGGCATCGGTAAGTATGATTAAATTTGATGTAAATGGTCCGTTGTTAGAAATACTAGGCGACCGCTATCATATACCCGATAATCTTCGCTCTCGTCCGGGAACATAATGGTTATGTGATATGTTAAGAGGCAGGCAGGGATGCCTGCTTCACAAGAGATTATTTTCTTGTTGTTTTTGCGGCACATTCAACTAAGGATATGTCATGTTGGCGATTGTAAGGCGCCTGTATTTCATTTCCTGGTTGAACTGTTTTGAGTATTTCAGATGCACGTTGATACTGTTCTGCTTCTGTGTATCCTTGAACGAGTGCTTGAATGGCTTTGTTTTTCCCGGATTGGGATGTGATGGTATTAATTAGGCTTTGTGCTTTATCGTACTGCTTATTACGTGCGTATTCTAAAATTACGTTTGCTCGTGCTGCATCTTGCCACTCATTACCTTGCATTTGATTAACGAGTTTAATTGCGTCGTCAAATCTTTGTTTGCTGGCATAGGCGCCTGGTAATTCATAATAAGCAGAGCCACCTGGGTCAATAGCGACGATGGTTTTTTCTAGGTTGAGCGCTGGTTCTATTTGTCTATCGTTAATATATCTTTTGGCAATAGCAGCTAAAGCAGGCGCCTTGTAAGCATCGTCTTTTATTGCTAGAGCAAGTTTTTGCAGTTGAGCAAGTTGGCTTATAGTTGCCTGTGATGCTATAGACTCTAGTGCTTTGCTTCGTTCATATTCCCCTGTAATTGTTTGCGCTAGCTGAATACCTTTATTAAAGTTACCAAGTTTTGCATATTCGGCTGCTATTCCGGATAATGCCGTTGCTTTGCTATCTTCATCTTTAATACGGTTTGCTAGTTGCAATGCTTCTGTAAAACGATTTGCTGCTGCATACTCAATTGCAATATACGCTAATGGATAAACTTGTAGCTCTGGTGCGAGCGAACGTGCATACTTTAAAGCTTGCGAAAATAAGCGGTCTGCTTGTTGTTTATTTCCAGCTTTAGCATACTGGCGCCCAATTACTGCTAATCCCCGTGCTTTCTCAGTACTCCCCGGTTCATTTATGCTTTGAACAAGTTGAATAGCTCGGTTATATTGCTTTTTCTCTGCTAATTTTGTTGCAATTGCTACTTTGGTTTGCTGCGGTATTAAATCGTGTTGCATCCGTTTGACTAATTCAATAGCTTGGTCAAACTTTCCTGCCGAAGCATATTTTAGTGAAACATCTGCCCAATATTGTGATGTATACTCCTGACCTAAAATAATTGGTCCTTCTCCAGTGGCAGGTTCACCAACGCTTATATAACAAGCAAGCGGAATACCTTTTAACTTAAGGTGCGTGCTTTGAGACTGATTATTATTTGCGTATGCAATCTTTGTCTCAATAGGAATGGCACCGACCCCGAGACACAGTATGGTCAATGTGTATAAGATTGATTTTAATTTCACTAGTTTTAATTGATACAGTTAACTACCTACTGTTATAACCTACTGGGCAAATTGCTTAAACAAGAATAATTAACCGTTTAGTAGAGAAGAACCCTCTTAAATCTTAGAAACCTGGTTTCTTTATCGATAACTTGTAATAAAACGACTATTTTGCGTAGAAACCAGGTTTCTTTGCGTGAGTCCTGTTTATATCAACCCACAGTAAACACAATGTTATTAAATCCCCAAAACAGTATAAAAAGCTTAACTCTT